>Ga0316207_10000029_pt1 | contig 309977 bp, 273 predicted proteins | sample 6weekpyrite_MG_FD_204943 | JGI IMG/M metagenome (GOLD analysis project Ga0316207, IMG submission 204943) | Microbial mat bacterial communities from mineral coupon in-situ incubated in ocean water Damariscotta River, Maine, United States -... | ecosystem: Environmental > Aquatic > Marine >... | reverse complement strand
ATTGTCTTTTTTGAGGCTTTCAACCCCTCAAGAATAGGGACGCTACTGGCAAGCAGTGTTGCCAACGTCCGGGCAAGGCGCGAGGCATTCAGGCCCCTTGTTACAGACCCTATAACAGGAAGCCGAAGCAGCAGCCGGTCAAACCACAGTCTAAAACGGTAATTCTTGAGGGCTCTGGCAAATAAGATAGCCAGCACAAAAATCGAGCCCGCCAACGCAAAGCCGTAGGTTTGCAGGCCTTCAGAAATTGCGATCATCATGCGTGTGAGCAGCGGCAGGGTTTGATTAATATTGTCAAACTGGTCCACGACCTTTGGCACAACAAACGTCATCAACAAGACAATAACCAAAATCGCCGTAATGGCCAAACACGCCGGATAGATAAGCGCCGTTTGAATTTTCGAGCGGATTTTACTAGCGCGGTCCTGATGGTCGGCCAAGCGCTCCAACACAGCTGACAAGGCACCTGATTTTTCACCTGCTGCAACAACAGCCAGATACAGTTGATTGAAGTTTTTCTTATATTGCCCCATGGCTTCAGAAAGCGTGTACCCTTCGGCCACGCTCATACGGAGGGCAAGGATCAGCTTTTTTAAAGCCGGTTTTTCGGTTTGTTGTGCGATCGTTGCAAGCGCGTCTTCAACTGGCGCGGACGCTCCGATCATCGTAGATATCTGGCGCGTAAATAGGGTTATATCCCTGTGAGAAACACTGCCAGAACTCTGAACGTTTTTTTTTCTTGCGCTCGCAGCTTCCAGAAGTTTTACCGGTAACAATTCTTGCTGCTTCAGCTTTTGACGGGCCAGCTGCGGGTTCTCCGCCGAGACAAATCCGTTGCGAATTCGGCCGGCGTCGTCCAGGGCTTCATATTCAAAGGTCTGCATCGTCCGACCTTTCATCCAGATTACATACCCGCAAGACCTCCTCTAGCGACGTATTGCCCTCTATGACCTGCTCGAAGCCGCTTTGGGTAAGTGTTTTGGATTGGCCCAGCGCATAAGCGGCGATTTCCTGTTCGCTCGCGTTATCATGGATCAACTGGCGGAGTTTTTCGTCAACATTAATCAGCTCATAAAGGCCGATCCGATCAATATAGCCTGAATGCTGACACGTGGCACAGCCCACGGCTTCATACAAAACTCTGTTTTCATTTTCCGGAATGCCAACCTGTTTTTTTGTAGCGGCGTCCGGAGAAATTTCCCGTTTGCAGCTATTGCAAAGCTTCCTTACCAGTCGCTGCGCGGCGATGAGTTTTACCGAGCTCGCGAGCAGGAACGACTGCACACCCATATCGCGGAGGCGCGTTATCGCCCCCACCGCACTGTTGGTATGCACAGTGGTCAGCACCAAATGCCCAGTTAAGCTGGCCTGTACTGCAATTTCAGCGGTCTCAACATCTCGTATTTCGCCGACCATAACCACATCCGGGTCTTGCCGAAGGATCGCACGCAGACCGGCAGCAAATGACATGCCCACCTTGCTATTCACCTGTGTCTGGCCGATGCCCTCCAGGCTGTATTCTACGGGATCCTCCACCGTCAGGATGTTACGCCGCCGATCATTAAGAATAGAGAGCGCCCCATACATGGTCGTGGTTTTTCCGGAACCCGTGGGCCCCGTGACGAGCAATATACCGTTTGGCTGCCTTAACGCGGCATTCAGTTTGGCCAAATTATCGGATGACATGCCAAGATCTGTGATGTCGTGGCGGGTCTGGTCTCTGTCGAGCAGTCGCATAACCACACGTTCACCGTGCTGGGCAGGCAGCGTAGAGACCCGAACATCAATATATCGTCCGCCCATAGACAGAGATATTCGGCCATCTTGCGGCAACCGTTTTTCAGCAATATCCAGGCGAGCCATCACCTTGATACGCGAAACCAGCATTGGCGCGATTTTGCTCGGCAAGCTGTGAATTTCGTTAAGAACACCGTCGATACGCAACCGGACAAGAAGCGAATTTTCCTGCGGTTCGATATGGACGTCTGATCCTCTTAATTTCACTGCTTCTGCGATCAGGCCGTTAATAAAACGGATAACGGGGGCATCATCGTCCCCCGCCAACAGATCAGCGGTTTGGGGGATATCATCGACCAAGCTATCCAGACTTTCGTTCTGGATTAAATCATCGGTAATTTCCCGCGACGACATTGCCGTTAGCGCATAAGTTTCAGACAAGTGTTTGTCAAAAACAGAGGGTTCGAGCGGGACTAGGTCCACGGGGCACATCAGCGCCCGTCGTGCCTCCAAAATAGCGTCAGCGCTTGTACGCCCCAAACAGCCAACAGAAGCCGTTTCGCCCATTTCAAGAACAATGATGCCGTTTTCACGAGCAAACTTGTAACTCAGTATGGGGTCCGTTTTCTGCATGGTTTTTACTATTGATCTGGGCTTGATGGCGCTGTCGGGGCTTGCGGCGCTGTTGCGCCCAATACGTCTCTCAACAATTGGTCAATAGCCGCTTCTTCCGAGCCGCCACTTAACATTTGTTCGCGCCTCATCAGGTCATATTTTCTACCAGTAACCTCTTGCATCTTCGCGGCGTCTTTAATGATCACCGGGCGAAGGAAAACCATCAGGTTTGTTTTGACGCGCGACTTTCTTTCGCTCCTGAAGGCGCGCCCGAGTAGCGGGATATCCCCAAGAAACGGGACTTTATCCAGTGAAATCTGCTCGTCCTGTTCAATGAGACCGCCCAGCACAATGATCTCACCGTCTTCCGCAACCACGGTGGTTTCGATCTCGCGTTTGTTTGTTATCAACTCCGTCGAGTTGGGTCCCGCAGGACCGGAGATACTGGAGACTTCCTGTTTAATATAAAGCTTTATGTTTTGGCCCGCACTAATCTGGGGCCGTACTTCAAGCTTTATACCCACATCAAGGCGCTCAATAGTGCGGAACGGGTTGGAATTATCATTGCCTAGGGATTCACCGGTTGTGATTGGAATTTCCTGCCCCACGATCAGCCTCGCGGGCTCATTGTCTATCGCCATTACAGACGGTGTCGACAAGATATTTGAATCTGTGTCCTGATTGAGGGCATTGAGGATAACGCCAAAAACGCTCCCGTTTGCCGTGCGTGTCGCAACACCACCGGAAAAACCAAGGTTGTTAAAAAGCGAGTCGAAAGCGGCTTCTCTTAGAGTGCTATCTTCAGCGTCTCCATTTGGAACGCCTCGGCCAACCAAAGCGGCGCCCGTAGCGGCCAACACGCTTGACGCCGTGTTGGAATAACTGGCCGCCGTGAAAGGGATAGTATTGCCCTCAACCCCGGAAAATACATATTGCAGACCCAGGTCTTTTGCCGCCCGGTCAGAAATGTCAACTATGATTGCTTCCACCAGAATGCGTGACCTGGGAATGTCGAGCTGCTCCACCACCTGCGCCAGTGTTTTCTGCATTTCCGGGCTTGCGCTAATCACCAGTGAATTGGTTGCTTTATGAAAAGACACGCTTGTTTGCCTGGTACCCTGAATGGCACCTTCTTCGCCTGTACCAGCAACCGACCGGCTCACTTGTTCAAGCATTGGCACCATGCGCTCTGCGTCGGCATGTTGCAGGTAAATAACCTTAATGGCACCGCGCTGCACATTTTTTTCGTCAATTGCCTGTATCAAAAGTACAGTTTTTTCAACAACCGCGGCGTCCCCTTTTACCAAAACCATATTGCTTTGCGGTACAGGTACCAGGTTCAAAACCGCGTCGCCCGCGGTTTGTTCGCGGGCTTTGCCGCGAAGGCGTGAAACTGTCTCAGCCATGTCGATCGGCGACATATTTTCCAAAGACACCATACGGGTCACCGAAACATCTTTATCGAGCTCACGAATTACATCTCGGATGCGCTCAAGGTTAGCGGCATAATCAACAACGATAATAAAGTTTTGCCGCTGCTGCGCGATCACACGCCCAAGCCGGTTCACCATGGGCTTGAGTGTGTTTAAAGCAATGATTGGGTCAAGCGTTCGCAACTTAAAAATTTCAGTGACCAGTTGATCACCGCCGGAATTTTCCAAAGCTGCTGTCCGGTCCAGAACTGCGGTTTCTTCAGGCACTATTTTATAAACGCCATTATTCGATGGAACGGCCGTAAAGCCATAAACCCGCAAGGTCGATAGAAACAAATCAAAAACATGTTCGCTTGCAATAGGTTCCTTGGCGATGATGGTCACTTTGCCGTTTACCCGTGGGTCGATAACAAACGTATTGCCAGTCATTCGGGCAATATCTTCGACGAAAGCGCGAATATCGGCCTCGCGAAAGTTTAAGGTTTGATCCTCAGCATGAGCACGGAAAGTGCTCGGGAAAAACCCCATTGCCAGCACCAGCAAAAACGCGAGCCGCGCTCTAAAAGTTGATTTGGTTTTCAGATACATCAATTGTAATACGTCCCTGACGACAGATCCCTTTGCCTCATCGTCTTCCCTATTGCTGATTAAGTGTTTTTGGTTTCGCACCGTCAAGGTAAAGTTGTTCAAACACACCAGAATGTGTAATTTGAATTCGGTCGAAATAGACTGCTTTTAAGGTCACGCCGGGCAGTAGAGTGGCACCAACCACATAGGATTGTTCTGGCTGATCTTCAACTTTTACAATTGCGCTGCTTAACCCCGTTTTATTTAAGCGCACACCTTTCAGCTGTAAATCCAATTTGGTTATCGCAACCGGGCCTTCTGCCAGTTTTCTTCCAAGGTCAGGGGCTTCCGTGCCAAATGGAGAAGTCACATTGAGTATTTCAAAATTGACCACCCCAGCCGCATTGCCGTCAGCACTTTTTGAGAACGCCTGTTGAGACAGTGTATCAGCATCTTTTTCGCCAAAACCAAAAATGGCACCCGCGATTTGATAGCAAATAAAAAGGATAGCCAGCGCGAGCAGGACATCCACCGCACTATTGAAATAGTTGGTCGCCGGTCTAATTAGCCGTTTTAACGAATCGCCCATTTAAATCCCGCCAATTCCTCTTAAGTCCGCAAAATCAAATGTCTGCAGGCAGCCGCCATTGATATAACGTCCCCTATTGTCGAAATCGTTCGACGTTAACGGCCAGGAAGTCAACATAACTATTACTTTTTAAGAGAATTAAGTTCAAACGCTGTCCATGATCGGAAAAGCATCCTGCGCGTCACCGCGCAAGATGCTCGTTTTCTAAAGCCACTTCTACAATCAAAGGCAGCTGTCGTGATCGCCTGGACGATGATTAATCATCATCCTCGTCGTCATCTTCGTGCCCCAGCTCATGGTTGCACATATAAAGCAGAAGCTCATAGTCGCCGACACGCAAGGCTCCATTACCTGTTTCATCTAACGGGAAAGCGTCCGGAATTCCGTCACCTGTAAAATCAAAGAAAACGAAATTCGGAGCATCAACATTGATTACATATGTGCCGTCCTGTGGCAGCGGTGCGTCAAACACGAGAGGGTCAAACGGCTCAAATGTTTGAATGTTGGAAGCAATTTCTGTCAGTGAGCCGTCGTCTTCCAGCAAGCTGAGGGTAACGGCGCCGATAACAGGGTTTAGAAAGCGATTGTCAGAAAATGAAACCATTTCCACATTCATAAACTCGCCAGCTTTCCCTTCAAACCGGTAGCTGTCCACCTCGCCTGATACACTGATGTTCCCTTGAACAACACGCGCAACGACATTCAACTCCGTCGTGGCATTTACGCCTTCAATGATAGTATTGGGTACGTCGAGCTCTTTTAACTCTACTTCCTGAATACCGTCTTCAACGTCATCGTCATCATCATCGCCGTCAACTTCGTCTTCATCACCATCGTCTCCATCGTCATCGTCTTCAAAGACGATACCCGCTTCAGAGAAAAGACTACCCTCTTCGGCAAAGGCGATTTTGATCGCGGAGCGTTCGGAAAGGAACCTGTCGCTAATGGTACTACCAGCTAAGGTCAGGCCAACACTGGCACCCGACGCCATGGTGTGCAGCGTTGTTTCAGCAGCATTCTGCGGGCCTTCAAAAACGGGAATGAACGACCCCGGCGCAGGTGTACCTGTTGTTGGCAGACCGTCACCAGGCGCACCGAAGCTGTCATGATGTCGTAGCCCTTGCACATGGCCCAGTTCATGGGCGCCTGTGTTGGCAGATTGATTTACCACAGCCATAGAAACAGCTTCTGTAAGAGTTGCCGCCGTCGAAGGAATTCCGGAAAACGCTGTAAACAGCCCGCCGGAAGGGTCTAATTGAGCAAGAAACTCCCAAAAGCTGGGATCTGCGAACGCGCCGTCTGTTTTATTGATATTTCGGAAGTCGATATTGTCAGCACGGCCAAACAATATGCTTACGCCGCCTGTGGGAAACACAGTAATGTTACCGGCGTCATTTTGCCCAAACCTGATGGTTGTGAAGTCTCCGGACGTTGGTTCGTTTTGCGTAAACTCATAGTCAAACTCACCGTAATCGGCTTCCAGCCTCGCTTGGATCGTATCCCTTTCTGCGACCGTATAGAGGTGATCATTAAATATCCCAAAAAGACTGCCGTCGGACCTAAGAACGGGAAACTGCGGGCTTCCGCCAGCATTGAAATCAAGGAAGACAATTTGATCATCGTCGTCGTCATCGTCATCGCTATCATGGACAAATGTGTTGCCAACACCACCTGTGCCGTCTGCTAAACTTGCCAACCGAGCGGCATTTGCTTTCAAATAATCATTCAGCGCTGCTTGCGACGAAAAATTTGAAACCCCACAGGCACTCATCGGACAATCATCCGACTGTACCCGGTAACCCAATAGCTCCTCGACAGTGCCATCCTGAGCCATGACTGCAGCCAATGGCGATCCAGCCAAGGCAATACAGAAACCTAATCCTATACGTTTTTGCTTTTTCAATTTTAGCTCCCATTGATTAAAATTCCCCCGTGATGATCCAGAGAAATCACCACTCTTCTTTCCAACCTCTTGTGTTTTATATTTGCTTGAAGAGGCGAAGGTCGGGAGCATATGGCTGATCGGATAAGTTGTAAATAGGTTTCAAAGATTGTAGTCTTACGCCATTCAATATAGTATTCATATCAAATATGGAGGTATGCAATGCGCATTTGGTTCTCAATCTTTATATTGGTTTTTTTTCCTATAAATATTGCTTTATCTAGTGAAAATACCTGTATAAAACCCCCCGAACTTTTAGTCTCTGATATTAATTTACTAATAAATCGTTCGAGCAGAATAGTGATTGCTACTGACGCGCGCTGGTCTGCGCCGCCGCTGAGTCGGGAAAACGTCAATCTACCTTTACGGGAAGGTCGCGAAGAGGTTGCTAGCTCGGGCTCGCAAGACCGCTCGGAAGCCGTTTTGCCGCTATACACGCTAACGGTCGTTGAAGATTTAAAGGGCAGTGGTTCAGATACTATTATGGTGGTGGGTGCTCCTCCGTTTGATGAGGCACACTTAGCCAAGGTCAAAAGTGGTGCTGCATCCAGGAAGCCCGGGAACGGTTATGACCAAATGATCAACGAGGACTTTGAAGGACATCAGGCGAAAATATTTTGGAATGATAACACCAGCGGGCGCACCCCACCTGACACAAATTGTGCTGTACTGCCTAGGTTTTCAAATAGCGGCACATACCTTGTTTTTGTCGGGACACCTCATGCCAAAGGCTATGAGGCGATCAAAGTGAAAAATGACAAATGGTTGGCTTATGTGCGCGGAAGCCTGCGGGGTCAGCAATAAGATACGACAGAGAAAAGCTTCAATTTGTTGACTGTCTGTAGCTAAAGGAGTTTGCGCGCAAAAACGCCCTTAAATCATGGACTGTTTTTAAAAACGCTGAAGCGCGCTAGCCTTGGTATGGAAATAGCCATATCAACCAGGCACTGAACCCAAGAAATGTCCCAAAGGGCAATTTGGTTTTATTGGTAATTTTGATATTTCTCGCCCAGCATATTCCGGCAAACAATAACCCGGCGAGCGAAGCGACAAGCAGCACATAAGGCAGCGATTGCCATCCCAGCCATAAGCCAATCCCGGCCAAAAATTTCGCATCCCCCATTCCAATACCGTCGCGGCCCCTCAGGCCTCTATACGCCAAATTCAAAAGCGGGAAAAACACAAGGCCAATAAAGCCTCCAATAATATGGTGGGCCATATTTATGTCTGGGGTCGCCAACAGGTAAAGCAGGCCCAACAGCGCAAACATGGCAGTAAACACATTAGGGAGGCGGAAATAGTGCCAATCATAGAGGGCCAGCACATAGAGGTTGGTGAAAATGACCAGCGACGGCCAAAAGGGTGCGCTTGATAACCAATAGGCTGCACCCGCTATGAGCCCTGCAATAGCGGCACCAAAAAAGCCTCGATCCAGTTTCAACCCTTGATCCAAGAAACTCATACTCCCCGAAATATAGTGCTGCAAGCTTACCCCTTACAGTGCAACGGCTTGCTTCGCAAACGGTTCCTAGGACCATGCAAGCGCTGGCCTCATTACGACTCAATTCAAAATTTAATAAAACCGGTGGCAAAATTAAACAAAGGGTTGTGCCTATGATATGCGTAACAATGAGGTAAGAGGGTTTATGGGAGCAAGATATGCTTGATGTGGCAGCACACGCCCTTTCGCGATTTGGCCTTGGGGCCAGACCGGGGGACCGGCAGGAAATTGGTAACGACGCCGTTAGCTGGGCAAAAAACCAACTTAGCGGATATGCGGATGACAGCACCGCCACCGAAGGGCGCCCCACAACAAAAGACGTTGCGAAACTGATATATGATGTTCGCCGCCTACAGCTGGTGCAATCAAAAGGCACGATGGATGTAGAGGCGCAGCTGCAAGAAGCGCGAAGAAAACTCACTGAAACCTATCTGGGTGACATTAGTGCTCGGCTAAAACAGGGGTTCGAAACATCAACACCAGTGATTGAGCGCTTTGTTCGCTTTTGGAGCAACCATTTTGCGATATCGGCAGAAAACAAACTGGTGGCTCCCCTGGTTGGTGCATTTGAACGAGAAGTCGTTCGCAAGAATTTAAACGGCAGTTTTCATGATCTTCTGCTCGCCGCGGAAAGCCACCCTGCGATGGTGGTCTATATGAATAACGAACGGTCTACTGGCCCGAACAGCCTTGTTGGTAAACGCACCGGGCTTGGTCTAAATGAGAATTTCGCTCGGGAAATTATGGAACTGCATACCATTGGTGTGGACGGTGGTTACAATCAGGACGATGTTACAAGCTTTGCCAATATTCTGACCGGATGGACCGTTGAATTTAGGTCACCTGATACTGCCGATTTCGGTGAGTTTACTTTTGATAAAAACCGGCACGAACCCGGTGCGCAAACGGTTATGGGAAAACGCTATAGCGCGCGCGGTGTCAATCAGGCCAAGGCTGTTCTGCGGACCCTGGCCAGGCATCCATCGACAGCGCGGTTTTTGGCGACCAAACTCGCGAGGCATTTTGTTTCTGACGACCCGCCGGAAAGTGCGATCCGTGCGCTGGAGCAAGTCTTCATCAATACGGGCGGAGATTTGCCGAGCCTGTACCGCGCTATAATTGATTTGCCCGAAGCCTGGACAGAAGCCGGCGCAAAGTTCCGTATGCCTGAAGACTATTTAATAGCAACAGGCCGGGCCGTTGGTTTTCCCGCAGCGTATGAGACATATCTTTACGGCATCCCCGCCGAAATGGGCCAGCAGACCTACGCTGCATCTGGCCCGAACGGCTGGGAGGATACAGCAAATGACTGGATCACAGGCTTTGGCATGTTGCGCCGAGCTGACGTTGCTGTGGCTTTGGCCGGGGCGGCAAACTCAGGCGACGCGTCTTCGCTTATGGAAAACCTGTATGGGGACAACCTCTCTGCTGAGACGCGAAATGCCTTGCGCGCCGCGTCTAACCCCGTTCTGAGCACAGCGCTTGCGCTGGCCAGTCCTGAATTCATGTATTATTGAGGAGTAGCAAAATGGAACTCAACAGACGCCACTTCTTAGGTATGACGGCGGCAACTGCCAGCCTCAGTTTTTTTGGTACTTCAGCCTTGCAGGCAACATCGCCCACCGACCCGCGTTTCATATTTATTTTCCTGCGCGGCGGCATGGATGGTCTCGGCGCGGTCCCGGTTCCCGGGGATGAAAACTACAAGAAACTTCGCCCGACCCTTGCGATGAGCAGCGCTGAAACGCTTCCGCTCGATGATACTTTTGCCCTTCATCCAGCCCTCGCCAATTTGGAACGGTTATATAGTGGTGGTCAGGCAACCGTATTTCACGGTATTTCCAGCCCAAACCGCGACCGTTCGCACTTTGATGCCATCCGGCAACTTGAGCAGGGGTCAAATACGTTGGATATGGTTACCGACGGCTGGCTCGGTCGGGCATCTAGCCTTTTATACCCGGACGAAGAAGCAGCCAGTATCGCGCTTGCCAACAATGTGCCTTTGTCACTACTGGGCGCTGACAATGTGGTGAATTGGGCACCTTCAAAATTGCCGCCTGCGCCGGGCGCATTTCTTGATGTTCTTGAAACACTTTACGAGAAAGACAACAGCCTTTTAAGCGCGCTTCAGGCCGGGCGTTCAGCCGACGACATAGCTGCCTCAGCTGGCGGTGACGGTACCTCCAGCGGTGGTGGCTCGAACAATATGATGGGCAGCGCGGTGGCCTCACCTGGCTCCCCTGCGGGGCTGGCGGCTTCGGCTGGCCTGTTCCTCTCACAGGATGAAGGCCCTCGCATTGCCATGCTGGATATAGGCTCCTACGACACCCACCAAAATGAAGCCGCAGACCTCAATGGTCGGCTCAAAGAGCTTGATGATAGTATCGCGGCGATTGAAGCCAATTTGGGCGATGCCTGGCGATATACCAGTGTATTTGCCGTTTCCGAGTTTGGCCGCACGGTGGCGGAAAACGGTACAAGAGGCACTGATCACGGTACCGGGGGTGTTGCTTTTCTCGCGGGCGGCGGCGTTTCAGGCGGCAACGTGAAAGCCAATTGGCAAGGCTTATCAAATGAGGCGCTTTATGAAAACCGGGACCTGAAACCGGCGTTTGACGTACGCTCGGTGATGAAGGCCATTTTGATCGACCATATGGGCATGGGCCATGACCAGGTACAAAATGAAGTCTTCCCTGACAGCAGTGAGGCGGTGAAAATGGAAGGTCTGTTCCACCGCTGAAAAAGCACGGTGTCGCATATCAATTAAAAGCAAATGCCCAAGCGGAACTTCCGACAATATTTTGGGGAGTGGCGCACCCGAAGGGATTTCCTTGCCTGATCATTAGACCCCTGCCTTCTGAATCCCAAGTCAAAATTACATCTTATCTGTTACTAACTTTGATCACTGGTTGAGCAGTGTCCTTTGCAAGCATCGATAGTTCGTAATTCACATAGCCTGCTTGATCAAACCTGTCTGTCTCACAATTTGCGCTACGCCCTACAATCTTGGCGATTGACATAAAACTTTTGTCTCTTAACTATGCAGCGATTGGCGGTTGGCAACTTGCTGCAAACCAAGGGGAGGCAGAGAGTAATTCCATGACTATTTTGGGTATTGACCTTGGCACCACCAACAGTGCGTGTGGTGTTTGGCGTGACGGCGCCGAAACGCTTATTCCGAACAGCCAAGGGAACTTTTTGACGCCGTCTGTTGTGGGCGTTGACGGCAAAACGAACATCTTGGTGGGGAAAACAGCCGCTAACAGGCTGGTGACAAACCCTGAAAACAACGTTGCCGTGTTCAAGCGCCTGATGGGCACGGACCACCGGGTGGGCCTTGGCAAAGAGAAGTTCACCGCGACAGAGCTCAGCAGCTTTGTGCTACGTTCACTGAAAAACGACGCGGAAGCCTTCCTAGGTGAGGAAATCTCCGAGGCAGTTATCAGTGTGCCTGCCTATTTTAACGACAATCAGCGCCATGCAACCAAACTGGCAGGCGAACTGGCCGGATTGAAGGTTCAGCGGTTGATTAACGAGCCCACGGCCGCCGCAATGGCCTATGGTCTGCACGAAAAAGGCGAGGGTATATTTGTTGTCCTTGATATGGGGGGCGGTACCTTTGACGTGTCGGTAATTGAATATTTTGATGGTGTGATGGAAGTACACGCAAGTGCAGGCGATAATTTCCTGGGCGGCGAAGACTTTCTTGAAGCCATGGTTGTCGCTTTCCTTGATGAGCACAAGATAGAGCGAGAGGCCCTGTCCAAACAGGACATGCAACGTTTGTATGAGGTTCTCGAACAAGCGAAACGAGCCCTTTCTGGCCCCCAGCCACCTTGTGTGGAAATCGAACTAGCAGAAAACAACATCAGTTATGAAGTGTCCGCGGGCTGGTTCAGTCGTATCGTAACCCCTCTGCTTCTGCGCGTACGCAATCCCATTGAGCAAGCGATCCGCGATGCCGACATTCAAGTAACGAAAATTGAAGAAGTGCTTCTTGTAGGTGGCGCCACCCGAATGGCTATGTTCCGGAATACAGTGGGCCGCTTGTTCAGTCGTATTCCGTCAAGCACCCTTGACCCAGATCTCGTTGTAGCAATGGGGGCCGCAGTGCAGGCCGGTCTTAAGGAGAAAGACCAATCGCTTGATGATATAGTACTTACTGACGTGTGCCCCTATTCGCTGGGAACTGATATAGCTGACGCCGAAGACCCGACAAAAATCGGTTTTTTTCTGCCACTGATCGAACGTAATACCACGGTACCCACTAGCCACGTTGAGACGCTATATACAGTACAAGACAACCAAACGGCCGTACAACTCGGGATTTACCAAGGCGAGAACCGCCTGGTGGCAAAGAACGTGTTCCTTGGTGCCATCGATGCCAAGGTGCCGAAAAACAAGGCTGGGCGGGAATCTGTCGATGTACGCTTCAGCTATGATATGAACGGCCTGCTGGAAGTTGATGTAAAAGTAAATAGCAACGGCAAAACGTACAAAAAGGTAATTGAGCAATCCCCTGGCTCGCTCACGGGCAAGGAACTTGAAAAATCCCACAAAAGGCTTGCGGCCTTAAAGTTCCACCCCAGGGAGGTTGAGAAAAACCTGGAGCTACTTTCCCGTGGCGAACGGCTTTATCTTCTGCACTTGGGTGGCACACGGACGGTTATCGGCAAACAGCTTGCAGCGTTTGAGAACGTTCTTGACCGACAGAACCAGCGGGAAATTGACCGCGCACAGCAAGATTTTTCAATGTTCCTTGATCAGTTTGATCAGGAACCACTGCTACCATGACTTGCTGGGAAGTGCTCGAACTTGAAGCCACCGAAGATTTTCGGGCTATCAAACGCGCCTATGCAAAAAAACTGAAGATTACCCGCCCTGATGATGATTCGAAAGCCTTTGAAATATTGCATAACGCCTATAAGGAGGCTCTTCGGTGTGCAGAATATGGAATAGCCGACGCCAACAATGATGACGAACCCTTGGAATTTGGCGGCAACCTTGATGTTGTAGCAGAACAACTCACCGAAGCGCTGGTCAGCTTTCCAGAGGGGCCAACTCAGCATCAGGAGCCCGTTACAGGTGTTAATCCTGTAGAGCCTATTGTGATTAGCGCCCAGGTGTCTGGCGAATTGCCAGAAGTACAAGAAGAACCTACACGGGAACCCATAGATACATCAGGTCCATTAGACACAGTGCGAAACCTCCTGACCTCCAGTATGAATGTTCACAAATTGGAGCTGTGGCGCAAGCTCGAGCAGGACGATCGCTGGTTGGACGAGGATTTCCGACTGGCGTGTGGTCGGGACATACTGCGCCTAATTCTTGATTATCAAAAGCTGGCAACTGAAAAAAAAAGGCGATATCGCCGCCTGAATAAGAGTGTTCTGGCCTATCTAGACCAGTTAGGTGGTTGGCGCCTCTACTTTGATGATTTGCTAGACGAATTCGACTATGAGGAGCTCGAGTTTCTCTATGAGTTGGACGGTGAGCAAACAAGTCAACAAGCAGACGGCTATGGCATCAAAGGGGGTGGAAACTTCCAGCGCAGAACCAAGGAGGCAGCCCAAAACTCGGCGATGAAAACGTATAATGCAGACCTTTCTTCCAGAGGTTTTGCATTCGGAATCGACTGCGTTATTGCACTGGGCTTAGGGGTGTTGGTGGAAACTCTGTTAGGCTTGGATTACACGCTGGAGGCTGCAGGCAATCTGACGATTGTCGCTTATGTGCTGATGACATGCAGCATGGAGCTGAGCCGTTTTCAGGCATCCCTTGGAAAGCTCATTACAGGGTGCCGCGTAACCGATAACGGACTTCAACGCGCCAGGGTATATAATGTTCTGATGCGGGGCTTGGTAACCGGGCTGATCCTCTGGTTCGCATGGGCTGTGGGATTAGTGGTTTTTGATCAATATCTATTTAAAGCAGGCGGGGTGTGGCCCCTTGTCATAAGCGTCGGGATTTTGCTCCTCTATCTCCCTGCAACTGGCTACAAAACTTTGCAGGACATTTTTACCAATACTCTTGTAGTTGAGGAGCGCACATAGACTACGCGCCAATCTCATACTCCGAAATAGTCAGCGATTTTCGCTTCCAGCGCGCTATTTTTCGGGAACTAAGAGAAAGTTGGAAAGTGGCTTGTTGAAAAACTCTATATTTTTCAGTAAGATAGTGGCGCACCTCGAAGAAAGCCCTTCGAACCAAGGCGTTAATAAAAATTCGGCTAAGCCCCCGAATGAAATGTCGGTACATGATATTATGGAAATGGCGCACCCGAGAGGATTCGAACCTCTGGCCTCTGCCTTCGGAGGGCAGCGCTCTATCCAGCTGAGCTACGGGTGCGTACTATAAAAATCCAGCCTGCAAACACGCTGGTTTCGGCGCGGACCCTACACCGTGACGGCAAAAGCTGCAAGCCCCCTTTTCCCGCCTTCTATCCCATCTGTCGCCTACCCGTAATGCCCGGCTACGGTATCAAACAACGGCTAAATCCTGCATGTAAAAACCTGCCCACGCCGTAGGTGTTTATTGTGCAAAAGGCTGCAAATCGGCGCAACTTTTCAGCTTTTCACCAGGCAGGGGTCCACCACCAGAGGTTTAGATAAAATTTTAACTATTTTTTTTCGTTTTTTTTGTGTTTTAAAAACAATGATTTAGAAGCTGTTTTTTGGCTTTATTTAAAATTTTAGCAAATTAATTACCTGCAGTTAACAGCCACGCCCTATAAAGCTTGTCAGGAACCGGGTCTGTCAGGGAGCTCTTTTTAAGAGACAGGCATTCGGATCGGGATACAATTAAGATGGTGGTATGGGACTATGCTAAAGAATCTTCATAAAATGGCTGCGGCTTTTGCACTGATGTTTGCGTTTGCTGTTGTGGCAACTCCTGCTTACGCGGCCGATATGGCGAGCTGGAAAAAGGCCGTCGCCAAAAAGGTTGCAAAAAAGCAAAAATACCCGCGCTCGGCGCTGGCACGTGAAATTGAGGGCCGGGCGAAAGTACGCCTTCATGTGGCTGCCGACGGTACAATTGCTTCGCACGAAATTCTTGAGGAAACCGGTCAAAGTGTTCTCGACCGGGAGATACCAAAATTGGTTAAGCGGCTAAACCCGCTGCCGGCTTTACCAGACGGCAAAACCGAGCTGTCCTTTGTTCTGCCCATAAACTGGCGCCTGAACTAAATGATAGCGAATTAGAAACATCAGTTTCGAGTTATGTTCTGAGTACCCTAAATTTTGTTATGAGTAAGAGACGGCCTCCGGTAATTCGGGGGCCGTTTTCTTTTGCGCCCACCGAACCTGGTATAGCCTAGGCAACCCGGTCGGTAACCGCCTGACCAAAGGGTATCAATGTGGTCTCGCGCGGCTCGTCGGCCAATGCCGGATAATCAGCAGTAAAATGCAGCCCCCGGCTTTCCTTGCGCTCCTGCGCTGAACGCACAATAAGGTCGGCCACCACAACGAGATTCCTCAGCTCCAAAAGATCTGCCGTCACACGGAAATTACCATAATATTCATGGATTTCAGCTGACAGCAAATCCACCCGGCGCTTGGCCCGTTGAAGCCGCTTGTCAGTGCGCACAATGCCCACATAGTCCCACATAAAGCGCCGCAGTTCGCGCCAGTTGTGGCTCACCACCACTTCTTCGTCACTGTCGGTAACTTTGCTTTCGTCCCAGGCACGGGCTTTTGCCGGTGGTGCCATATCAGTCCTGCCGTCCAGAATGTGGGCTGCCGCAGCCCCGCCCATCACCAAACATTCCAGGAGGCTGTTTGATGCCATCCGGTTCGCACCGTGCAAACCCGTGTGCGAACATTCACCGATAGCATAGAGGCCCTTGAGGTCAGTGCGGGCACTGAGGTCAATATGAATACCGCCACAGCTATAATGGGCGGCGGGCACAACCGGGATGGCCTCCGCCGTGATATCAATTCCAAATTTCAAACAGTGGCGGTAAATATTGGGAAAGTGCGACACGATAAAATCCGCATCCTGATGGCTTATATCCAGCCACATATTTTCCGCGCCCGTACGCTTCATTTCGCTGTCGATGGCCCGAGCCACGATGTCTCGCGGCGCCAGTTCGGCGCGCTCATCATAGCCGGGCATAAAGCGCGTGCCGTCTTTCCCGAGCAGCACAGCGCCCTCGCCGCGCATGGCTTCTGTAATAAGGAAGGTTTTGGCGTCAGCATGATAAAGGCAGGTTGGATGAAACTGGTTAAATTCCATATTGCTCACACGGCACCCGGCGCGCCACGCCATGGCAATGCCGTCACCAGTGGAAGCGTCGGGGTTGCTGCTATATTGGTACACGCGCGACGCGCCTCCGGTGGCAATGATCGTCGCGCTCGCCGAAAAGGTTTCAACCCGGTCTTTTTTTGTGTTCAGCACATAAACACCGTGGGCCGCATCGCTGTATCCACCTTTATCTTCAAGGTGGCGATTGGTGATAATGTCAATGGCCACATGATGCTCAAACATATCAATATTGGCTTCGGCCAGTACGCGCTCGTTCAGCGTATTTTGCACGGCTTTGCCGGTCGCGTCAGCTGCGTGGAGGATGCGCCTGTGGCTGTGGCCACCTTCGCGGGTCAGGTGGTAATCATAGCGGTCTTCTCCGCTTTGGTCCGTTCGGTCAAATTCCACACCCAGATTGATCAGCCCCTCGATGGCGCCGCGCCCGCGCTCCACCATGAACCGCACGGCCTCTTCACTGCAAAGCCCGGCACCCGCCACAAGCGTATCGTCGATATGGGCCTGAATACTGTCGGTGGCTTCCATAACGGCGGCAATGCCGCCTTGCGCCTGCCAGGTTGATCCCGCCGCCATTTCCGCTTTTGACAAAACCGCTACACGGAGATGGGGCGCAAGCTTAAGCGCGGCAGTGAGCCCAGCCGCACCCGAACCAATTATCACCACATCATAGATGTGTTTCATGCAGCGTCCCTGTTTGAGGTTAACTGAAGGAATATATCTTCCAGATCGGTCTCGTTGGTAGAAATATCCTTAACGGTGAGCCCGGCTTTTTGCACTGCTGCCAACACCATGCCCACGTTGGCATCGCTTTGGTTGATTTGCACCGCAAGCTGATTGCCCGGTTTGAGCACGCTTTTAAAGCCGGTTAGCTCGGCTGGCACGGTGTCCAGCGCTTCCGCCACCTGGATGAGGATTTCTTTCTCGTCAATTCGCTTGAGCAATTGCTCGGTGGGTTCGGAGCAAACCACTTCACCGTGATTGATAATTGCAATGGTATCGCACAGCTCTTCGGCTTCTTCCAAATAGTGGGTTGTCAGCACCACCGTGGTGCCGCGGACGTTCAATTCACGCACATAGTCCCAAAGCTGCTGCCTGAGTTCTATATCAACACCTGCTGTTGGTTCATCAAGAATAAGCACAGGCGGATTATGGACCATCGCCTTGGCAACCAGCAGTCGCCGTTTCATGCCGCCTGAAAGTGTGCGCGAATAGGCGTCAGCTTGTTCATAAAGATGCACGGCTTTCAAAAGCTCGTCTGTGCGGCGGTCGGCTTCTCGCACACCGTACATGCCCGCTTGCACTTCCAGCATTTCCCGCGGGGTGAAAAAGGCATCGAACATCAGTTCCTGCGGCACCACACCAATATTGCAGCGCGCATTCCGCGGGTTTTCTTCAATATCAAAACCCCAAACCTTGGCACTGCCAGAGGTTTTATTGACCAGCCCGGCCAATATATTAATCGTGGTGGATTTACCCGCACCGTTCGGCCCCAACAGCCCAAACATGGAACCCTGCGGAATTTCCAGATCAATACCCTTGAGCGCCAGCTTGTCGGCTGCACCACCGCGACCGCGATAGGTTTTTCTCAGGTTTTTGATTTCTATCGCATTTTTGCTCACAAAAGCTTCCTTTGTTCTTCAAATCACGAGAGGCTAGGCTCGTTTTATTTTGCCGCTTTTGCAAGCAGTTCGCTTGTAGGCTTGCGGCAGATTATATTATAGAGTGATCTTCAACTGCTTCGATCATTTTCCAAAAGAGAATAGACCCATGAGCCAAGACGCACCAGAAACTAAAATTGTCGACACAAAAAAGGTATCCTGCGACGGTGACGGCGGCGCGCTTGGTCATCCGCGCGTCTATCTGACAATGGACGACAACGACCAGACAGAATGCCCATATTGTGACCGCCGCTTCATTTTGCAAGGCGGCGCATCAGACAAGAGCAAATAAGCCCAGGCCCATTCTGCCATTTTAGCAAACAAAACTGATAATCAAGGGAAGCGGCGTATGACCCAGAGCGGCGAGCATTTATATCTGATCGATGGCTCTGGCTATATTTTCCGGGCCTACCACGCCATGGCCTATAGCGGTCGTCCCATGACCCGCGCCGACGGCACGCCTATTGGTGCCGTATACGGCTTTACCAATATGATTATGAAACTGTTACAGGATCTGGCCGACGGCGAACAGCCAACCCATCTGGCAATAATATTTGATACCGCCCGCAAAACCTTCCGCAGCGATATCTACCCGGACTATAAAGCCCACCGCCCACCGGCACCCGAAGACCTGGTGCCCCAGTTTCCCATCATCCGCGAAGCCACCAAAGCTTTTGGCCTGCCGTCAATTGAAATGCGCGGGTTTGAGGCCGACGATCTGATCGCAACCTACACCCGCCAGGCACGGGCGAAGGGCTGGAAGGTTACCATTGTCAGTTCAGACAAAGACCTGATGCAAATGCTGGACGAAGGCACCGACCAGTTTGACAGTATGAAAAACAAACGCACTCCCGCGAGCGGTGTTGTGGAAAAATTTGGCGTGGGACCAGACAAGGTAATTGACGTGCAGGCGCTGGCGGGTGACAGCGCCGACAATGTGCCGGGCGTGCCGGGTATTGGCCTCAAAACCGCCGCGTTGTTGATCAACGAATATGGTGACCTGGATACGCTTCTTGAGCGCGTCAGTGAGATCAAGCAAAATAAACGCCGCGAAAGCCTGATTGAATTTGCCGATCAGGCGCGCCTCAGCCGCGAACTAGTCACGCTCGAGCAGAATGTACCAACCGTTGAAACGTTGGATGATTTTGCCCTGTCTGACCCGGACGCCGATACATTGATGGCGTTTATGGAGGAGCAAAACTTCCGGTCGCTTAAGCTGAAGGTCCAGCACAAATGGGGCGGCACGCTGCCGGTTGATACGGCCAGCGAAGACGTGATTGAAGTTAAGAAAAACTATAGCTCGGTCACCGACCATGAAACGCTAAATCGCTGGATACTGGATGCCTACAAAGCCGGTCAGGTTGCCGTTGATACGGAAACCACCGGGCTTGACGCATCGACGGCTGATCTGGTGGGTATCTCGCTTTGCATTGAACCGGGCAAAGCCTGCTATATTCCCGTGGGTCACGGTGCCAATTTGGGTGATCTGCTTGCTGAACGGCCCGACCAACTGCCAAAGGCGGAAGTCATCAAAGCGCTGAAGCCATTGTTTGAAGACGCCGGTGTGCTGAAGATCGGACAAAATCTCAAATATGATATGTCGATCCTCTCGCGCGCTGGCATAGAGCTTTCGCCCATAGACGACACCATGCTGCTATCGTACGCGCTCGACGCCGGGCTACACAGCCACGGCATGGACGAACTGTCAGGCATCCATCTGGATATAAGGCCAATTCCGTTCAAGGAAGTTGCGGGCACCGGCAAAAACCAGATCACCTTTGATCAGGTGCCGCTCGATAAAGCCACCGAATATGCCAGCGAAGACGCCGATCTTACCATGCGGCTCTATAAGCTTCTGAAACCGCGCATCGCCGCCGAGCATGTGGCCACCGTTTACGAAACGCTTGAGCGCCCGCTTGCCTCTGTGCTTTCCAAAATGGAACGCGAAGGTATCCGGGTTGATGTGCCGGCCCTGCAAAAGCTATCGAACGAATTTGCCATTGGTATCGAACGGCTGGACAAGGAAATCCAGGAACTGGCAGGTAGGCCGTTCAATGTGGCCTCGCCCAAACAGCTTGGTGAGATACTGTTTGACGAGCAAGAGCTGCCCGGCGGCAAAAAATCGTCAAAAACTGGTGCATGGCAAACCAACGTGGATGTGCTGGAAAAGCTGGCCGCCGAAGGCCATGAAATACCCAAGAAAGTGATGGAGTTTCGCCAGTTTTCCAAACTCAAAAGCACCTACACCGATGCCCTGGTAAAGCAGGTGAACCCGACGAGCGGACGCGTTCACACGAGCTATCATATGGCGGCCACTACAACGGGGCGTTTGTCATCCAATGACCCGAACCTGCAAAATATCCCGATCCGTACCGAGGAAGGCCGCAAGATCCGCCGCGCCTTTGTGCCAGAGGATGGTAATATTTTGGTCGCCGCTGACTATAGCCAGATCGAGCTCCGCATCCTCGCGCATATCGCGGGTATTGATGCGCTTAAGGAAGCGTTTGCTGAAGGCGTGGATATTCACGCCATGACCGCATCTGAGGTGTTTGGTGTGCCGATCGAAGGCATGGACCCCGGCGTACGCAGGCAAGCCAAGGCCATTAATTTTGGCATCATCTACGGCATTTCCGCCTTTGGGCTGGCGCGGCAGCTGGATATCGGCCGCAAGGAAGCCGCAGGTTATATTGATGCCTATTTTGAAAAGTTCCCCGGCATCCGTGCCTATATGGACGAAACCATCGAATACGGCAAAACAAACGGCTATGTAAAAACCCTGTTTGGCCGCAAATGCCATGTGAAATCACTGGCGGATAAAAACCCGATGAAACGCGGGTTTGGTGAGCGCGCCGCGATCAATGCGCCTATTCAGGGCACCGCCGCTGATGTGATCAGGCGCGCAATGGTCCGCATGCCAAACGCGCTCACAGGCGCTGGACTGAGCGACGTGCGCATGCTCTTGCAGGTGCATGATGAACTGGTGTTTGAGTGCCCCGCCGGGCGGGAGGCTGACGCCATTCCGGTGATCCGAGATATTATGGAAAACGCCTGCACGCCTGCCATCACGCTCGATGTGCCGCTGGTTGTTGACTGCGGCACCGGCGACAATTGGGAACAGGCCCACTAGGGCTGAGCCCTAAAAAAAAGGGCGGCCAAAGCCACCCTTTTCAAATCATTTTCCTGCAGACGGTTTAGAACTTGTAACCGAGAGAAACGCCGTACATACGAGGTGCGCTTCTGTAGCTGTTCACTGTACCATCCTGAATCACACCAGGGAAGGCGCTGAGGAAATACTCGTTGTTAAACAAGTTCCGGCCCCAAACATTAAGGCTCAGGCCGCTTTCCCATTCAAAACCCATGCTGGCATTGAAAGCATTCACTTCGCGGGAAACCTCAGGGATTTCGTCCACAGCCTGCACATTGCTTTCATACTGGTAATCAGCCCGGATGAAAGACGAGATGTCTCCCAGCTGGAAGAAGCGCGTAGCAGCAAGTGTAATGCTTGTACGGTGAATACCCGCAACCTTTTCGCCTGACAAATCACCGGTCGGCGCGTTTACATACTCGTCGTAAACCGGGTCAACGAAGGTGCTGGCCAAACGGAATTCCCAATTTTCAGTAGGAACCCAGGTCGCGTCAATTTCAATCCCTTTACTTGACTGTACACCCGCGTTACCCAGCACAAAACCTGTGCCCAGGAAGATGTTTGACTGGAAGTCTTTAATTTCCTGATCGAACAACGCAATGTTGATCGCACCGTGGTCGAACCGGGCCTTCAGACCAAATTCATAAACCGTGGCTTCCTCGGGGTTGGCAAACAACGTACCATAAGTCTGATTTGACTGCGTAAGACCAGCCGCTTCAAGAGCCGCCCGGTTGGCAACAAATGGCCGTGCGTCTCGTGACAGGTTCCAGCTTGTGGCTTTATAACCAGTCGCAGCACTGAAATAGAGATTCACATTGTCATTCAGCTCATAAGACAGACGCGCGGTCCATGTCAGCTTGTCATCGTCAGACTTGCCGTCTTGAACCGAGTTTGGATATGCAAGGAAAGGCGGCTGGAACTGCAAGGGTTGCAGTCCTTGAATAGAAGCGGTTACGCCAGCCTCAATCGCCGCCGATGTACCCGGTGCAACGCTTTCAATGAAGGCGATATTTGCCGGTGTCGCTTCCAGACCCGTATTGTCAAAGAATCCCTGAGCAAAGAAAGCTGCAGGGATGATACCGCCATTAACGTTAAACAGGTCCACTGAAGAAAAGACATCACCGTTTACTGTGCTACCAGTAACTGTCTTTTTATCGTTGGTATAGTTCAGACCACCTGTCAACGTCAGACGATCATTCAGGTGGAAATCAACTGTGGCAAACAGTGAGTATGCCTTGTCGTCCTGGGTGAACGTTTCAACGGTTGATGTGTCACCTGCGAAAAACGATCCAGGCGCATTGCCCGATAGGAACTCAAGTGTCCCCAAAATACCAGGTGCCACACCAAGCAAGAGCGTATCAAAATAGGCGCGCAAGTCGTCACCATATTCTAGACCCTGAACCTGCGTGATATCCTCTTTGAAGAAATAACCACCGACCATCCAGTCAATCTTATTGTCGCCAGTAGATGTCAGACGAATTTCCTGGGTATAGGTGTCGATATTGGCGCGGTTGTTTGCGCTATCGAGAATTTCAAGGCCGGTGAAGTCAGCTTCCCCGTCATTGAAACTATCGTTACTGCGATAAGAAGATATAGACGTGAGGGCAAAGCCATCAAAATCAACATCTACCTGCAGGCTAATGCCGCCGTCTTCAATTTCGTTGACCGGAATTTCATTAACCGGTGACGTGTAGGAGAACGGATCTGCGTCATCGAGCACAAAACCACCAAGGAACTGAATAGCACCTGCTGTTGGACCGTTGATCACATTGGTTACGCCGCAACATACTTCGTCAATTTCGTTATAATCAGCAATCAAACGGAAGCGTACATCTTCTGTTGGCTCCCATAGTGCCTGGCCGCGAATGTGCCAGCGGTTGCGGTCGTTAAGGTCCGGGATGCCGGATTGCAGCGCTTCAACATAACCGTCGCGCTTGTTCACGCCGCCTGAAAGGCTAACCGCGAATGTGTCTGACAATCCGCCCGTGAAATAGGCCTTCAGCGTTTTGGCATCATAATTACCGTAGCTTACGGTAACGCCGCCTTCAGTTTCGTATGAAGGTGCAGCAGTTACGATGCTGATCACACCAGCAGACGCGTTTTTACCAAACAACGTACTTTGTGGACCACGCAAAACTTCTACCCGTTCCATACGCGGCAAATCACCGATTTGCGCTGCTGAACGAGAACGGTAAACACCGTCGATAAACACGCCAACCGAAGGTTCGATACCTGCGTTATTGGCACCGTTACCAAAGCCCCGGATCGCGAAGTTTGTATTGGATGATGTCTGCAGTGTCCAAACCCGAAGGGACGGCACTACTGACTGCAGGTCGTTGATATCCAAAACACGGGCACGTTCAATTGTGTCGGCACCGGTTACGGACACAGCGATTGGTGTTTCCTGCAAAGTTTGTGGCCGCTTTTGTGCGGTCACCATAATTTCTTCAAACGCGAACTCATCTTCGTCGCTGTCTTGATCTTGCGCAAATGCGCCCGCAGATCCCATGCAAATACTGCCAATGGCAGCAGAAGCAAGCAACTGCGCACGCAAACCGCGCTTAGGTAAATTACTCATTATTTTCCTCCCCATTTGGTTTCCCTTGCCCGTCCCGCATAAGGCCGTGGCATCCGGCTTGCTCTGGCAACAAACCGACTGCCCACACGGGGGCTTTTAAGGCAACGTATTAAAATGATCTAATGCGCCAGCGGGAAGGTCAAGTTTTTCTTATGCAACTTACTGTAATCTCTGGAAAAAAACCTGGCTTTGTTGCAATTTCGCACAGGAAAGTGGCGCTGGAAGCCAAGTTTCCGTAACGTCAAGCGGGGGAAATCTCAAGGCAATTGCCGCTCTGGCTAAGCCCTGCTTAATTCAGAGATATTGCTGAGCTTGTCCCATCAAGAGGCCGGAGGCGGCATTTCATAGCCACCAAGTGGAGAATGCGCCGCGCTGCGAATCAGACGAGCAACCATCAAGCAGTCAAAAACGTGCCTAGCAAAAGACCAAAAAAAAGGGGTAGGAAAAATTCCCACCCCTTTGACTGTTATCTATTTTTTGCCAAGCTGCTTTAGAAGTTAAACAGCAGCTCCACACCGTAAGTGCGGCCCTTGTTCAAAGGCGAGAAAGTCGCGCCCGGGAAGAACGGCAATTGAGTATCGCCACCGTAGGTCACTTCATTCAGCAAGTTCTTGCCGTAGAGCGACAGAGCCATCGAACCTTCCATAAATTCAACAGTGATATTAGCGTCCATCATGTTTGCAGCATTCAGGAAGCCACGGTTGTTGTCAGTATAGAAACTAAGATCGCGGTGACTGTAGTTTACCGTTGCAAACAAGTTACCCCAATCTTCGATTTCGGTATCATAAATAAGACCAAAACTGTAAGTGAGCGGCGCTAGACGCGGCAACTCAAGCGCAAGGTCAGCGTCATTTACAACACCGTCGCTACTGATATCAAAGAGGATTTCCTTATATTTGGAATCCAGCACACCGATGGAGCTGGTGAAGGTAAGCTCAGGCGTGAGCTGCATCTGCACTTCGCCTTCAAAACCCCAGATTCGAGCGTCAGCAGTATTATCGATAATCTGCACAACACCAGCCGTTGGGTCTGCCAGATTCACCTCGCGCTGCATATCTGTAATATTATTAACAAATACCGCAAAGTTGGTGCGGAGCGTTTTGTCTTCGTTGTCACGCTTCAGGCCAATTTCGAAATTAGATGTACTTTCCGGATCAAATGGACCAGGTGACGCTGTTGGTGAAGTATTGCGAAGATTATAGCCGCCGGAACGAAATCCTTTAGTCCAGAAACCATAAAACTGCGTATTGTCATCTGCTTGCCAACGCAAACCAAGCTTTGGAGTTACGTTTGACCATTCCTCACTGTCCGAGAAATCAGGAGTGCAAACACGTGTATCATTGTTACATCCACCAGTCCGAAGGGTAGCAATATCAGCTGATTTTTCTTCTTCGGTATAACGAATACCGGTGATCAATGTCAGCTCGTCGCTAAGATCCAGATCAAAGCTACCAAAAATGGCCTTGGTAGATTGTTCCTGAATACCGCCGCCTGAAATATCAAGGAGACCGCCAAGAATTTGGCGACGCTCAAAATAATCAATATCCTGGGTGAAATAGTAAACACCAACAGTTACATCCAGCTTGTCATCAAAGCGGCCAGCATAACGCAGCTCATTACTGAACTGGTCAGCTTTTGTGCCTGCAGGTGCGTGGAACAGAAAGCTTGATGTGGCATCAATATCACCAAGGGACGATCCATCGCTTTGGCGCCAACCCATAATATTGGTGATGGTACCATCACCGAATGATACATCTACATTCAGCTCTGCAATCGCCTGATCCCAGGTAAGGGAATAGTTGCCTTCTTCGTCCACCGCGAAATCAAACGTGTCACGTCCGAAAAGGCCATGGTTCTGAGAAGCCGGGCCGTCGCCGTCGCTTTCGCCGTGCTCATAGCGCAGGGTTAGCTCAACACTGTCGCTGGCGCGCAATGTTACTGCCGGACGCACGATGAAAGTTTCGCGCTTGCCGAAGTTTTCGTTGTTATTGGCAAGGTTGGTGAACCAGCCACCGTCATTATTATAATAAACGCCAAGCTTGAACGCTACATTATCAGAGATTGGGCCAGTATAAAGCCCGGCTACCGAAACATTATCGCCGCTCTCGTAAGAAATTTTGGCGCGACCCCGTGCCTCAAAGCTTGGGTCCGTTGTATTCAGGAGTACCGCGCCGCCTGTTACGTTACGGCCAAACAGCAAACCTTGCGGTCCGCGCAAAACTTCAACACTTTGCAGATCAAACTGATCAAATAGCACACCCCCGGTCAAACCAAGATACATACCGTCAACAAAAACACCCACTGTCGGATCGATAGACGGGATAGAGCTGTTGATGCCCAGGCCACGGATCGAAAAGTTCGCCGTGCCGCGTGTTGTACCAATATCATCAAGCGATACGTTCGGGATTTTAAAAGAAAGGTCGCTGATCTCGCGCATGTGCAATGCGTCCAGCTGACGCTCGCTAAAAGCAGTTACGGCAACAGGCACATCCTGCACAGCTTGTGCCTGCGATTTCTTCGTCGCTGTAACCATGATTTCTTCGAACAGAACACTGCCTTCATCATCATCCTGACCAACAGCGGCCCCAGCCCAAGCCTGCCCCATCATCGCGCATACCGCGATCGTGCTGGCGTTTCTCAATAATTTTGGTGCTTTCACTTGCATATCTCCCGATGCATGTCGCCGTATAAAGGGTTTTGTCCCGATCCCCAAAACTGGCAAAAATTAGCGTTTTTTTATTCTGTGGCCTTAAGACCAACTTTTAAGAGGGTAATTTGATAGACTATAGGCCTTTGTGGTCAAGCCTTTAGCGCAGGAAGCGCTTCGAACAGCTTGGCACCTGTTACAAATCTACAACAGTAAGAAAATGGCCCTAGACCGGGTTAATAAGCGCCTGCAGCACATAAACATTCAGGCGGCCAGGCCCAACCCGCTGCTCAATGAAGGGCGTCAGGTATGCGCTCACAATGTCCGGGTCTATTGGTTTGCTCACGCGCCAACGCCGCTGCGCCAAGGTGGAAAGCGCCGCTGTAATATCGGCTCGCAATTGAGGCTTTAGCGCATTCAGGCTCTCATAATCCCTGTTTTCATTCAGCTGCAAGACCAACTGAATATCAACAGTGCCGCGCACGCGACCCTTTCGCATAACCGAAAGGTGGAAGGGCCGAAAGGTTATTTTATGCTTGCCTTCATCAAGAAGCTCATCTTCGGTGGCGGCGTCATCATCCTGTACCAAAGCCCAGTTGGCACCAGCATGTGCGGCACCCAACATCAAATCGTCCTTGTCCGCTGCAAACGCGGCCACCGCGCCCGACGTCGACAACAACAATAAAGCACCAAATCGCAGACAAGCTATCACAATGTTTTCCTTCAAATTCCATACAGCAGCTAAGACCAGCCGACAGATCTCACAGATCTCGGGGGCAAAGATACCACCGGTTAATGCTGCACCCTTAAATCTAACAGGCAATGATGAATATGTGCTGAATTTTCCCAATCTGCAACAATAGCCAACCAGCGCCCACACCGAACGGCCATAGATAGGCGATAAATTCTCATTTTGCAATTATAGTCGCTATTTGCGACAAAAATGTGTTGCAAATAGCGACTTTTTTGGCCACACATAGTGGCTGAACTCCGTTTTGGCACCGTAACGTTATGTAAAGTAAGGATAAAATTTCCACCTTCACTATGGCTTGGTGGTTGCATTGTGATGATTACCTCTCGAGCAGGGGTTGCGGGGATAGGTTTATTTTACTCGACCCCCAATCGTGCACCTGTTCCCGCGAACCCTGCTCAGAGAAAAACCCGCTTCGGCGGGTTTTTTATTGCAGTCATTTAAATTTTTGGATCAGGGCGAAGACGGCGAACGTCAGCCCAACATTACACAAACAGGCTGGTGCTTGAGGACGACGACCCGCTTTGCAACCTGGCAAGACCACTGCTGAAGTTGGCCAATTGGTTTTGGATATGCTGTGGTACAGGGCCGCTTGTTTTGTCTCCGTTTTTGAGCGCTTCCTTGAGCGGATCAAAAGTAAGCGAGCGGAACGCCCGCTGGATACGGGAGATACCGCCGTCCAAAAGACCGAGAACATATTTGGCCGTTTGCTTGTCTTCGATGTTTAAGGCACCCGCAAGACCAAGACCAAAGGCACCGCCCAGATTTTCCGGCGCAGATGGGTCAAAGTCCTTGTCATTATTCAACAGGCTCAGCGCCTCGTCCTTTGGCACCAGCTTGCCAGCGGTCAGGCCAATCCGCTGCAACAGATCCCGGTCACCCGTGCCTGGAAGCAGGTCAATCGTTGAGCCCTTATCCAGTGTGCTGATGGTTAATTTGGACCCTTCTGCGGTCGTAGCAACATCCGCCGACAGCTTACCAAATCCGGCAATGCGTATCTTGCGTTTGATATCGTCAAACGTATCGCCGTCTTCGAGCGTGATTTTGCGTTTGCTGCCCCCGTCGATGGTGAGATAGAAAAAGTCACCAACCTTGGCACTGGTTTGGGTTTGCACATCCAGCGTTTCGTCAATAGCAATCGTGCCCGTTGGCAAACCCAGTGTTTCCAGAACACTGTCGCCCTGGGTGGTAAAAGCCAGCCCGCCGGTTGCTTGTTTGGCAAGGCTTTCACCAAATTGCTGCACATCTTCAAGCGCGCCTGATGTGCCGTTGATACGGGCAGCGAAGGCATCAACCGAGCCGCGCGCGGTCTCGCCGCTCAGCGTGCCAGAGGTTGAACCGGCAACATAAACGGTGCCGCTGTTCACAACCACATCCTGAATACGGTCGGTACCGGTGGTGGAAAGATAGGTGGTAAAATCGGCGGTAAGGGCCGTAGTGCCCGAGAGCGTAAGCCCGCTTACGAACCCTTCCTGCGCGCCGAGCGCCGAGCCATTCACCGTCGCCGAGCCCGCGGCATCGAGCGTTCCATTTGTAGTTACGCCTGAGATATAAACCGCGCCGTTGGTATTATCGATGGCAATGCCTTCAAGCGAACCGCTTGAGCCAAGGTTGCCAAAATCAACACTGTCGGTTTGGTTGGTAAGGTCCGTGCCGTCGATACGGTAAACAATGGCGCTGCCGCTGCTTTCCGCGGCAACCACCAGGTTATCGTTCGCGTCGACCGCAATGCCCTTGATCACTTCATTAGCGGTGGTGCCAAATACATTGCTGTCGGTAAGCGTGCCTGTTAAGCCGTCGAGCTTTAATATCAAAGCGTCCGTACCGCCGCCAAAACCAGACGTGCTGCTGATCGCCGATTTGGTATAGCCGCCGACAAAAATATCATCGTTGCTGTCAACTGCCACACTGTATGCGGCAGACTCGCCAAATTTATCCAGCTGATAGCGGAACACTTCATCGCCGCGCTTTGAGATTTTGGTCACAAAAGCGTCGGTCGTATCGATCACATCGCTTGTGGAAAGCTCGCTGTCAGTTTTGCCGACAATAATAACATTATCGCTACTATCCACCGTAATGCCGTATGCGTCGGCGCTGCCCGCCGCACCCAAAAGCCGGGTGAACAGCAAGTTGCCTTCGTTATCAAATTTCGAAAGGAAAACATCTTCACCGGTGGCCGTGTTGATCTGGTGCTCGAAGCTGCCTTTTGATGTGCCCACCACATAGATGCCGCCTTCACTGTCGGTCACAACGCGGTTAGCGGTGGTATCCGCATTCACCTGAAATTCACTGTTCACATTGGTGAGTGACAATTCATTGTCTTCTTCAACCGTTAGGGTTGCGTCGGCGTTGCCAGTTACATCCTTCAGCGCGTCAAGCCGGATTTTATCCCGCAGGGCGGCAACCTCCGGGTCAAGGCTGTCGGGTGTCGAATTGTCAACCTTCTCTTTGATCTCGGTGGCGGCATAATCAATGGCCGCAAAGGATGTTGTATCATCCACCACTATCGTGCCGCTCAGGCCGTTCAGTTCCGTGATCCGGCTGGTGGTAGCAAAGCTGTCATCCAGCTGGGACACGGCTGATGCCACATAAAGCGTGGGTTCGGTTACCGCCGCAGAAAGGGTCACCTCTTCGGTGATGGTACCTTCGATCTGAAATCCATATTGGCCCGACGTCGCGTCGCGCTGCACATCAAAACGTGTTAGATGCTTGGGCACCTGCGTGCCGCTGCCGTTATCAATGGTCAGCGCTTCGATAGTGGTATTGATATGGTCTTTGATGTTGTTCAGGCTCAGGGTGCCGGTTACATCAGCCAGATCAATAATAATATCATCCGTCGCGCCGCTTTTGGTGATGGAAACCGTGAATACTTCGGTGCCGGTAAGGCCAGTGAGCGCCGCATTTGGGTCGGCTGTCACCAGCGAATGGTTGCTTTCCGTTTCATTTTTCCCGGTACGGGTAGAGGCTTCGGCCTTAAATTCCTTGTCGCCCAGGAACAGGTCCAGCTTCTGAAGGTTAGCGGTCGACAAAAACTCCCGCACTTCCGCGAGGCCACTTTGAAACTGTTCGTTCAAACGACCAAGCGAGGCATTTGGTGTTGCGGTCTCAGACGCATATTCAGCCAAAACCCGCAGGTTGGACAGCGCTTTGAAAATGGCAAAGGTGGCTTGAGTGTCGACATCCTGCGACAGGCTCTTCAGGTCTGACGTTGTCAGATCAATGAATTTTGTCAGCTCGCGAACTTCACGGACTTGCTGATTAAGGGTTTTGGTTTCTTCCGGCAGCTTCCAGGGCGGGATCACCGCATCATCTGTGCCGCGAAAATTAAAGGATGCCCGGTCCTCGGTAGAAAGCGTACGCAAACCAGCAATCGCCGACTGCGAACTGAATGCACTCGACAGAAGATTATTGCCCAAACCAATGATCTGGGGCTGGAATCGGTTTTGCTGTGTGTTCAGCGGACCGAACAAAGAACCAAAACCAGCAGATGTTCCAAAAAGGGCCATTTTTTAAATCAAACCAGCAGCTTTCTGCTTCTCTCTAATACGGCAATGTTTGCCCACCCGGCAAATTGTGCCTGTTAAAATCCTCAATCGCTTCACCCAACTCAAAAACGACTCGCAAAATCCGGCAAATTGTGCCGCCTAATTGCATTTGAGGCCAAAACTCACTACATCAGTTGCAAGGACCGTGCTAAGCGGGCCAGTTTTCTTGGAAATAGGAACCACACGATGTATGCGATTTTCTGGCTAATCAACACAGCACTCGATATCTACGGCATTTTCATCATTGCCTATGTGATTATCAGCTGGCTAACAGCCTTTGGCATCATCAATAGCCACCAGCCGTTTGTGCAGAGCGTGAACCATTTTCTGGCGGTGATCATTGAACCGGCCGCCGGGCCTATCAGGCGCACCGTACACCGCCTGCTGCCGAACCTTGGCGGCATCGATTTGTCGATCCTTATTCTCTGGGTATTGGTGAAGTTCGTACAGATTTTTATCAACACGTCTATCGCGCCGATTTTCCTCTAAGGGCTGTCAGCCCACATGCTCACGAAAGCAACAGGCGGCGTCATTTTGCGCGTGAAGCTTACGCCAAAGGCGGCTAAAAATGCGCTGGTGCGGGCGGAAGAAGATAGTGCGGGAAACAGGCTTTTGCGTGCCAGCGTTACCGCCGTGCCTGAAAACGGCAAAGCCAACGCCGCGCTGGTTAAAATGCTCTCGAAAAAACTCGGCTTGCCCAAGGGAAGCATTCGCCTTATAGCGGGGGACAAGTCCCGGCATAAAACCGTGCTTTTTGAAGGTTTACCGGACAGTTTGTTAGAGCAACTTGAAGCAAAATTCAGCGCGCTGGGTTTAACATAACAACCCCTCTCCCATCCCTCTCCCTGAGGGAGAGGGCAACGAAGACTTAATAAGCGAATGCGAATTTAGTCGAAGTCGGTGAGGGGGAAAAGTTTGATATTCCAGCAACCCCGGAGACAATCGCATGCCGTCAGTTACCAACAGCAATATCATCGACGGCAAAGCCTTTGCCGCCCGCGTGCGCGAAAGCGTAACCGCCGATGTTGCCCGCCTTAAATCAGACCATGGCCTAACACCGGGCCTTGCTGTAATCATTGTCGGCCATGACCCGGCGTCTGAGGTTTACGTGCGCAACAAGGTGAAGCAAACCGCAGAAGTGGGCATGCATAGTGTTCACCACGAACTACCAGAGACCGCCTCGGAGGCCGAGCTCTTGTCGCTCGTCGAGGGGCTGAACGCTGACCCAAAAATCCACGGCATTTTGGTGCAGCTACCCCTGCCGAAAGGCATCAATGAAGCCGCCATCATCGGCGCCATCGCGCCCGAAAAAGACGTAGACGGTTTTCATGTTGTAAACTCGGGCCTTCTGGCCACCGGCGGCAAGGGCATGGTGCCTTGCACACCCCTTGGCTGTATGATGATGCTCTCGGATACACTAGGTGATATGTCGGGGCTGAAGGCGGTGGTTGTTGGTCGTTCGAACATTGTCGGCAAACCCATGGCGCAGCTGCTGCTGGACGCAAATTGCACCGTTACCATCGCCCACAGCCGCACGAAAAACCTCGCGGACGAAGTGCGCGCCGCAGATATTGTTATCGCGGCGGCTGGCAGGCCCGAGATGGTAAAAGGCAGCTGGATTAAAGACGGCGCTACTGTCATTGACGTAGGCATCAACCGTATCCCTGCGCCCGAGCGGGGCGAGGGTAAAATGCGGCTCGTGGGCGACGTTGATTTCACCGGTGCTGCTGAGCGCGCGAGCGCTATCACCCCCGTGCCCGGCGGCGTTGGCCCCATGACCATCGCCTGCTTACTCAGGAACACAGTAACCGCCGCCTGCCGCCAGAACGGGGTGGTGCTGTAAACCAACAACTCCGTCTTCGCGGCCACTTACTATTTGTCATTCCTATAGTTTTGTCGTCATTCCGGCGAAGGCCGGAATCCATTTTAGCTTCACGCTCTCACACATAAAGTGGTGAGCAGACGGCAGTACGAAACTATGGTAAGCATCATCGTTAATCGGCAAATAAGTCCTGGATTCCGGCCTTCGCCGGAATGACGAATGTGCAATTGTCACCCCGCATAGATCCACTGTCACCCCGGGGCCCAGACCACGGGGTCCATGTTCAATCACAGCGCTCGTTTTTAAGATGGATACCGCGATCAAGTGGCACTAGCGCCCGCTTCGCGAACACGGTATGACAATGTGAATATCGCCTCGAAAGAAAAACCGGAGCACCCATAATGTATGAAGCCTTTATTGCCGCCTTTGTCGCGCTGTTTGTGATCGTTGACCCCGTGGGCATCGCGCCGGTTTTTGCGGGGCTCACCCAAGGCACGTCCAAGGCGCACCAGCGGGCCATGGCGCTGAAGGGCACCTTCATTGGCATGCTCATTCTGGTGTTTTTCGCTGTGCTCGGCGAACGGTTCCTCGGCGCGCTTGGTATCTCGCTTGACGGCCTGCGCGTAGCGGGCGGCATTATGCTCTTTATCATCGCGCTTGAAATGGTGTTTGAGAAACGCACCGAGCGCAAACAGGAAAGCGCCACCGAGATGCATGAGCATTTCGAAGATATCTCTGTATTCCCGGTGGCCTTGCCTTTGCTCGCAGGCCCCGGTGCCATCGCCACCATCATGCTGTTGGTTTCGGATTATGGCGGCGACATGCTGGCGCTCGGCGGTATCCTCGCCGCCCTCACCACCGTGATGCTGATGACGCTGATTGTGTTTTTCATGGCGGGCAGGGTGATGGAATTTCTCGGCCCCACCGTGAATGCCGTGCTCACACGGCTGCTCGGTGTAATCCTCGCGGCGCTGGCCGCACAGTATGTGCTCGACGGTCTAAAAGGCGCCTTTTTGGGGTAAATTGCAGCCAACTTTTGGACATGTTAAGATGTGATTTGACATTCTAATTCGGGGGCAGTCTCACATGAAACAGATTTCAGAAATTATCGACATCCTTAGTGATGAGAATGTTAATCTTGAGAACGCTTTAATAAAAACGAAAGTCCTCATGCACCGCATGGGTGAACAAGAGGCCGTTGAGTGGATTAACAAAGAGCTTACTGGCTATTCCAGTGAGGACGAAGTTCCAAAATACCGAGTTTTAGGGGCGAGACCTATGGTGAGGGCGACGAATGGGTATCATTCGTCTGATAATATGCCAGCTCCTGTTTATTCGTTGCCGGAAGAACAAAAAAAATCTCTCAATGAACTGAAGATGGTACAATCAATCTCTGCAATTGCACACATGATTGAAGGCGATGGGAATAGTATTGTGTGGGATATTCCCTATGCGTTCTGGCCAAAGCTTTCAGAGGGACTGAGCCCTGGTGTGCAGATAGAAAAAGCGTGGTCCGAAGTTACTAAATCACAGTTGCTGGAAATATCCACGGTCATCCGGTCGCGGTTACTGGATTTTTCTTTGAATTTGGAAGAAAACATCCCTTCTGATGTTGGTGTTGCTGAGGCTAAAGAAAAAGCAAAAGAGATTGGAGCGGGTGACATGTTCAGAAATACAGTGATTGGGGACAATGCCACCATCATTATTGGTGATAATAATACACAATCTATAAGCAATTCAGTAATCAAAAACGACTTAGAAAGCTTACTTAAGCTCTTAAGCGAAAAAGGTATTTCTGAGGTAGATGGCGTTGCTCTTAAGTCAGCGGTTCAATGTGACGAGGGCAGTGTTGATTTTGAGAAAAAAGAATTTGGGCCTGCCGTTAAGGATTGGGTAAAAGCCATGATGGTTAAAGCCGTTGATGGGACATGGACAATTGGGCTCGACGCGGCAGGCTCACTGTTGGCAACAGTACTCGCGAAATTCTACGGCTTTCCTTAACAACTACACCCATTGACATCCTTGCCTTGTTTCACCACGGTGGCTGCCAACTATTTGTAGGGTGTTTACCGGGAGTGACTTCATGAAAAATATACTCATCACAGCGGCGGCCTTTGGGCTGCTGGCGGGCTGCGCGCAGGAAGACGCAGGCGATAATAAAGGCACGGCAGAAACCGCCAAAGCTGGTTACGAAATGACAACAGATAATCTGGCCAGCCATATTAAAACCCTGTCGTCAGACGCGTTTGGCGGCCGCGGCCCCGGCACCCCCGGCGAAGAACTTACGGTGGCCTACCTGACCACCGCCTTTAAAGCAGCCGGGCTGAAGCCCGCGAACGCAGGCAGCTACACCCAGGGTGTGCCGCTGGTTTCCATTGAAACGCTGGGCGCACCCGCGCTCACGCTCTCAAAAGGCGAAGAAAAGCTTACGCTTAACTACCGTACAGATACGGTCGTCTGGACCCGGCGCGAACAGCCCGCCACCGAGCTGCAGACCAGTGAGCTGGTGTTTGTGGGCTACGGCATTAATGCGCCAGAGCGCGGCTGGAATGATTACGAAGGCGTTGATGTGAAAGGTAAAACCGTGGTGATGCTGATCAACGACCCCGGCTATGCTACGCAGAACCCCGAGCTGTTTGACGGCAACGCCATGACATATTATGGCCGCTGGGACTATAAGTTTGACGAAGCCGCGCGGCAGGGTGCCGCCGGTGCGATTATGATCCACGACACACTGCCCGCCGCATACCCGTGGGCCACAGTAGACAGCAGCTGGACCGGCCCCCAGTTTGATACGGTGCGCGAAAACAAGGGCGACGACCTTTCTGAAGTAGAAGCATGGGTAACCATAGATGCTGCCGACAAGCTGTTCGCAATGGCCGGGCTTGACCGCGCCGCGCTAACGAAGGCCGCAGAAGCAGAAGCATTTACCGCCGTGCCCATGGGCATCACGGCAAGCAGCTTTTTCGAAAGCAAAGTAAACCATGTGACCAGCCGCAATGTGGCTGCGCTGGTAGAGGGCAGCGAAGCGCCCGGTGAATATTTCATCTATATGGCGCACTGGGACCATATTGGCACCGACCCAACGCAGGAAGGCGACGGCATTTATAACGGCGCGCTCGATAACGCCACCGGCACCGCCGGGCTTTTGGAGCTGGCGCGCAAATATGCCGCCGGGCCGCAGCCAAAGCGCTCGGTCCTGTTCCTCGCGGTAACCGCCGAAGAGCAGGGCCTCTTGGGCTCAGCCTATTATGCGGCCAACCCACTCGTGCCGCTTAAGGATACCGTTGGCGGGCTAAATATGGACGGGCTCAATTATTTTGGCCCCACCAGCGATGTTACAGTCACCGGCTTCGGCAATTCGGAACTGGACATGTATTTGAAAGTGGCCGCCGACGCGCAGGGCCGTGTTCTCACGCCCGACAGCCAGCCTGAAAAAGGCTATTTTTTCCGCTCTGATCATTTTGAGCTTTCCAAGCTTGGCGTGCCAACCATTTATCCGAACGCCGGCAACATCCACAAAGAGTTTGGCAAAGACTATGTTGACGCCAAGCGCGCTGACTATCTGGCCAACCGCTACCATAAACCCACCGACGAGTTCACGCCCGATTGGGACCTCACCGGTGCGGTGGAGGATCTGCAGCTTTATTTTGCCATGGGCAATATGCTGGTGAATTCATCCGATTGGCCAAACTGGGTTGAAGGAAGTGCTTTCAAAGCCATGCGGGACGAGCAGCGGAAAGAATAAAAGCGGACGGTCCGGCGAAAGTTTCTGTGGACCTTCGGTGGGAAAACTCACCGGACCAGTTTGCAGAATTTTTTCGGTGACCGGGCGAATTTGTTAATCGGAAAATTTTCAGGCGGCGGAGTTCAAACAGGAATTTCGCCGCTTGATTTTAGGATTTGGCGTTTGTCGCACTTTTGTCGCAAACTGTCGCACATCTGTCGCATATCTGTCGCACATAGATGCGGCCGTGTGACAGGCAGCGCTATACTGTCAGTCTCCCTCTACGGTCGTCCCGTGCTCACCATAACCGCGGCCCCAAGAAGCACCTCGTTCGTCGTCCCGTGCCCAAATTGTCGTCTAGTGCCCCAATCGTCACCCCGGCGAAGGCCGGGGTCCAGAAAACCTATCAAAAGGCAAATATTTTCAAATGCTTACGCGTCGTTGGCCCCTTTTGGATTGACGCCACCGCCTGCTTTGCGAGCCGGGCTGGCAGCTTCAGGTGACCGCAAAGCGCCCTAACCCTTACGCGGGTCGGTATCGATAAGATCTTGTTTTTCCACAGCTTTAGCAAACCATGTGGCGCTTTTGGGGTGGCTTAATTGCCAATTCAGTTCCGGTAGGCGAAAGCACAGATAATCCAGCATGCAGGCAACCGAGATACTATCAAGTTTCCAGCCTTCAAGCGTATCAATCACGCTGTCTTCCAGCATATCAAGGCCGCGCTCGATCGCCGCAAACCAGCGCTCACGCCACATTTCAGACTGCTCCGCGTCCGGTCGAACGCTCTCCATCCTGAGCGCCACAGCCGCGTCCATCACACCGTCGGCGAGCGCCTGCACACCGAGCCGCGCCATATATCCTTCGCCTGTACGGTTCTGGCCTGCCAGCATCAGCAGGTGTTCCACAATATAGGGACTGTCAAAATATGTTTTGCCGCCCTGTATCAGCGCAGGAACTTTCGCCAGCGGGTTTACGGCCAGCAAATCTCCTCCACTTTCCAACGGGTTACTAAGAATGATCTCAATCTCACCGCCCATGCCCAGCGATTTCGCCAGCAAAAGCACTTTCCTGGAATAGGGAGACGAGTTGGAATAAAAGAGTTTCATATTTTGTACCTACTATATGTTACAATTCATGGTTTAGGTGTTTAGTGGCGACTGCTGAGCCCCTCCAGCATGGACCAGGCCCCTTCCTGAGCCATTTGCATTTGGGTAGCGTCGCCGGTTCCGCGCGCCAGCACATACCCGCCCTGCACCATTGCTGCCAGGCTTTTGGCGATGGCTTCCGCGTCCAGGTGCGGCGGCAGGTCGCCTGAGGCTTTGGCATCCTTCAGCGCGGTTTCAATACAACTGGCGACATGATCGAAATATTTGCTGATAATATTGCAAATATTTGATTCTATTATTGTTTTCTCGCTAACAAGCCTGCCAAGTTTACAGCCTCTGAGCTCATGGCGCGGCGCATTCAGATAGTCATAAAGCCGGTCCATGGGGTCTTTGTCTTGGTCAAATATATGCTCCGTCGCCGCCCGCAAATCGGCTGACACCTCTTCAAGTGCCGCGAGCGCCAGCGCTTCTTTGCCGTCAAAATGGTGATAGAGGCTTCCTTGCCCCGCACCAGACAGACGCATCACCTTTTTGGGGCTCATGGCTTCAAAGCCCTGTTCCCACAAAAGGGATTTGGCAGCATCGAGAATATTTTGACGTTTCGACAAAGGCGCTTCCTGTATTTGTACATACTAGTTATTACAGTACAGGCGAAAATGCAAGACCAGACAGAAAACCGCCGATAAAATCGGTATCAAATTATGAAAAGGAGGAAAACACCAGTGCCGGACGTCACTCAACCAAGAACTGGTGGCTCTGTCTGTTACCGTGCCAGCTTGCCGCTGATTACATAGGTAATCAGCTCAACCACCTGGGCTGGGGTTTGTGCCACCGCCAGGGCTGTGGCGTCTACTTCCTTCAGCGCGTGGGTTAGGTCAGGCCCGTGCTGCACAATCAGGCTTTTGCCCAGCGCTGTCGCATAACCCGCGTCAAATGCCGCATTCCACTGTCGGTATTTATCACCGAACCGAACCACCACAACATCGGCTTCAGCTATGAGTTTGCGCGTTCTGATCGCGTTGAGTTTCGCGCCCATATTGTCACGCACAAATCCGCTCTCGGGCTCACCGAGGATCACCGCCGCGCAGTCATCACTGTCGGTATGAACGGTGTTCGGCGCCAGAAGCTCAACCGGCAGCCCGGCCGATTTTACGCCGCTAGCGATCTCTTCTCGCCAGTCACTGTGAATCTCGCCTGAAAGATAAATCTTCCATATCATGTTGTTTTCACTCATGAAATTGCTCCGTGTTGCAATATATATAATACAGTTGAAAGCGTAATGACCGACAGCGCGGTGGATATCAACACTGCTGTCGCCGCGCGCCGGGCGCCAATACCGTAGCGTACCGCAATGGTATAGGGCACCATGCCCGAAGGCAGCGCCGCCGTTAGCGTTGCAACCCCCACCCACATTGGCTTTAGGCCCAATCCAAACTGCGCTACCGAGAACACCAGAAGCGGCAACGCTAGCAGCTTCAATGCCACAGAAAGCATGGAATGCTGCAGGTTACCGGCAATGCGTACATGGGACAGCGCAAGCCCCGCCGCGAACAGCCCCACAGGCGCTGCGCTATTAGCGGGCAGCTCCAGCACCTTATCAAGCCAGTTGGGGAACGGTAGCGCCAACGCCGACCACAGAAGGCCCGAAAGCAGCGCGATAAGGATGGGGTTTTGCCGCACACTATTGAAGGTGGCATTGAGCAAACTGGGGCCCTCGTTGCTGATTTTTTGCGCGCGTTCGATGATGAAGGTGGTTACGGGGATAAGCGTAAGTGTATGAAAACTAAGGATTACCAACAGCAGTCGCACGCCCTCAGGCCCAAAGGCACCGTCCATGATCGGAATGCCGATGAAGCCGCCATTCGCAAAACAGGTTGTTAGGGAAAACACGCCTTGCTCAGCCGGTGAAAAACCAAACAAGCGCCGGGTTAAGAGCATGCCAAGCGTATAAACAATATAGAGACAGCCATAATAGGTACCGACAAAGATCAGTTCTTCGCTCGAGGGCAAATCACGCGGCGCAAGCGCCCGGAACATCAATGCCGGTATGGCAACATACCAAACAAATGCGATGAGAACCGCCGAGGCCCCTTCAGGAAAAAGTTTTGTTTTTCCAAGGAGATAGCCAAGCACCATGATAAGAAAAACCGGCGCGATGATGGTGAAAATATCTGCCATATGCGTCCCGGTTTCCTACTTTTAGTTACGGCCTAGCCGCTCCTGGTGATGCCTGTCAGATTATTCGTAGCTGGGTGGCTCGTGCACCTTGCCGCGCTGCTTTAGAAGCTGCAGCCGAAGCGCGTTTAGCTTGATAAAGCCCTCTGCGTCGCGCTGGTCGTAAACGCTATCTTCCTCGAACGTCACATGCTCCATGGAATAAAGGCTGTAGGGGCTCTTGCGGCCCACAACATGCACACCGCCCTTATAAAGCATAAGGCGAACTGTGCCGGCGACAAATTCCTGGCTGTGGTCGATCAGCGCCTGCATCATCTCGCGCTCGGGCGAGAACCAAAAACCGTTATAAATACATTCGGCATATTTTGGCATAATCTCGTCTTTGAGATGCATCGCGCCGCTATCAAGTGTTATTTGCTCAATGCCTCTGTGCGCCGCCAAGAGTATGGTGCCGCCCGGTGTTTCGTAAATACCGCGGGATTTCATGCCGACAAACCGGTTCTCGAGCAGGTCGAGCCGCCCAATACCGTGTTTTTTTCCGTGTTCGTTTAATTTGGTGAGCAGCATCGCGGGCGAAAGCGCCACACCGCCAATTGCAACCGGGTCACCTTTTTCGAACTCAATCTCGATATATTCGGGCTCATCAGGGCCATCAACCGGATTATCCGTGCGGGCATAAACATATTCTTCCGCAGGCGCCCAGGGGTCTTCGAGCGCTTTGCCTTCTGACGATGTGTGCAGCAGGTTCGCGTCAACGCTGAAGGGGCTTTCGCCGCGCTTGTCTTTAGGCACGGGTATTTGGTGCTTTTCTGCAAAGTTAATCAGATCAGTGCGGCTATTGAGGTCCCACTCCCGCCAGGGTGCAATCACCTTAATGTTGGGGTTAAGCGCATAATATCCAAGCTCGAACCGTACCTGGTCATTGCCTTTGCCGGTGGCGCCGTGACATACGGCGTCGGCACCAACTTCGCGCGCAATCTCAATCTGGCGTTTTGAAATGAGTGGCCGGGCGATTGCGGTGCCCAACAAATACTGGCCCTCATAAACAGTGTTGGCCCGGAACATAGGGAACACATAGTCGCGCACAAAATCTTCGCGCAGATCTTCTATAAAGATGTCCTTGATGCCCAGCATTTCGGCTTTTTTACGCGCGGGCTCAAGCTCTTCGCCCTGGCCCAGATCGGCTGTGAATGTTACCACTTCGCAGTCGTAGGTTACCTGCAACCATTTCAATATGATTGATGTATCCAAACCGCCCGAATAGGCGAGCACCACTTTGTTTATTTTTTCCGCCACTTGAAAAAACTCCAGAGAATCTATGTCGGCGGGAGTATAGGGTTCAGCGCAACTTGGTCAATCGCTTTGACGACTATGGTTTTTCAGGACAAGACGCAGAAAATCTAACGCTTTGAAAGCTGATCACTGGCCTGCCTAAAATCAAAATCCTTGTTTGAAGCCAGCCTAGGGATCACTTCCGTCAAAGTGATAAAGCAGACACATCGCGGTGGCTGCCCAGGTCCCCTTTGACAAAGGTATTGAAAGCCACGGAGTGTCGCGGCTGCATGGATACGTTTGGCTGCACCAAATGCAATAAATCAGACCCAAACAACAAAAGGTCATTTTTTTGCGGAACGACAATGTTTTTGGTGGTGTTATAAAGGTTGGCCTTGCCCTGCTCAGGGTACAACTCCAACCGCTGATAGGTTTTATGTCGCTCAAAAATCATACCCGCCGTTGGTGTAGGCATATCGTGGAAATACAGTGAGCCCGAGATGATTGAGTTGGAATGAGTGTGCCCATGCATACCCACATTCGTATGGTTTATTAGTGACCAGGACTGGGTGACATAAAGTTTGTTACTAATGCCCATCACTTCTTCGGCGTAAATATCGAGCGCATCTTGTACCGCCTTTTTCAGGCTCTTAAGCTCTGGTTCTTCAAAAATCGAGAGGTTCTCAGAAATCAGATTGGTTTGATTCTGTATCATTTTAAGGCTTTTTAGAAAGTCGATTTGTTTTTTACCAATCGCATGGCCGATATTAGTTTTGAAATAAGGCTCAATAAAAAGCGGTAGAATTTCGTGTTTCTTTTGCGACATTGGAATTACTTTCGACCAAACTAAACCAAAGTTGGTATTAATGCCTAACATAAGGCTATTTGACTAGTTTTTTCTGAATTCCATAAAAAGGTCTTGCCCCTGACGTAGCGTTACCCACCAGAACTGACGGGGGTGAAAAGAAAAAGGATCCATTAGTGTTATCAATTGGCGAACTGGCTGAACGGTGCGGCGTAACGGTGCGGGCACTCAGATATTATGAGAGCAAAGGTTTGCTAAATCCTGCACGCAGCGAAGCCGGGCAGCGGGTTTACAAGTATCCGGATATCGTGCGCCTACAACAGGTTCAGTTGTTGAAACGGGCCGGGTTTACGCTAGGCCAGATCAAGACGATGCTGGGGTCTGAGGTTATCAATGCCCGCCGTGTTCTGGAAGTTCAGCGAGGGCTGCTCGAAAAACAGCTCAAGCAGGCAAAATTGGCACTTAATTCTGTTGATGATGCGCTAGCCAAATTGAACGGCTCTGAAATCGATCTTTTCACACTTTGCAACATGATCAAAATGGGAGAGACCGCGATGGCACAGGAAAAATGGCAGAAAGTTTGGGACAAATTTTACACTAAGGAAGAGAAAGAACGATGGGCAGCGGCCAAAGGCGCAGTACCGGAAGATGTGGTCAAGGAACATGAGAACGCATGGCCCGAACTTTTGGCACGCACAGAAAAACTGGTGGGCGGCGACCCTGCAAGTGATGAGGCGCAGTCCATTCTCAAGGAATGGAACGCCATGACGCAAGTGGTGTACGACATTGACCCGGCACTTACGCGCTCCGCCGCCAAACTATATGACAATATGGATGACTGGCCTGAAGACGGCCCCGAAAAACCCTTTTCAAACGAAGTTTGGGCCTTCGTTCAAGCTGCACAGAAAGTGGCAGATAATAAGAAAAGCTAGGCCCGGGACACGATAGCGCAAAACTTAATAAATCGAAGATGCAGAGGCTCCTGTCTCTGCTTTTTCCCACATCTTTTCAACCCTCCCTTTGTCGCAATTCTAAATATTGTATGCTTGTTACTATGCAAATACTTGCCAAACTGAAAGTGTTACGGAGAAAAATTTTCCGATAGAGTTTTCTCTAAAAACCAGTTTTAATATGGTGAAAGAATAAACAATTATTCAATTAGGGGGTCCTATGAAAAAGCTTATTCCAACGATTTTGATAACCACGCTCGCAGTCAGTTTTTCGGCAACGGCACAAAATTGGAAAATCGTATATTTCGACTTGAACGGCAATCAGGCAAAAACAAGCTATGAGAATTTCAAGACGCTCACCGTTTGCGAGTTAAAAATCCCGGCGAGCAAGAAATTCGGCCTGAACCCTTATAAGTTTGAATTGAAAATAAACGGCCGAACCCTGCCCACAGGCAAAACGCTCGATAAGCTTGGCTTTCGCCACGGCATAGTGGTGGATGTATCGCCTGTGAACGCGACACGACAATGCGCCGGGCAATATCCTGGGTTCAAAAGCTGATCCTAGCCATCTGGCTTTATCGTCAGCACCTTAGGTCAGGTTAATCCGGTCGAACTATGGTGGGTCTCTTCTGCCAAAGCAGCCTGTTCGCGGGCGATCTGCGCCTTCGATTTTTTCTCGGACGCTGATTTCAGCTGCCCGCAGGCGGCCATAATATCGCGCCCGCGCGGGGTGCGCACGGGGGCTGAAATGCCTTCTTTGAACACGATGTCTGAGAAACGTTTGATCTGCGCGTCCGTGGAGCACTCATATTCAACGCCCGGCCACGGGTTGAACGGAATGAGGTTCACCTTTGCAGGCAGTTTATATTTGCGCATCAAGCGCACCAGCGCTCGGGCGTCTTCGTCGCTGTCGTTGATGCCTTTCAACATGGCATATTCAAACGTAATGCGCCGCGCATTGTGGGCACCGGGGTAATTGGCACAGGCCGTCAGCACTTCATGCAGGTTATATTTCTTGTTTATCGGCATGATCTCGGTGCGCACATCGTCGTTCACAGCGTGCAGGCTAACCGCCAGATTAACGCCGATCTCGCGGCCCGCGCGCTCCATATGCGGTACAACGCCTGATGTTGAAAGCGTGATACGTCGGCGAGAAAGCTGGATACCTTCTTCATCCATGATGATATCAAGAGCTTTTTTCACGTTATCAAAATTATAAAGTGGCTCGCCCATACCCATCATCACGATGTTAGTGACCATACGGCCTTCAGTAGGGCTTTTCCATTCGTCCAGATCATCGCGAGCGATCATCATCTGCGCGACAATTTCAGCCGCCGTGAGGTTGCGCACCAACTTCATGGTGCCTGTATGGCAAAATTTACAATTTAGCGTGCAGCCTACCTGACTTGAAATACAGAGCGTACCGCGGCCCTCTTCGGGGATATATACCGCCTCGGCCTCATTACCGTCAGAGAAACGCACCAGATATTTGCGGGTGCCGTCTTCTGAATATTGCGCTTCGACAATCTCAGGACGCTTCACTTCGAAATGATCAACAAGTTTGGCGCGCATATCCTTTGATATGGTTGTCATCTCGCTAAAATCAGTTGCGCCCTTATGATAAACCCAGTGCCAAAGCTGGGTGGCCCGCATGCGCAGCTGCTTTTCGGGCACGCCAAAGTCCCGCAGGGCTTCTTTAAGTTCATCCCGGCTAAGGCCAAGCAGATTTACTTTGCCGCCAGCGTCTGCTGGCACGCGTGGGGATACGATCGGCTCATGGCCGTTTGGGGTGATCTGCATCAGTGTCTCCTGCCTTTTGCAAGCACGCTCGCGCCAGGGCTATTAAGGCTGCCGGGCGTTCCACGCGGCAGCGGGTCTGAAAGTGCCGCGCTTATACGCCTGATGTTGTGCCTTGTAAAGTGACGGCCTCAACGCGTTTGTAAACTTGCACAATTGGTGTGCAATTGGATAGGCTGGTCCTGTCTCTAAAAGTGAGGTGTGAAAAATGGCAAATGAAAATGGTTCCTCTCGGCAAGACCAGAGTTTGCATTTTGATTTTGACGCCTATTCGCCGCCACAAATTGCCGAACGTGTTGAAAACGCGGGGGTGGCAAAAACGGCCCAAACGTTTCGGCAAACTTTTACGCTCAGCATGCTTGCGGGCGCCTTCATTGCGTTTGGTGCGCTGTTTTATACGCTGGTTCTAACAGACAGCAATTTGGGCTTTGGCTTAAGCCGGCTGGTTGGCGGCGCGGCGTTTTCGCTCGGGCTGATTTTGGTTGTGATTGGCGGCGCTGAACTGTTCACCGGCAACAGCCTGCTTGTTATGGCGTGGGCGGACAGGAAGGTTAGCACAGCGCAAATCCTGAAAAACTGGACCATCGTTTATATTGGCAATTTTATTGGCGCTTTGCTTGTTGCCGCGCTGGTTATCCTGTCTGGCGTATTCGGCCTGAACGGTGGCGGGGTTGGCGAAACGGCAACAGGGATCGCGGTCGCCAAGCTTGATCTTTCATTAAGTGAGGCATTTTTTCGCGGCGTACTGTGCAATGCGCTTGTATGCTTGGCCGTTTGGCTTTGTTTTGCTGCACGCAGTGTTACTGACAAAATCCTGGCGATCCTGTTTCCCATATCAGCCTTTGTCGGGCTCGGGTTCGAGCATTCAGTTGCCAATATGTATGCCTTGCCGGTGGCAATGATGTCAGACGGCCTCGCCTGGAACATTTCAGGGCTGGTGCAAAACCTGATTGTAGTAACCGCGGGCAATATTGTTGGCGGCGGTGGTTTGGTAGCGCTTGTTTACTGGCTCATTTACCGGGCGGACAGGCCTTAGGCACCTCCGGGACTTTCCACGCCCAGGCGCATAGCGTCCTTTTTGTCCCGCATGGGCACACCGAACAGCGGGCGCAACAGTGGCACCCGCCGAATGATATATTCGTAAATCAAAACGCATCCTGCGATGGTTCCGACAAGCAACAGCATAAATTCAACTGGAGCCACAAACCCGAACGGCGCGAAAAACACACCGAGCATGACGATCAGGGTCTGGTGGAGGGTATAATAGGGGAATATGGCCTGGCTTAGGTAACTGAGCCGCACCGACGGCCGGTTCAAATAGTGCTGCGCCGCGCCCATCAGGGTTGCGATCATCGCCCATGCGTATATCACCCGCATAGCCCGCGCCGCGTCCCGGAGCAGCGGCTGGGTTTCAACCCAATCCCAGTTGGCCCAAAGGGGGCTAAGGACCACCGCAAGCGATATGACGATAACCACGCCAATACGCCAACTGTTCGCCAACACGCGCCAGAACGCCTGATTTTTCGCAATCATTATGCCGATCAAAAAATAGCTGCCGTACCTGGCGTGAGCGCCCCAATCGCCCCAAAAAGCGTGGCTTTCGCGCGGAAACCACATGTCGGTAGTGAAGCGGTACAGAAGAAACAGTAAGCCGGGCAAAATGAAGATACGGCCGCCCGCCATGATGCGCTCAACAGGTGCGCTGTCCAACCACGCTGCCAGCCTGCGCACCAGTGGCATCAAAGGAATGATGATCATGCTGTAGGCGATCAGGTACACGAGATACCAAAGATGATTCCATGTGGGCACGATTACAGAGAAGCTATCATCCGCTGAAAGGTACCGAGCGTAAAAAGCCATATAGCCTTCAGTGATCTCGCCCTTCGCCAGCAACTCAAAATAACTTTGCGGCGCAACAATAACGGCCATGCCAAAAACCAAAGGAATGAAAAGCCGCAGGAACCGCCTACCCGCAAAGGTGCTGGCCGCAATGGGTTTATCAACCGCGAACCGCAAAGCGACTCCAGAAATCAAGAATAATAAGGACAGGCGCCACGGATTAAGGAGCGACATTGCGGGCTCTGCAAATGGCCCAGCGTGCGGGCTTTTTACATGCCAGCCCCACGACACATAGAACATGCCGATATGATAAAGTATCAAAAGACCAAACGCTATGACGCGTAGCCAATCCAAGTCGTATCGCCTGCTATTATTTTGGTCGGTCATGATAACGCCTCTCTGCTGTCGTGGTCGGGTCTAGTTATTTTAGAATTGCACCACGTTACCGCATGCCATTTGGGTCTATCCACACTTGTCTGGGATGAACGGTATCTTCTGGAAACTGCAGAGGGATAAACGGTAAACCCACCGGGATAAGCGGTAAGTGTTTGTATATTTGATGCTTTTCACCCCAACGCCCGCAGCCTATGATGCTTTTATGGAAGATAGCCTTATGAAATACTGGCGCTTGGTAAAATCCCGCGTACGGGACCCACTGGTTTATATTATCGCAGGTGCAACGCTTGTGATCGCGGCCGTGAATGTCAGCACCAAGCTTTCTGACGCTGAAGGATATGGTTCACCGCTGCCGCTTGCCGACCCGCTAACCACTGAATATTCGAGCGCTGTAGCACTGATTATTATCCTGCCTTTCCTTTTCGCCTTCTTCAGCCATTTTCCTGTGTCAAAGGCGAACTGGCCGAAACGCCTTATGCCCTATCTCGCTTCAAGTATATTTTTCTCGCTCGCGCATATATTTCTAATGGTAATCGCGCGCCAAATGGCATGGCCAATTTTGTTTGAGCGGCCCTATAATTTTTTCGCGGATGGTTGGGGTGAACTAGTTTACGAATACAGAAAAGACGCCATTACCTTCCTTTTATATATGCTGATCGCTGAACTTCAGCGACAAATGTTACTGGCAAAGCAAGCGAAAAAAACGAGCGCAGAACCCATCACGCTCAAGAGCGGTGGCACCACAATTTTGTTGCAGCCCGCCGAGTTTCTGTTTGCAAAAAGCGCGGGCAATTACGCGGAAATTACCTCTCTTTCCGGCACACAGCTGGCGCGTACTACGCTAGGCGAGCTCGAAGCCCTGCTTCAGGAGAAAGGCTGTGACGCATTGCGCATCCACCGGTCTTGCATCGTTAACCGCACAGCCATAATGGAAACCACCCCTATCGCGGGCGGTGACCTCAGCGTAAAATTACGCGGCGGCGAAAAACTGCGGGCTTCCCGGCGCTTTAAAGACAGTTTGCTGGCGGAAACCTAATTAGCACCGAAAGTATGGCAGGCCATCTCGGTGGTGAGCATCACACTGCCGGGCCATTGAGCGTGGGTATAGTTGACAACCTTGTCTTTGCCGCCCTGTCCCCGCATCCACGAAGATTTTTCCGACGCAAAATGCATGGGTACCACCGTCCCAATCTGCCAATTGTTTGCCAGGGCCCTGTTTTGGGCTGCATCGTCCGAGCCATACCAAAAGGCGAGCAACATCACATCAACGGGTGTCGCGTCCAGCCCGGCCTTGCGCAGGCTTTCTTCTGTGGCGCTGATATCGCCGGTATGGAAAAATGTCATACCGTCAATGGTCACCCGGTAGCCAATATTTTGTGGGCGGTTTGGGCCGTGATCAACCCGGTAAGCTTCAATATGCACGCCTGCTATTTCTAGCGTGATAGGCCCCCCTTCCCATGACGGCAATACCGAATGAACGCGCTTTCTTTCGCCCGCACCGAGCCCCGCAGCCTCAAGAAGTGCAAAGGCCTCTGGCGGCATCACATATTCAACGTCCTTGTCGGCGCGCAGATGCGCGAGCGTTGCGCCAGCGTCAAAATGGTCATTATGCCTGTGGCTCACAAGCGCCAGCTTGACCTTGGAAAAGGCGCCGGTACCGGCGATAAGATCTTTCATCAGGTCCACCGAAGGCAGCTCGTACGATCCCTTATATTCGTCTGTCACTCTCGCTGCGTCAAAAAGCACGGCGGCATCTCTTCCTTCTGCCAGAAAACCCGCATTAGCGATGTGACAAAGCTTTACGGGGCTGGCCGTCGCAGGCCATGCCAGCACCAGACACGCCAGAAAAATTGCACTTAGTCTTAAGGTCATACCGTCTCTCCCTGCCCATTATAGGGAACCCATTTATCGTCGAAAGTGCGGGATTTTAATAGAGGCGAAAATCTTCCCCTGCGCAAAGTGCGCGCACCGCTGTTTTGTTATCCCCTTGTAGGCCTTCAGCCAACAGCTGCAAGCGGTCATCCCAATATACGCCTGTATCGTTTCGAATTTGACCAGCGTCAGCACGCAAAACACCCGATTTTTCCACGAGACCGGCAAGCACTTTGAAGGCGCTGATAAACGCCGAATCATCACCAGTGCGCGCTATGCGCTGCAAGCCTTTTGAGCCAAACTTATACATCATGGTGCCGCGCACCAACTGGGCTGCGGGGAAAGCGGCGAGCGCTTCTGTCACATAGCCTGCCGCAATACCAAACCTCATTTCAAAACCGCTACCTCCCATGTCAGGACTGCCCGATTGTTCAGAAGGTTTGCTTAGGCTGTTTGATACGGCGCGGTAGCGGTAATGGGCAGTGTCCGTAAGCAGTACAGTTTTAGCTTTGGCCCACACGCGCATCAGGAACACCGTATCCTCCGCGCCGCGCAGGTCCGCAGGAAACTCAATGTTTTCCACACATAGAAACTCGCGGCGATACAGGTGCCCAGTAAATCCGCCCAGTTTCACCAAAACTATTTCCTCTTCCAGGCTAGTTTCGCGGGGCAGTCCCACGGCGAGGCGACGAATTAAATGCCCGCCTTCAAGCAGGCCGGTTATGACATCTGGCTGCCCGGAGCCCACCTTTGCCACCGCATCAAAATAAGCGGAAACATTGCCGACAAGCATATCGTCGCTGTCGATAAACTGTATATAAGTGCCGCGCGCCAGGCGAATGCCCTCATTGCGCCGGTATGAGGGACCGCAATTGTCTGTAGCCCTGATAAGCCGTACCGAGGGTTCCTGTTCAATGCCGCCGTAATCGTAGTCGGCATTGCCATCATCAAGAATAAGGATTTCAAAAGAAACATCCGAATGGCGGGTCAGTGACCGTACGCATTCGTCCAGCTTGTTATGGCTGGCATAAAAAGGAATGATAAAACTGAGGCGCGGGCCCGCCTGAGGGTTGCCGCTAGTGCTCAATTAACCGCACGCCCTGGTGATGGCATTATAGGCAGCCGTAAAGCCCGACAGGCTATAGCGGTCATTGGTATTGGTACCGCGCTGGCTGGTAGCGCTTATCACAAGTCCGCTGCCGCGTTTCATAGCCGCAACGGCGCTCGCGTCAGCCTTCGGATCGTAAGCCCAGGCACCAGTGCCTTCGGTGAAAAACTCAAGGCGCTTGCGGCCACCATCCACGTTAAACTTGGCGGTGCTGCCCTGACGAATTGGGTAACCCATCACTGCGTTCACTTCGCCCACCACGCCGTATTCCGGCCGATGAGAAATCATCATATAAATGTCGCCGCGGCGGGCATTTTTTCTGCTGGCCGTAGATGATTTTGGCACACTGATCATATGGCATGTGCGATTCGCCCCAGCACCATAAACAAAAGCATCCCAGTCCCGGTAAGACCCCAGGTGGCGACGGCTGCCTTGCTGTGCTTCAGCGCCTGATGCGAACGTCATTACTTCAGCAATTGCCGCCGAAAAAATCATGGTAACCAAAAGTGAAAGTCGTAGCGTCAATGCTGCTCTCCAAACCTAACTGTTTTCTTTTTCAGCGGCCTTGCGGGCGCGCTTGGCCGCGTGGCGGTTTCTCACGCCGCCATGCACATGGGGTGCCTTTGGTTCCGGTATGCCGCCCGTTACTATGGGGCGTTCCGGGTAACCACCCAGGATGCGGTGTCTATCATACATAACAATTGCACCGGCAGTAGCAACATTGAGACAGAATTTTGTCGGAATTTTGATCAACTGGTCACAGCGTGCTTTCATATCCGAGCTTAAGCTCGACCGCTCACCCCCAAGTACATAGACCGCCTGCAAGGGATGCTTGAAACTTGGCAGGTCGATAGAATCTTCGGTAATTTCAATGCCAATTATTTTGCAGCCTTTCGGGATTTCCACTTCGTCAGCCGAGCCATAGTTGAAAAAAGGAATCGCCTGATGACTTTTGCTGGTATCGGTATAATCCTGTGTTACAGCCTCGCCGCTATGGTGCTCCACTTTGGGGTTCACAGCAAAAGCGAATGCTGCACCAAATGCGTGGGCGGTGCGGATAAGATTACCCATGTTGCCCTTCTTTGAGGCGTTATCAATCCCGATGCCAAAATATCCACGCATTTTATAGGCTCCCGGCTTTTACGTCGGCCTTCGCTTCGTCTGCAGCGTCACCCCGATAAAGCGCATCAGGGTGAACAGCCGCAACAAAGCATGAAACAATCAATATGCCCGATATAATCAAAAGCGATAGCTCCAAATTCCACTGGTATGCCAGCCCCTGCAAAATAGCCGCCACAGGAATAAGCCCTACCGCCAAGAAGGTAAAGACGCTCATCACCCGGCCCAGCAAGGCCTCGGGTGTTTTTTTCTGTATCCAGGTGGTGAAATTCACCATTACATAACTGTCTCCCGCGCCGACAATGAAATACACCAGCATTGGCCACCAGTACGGCTCATAGAGCACAACGAGGCCAACGGACGCGCCAGACGCCATAAACAGTAAAAACATGATGCGAACCAGATACCGCTCCGGAATCGGTTTCACGCTACCACCAACAAGCGCCCCTAGAAGTGCGCCGCCGCCATAAGCGGAAACAATAAGCCCGAAAATATAAGCAGGCTCCAAAAACCGGACTTTCGCCAGCGCCGGCAGGCCAACAAAGACATAGGTCTGAAAGAAAAACTCCAGTATGGCGATACCTATGAACCCTAGCCGGATTGTAGGCTGGGACCATACCCAGCGGATAGCTTCCCAAATTTCCCCAACCATGGTCACAGGCTTTTCTGTACCAGCATCACTTTCATCGCCTCTGAGCGGGCGGGCACGGACAAACATCAGTGTGAGAAAGCTTGCGGCAAACGTAAGCGCGTCGACAAAAAAAGCGCGGGCAAACCCTTCACGGTTGCTGGCATAACTGGCCGCATCGCCCATTTCATGGCCAAGGGTCGTAGCTTCCCCGGCAATCACCAGGCCTGCAATAGCGGGCCCCAGTATAACCCCCACGTAAACCGAGCCGTGCACAAAGGCATTTGCTTTTTGTAACATTTCTTTCGAGACGAGGCTGGGCACGATGGCGACACTTGCGGGATAGAAAAAGGCGTCCACGATGCCAAACGCGGCAGCTATCACGAAAATTACCTCGATAGTGGCTTGGTCCTGATGGATCAGCCAGGCGACCGTCATCACCAAAAGAAAGCGAACCATATTGGTAATCAACATCACAAGCCGGGGGCTATAGCGGTCGACAAACGCTCCGCCCATCAGCATCAACACCGCCCGCGGCAGCCCCTGTACGGCAAAAACAATACCCGTTAGCGCGACACTTTCTGTCATCTGCAAAACCAGCAACGGGAAGGCGATCAGGCTGATATGATCGCCAATCACCGAGATAAATTCGCCGAACCAGTATGTAAGAAAGTTGCGATCTTTTAAAAGCTGCAGCATAAGGGGCGTCCGAAGGTGAAAGGCCCTGAACCTAACGCCACAAATTTTGATACTGCAAGTCCGGCACACAATGCCGCAGCGCCCAAAGGTGCCAGAAAATTTTATGACTGACAAAAATACAACATCGCCCGCTGCGACAGATGCGTCCACAACAACAACGGCTGTTTCCCCAATGCAGCAAATGCTGATCGACTATGGGCCGCTGATCATTTTCTTCGCTGCCTATAAATTTTACGATATTTATATCGCCACTGGCGTTTTTATGTTGGCTATTCTGGTCGGTGTAGCGGTATCGCGAGTTTTAACAGGCCATATATCAGGCATGCTCAAGTTCACCTTCGCCATCGTTATGGTGATGGGCGGCCTCACTTTATATTTGCAGGACGATACCTTCCTGAAAATGAAGCCTACTATTGTTTATGGTATTTTTGTTTTCATCCTTGGCGTTTCCATGATGCGCGGCAAGCTGATTTTGAAAAACATGCTGGGAAAAACAATTGATGTTGCCATCGATGATGCTGTTTGGCGCACGCTGACCAAACAAGCCATGGCTTTTTTTGCAGTCATGATGCTCGCCAATGAAGTGATATGGCGTACTCAGTCAACAGACACTTGGGTTAGCTTCAAGGTGTTTGGCTTCACCGGAGCGTCGATTGTTTTTACCTTCTGGATCGTTTTTCAGCTGATGCGTTTTTTGCCACCGGAAGATACGCCCGAGACAGACGAATAACCCGCCACAACTAAAACAGCGAATTCATCTCTTCATTGCTATCAAAGCGTTCAAACGTGACGCAAAACAATAACATGTTCACATCATGGTTTTCATCGAATAGCGGACAACCGATTACGCCGTAGTGGCGGTAATCTTTCCCGGCCCACTGCATTTCATCCAGATAGGCATAATAGGGTTTTTTATGGTCCACCAGCCACTGGAAACGGCTTCGCAGCTCTTCAGTGTTGGGCAGCTGTTCAATATAAACGCCGGTTGTTTCAAAACCGATGGCCTCGCTGTACCGGGTGCCAATGAGGCGAACTTTAAAACGTCCGGTTTCGACATCCCGGTCGATGAGCGATAAATAGGGCAGATGATCTTTCAAAAGGGCAGGCGAGAGGTGTTCACGGGCAGCGTGACCGTGTTGATCAGAGAGCTTTTGCCAAATTTGATACACGCCTTTCAACGAATCAAAAGGGATCTGATCGATCTCTGGATCTTCTATAAATTCTCTGGTCATGTGTATTTGGTACCCACCCTAGGTGTATAATTCTATCCTTGGGTGTGTTATACGCGAATATCGATGATTTGGCCAAGGGGTTGATTGCGAAGTTCGTTTTCGCGTACCGAGGTGCGCCCCGTTGGGGCTTCGCGGTTGTTACCCGCCACCAAACTTACACGTGCCTTAGCTTGGTCCAGTTCGCTGGCAGAAGAAAGCTGATTGCTGCGGTCGCCTTTTTTCACTGGCAGTTGACGATTGTCACGGCGTTCGTCACCGCGTGCCTTGATGCGTTCATCTATAACATCAGAAGGCGTAGGTTTTGTCTCAGAGCCATTTTGGCCTGCGCGAACGCCGGTTCTGGTCGCTTGAAGCTGGGCCTGCAATTGGGCTCGCAGCGTTGAAACGTTAGGATTTATGTCGACCATGGTCCGTTGACCCTAATCAAATTACAGGAAGCTATTTCTTGGCTTTACCCTGGGCTGGCGAGTTCTTCGTGCCCGTTTGGTGTTCTTGATCAATTAAATGCCACCCTAGTGGTAATTTATGACCAGTGGGTTAAAGATTGAAACTTTAACGAAGATTGTCAAGGATGGCTTGCAACTGCGGCCTTGCTTCAGGCTTCACTAGCTTGATAGCCCTAGTTAACGTCGATATGGCAGCATTTTGTTCTCCAAGCGCTGCCTGAGAGCGCGCAAGCATAATCCAGCCTTCAACGTCTTCCGGTGCCGATTCGAGGCGCGTTTCCAACCTTTCTATCATTGATCTTACAAAGGCTTGCTGCTGCTCGGGCGACATACTGGCCACATCATCTATTTGCCCTTGGCTTAATTTCGGCGGTGTACCGTCTAGTTCTACCAGTCGCTCCATAACCGTTGGCACCCAGGGTGCATCCTCAGGAGACCGGTCCAAAAGCGCGGTCCAAATCGACTTTGCCGCGGCTTTGTCACCTGCTTGCAGCCGGGCAATGCCCAAATAATAATGTGCTGCCGGGTGGTTTGGCTCTGCTTGCAGCAACCCCTCCAACAACATGTTGGCCGCAGGCGTAACTTGGCCACCTGCCATTCTGAGAAAGGCTTCAAGTTCGTTGACGCGCCAATTTGAGTTTTCCGCCTCAAGGCGCACCAGCTCGCCGTAGGCGTTAGCGGCAACAGCATAGGCTTGTGCCGAGGTTGCCTTTTGCGCCAACTGCGCCCACTCGTCCACATCGGCTGGATTCGATTCTAACTTGTCGCGATGTCGCTGAATGGCTTCGCCGTAACTTATTTCTCCGCCCTCCACCGGGCCGGCCAGTAAATTAACACGCTCACCGGGCTGGGATTTAACCTCCGGGCTACCGAGCAACCCATATAATCCAGCACTGGCGAGAATAAGCATCGCACATATCAGCGCTGGCATCTGCCAGCCGCTGCGGGAGAATTTCCCTCTTGCCTCCTGCTGATCAGCGAGCCGCAGTATCCTGCGTTCAATTTCAAGACGGGCGCTGGCTGCGTTATCCTTGTCAATCTGTCCGGTGGCCAATTCTTCATCCAGCTCAACCAATTGACGTTTATAGTGCGCAACCGGATTTGCTTCTTGATCATCTTCTGTCCCACCAGCCAGCACCAGCCACAGCACGGGTAATATTGCCAAAACCAGTAAAAACCAGATCATGATTTATCCTCGGCTTTCATTAGTTTTTTAAGCCTCGCTTTTTCCTTGCGATTAAGCGGTTCCGCAGCTGATTTTTTGCGCGCCGCTGTCACCCCGGCTATTACCAGCAACAAGATAAGAAAAGGCGAGCCCCACAAAAAAGCGGTCATATGGTTGAACGGCGGTTCAAGAAGAACCCAGTCGCCGTATCTCGCAACCAGAAAAGCGCGTATTTCATCTGGCGTATCTCCGGCAGCGACCCGCTCGCGAACGACCAGGCGTAGGTCTTTTGCCAGATCGGCATTCGAATCCTCGATCGACTGGTTCTGACAAACCAGACAACGGATTTCTTTCATCAGCGCGCGCGCAACTGCCTCTTTTGCCGGGTCCGCGAGAGGCTTTTCGTCAACAGCGACCGCCAATACGGCTGTGCTACAAGCAGTGGCAACAAACAAAATCATGGCTAGCATGATCGCGCGCATCACTGAATTTCCTCCAGCTTTGGCAGCAGGCGCTTCTGCAAGCTATCCCCCACAATTGGGCCCCAGTGGCGATAACGGATCATACCGTCCGCGCTGATCAGAAATGTCTCTGGCACCCCGGTAATGCCCCATTCTATCCCCGCACGGCCGTCTATGTCCTGTGCCACTACACTGAACGGAGAGCCAAGCTCATCAAGGAAAGCACGGGATTTTTCAGGGGTATCCTTATAGGCAATGCCAACAATATTCAGGCCAAAGTCTTCCGCAAGCAACATCAGGTTTTCATGTTCCGCGCGACACGGTGCACACCAACTGGCAAAAAAATTAACTAGCAGTGGCTTGCCCGTCTTGAGGTCTGCCTCCGTTATGGCTGCTGCACCGTCCTCAAGTGAAGGCAAGGAAAATGCCGGGGCGGGCCTGTCAATCAAAACACTTTTTATCTCTTTTGGGTTGCGGTCACCCGACATCATTGTGAAGAAAACCGCAAATAGAACAAGGACGACAACAAGCGGTATGAAACGCATAGCACCGTTCATATCAGGCTCCTGCCTTTTTGGGTTTTAGCACCCTCTTTGAGCGCTTTTTGCCCGCTGGTGCTCCGATACGCTGACGGCGATCAGAAAGCGATATCAAGCCTCCTATTGCCATAAGCCCAGCGCCAAGCCACAGCCCTGAAATAAGTGGTTTAAAATAGAGCCGTACAGACCAGGCATCACTACCGGCATATTCCCCAATCACCGCATATACGTCACCCAGAAACGTGGGGTAAATACCTGCTTCCGTGGTGTTCATAGGCGGGTCGCTGTAAACTCTGTCTTCGGGCGCGAGCTTGGCGATAAAGCGGCCATTATGCTCAACCAGAAAACGCGCCCGCACCGCAGTATAATTAGGGCCCGCAACCGGCGTCACTTGCTCAAGCGTAAAATCATATCCGCCGACATTTTCGCTATCGCCCACTTTCATCAGGCGCAGCGCTTCAGATGTCCATGCTTCGCTAACGGTAATAGCCAACAATATTATGCCAAGACCAGCGTGGGCCAAACTCATGCCCCATGTGGCTCGGGGCAGCTTTTTAGCGCGGCCTATAAAACCGGCCGGATGTTTCCAGAAGTTGGCTTTTTTGTTGATTTCCATCCCCACGGAAATGATCAGCCAAAGCCCCAGCGCAATGCCAAACCCAGTCATAAACGTCCCGGCTGCATCCTGCCAAATTGTGACCCAAAAAACGACTAACGCAATAATAACGGCGGGCAGCAGAATTTGTGAGGCTCTGCTTATGTTGCCTCGCTTCCATGCCAACAGAGGCCCAAATCCCAGCGCCACGATAAGGGGGCTCATCAAAACGGACGCAGCAAATTCAAAAAAAGGTGGGCCCACTGTGATTTGTGTACCGTTCACAGCCTCCAGCAGCAGCGGATAAAGTGTGCCTACCAGCACAACGCCAGCAAAGGTCGCCAGCAAAATATTGTTGAGCACAAGCGCACTCTCCCGGCTTGCCAAGGAGAAAATGCCGCTTGGAGCCAGCTTTGGCGCCCGCCATGCGAACAAAGACAGTGAACCACCGATGATTACTGCAAGAAATGCCAAAATGAATATGCCGCGCTCTGGATCAACTGCAAAGGCATGGACCGATGTCAGAACACCAGACCGCACAATGAATGTACCCAACAAGCTGAAAGAGAAAGCCACAATTGCCAGCAATATTGTCCAGCTTTTCAGTGCGTCACGTTTTTCAACAACGATAGAACTGTGCAAAAGCGCTGTTGCCGCCAACCAAGGCATGAAACTGGCATTTTCCACTGGGTCCCAAAACCACCAGCCGCCCCAGCCAAGCTCATAATAGGCCCACCAGCTGCCAAGCGCTATGCCCGCCGTTAGAAACACCCATGCTGCGAGGGTCCATGGCCGTACCCAGCGCGCCCACAGGGGCGTAACTTCCCCTTCCATAAGAGCAGCCACTGCAAAGGAAAAAGCCACACTTAAACCCACATACCCAATGTAAAGCATGGGTGGGTGAAAGGCGAGGCCAGGGTCCTGCAACAGCGGGTTCAAACCGTTACCCTCAAAAGGGGCTGGATCAAGCCGCATGAAGGGGTTGCTGGTCAAAAGAACAAACAACAAAAACCCTACCAAAAGCGCGCTTTGTACCGCCAAAACACGCGACCGAAAGCGTAGCGGCAGGTTTTTCCCGCCCAGCGCTATGCAAGCAGAAAACAGGCTGAGGATCAAAACCCAAAGCATTAAGCTGCCTTCATGATTACCCCACACGCCCGACACTTTGTATAAAAGCGGTTTTGCCGTATGGCTATTGGCGGCAACATTCAAAACCGAGAAATCTGAAATCACATAAGCGTAGGTGAGCGCGCCGAAAGCCACAGAAGCCAGCAAAAACTGGCTATAGGCAAACTGCCCGGCCAAGGCCATCAGCCGCGTATCACCGCGTGCGATTGCCATATGAGGTATTACCGCGCCCATGAGGGAAACAATGAGCGCTACAATCAGTGCAAAATGGCCAATTTCAGGGATCATGGTCCTGAACTCGCCCTTTCTTCGGGGTGCTTACACCCGTCCGTATTTTCAGGCATGGTGCCGGGTGCTGCGTAATTTTCATCATGTTTAGCGAGCACAGTTTCAGCTATAAAAACTCCTGAAGCATCAAACGCGCCGTCGGTTACCACACCTTGTCCCTCGCGGAACAAATCAGGCAAAATACCGTGGTATGAAACCGGAATATCTGCCTCGCAGTCTGTCACAGTGAAGTTGAAAGTTAAACCATCTGCCTGCTTGGTATAACTGCCATCTTTAACCAAGCCTCCGAGGCGAAAACGTTGCCCTTCTTTCATGTTTTTTTCTACAGCGGCTGAAGGATTGAGAAACAAGCTAAGGCTATCGCCACCCAGTGCAAAAAGCACAAGCAGCACGGCACCCATAAGCACTACCAGCGCTACGCCAACGATTACAAATCGCTGTTTCTTGCGTGACCCCAAACCAGCCGCCATCAGCTTCTCTCTTTTCTCATCTGGCGAAGCTTTTGTGCCCCGCGTTGCGCCAATTTCATATTGCGGTAACTCAATAAAGCAAGCCCGATCAAGGCAGCCGCAGAAAAGGCATAGGTTGTGACAATGTAAAAACTGTAATCTGCCATGCTTTATGCCTCGTTCGATGCAGCCAGTTGCCGCAACGCTTCAATCTTGCGCTTGCTGATTTCCATCTTCATGCGCCACAAAACAACAACAATAAAATAGAGCTGGTAGGCAATGCCCATAATGAAAAGCGGCTTCAGCATTTCAGCTGGCATGGACGGCCCGTCCATCCGCATAATGCTGGCGCTTTGATGCAGTGTGTTCCACCACTCCACTGAAAACTTGATAATGGGCAGATTTACCACACCCACCAGCGCCAAAATCGAAGCGGCGCGCCCGGCTTTTTCTTCGTCTTCCATCGCTTGCCAAAGCGCACTATAGCCCAGATAGAGGAAAAACATCACCAGGACCGAGGTCATGCGCGCGTCCCATTGCCAGTAAGTACCCCACATGGGTTTGCCCCACAGCGCACCCGTTATCAGCGCCAGCGCGGTAATAGTTGCACCAATGGGCGCTGCCGCCTTGCCTGCCAGCAAAGCCAAGGGGTGCCGCCAAACAAGGGCAATAAAACTGGTAATAGCGATAAATCCGTATATAGACATTGACGCCCAAGCCGCCGGCACATGCACATACATCATGCGCACGCTTTCCCCCTGCTGATAGTCTGGCGGGCTGTTGAAAAGTGCGTAATAAATGCCAACCGCGAACGCGATCAAACCAGCGATAATCGCCCACGGCAGAATTTGGTCTGCGAGGCGGTTAAACTTGGCTGGGTTGGCGAATCTATGCATGGGCCTTTCCTAACGCCTTAGCGGGCACGCAGCAAGTGCGACGTGCTGTCTCAGGGGGCGGTTTATAGCACACCCAATATACTCATAGCCGTCCAACGGTTCGCTGCGATCATTCCAGTGCCAATCGAAGCGCTGCGGCCGACGCAACAGGTCCCACTACCAGCGCGACGAGCGACACCGCGCCAAGCAGCGCCAAATGAGGGAGCGGGTCTGCACCAGCATGGGCGGCATCAATAACACCGACACCAAAAATCAACGTCGGGATATAGAGCGGCAAAACAAGAAGCGACATTAAAACCCCGCCTCGCCTTATGGATACGGTCAGGGCCGCACCGATCGCGCCCAAAAGGCTAAGCGCAGGCGTGCCAACCAGCAGGGATATCAACAAATACACGTAACCAGAGGGCGGCATATTCATCAAAAGCGCCAAAAGCGGCGCGGCAACGATAAGCGGCAAAATTGTCGATATCCAGTGCGCGAGTATTTTCGCTGAAACTACCGCCGTAAGCGGCAGAGGGGCACTCATTAAGTCGTCAAGACTGCCGTCTTCAAAATCAGCCTGAAACAGTCTGTCGAGGCTAAGCAAACATGCCAGCAGCGCCACCACCCATATCACGCCCGCCGCGATGCGCGACAAAATGGCAAGCTCCGGCCCTACACCCAGCGGGAACAGAGCTACCGCAATCAAAAAGAAAGAAAGTGCCATGGTGCCAGTGCCGCCCTGCGACCACGCCAATCGGACATCCCGCGACAGCACGCCAAAAAACATCGTTAAGCCATTGCTTTGAGCACTCATAGCCAATGCTCCAAATGGGTGCCGTCAGCCGCAAAGTCTGTCAGATCGAGGGTCTCTGCGGCGATACCCAGCGGGTCATGAGACGCAGCGATAATCATACCACCACGCCCAAGATGGCTTTGCATCAAGGTTTCCAGACGCGCGCGGTTTTGGCTATCAAGGCCCACCGTTGGTTCGTCCATCAGCCAAATCTGGCGGCTTACCAAAAGAAAACGCAACAGCGCACAGCGGTGCGTTTGGCCACTGGAGAAATATTGCAGCGGCTGATCAATTAATTCATCCAGCCCAAAGGCCGTCGCCGCTTTTTCCAAATCAGCCTCGGCAAGATGCTTACCTGTCATCAATTGGTAAAAGGCAGCACAGTTTTCACGTAAACTCAGGACAGTTTTCAATCCGTGTTTATGGCCTGAATAGATCATAAGGCCCGAACGTGCCGTATCCGAGCTTACTGCCCCCGGGCCCCGTAACATTATTTCCCCTGACCTTAAACTGCCTTTCAGTGATGGCAACAAGCCCGCCAAAAGGCGCAACAGGGTGGATTTCCCGCTACCGTTATTGCCTTTCAAGTGCAAACAGGCCCCGGCCCGAAGCTCAAAACCAAGGCCTTCAAACACAGTGCGGCCACCGCGCCGGCAAGCCAGTGCTTCCGCCGTTAATGTCCGATCGGGGAAGTGGGTATCTTCAGGAGTTTCCATCGCCGCACGCTAGCGAATTGGCGGCGCGCAAACAAGAAAAGAAATGTCATAGCACTGAGCCTAAGCCCTTCAATATGTGGTAGTTTTGTCCTATATAAAGAAGCTCAATCACGTATGGGGCATCAATGAACCTGGAACCGTATATATCCCTGTGGCCAAACAGTATCATTATCGCCGCCCTTGTTTTGGTGGCGCAGATGCTGGCCAGTATTCAGGTGATGCGCACCAAAGATGATGTGCGGTCTGCGGTCTCCTGGATAGGCCTTTTGTGGCTGGCGCCGGTTTTTGGACTCATAGCCTACATGCTGTTTGGCGTGAGCCGCATTCGAAGACGTGCGCGCCTGTCACGGGCAAAACGAGGGCTCGCGCCGCGGTCTGGCAAGTTGGTTGACCCCGGAGGCCCGGCCCTCACTGACGCTCTGCCGAGGGCCGAAAACCGCTGGCGTGCGCACGCACGCCTTGCCGGGCGCGTTTGTGCCGCACCGCTTACGCTTGGCAACCAGATCGAACCGCTTGTTGGCGGCAGGCAAGCGTATGATGCCATGATCAAAGCTATTGACGATGCCAAACATACCGTGGCGCTAACCACCTATATTTTCCAGGCCGATCAGGCGGGCAGGCGCTTTGTCGCGGCACTGGCAAAAGCCCATGATCGCGGTGTGCAGGTACGCGTGCTCGTTGATGCGGTTGGCAATCTTTACGGTTTGAAACCCGTGTCGAACCTTCTCAGGCGGCGGGGCGTACCGGTGGCGGTGTTTAACCCGGCTCGTTTATCTTGGCGGCTGGCGTTTTTCAACCTGCGTACCCACCGCAAGTTGCTGATCATTGATGGTGTTAAAGGCTTTGCCGGCGGCATGAATATCCGAAAGCATCATCTGCAGGACAAAGACGGTAACCCCCGTGTGCAGGACAGCCATTTCCAGCTGGAAGGACCAATTGTCAGCCAGATGATGGACGCCTTTGCCGATGACTGGGCTTTTTCCTGCGGCGAAGAACTTGATGAAAGTCACTGGATGCCCGCGGTAGAGGCCAACCCTGGTGCAGTTAAAGATGGTATCACCGCCCGCGCAATCGCCGACGGCCCAGACGAGCCAAGACAAAAAGCAGCGATGGTGATTGAAAGTGCACTCGCTGCAGCCCGGGAACGCGTGCAAATTGTCACACCTTATTTCCTGCCCGAGCAAGCGCTGTTATCTGCGCTCAAACAAGCGGCTCTCCGGGGCGTGCAGGTTGATATATTGGTGCCCGAGCGCAACAATTTGCCGCTGGTGGCGCTTACGTCAATGGCGAGCGTTCGGCAGCTGGTGCAGGCTGGCTGCAATCTTTATCTGTCAAAACCGCCTTTTGACCATTCGAAGCTGATGATTGTGGACGGAAGCTGGGCGATGTTTGGGTCATCAAACTGGGACGCCCGGTCCTTCAAACTGAACTTCGAATTTAACATTGAGGCCTATAAAAACAGCTTTGCCCGCCGCATGGCCGGGTGGGTGCAAGACCGGTTTGAAACGGCGGCGCAGGTTTCTCTGGCAGACATTGACGCTCGCCCGCTTGCCAAACGATTTGTTGGCCGGGTGTTATGGCTCGCCAGCCCTTACCTATAAGAACAAACTCGATTCACCGCATTTAAGGTGGCTTAAATTGAGCTTAAGGCCAGATCCTGACTGAAATGGTTTCCGAAAGGGGACCAACAATGTTCACAAACACAGTCTCAAACCTGCGCCTTATCGCAGCAGTATTTTTATTCTTTTGTTTTGGATCGATCACACGAGCCGATCCGTTTGTACCCACGTTTGAAAAACTGTCGCCGGGTGTTTGGGCTGCTGTCAGAAACGACAATCCGCGCTTCCCGGTGATGGGCACTGCCACCTTTGTGATATCAGGTGCGGGTGTTGTGGTTTTTGACGGCGGCGGATCGGACAAAATGGCAGGCCGCATTATCGACAAAATCAAAAGCCTGACACCACTGCCGGTCACCCATGTAGCGATCAGCCACTGGCACGGGGATCATAATTTTGGCATCCACCGCTATCTGGAAGAATACCCAAATGTGCAGGTGATTGCACATACCTTCACCCATTCGGTGATGACCGGCACACGCATAAATTATATCGAAGACAATCGCACTTTCGTGCCAGAGTTCAGAAAAACGCTCGAAGATCGGCTCGCGAGCGGCAAAGGTGAAGACGGTAAACCGCTGCCAACGTTCCTTCAAGCCCGTTACCAGCAGATGCTGGCAGACGCTGACATGGTGCATGAGGATTTTGGCAAGGTAAAAGTCACGCTGCCCACGATTACCTTCGATGACAAGCTAACGGTGCGTTCCGGCAACCGGGTGATAGAATTTATATATCTGGGCGATGGCAATACGGCAGGCGACATAATGATGTGGCTGCCGGAGGAAAAAATCATCTCCGCCGGAGATACGGTGGTGCACCCGGTGCCGTACGCATTTAACATGCCGCCGCGCAAATGGGCCTCGACACTGCGCGCGGTCATTGCGCTCGACTATAAAATCCTGGTGCCGGGCCACGGCGATATTCAGCGCGACACAGAATACGTAGACCTGTTGATCGAGACATCAGAAGGCATCGCAGACCAGCGCGACAAGATGCTCTCAGACGGCATCAGCGAAGAAGACGCTGAAAAAGCGCTCGATTATTCTCCGTACGAGGAACGCTACACCGGCGGTGACCCGTATCTGGCCTATTTTTATCAGGCTTGGTTCAAGGGCCCCTTCAGCAAAGCGGCCTTCAAGGCACTGAAGGGTATTCCAATGGTCACACCTGATAGATAGATGGTCAGAAGGATCCGGGGAGGGCGCGGCACCGTACGACGCCTAGCCCTCTCCATGCACCTTAGGTAAATATTTGGGCATGCGCGCTTCAATTTCGGCCTTCAGGCCTTCTTCCAGCCCCACCATAAACAGCAGTTCGGCGATCAAGAACGACGGGGCCATAAATATCTGCATCAAGTTATCAAACAGGGCTGGTTTGCGCTTTTCAAAAATATGTCCCGAAAACTGGATGATCCAGCCAACAATAAACAGCACGGCAAACGTTTGCCACGGACTCGGGCTTTCCAGCAGAGAAACCGCTTCCGCCAAATAGGTGAGGAAACCATACAGGAAGGCGGCAATTACGCCCACAAGCGGCGCTGCCACCACGTAAAAAAGAAGAAGCAAGCCAATAAAAACGGCTGCAAGGGTCAAAGGACCCGTCTCGAAATCGGCCACAGTGATTGTTGAAAGAATAACCAGTATGGAAAAGACAATCATCGGCACGCCCACATGGTGCGTTAGCTGATTGAGCCTGTTTCTGTGGTAGGCCGAGTACATGGCCATTTGCTCATAAAACCAGTTGCGCATACTTCCCTCGATATTTTGCCTGTCCCTCAAAAGAGGATGCGCCGTTGGCTCTGCCAAATCAAACATTTTTCTAATCGGCAGATTGCTCTAGTCTTAATTTAAAGAACAGCGAAGGAGCGTCCCATGATATATGAAACACTAGAAATAGAAGATCGTGCGGATGTGCGCATCGTGCGCCTTAATCGCCCCGACAATATGAATGCCTTCACGCCTACCATGGCCGAAGACCTGATCCATGCCCTCGATGCGGCCGATGCAGATGACAATGTGCGGGCCCTTATTTTTACAGGCAGCGGCAGGGCCTTTTGTGCGGGCATGGATCTTTCACCAGACGGCAATGTGTTTGGTCTCGATGAAACCATTGACCCGGCTTCTCCTGAAATGGAGCGAAACCGCGATACAGGCGGCACGGTGGTTCTCAGAATGTTCCGCATGAAAAAACCACTGATCGGAGCCATAAACGGCGCATCAGTTGGTGTGGGCACCACCATGCAACTGCCGATGGACGCACGTATTGCCTCACCTTTTGCCAAGTTTGGCTTTGTTTTCTCGCAGCGCGGTATCACGCTGGAAAGCTGCGCCAGCTGGTTCCTGCCGCGTCTTGTTGGTATGGCAAAAGCGCTTGAATGGTCTCTAAGCGGGCGCGTGTTTGGCGCGGACGAGGCGCTCGATGGCGGCTTGATCTCCGAAATTGTTGAGGCTGACACACTCATTGACCGCGCGCTTGAAATTGCCGCGGGTTTTACTGCCGGCACGAGCCCCATGTCGGTGGCGATCAACCGCCAGCTGTTGTGGCGAATGATGGGTGCCTCGCATCCAATGGAAGCCCACAAAGTTGAAAGCCGCACCATGCTGCATACCAGCACCCGCGACGGCAAAGAAGGCGTTCAATCCTTCCTTGAAAAACGTTCGGCAGAATTTGCAGATAAAATCAGCGACGGTGCGCCGATGGGCCTCAATTGGGATAACGAGCCGGCGTTTGAATGACCCTAGGTTTTGAGCCCCAGATCAATATAGGTAAGCGACTTGGTGGTTCGGTTATTGATACCGGCTTCGCTTGACATCCGCATGGCCAACGCATCCGCGTCAAAATCATAGCAGCCCAGGAAAATCGTTGCTTTACCTTCTTTTGACAAAGTCGGCAAAACAAGGCCCGAATAACCGAGGGCACCGCCCGATTTATCAAATGCTTCTTCTTCTATGAAGCATCCGCAATGGCGGCTAACAATTTCATTATAGGCTCTCTTACGAACAGACGCCGTTTCAGCGTCAATATGATCAAAAAGGTTGGCCCCTGTCATGGCCGGCGGCCATAAGCTGTCGTGCCCGCCACCGATCAGTTTTACCAACTGTGTATCTTCGTCCACATATTCGCTAAGTGCCATTTTGTGCAGAATATTGGCTATTTTTAGCGGATCAAAATCGGTGCGTCTAGGTAATGTTCCGCCCGCCCCTTCAAGAAGGCGTTTATAATATGCCCAAAAGGTGCCGTGCGCACCGTCAGGTGTAAAGTCAACGGCCGATATTTGGCGAACATCCAACGGTGATTTCCTCCCCTGCCTGTCCCGCCTCTTAGGCGGCACTCGCTATGCCGCGGGCTGCAAGGCCATCTGCACGGTGACGGATTACTTCCATATTATCAACAATCAATATTTCACCGTTGCGGTATACGGTCCGCATCTGATCCGCCCCAACGGCATTCTCTTTCAGTGTCGTGGTATAGGTGCCGTCTTTTAGGCCGAGCGCCAAAATACCACGTTTTGAAAGCTTGCTCATGTCGGTAATGGGCTCTTTGAACACATCTCGCCACTCGCCGTCTATTTCAATCGCCGAGCATTTCATGGCGAATTTCTGTGTATCACGGTTACACTGCTGCAACAGCCCTGACCCCATACCGAAAACAATGTTTTCCACCGACAGGCCTTCTTTTTCCATATGGGCGAGAATGCGTCCGATGCTATCAGGCGTTATGCCGTCACCCTGCAGCACACGCACATGATCGGGCAAAACGCGGTAGCCTTTACTGTTGGTGGTTTCCCCAAAGCGGGCCATCAGATGTCTAATCACTTCGATAGGAGTGGATACCGGATCGCCGCTGTCCGGACGCACTACAAGCCGCGAGCCAGCCTCGGCATTTTCCAAAACCTGAGCTTTGAGCGCGTCACCGAGAATGTCGTCAACCGCACCAAAAATATCATAGCTATCGGCAACGATCGAAATGATATTGGCACCTTTAAACTGGCTCAACATATTTGCGTAAGCCGCCTCTTCGCCTTCCCGACCCCAGCTGGTCATGGTGCTATGTTCGGCTGCAGGCACAGAATATCCCGCCATCGGTTCACCGTAATATTGCCTTGCGAGCAGCAGCGCGCTCATCGTATCGGTGCCGCGGAAATTTACCAGATGCGCCAGCCCGCCAAGCGACGCACTTTCTTCGCTGGACACGCCGCGGGCGCCAAAATCATGCAACATGAACTGGGCAATGGGTTCTGGTTCATTGTCCGAGGTCTGCTCAAGATATTTCAGGATTTCTTGCTTCACATAATAACTGTTGGTGGCAACAGTGGTGGGATACCAAATGCCGCGCAGAAGGGAGGTTTCAATGAAACTGGTGAGCCAATAACACGCGGGGTCCGTGTTCCTGACCTGCAGCATCACATTTTGCGTATCAACTACAGTGCCTTCAGCCACAGCTTCGATCTCAAGCGGCAAAAAACCATTGTGGTTTTTAACAATATGCTCCCAGCCCTGCCGGTTAAAGGGTACGCCGTGCTGATTGCAAACCCAGGCGGCATCATCAACATCAGCATAGGTGATCGGGTTCTTGAGAAGCTTATATAGCCAGGCCTGAAGGCCAAAAAACACGGTTTTGTCGTGTTTACCGCCCCGGCTTTCCACATATGAATTCACCGTCGCAGTTCCCGGTGGGTACTGCAGAAAATGGCTGTGTTTATAGCTGTCTGTATCTAAAATTATGTTGGTCATAAGATCCTCCTTGGTGGGATCAATGCGCACCTGGGCGCACGGCTTAGAGGCGAGCAAATGTGTCGCGCAACATATTTTGAATGATGTGAAAATGGTCCTCATAGAGCATATTGCTCTCAAGGTTTGCGATTGGCACCCACGAGGCCTTTTCGGCGTCGTCTGCGCCTTTGATACGCGGAAGGCCGTCTTTGTTGCCCACAAGTTCTATCAGAAAAGCGGTGGTGATGGTTCGGCCGCGCGCAGACCGGAACGGGTCGTCAAACATCTCGCGCGCTTTGATCGAACCGTAAAGAACCGGTGCAGGCACCGCGATACGGGTTTCCTCGCGAAGCTCTCTTATCGCCGCGTCGCGCAGCTTTTCGTGCGGATCAACAAAACCGCCGGGCAGCGCCCACAGGCCTTTACCTGGCGAGCTTCGCCGCTTCACAAGAAGAATATGGCCTGATTGAACCACCACAGCGTCTACTGTGACAAAGGTGGGTACATAGGGCGCGTCCCGCCACGCTCCTTTATAATTATCTATAACTTGTTGCTCATGCTGCAAGGCCAGGTAATCTGCACTGCCGTAAAATTCAGCGAGGAATTTCACCGTGCTTGTTGGTGCACCAAGCAGCGAAAACCCATCCGCTGCAAACGTGCTATCAAGCCGCAGGTAGGTTTCCCGTACGTTCGTCGCATCAAGATCAAGCGTGCGCCCCACATTCACATTTTCCCATTGGGGGAACATGTTGAGATAATAGCTGGTGTGGTCCTTCGCATGCCCGATGAGCGCAATGCTTTGCCCGCCGGTCACTTGATACTGGCACGTGATGCCCTGCACGCTCATCTGCACATTTCTGATCCAGCTTTGCTCTGCATATGGCAGGTCAAGAAGCGGTGTGCAGTGAATGCGCGTTTGCTCGTCATCACTGTAGGCACCCATAATCATGGCTGCCCGCTCCTCCCAGAAAAACGGGTTCCGGACCGAGCGCGCTTCTTTGGACGAACCAATAAGCACGATCACATGGCGTGCTTTTTCGAGCGCTGTGTCGATGACAGATTTATGGCCGTTATGGAAAGGTTGAAAACGCCCGATGAAAACGAGAAAATCATACTCGTATTCCGACCGGGCTTTAGCCTTCAGGCTAAGCGTGGTGTTGGTCATTGCCGCAAACTCCTTGCTGGCGATATTTTGTGAGCAGTCTATCTGCTTACCCACTTAGTGTAGTTATTACGTTTACCTATTGCAAGTTTTATTTTGAACGTGGTTGTTGACCCACCTCCGCCGCACATGAAGGTTGCCTATGAAGCCCTCTAGCGCATAGGGTGCCGTCTGGCGTATGGATAATAGGCCAAATTTTCTCGGGGGAGATACAAGGGTGGCGAAAGCACAGTTCAACCTGTTTAATACCAAGCGGTTTATGCCGCTGTTTATCACGCAATTTTTAGGGGCCTTTAACGACAACCTGTTCAAAAACGGGCTCATCCTGTTGTTCACCTATGTGGTGGCGGCGAAAGTCGGCATCGAACCCGAGCTTCTCGGTACAGTGGCAGCAGGGCTTTTTATCCTGCCTTTTTTCCTGTTTTCCGCCATTGCGGGGCAACTGGCAGACAAGCTTGAAAAATCCATGCTGATCCGCCGCATCAAACTATTTGAAATCCTGCTTATGGGGCTGGCGGCCATGGGTTTTCTTCTTGAGAACAGCATCATGCTGTTGGCTGTTTTGTTTCTGATGGGAGCCCAGTCTACGTTTTTTGGGCCGCTTAAGTACGGCATCCTCCCTGATCATCTTAAAGAAGACGAGCTCATCGGCGGCAACGCGTTGATCGAAACAGGCACGTTTCTCGCGATCCTGATTGGCACAATTTTGGGGCTGGTTGTACGAGCGCCCATGGGGCCGGAGATTGTCTCGGGATTGATCATCTTTTTCGCCTGTGCGGGGTATATGGCAGCACGAAAAATCCCCGAAGCGCCATCAAGCGCACCAGACTTTAAAATAAACTGGAACTTTATCGGCGAAACTTTTTCGATGATCCGCGAAGTGAAAAAGCACGAAGTGTTGTTTCTGGCGATCCTCGGTATCAGTTGGTTCTGGTTTGTGGGCGCAACTTTCCTCACGCTGTTCCCGGCTTACGCTCAAAAAACGCTGGGTGCCGAAGAAGAAGTTGTCACCCTGTTTCTGGCGCTGTTTTCCATCGGTATCGCTGTGGGTTCGCTCCTTTGTAACCGGCTTTTGCGCGGCGTAGTTACAGCCCGCTTTGTGCCGCTCGCCGCCGTCACCATGGCAATTTTTTGCGTCGACCTTTATTACGCCAGCGCCCACATCACCCCGCAACTCGTGGGCATGATCAGCGTTACAGATTTTCTAATGATGCCTGAAAGTTGGCGCATCCTCGGTGATATGATGGGGACTGCCATCGCTGGCGGTGTTTATATTGTACCCCTGTATGCCACGTTGCAGGCGCGCAGCATCGCCTCACAGCGAGCGCGGGTTATCGCCGCCAACAATATCATGAACGCACTGTTTATGGTGGCTTCTGCCTTAATCATTATGGCGCTAGCTACGAGCGGCGTCACTATCCCGGGCATGTTCCTGGTGACCGGCATTATGAGTGCATTCGCCGCTTTGTTCATCGTTCGCATCCTGCCGCAGGACCTGGTGCAGTCGATTGTGCGTGCCGTCCTGAAGGCCGTGTACCGCGTTGAAGTACGCGGGCTATCCAACTACCAGAAAGTATCCAACAAGGTTGTCATCATCGCGAACCACACGTCCTATCTGGACGGGCTGCTACTCGGCGCATTTCTGCCGCACCAGCTGACCTTCGCCATAAACACCCATATGGCCAGCCGCTGGTGGGTGAAGCCCGTTTTTGCGCTGTTTGACCTGTTGCCGCTCGACCCAACCAATCCCATGGCAGCTAAATCACTGGTGCGCGAGGTGAAAAAGGGCCGCCGCATTGTGATATTCCCCGAGGGGCGATTGACGGTAACCGGCGCTTTGATGAAAGTTTACGAAGGGCCCGGCACAATTGCGCATCTCGCAAACGCACCCTTGTTGCCGGTGCGTATTGAAGGCGCGCAGTTCACGCCCTTCTCGCGGCTCAAAGGCGTACTTCGCTTGCGCCTGTTCCCTAAAATAACGCTGACCATCGAAGAACCCTCCCGGTTCGAGGCCCCAGAGGGGCTTGGTGGACGCGAGAGGCGTGAGTGGCTCGCCGAGGCGCTTTACGACCGTATGTCGAGCCTGATGTTCAACACCAGCAACACCGACCGCACGCTGTTTGAAAGCATTGTCGATGCCCGCCGTGTGCACGGCGGCAAGCAAATGGTGCTTGAGGATGTTGAACGCACACCTATGAGCTACCGCAAGCTGATCCTCGCTTCGTTCGCGCTCGGGAGGCGGATAAAAAAGCATACACGCGCACGGGAAAATGTGGGGCTGTTGCTGCCGAACACCGTGGGTGCAGTGGTTACATTTTTTGCCCTGCAGGCGTTTGGCCGCGTGCCCGCCATGCTGAACTATTCAACGGGCATCAAAAACCTCAAGGCTTCAGCCACCGCAGCGGGCGTGAAAACCATTCTTACCTCAAAGAAATTTATCGAGCTTGGTGGGCTGGAGGAAGTCGCACAGGCGCTCGAAACCGACCATAAGCTGATTTATCTTGAAGACATCAAAAAGAAGGTCGGCATCACCGATAAGCTGTTCGGCATCATCGCCCGCACCGCGCCCGAGTTTTGGCACCACCGGCTGAGCCGCGAAACCAAACCTGATGAGGCTGGAGTGGTGCTATTCACCAGCGGTTCGGAAGGGGTGCCTAAGGCAGTTGTCCTCAGTCACAAAAACCTGCAGGCGAACCGGCTGCAAATCTCGGCGCGGGTGGATTTCTCGCCTGCCGACACGCTCTTTAACGCACTGCCCATATTCCATTCGTTCGGGCTAACGGGTGGCATGCTTTTGCCTGTGCTGTCAGGGCTCAAAGTATTCCTTTACCCCTCACCGCTCCATTACCGCATCGTGCCGGAGCTGGTTTATGACAGCAACGCTTCGATCATGTTCGGCACCGACACTTTCCTCGCGGGTTATGCGCGTTTTGCCCATGCTTACGATTTCTATTCCATGCGCTATATTTTTGCAGGTGCCGAAAAACTGAAGCGTGAAACAAGACGGCTTTACGCCAACAAATTTGGAGTACGTATTTTTGAAGGCTACGGCACAACGGAAACTGCGCCTGTGCTGGCCGTGAACACGCCGATGCACGTAAAGCAAGACACCGTTGGCCGTTTGCTACCGGGCATCGAACACCGGCTTGACCCTGTGCCGGGCATCAAAGAAGGCGGCAGGCTTATCGTCAAAGGCCCCAACATTATGAAGGGCTATATGCGGGTTGATAATCCCGGCGTGCTGGAGGAACCCGCAGGCGGCTGGTACGACACGGGCGACATTGTGGAGATCGACGAAGAAGGCTTTGTGCGTATTATGGGGCGCGCGAAACGCTTCGCGAAAATCGCGGGCGAGATGGTCTCCCTGACCGCCGTTGAAACCGCCGCCAACACGCTGTGGACTGAAGCCCAGCACGCGGTTGTCGCCGTGGCCGACGCCAAAAAAGGCGAACAGCTGGTGCTTTTGACCACAGAAAAAGGCGCCGACCTGAGCGCGCTCAAAAAATTCATGCGCGCTGAGGGCATGTCAGAGCTGATGACGCCAAAGTTTCATAAATGGGTAGATGAAATCCCTGTGCTCGGCACCGGAAAAACCGACTATGTAACCACCCAGCTGCTCGCCGACGAATTCGCGAGTTAGGATGATGATAACTTTTGATAGTGCCAAATCCATTGCTTTAAAGACGATCAAACGCGAAGGAGCCACATTAGAAATGGAGCTCACTTTAGCGGAGGATGAAACTTTGGAAGAGGATTTTGGCTGGGTTTTTTTCTACACTTCGGTGAAGTGGCTGGAAACGAATGATCTTAAGTATGCAATTGCAGGCAATGCACCATTTATTATTGATAGATATACGGGTCATTTGGAACTTGCTGGAACGGCCCATGAAATTTCTCACTACATCAAATTATATCGGCGCTATGGGACGTGCCATCCAATCGAAGAGTGATTTTTTTGTAATTTCTATCACCTGCTCGTCCGCAGTAATGGCGGCGTGGTTGCCGTCGATGACCAAAAGCTCGTGATCCAGCTCTATCCGCACCTCTGTCACCGCGACCATGCCGTCGTCCGCGCCGGGTATGAGGGGGTTGCCTTCGCCCGGCAACTGACCCGCAACCAACCTGTAGGGCACCGTGGGTTTCGGGATGTTTGCCGCGTACCCGCTCGTGAGGTTCTGGCCCGCTTCGTCCAGCCCCACTTTGAAAAAGCTGTTGTCTTTAAAGCGGTCCGCCAGCGCCGCGCCCTGGTTCGGAGTGCCTATCATTATAAGGCCGCTCACCTTAACGCGCGTGCGCCACGGCTGGCCCTCATCTGCCAGCGCCTGCCGCAGCAGCAGCCCGCCCAGCGAATGGGCGACGAAGGATACTTCCTCCACACCGTCGAGCGCATTCATCATACTGTGAAACGCCGCCACATGCTCAGATAGCGAACCGCGGGTGCTGGCATAGTTCCAGTGCTCAGCCGCTATGCCCGCTTTGTTTAGCGCTGGTTTCATGTCGCGGAATGTCCAGCTAAACCCAGCCAGCCCGTGCACAAGAATGGTCATGCGTTTTGCGTTCAGTGGTATTTCACCCGCCACAGCGCGCGCCACTTGCGCATGCCTGCAATCAAGCCCTTCGCCCCATGCCTGCCTATAATCATCTGCGTCCAGCAACCGGCAATGGCCTGTGCCAATATGGCGCTGCACCCGCCAGCCGCCCTGAAGAACTTCATCATTCCAAAGCTGCATACCGCCCATTGTGGGCATCAAGGCATTCACCCGTTCACCTTCGCGTGTCCCCATAAATGTGAGCGCCGCCAGAACAACAAGCAGTAGCACGCAGCTTGAGACAAGAAACCGTTTCCTGGTCATCGTTTTTGTAATCCGTTTAGAAATGTCACTATCAGGTATTTTGCCATCTCTCTAGCGTCTTTTCCGCCCATAGCCGTGAGGCTGTTTTCACTGCCCAGCACCGCAATGCCGTGTACACCACACCAAAGCGTGTGGGCGCTATATTCCGCGATCTCGGCCTCGTCCTCGGCGAAAAGCGGCTTCAGCGCTTTTTCCACCACAGAAAATGGCAGGGCTACTTTTTCTAGATACCAGCCCGGCAGCGGTTTGCCGTCTGCTCCCACACGTTCGAGTATTGAGCCCCAGGTGTTTGGGTTTTCGTTCAGGAACTCAAAATAGGCTTCATTGAGCGCCAAAAAATCATCCACAACAATTTTGCCTTTGGGAATATCTTTGATGTGCGCATACAGCGCATCGATCGTGCGCGCCTTCACGTGGAGGCTAAGTGCATCAAGATTATCGAACAGATTATAAATCGTGCCTACCGAATAGCCGATGTCTTTTGCCACGCGCCGTGCTGTCAGGGCCGTGATGCCTTCTGTTTCAACGACCCTCTCGGCCGCTGATAGCGCCATATTAAAAAGCTCGTCCCTCGAATGATCTGACCGTCTGCCCATGCCCAGTTCCAAAAAATATTAAACAATGTTCATTTTATATTGAACGGTGTTCATTAATTGAGTTTATCCAATCAAATTTTGCCATGGGCCACAAAACATCGTAGGCCGAATAATAGAGATTAGGGGGAATATCCGATGGAATTTTTATTTATACTTGCTGTTGCGCTGGTTGTTATGGTGCCTGTCGCATTCATTATGGCGTTTTCAAATCGTAAAAAAATTGCGCGCATGAATATGGAAATGGGCACCCTGCTGCACCGGACCGAACGCAATGCCCGCGCAATAAGCGATTTGCGCGCCGCAGCTGCTCACAGCAGCACTGATACAGCTGACCCGGCTCAGGCGGCGCCGCAAACAACAGAAAGCCATTTTAATCTGGGGCAAACAGAAGAAGCCCCACCACCGGATATAACAGAACCGGACCTAACAAAGGAAGAGACAGGAGAAGATCAGGAAGCCCAAAAGCTGGTTAGAGACCTGACCTACGGGCGCAAGGCAGCCGCTGATATTCCAGACTATAAAAAGCCCAACAGAAAACACACATCCACAGCCGCCGCAGCGGAAAGTGTGGCGCCCAAATCGGCAAGGGCCTTTGAAGAGATTGAAGGCGATCTGTCAACCAAATGGATGATCTGGATTGGCGGCATTGCCCTGGCACTGGGCGGCGGGTTTCTGGTTAAATATTCAATCGACGCCGGTTTGTTGCACCCTGCCGTGCGCGTATCGCTGGGCGTTTTATTTGGTTTGGCCCTTACGGTAGGCGGTGAAACCATCCGTCGCCGCAGTGCAGATATTACGTGGCTCAACGATGCACCAACCTATCTGCCAGGCGCAATAACAGCCGCTGGCCTGTTTACGCTTTTCGCTTCCGTTTACAGTGCCTACGCACTGTATCACCTGATCCCGGCGATGATTGCCTTCACGGCCCTCGCAGGCATTTCCTTTGCGGCTTCTGCGCTTGCTTACGCACAGGGCAGGTTTTTTGCCTATTTGGGGTTGGTCGCTGGCATGACAGTGCCAGCGCTGGTTTCAACCAGCAGCGGCAACCCGTGGGCACTGTTCTCCTACCTCCTTACCATCACTGCTGCAACGCTTGCGGTAGCGCGGCAACGTGGCTGGAGTGGTGTAGCGGGCGGGGCGCTGTTAATGGGCAGCCTGTGGGCAGTCCTGTGGATTTTTACAAACTGGCACACGGGCGACGGCCTGCCGGTTGGTCTCTTTTTGCTCATTCTAGGTGGCCTCAATAGCTGGCTCCTCAGCGGGGCTACGCCTGAACGCTCAACCGACGCCACTTTTGCTGGCCTTGTGCCGATGCATAATGTCTCAATAATGTCAGACGGCGTGACACTGCTGGTTATCACCCTGTTGGCCAGTATCATACGGCTGGAGCATTACAGCACCCTTAGCCTTACCCTGTTTTCCGTTGCCGTGATTGCGCAGGCTTATGCAGTACTGAGGGACCCGGAACATGATATGGGCGGCCTTGCAGCCCTCGCGGCAAGCCTGTTCCTTCTGATCACATGGCATGTGCCAGACCTGTTTGAAATGCAGCAAGCCTTCAGCGCAAATGAAGCGATGAATTTTGCCATGTCACCAATTGCGCCTCCCGGGTTTGCCACATTCACCAGCACTGCAGTGTTGTTAGCGGGCGGCTTCGGATTCGGTATTTATTTTGCCCTGCCGTGGCTTTTGAGAAAGCCATTGTGGGCAACGGTGGGTGCTGCTTATCCGCTCACCGTGCTGGTTATCACATACGGCAGATTAAATGATTTTGACACGAGCTTCCCGTTCGCCGGTGTGGCAGTGGCTATGGCAGGCCTGTTTACAGCCGCTATCGTGCAACTAAACAAATTGGCTGACGACAAGATGCATGTTCCTGTGGCTGCTTATGCTGCCGGGGCAACATCAGCGCTGGCGCTGGCGCTTACCATGCTGCTGCGCGATGCGTGGCTTAGCACTGCGTTGGCGATAGAGGTTGTTGCGCTCGCCCATATTTGGCGAATGAGCAAAGTGGAAGGCCTGCGAAAACTGGCGCTGGGCCTCGCAGCAATCGTGCTGGTGCGGCTCTTGTTCAATATGTCTATTTTTGACTATGCTAGCGGCGGGCCTTTGCCGGTTATCAACTGGCTGTTTTATGGGTACGGGCTTACGGCACTGCTGTTTGCTTATGCTGGCAAGCTGTTTGACACCCACAAACAAAACGACCAATTGGTCTCTGTCTTGAAAGCGGGGGCTGCCCTGCTCGCTGTTGCCTTTGTGTCACTTGAAATCAGGGTGTTGTTCGGCAAAAGTGGGCATCTGCTTGGCGGGATGACAGCGATTGAAGCGGCCATGCAAACCGTTAACTGGAGCATTGCAACAACAATATTATTTTGGCGCGAAACAAAAGACGGCAACAAGCTGTTTGGTAACCTGCGGCGCTTCATGACCTTGCTCAGCCTGTTTGGCCTTTTGGTTATGGGTGGCCTGTGGAACAATATATTGTTTGCTCCTACTAAAGTCAGCAGCACAATTGGCAGCCTACCGATATTTAATTTGCAGCTTCTACAGTTCCTTGTGCCGGGGCTCCTGTATGCCTTTAAGGCCCGCATTGCACAAACTGCTGGCAAGGAACGCAGCCAAAGCCTGTACGGCGCTGTTGCCTTTCTTACCATATTCCTCTGGATCACCGTTGAGGTACGGCACTTCTTCCACCCCGGCGGCGGGTTTTCAGCAACAGGCGATTGGGAGTGGTATGCCTATTCAGTTGCCTGGCTTTTATATTCAGTGGCCCTGCTGTTTTCGGGTATCAAACTTGAGGTGCGCAAAGTCCGCATCGCCGGGCTTGGCTTGCTAGCTGTTGTTGTTCTAAAGGTCTTCCTGTTCGATATGAATAATCTGAATGGTATCGCCAGAGCGCTTTCATTCATGGGACTTGGAACAACCCTGATTGGCCTCGGGTTTTTATACCAGTATTTCAAACAAGCAGACCGAACCACTGAAGGTGCCCCGGATAATTAAGTCCAGTTTCCCCGGGATTAGCCAGACAGGCCCTCGCTTCGGCGAGGGCTTTTTTTTGAAAACTTGCAGAGTGCCACATTTATCAGGATACTCCGCAAAATGCTGACGTACAGCTTCTGAAAGGTCCAGACTTTGAGCAAATACACCGAACATACATTCACCAACCCGGATGGGCTTAAGCAATATTATCGGGATTACAATTCGGCGGGCGAGGGGGCGCCTATTGTATTGTGCATGGCCGGCCTTAGCCGCAATACTCGGGACTTTGCCGAGGTTGCCTCCCATTTGGCTGCCACCTGCCGGGTGATTGCCGTAGACCAGCGCGGGCGCGGCAATAGCGACTGGGACCCAGACCCAAACCGCTATAGGCCTGATGTCTATGTCGGTGATATGATGGCTCTGCTCTCGCACCTCGAGATCAGCCAGGTAATCGCCTTTGGCACATCGCTTGGCGGGATCATGGCCTTTATGATTGCAGCCATGCATCCGGGCACGCTTACTGGTACGCTTATCAATGACATTGGGCCCGAGATAGACCCCGCGGGCATCACGCGTATTAAATCCTATGTTGGCAAAGGGACGCCGCCTGAGACATGGGCTGATGCTGTTGCGCTGGTGAAGAGCGCCAGTTTTGCCTCTTTTCCTAAATTTAGTGATGAGGAATGGCTGTGGTTCACGCAGAAGCTTTTCGCCGAAGAGAACGGCATACCAGTGGCCCAGTATGACCCCGCGATCAGCAAAAATTTTGATGCAGACAATGATCAGTCAGCGCCCGACCTGTGGCCTGTCTTTGATCTGTCCGCCAGCATACCCATTGTCGTAACACGCGGCGTTCATTCGGATATACTAGCAGCAGAAACGCTGAATAAAATGGCTGCGCGGCACCCAGACCTAACCGCAATTACGGTTGCTGACAGAGGCCATACGCCGCTGTTAACAGAACCCGAATGCATACCCGCCATTGACACCCTGATTGAAAAATGCCGCTAGCGGACTAGGTTCCATAAACGAAGTTTCGGGGGAAGTTCTATGAAAATATTCATCACAGGTGCGTCCGGTTTTGTCGGCGGTGCCGCTGCAAAAAGCCTTTCCAGAGACCACACTGTGCTTGCCATGTCACGTTCGGAACGCTCAGACGCGGGCATAAAGGCGAGCGGCGCTGAACCCGTACGCTGTGCGCTCGGCAGCGTAGATCCCGCCGTGCTTGAGGGCGTGGACGCCGTGGTGCATGCCGCCGCAAAGGTGGAAGAATTTGGCCCGATGAAAGATTTTTGGGCGATCAATGTGGACGGCACCAAACAATTGCTGGAGGCAGCCAAAACGGCGGGCGTGAAACGCTTCATCCACATCGGCACCGAGGCGTCGATTTTTTACGGCCAGCATATGGTCGATATCGACGAAACCGAACCTTTGGCATTCGGTGCGCCCTATCCTTATTCGCGCACCAAGGCCTACGCGGAAAAGGCAGTGCTGGAAGCAAACGAGGCAGACGGCAGCTTCACCACAATTTCGGTGCGGCCCCGCCTTGTGTGGGGGCCGGGCGACAAAACCGTTTTGCCCGCGATCCTCGCGATGGTGGAGGCCGGCAAATTTATGTGGCTCGACGGCGGCCATATGCTAACCAGCGCCACACATATTGATAATCTGGTGCACGGCATAAGGCTCGCACTCATCAAAGGAGTGGGCGGTGAGGCCTATTTTGTCACGGACGACAAAAACATGCCCATGCGTGATTTCCTGAGCGCGCTTGTGGCGACCAAAGGCGTGGAAATTCCTGATAAATCGGCACCCGGATGGCTGGTGGGACTGTTAGCACGCATTGCGGAAGGTATTTGGACCTTGTTCCGGCTGAAAAGCATGCCGCCGCTTACGCGCTTCACAATCGACATGACCCGCCGCGAATGCACGATCCGGATCAATAAAGCCAAACGGGATTTGGGATATGAGCCGGTTATCCGCACGGACGGGGCCTTCAAGCAGCTCACGGAAGTGGAAGCCCGTTAACCGGCAGCCCAACCCTATAAACCACGGCCAAAACTGTTAGTCGTGCCGCAAGGCAATAACCGGGTTTGCACTGGCGACACGTGCGGCATGACCAGCCACCGTCACCCAGGCGATAAACATAACCGTCCCCGCTGCACTGAGGAACACAAGCGGCAAAAGATCAATCCGGTAAGCATATTGTTCCAGCCAGTTTTGTATAAGCAGCGCTGATATTGGCCACGCAATCAGGCTGGACCACAACACGGGCTTTGAGAACTGCCAAACAAACAGTTTCACAATTTTTCCTCGTGAGGCGCCAAAAACCTTGCGCACGCCCACTTCGCGGGTGCGCCGCTCCACACTGAAAGCCGCAAGACCAAATATACCGAGAAAAGCAATCGCAACAGCAAGTGCGGCGAAACCGCCAAATACCTGCGTCTGCTGGGTTTCACTCACATACTGGCTGGCTAGGCTGTCTTCAAGAAATTCTGAATAGACCGGGACCGCGGGTATATATTGCTGCCAAAGGCCATTGAGCTGTGCGATTGTTTCACTGCTGAAGTTTGCGTCGAGCTTCACCACAGCGGCATTAAATACCGGTTCAGCATTAGTGAACAACATCGGCACCATTTCGCTGTGAATACTTTGGAAATGAGCGTTTTTCACTACACCAATGATACGCACATGAAGAGGCTCGCTAAAATAATCCTGCATACGGTAGCTTTTGCCAATAGCCTCTCCGGCTTGTGCAAACCCAAGCGCGCGAACTGCCAGTTCATTGATAACAATAGAAGCTGTTGCGCCGGTGCCAATCACGGATGAACCGTGCTCTGGCGTCAGTGCATCAACTGCTCTGTCTGCGCTGAAACTTCGGCCAGCGACCAGGGTCATGCCCAGTGTTTGCTCAAAGTTCACGCCAGCAGCAACAGCCTGTATCATCACATTATCGGCATCTTCCGCCCCACCAAGTGGCAGCAGGTTAGTATTATTCTGCTCGTCAGCGCCCGGCAATTGCACCATGCGCGTCACCGAGGAAACTGCTGGCACTTTTTCCATTTGAGCAACAAGCGCCCGCTGCGCTTCCATGTTGGGCGCGCCCCGCAGGCCCCAGTATGCAAGGACATTTTCATATTTAAAACCAAGATCCATCGCCGTCGCGAGCCGTGTTTGCATGTAAAAATGACCAGCGGCGATTGCCAAGACAATTGAAATTGTATATTGCACCAAAATAAGACCAAGGCGAAAACGCGCGAGCCGGGCCGGAGCGGAACGCCCGCCGGAAATTACACTGGCCGGAGATTTTGATGACAAATGAAACGCCGGATACAGAGAAGCCAACACACCGGTTGCTACACTCGCCGCAGCTGCCAGTAAAAGAAAATCCCGACCGAGCCGAAGATCCTTGAACCCGTTAAGGCCGATCCAGTTGAATAGGAACGGCGCGAGCAATTCGGTTAACGAAAGGGCAAATATAAAAGCTACACCTACCATAACTAGGGCTTCCGCCAAAAAACGGAAAACAAGCTGCTTTTTGCTGGCCCCAACAATTTTGCGCACGGCGGTTTCTTTTTCGCGTGCGCTGGTATCAGCCGTTGACAGGTTGACAAAATTAATACCCGCCATCGCCAAAATCAAAACGGCAATTCCGATAAAACTATATACCTGCGCGGCGCTGCCGGGCGCGCTGATGGGGTTCTCGCCGCGCCGCTGCAGATGAACATCCACTATCGGTAAAAAGGAAAACCCCATGACATCGCTGGCTCGCAAACCACGCCAACTTTCGGGTGCAAAAACGGCGTTTGCGTTCAGAAATTCCTCGGCGTTCGCTACCATGGTGGAAACATCAGCCAGTGGCGTCAGTCTAAAATAACTGTATACCCGTGCTGACGTCCAGTCGACTAAATCAAGATTTAGAGCACCGGGCCCGTCGAACAACAACACATCGAAATCCAGATGGGTTTTCCCTGCAGGCGCCGAAAGGACGCCGGATATTTTATAGTCTTCACGGCCGACGATAACTATCTGTCCGAGCGCCTGTCCGCTGCTGAAATATTTGTCTGCAAATTTCTGGCTAACCACAATTGCTGTTCCGTCCTTCAGTGCGGTCCCTCTGTTCCCTTCGGCGAAGGCAAAATCAAATACGTCAAAAAATGTTTCTTCTATGCGAAAAGCGCGCTCAGGGTTCTGTGTCTGATCCACCTTTATCGGCGCTTCGCCCGCATAAAAACGCGTAAAACTGGCTATTCCGGCAAAATCCTTTTCCATAGCCGCTCGCAACTCGACCGGGGTTTTTGCCAATGTCTTTGGAGCGCGCCCAGGAGCGCGGAAAGAAGTTTCGACAGTATAGATTTTGTCCGCTGAAGGTATCCAGCTGTCATAGCCGGTTTCGCTTTTTACAAACAATATTATCAGAAAAGCCGACGTAAGGCCGATGGTGAGGCCACCGAGATTAATTGCACTGAAAAGCTTGTTCCGTAGGAAAATACGTATCGCCAGCGTGAGGTAATTTTTTATCATCAGCCATTTCCTGTTTGATTTTTATACCCAGTATCGCAAGGAGCAGGCCACTGCATAATTAGTATAAATGTTTATATTTCAGTAGTTTAGTCACTTAGTTTTTGGCCTCAATCGCAAAATATACCACCGCCTGGCTTGAGTTGTTCGATATCGAACAGTGAAATGGCCGAAACTGAACAGTGCTGGCCTAAGCCCATCATGGGCTTACAAACCGGAATTGCACACAAAGCTATCCGTTTGCAGTAAAGCATTTGTGAGGCTATGATTATTGTAAGGCTTGGCGTTCTACCCTAAGAATAAAGCCGGTATGGCAAGACAATTCAAACGGTTCTACAGGCGTGGTGGTGCTCTGATAGTGAGCATTTTTTGTGCTGGGCACATTGCCGCCGCCACAGACAAAGGCTTTGACCCTACGTTCAAGTTTTTTGGCCAGGCGGACCTGCGGCTAGCCACAGCAAACGGGGCGAGATCGAGTTTTGGTGGCGGCTTTGGCAAATTCCGATTTGGCGAAAACCAGGACACCACCGCTAGCAGCGATCTTCGGCTTACGGAAGTTTCTCTTACGCTGCGCAGCCAACTAACGTCTTCACTCAGCGCCCAAATCACAGGCCAATATAACCCTGACGGCGGTCAGGAAATTGACCTCGTGGAAGCCTTTTTGCGTTGGCGACCGGTTTCATTATCACGCACAAGGTTTTCGCTTAAAGCCGGGGCCGTTTTCCCCAAGGTGTCATTTGAAAATACCGGCCGGGCATGGAGCAATATTTACACGCTTACCAATAGCGCCGCCAATACATGGATCGCCGAGGAGTTTCGTCCGGTAGGCATTGAAGGTACCCTTCAATACCGGGCGGAAGATTATGACCTGTCTTGGACGGCGGGTGCTTTTTTCGCCAATGACCGTTCTGGCGTTGCACTGGCTTTCCGGGGATTTACCCTCAACGCACAAAAGCTGGGCTTGTGGGGAACCCTACCCATCAGCGACCTGCCGCCTGGCCGGGTTGGCGCCTCGAACCAACCCTTCATTGAAGCCGATGACCGTCCGGGCTTTTCACTAGGGCTTCACTGGAAGCACCGCGCGCTCGGCGAGATCAGCATTTATGCTGCTGACAACCGGGCCGACACTGCTGTTGTCAGTGATAGCGGGCGGCTGTGGCGCACGCGCTTTATCAATGTCGCAGCAGAGCGAAAGTTTGGGATGGGCTGGACGCTCGGCGCACAGCTTATGTACGGCGATACAATTACAAACCCCGGAGGCGTTGAGGCTCTTGTCATCGGCACCAGGTTTTTCAGCATATCTGGCCTCGGTGCACGGGATATTGGCAAAAAGATTCGCCTCGCGGTGCGGGCAGAATATTTTGATCAACAGGATATCTCAACCGTGCCCCCTGCGCCTGATCTGAACGAAAAGGGGTATGCCCTCACCGCAGCCGGCACATTTAAGGTTTCGAAAAACATCGCCATGACCGCAGAATGGGTGCATTCGAACGCTGAGCGCTTTGAAACAGGCGTATCGACGCCGATCGACCTAACGGAAAATCTTTTGCAGCTGAACCTGCGGGCAAGCTTTTAGACGCTACAGGCTCCAACCAAGCCTAAACGTTAAAACATGGCTGTTATAATCTACAGATGCCCGGTTTGAGCTGGAGTCTACATAGCGATATTCAAATTCCGTATTGAAGCCTTTGCCAAACGGAACTTTCAAACTGGTACGCATGGTGTGGCGTTTATCCCCCCGCACAGCGCCAATATCCTCGTCTATGGCGGAGTAATCTTTCTGGCGATACTGATAGCGCGCCCGGTATGTGGCTGTTTTTCCTGCAATACCAACCGGTAGCTTCAGGCCCGCGTCTATAGTGTGTGCCCAGTATGATAAATCAAGCGTATTGGCTCTGTGCCTCCCAACTTTATAACCAAGCGTTATATTTTTGCCTTTGCCCAACAAGAAATAGGCTTTGCTCGCCCCTGTGTGCCGGTTTGCGTTGCGGTCCTCCAGGGAAATATCCTTGAAACTGTGTTCCCGGTATTCATAGCTGGCGGTTAGATAGGTTTTTCTGCCCAGCAGAAAACCGATATTGGGCCGAATGCTGTTTATCTCGAGAAAATCATCACCGCCCAGTTTGATAAAGTTAAACCGGTAATCTGCAGCAACCGTTACTTTGCCAACTTTCGTTTTGGCGCGCGCCGAAATACCGTGTATTTGCAGATCAAAATCAGTGAGTTCGTCATGCAGGCTTTGGGAAAAACTATAGCTGGCTGAAAACCCAAATTTGTCTTTTTCTATTAAATCCGCGCCCAGGTTTGCGCGAAACAAGAATGAGCCATCACCCCGACGGCTGTTGCTGTCATTTTCGTCAACGGTGATATTGTCATCATAGCGATAGCCCACTTCTGCCTCGAGCTCGAAGGGGTTTTCCTCTTGCGCGGCAACAGGTACAGCTATCAAAAAAGCCAGCGCCAGACTTAATGGTGTTCTCAAAATACGGTGCTCGCTGCCACCAGAAAACAGTGCGAAAAAACGCTGAACACGTGCCCCTTGAACTTTCATTTTAGTCCGCCTCAATATTGATTAAGCCGTACCCATATACCGGATCATAGCCCGGTTTACCAAGGTCTTTCGCAGTTGCTTTTAGTTTGCGCACAATTTCGCCAATCGCTATCTCTTTGTCACTATCTGCGAGCTGAGCCAATATTGTGGCAACAAAAGGTGCCGCAATTGATGTGCCGGTTTTTGCGGCATATCCGCCACCTGCCTCGGCAGAAATTATTTCCACCCCGGGCGCTGAAAAATCAACATGGGTTCCCCTGTTGGCTCGTAAAAACACGCGCGAGCTTCTGTCAACCGCGGTGACAGCCACAACCGCAGGGTAGGCCGCAGGATACAAAGGTTTTGCGTTTGGCCCTGCGTTACCTACGGCTGCAACAACAGTGCTGCCGCGTTCCGCTGCCCTGTTTATGGCAATCTCAAGGAGGTCATTTGCGGGGCCACTGAGGCTCATATTGATGATGCTGATATTTTCCCTCACCATCCAGTCAATAGCGCGCACAAGGCTTTCCGCCGTCGCTACCACGTTCCCTGGCGTGCTCTCGGAAAATACGCCAGCTGCATATAATGAAGAAGCCGGACTTAGACCTTTATAAACCGCTGGCTGCGCACCTACCATAATAGCCGCAACGGCTGTGCCGTGCGCTTTGGGGCGTGCCCGTTTGAAGGGAACAAAATCAATCCTATTGATGTCTGCCTTCTTTAGGGCCGGATGCGTTACATCTACCGAAGTATCGATCAAACCAATTTTCACCGGCCTTTCGGTGCCTGAAGGCAAACCGAGGCTTCCCGCCAGATCAGCAGGCTGAAGCAGATAAGCCGTTGATGCCGCAGCTTCAGCACCGGGCTTATAGATGTGGTTGGCATCCACCGAGCCATTTTCAACCTGCGGTGCCAGATTTTCCATATAACCGTTGATCTGGCTAGGGTCGTCAACGCGGGCGCGCACAAGCACCATGCCAAGACCTTCCAGTTCAATGATTTCCTGTTCGGGGAATCGCACATCATCGAGTGCAATTTCGCTATCTTTTTCCGCAAGGATCAGAATTTCATCAGCAACGATCAGGTCGCCGTCAACATCGACAATTTCGGCATAGTCTCGGTCGGCGGCAATATTTTGGCGTGTGCTGACAGTATTTAGCGGCACTTGCCTCTGGCTTGGTATTTGCCGGTCCCTCACAGAGGCAGCGGGAATTTGTTGTTCAACAGCGGGCTCGCGAGCTACGTCTGCAGGACGGAAAGGTTTTTCAAAATCTGTTTCTTCTGATCTCACCGAAAATTCATTGTTTTCGATCTCTGGTTCAGCGGCTTCATTTGCAACATCTTCGGCTTCTTCTTCCTCAGCCTCTTCCTCAGCTTTTTCTTCTGCCCCGTCTTCCGTTTCTTCCTCAGCTTCCTCTTCTGCTGAGGTCTCAGCTTCCTCTTCTGCTTCTTCTTCGGCCTCGCCTTCTGCTTCTTCCTCAGCTTCCTCTTCTGCTGAGGTTTCCGCTTCTTCCTCTGCTGATGTCTCAGCTTCTTCTTCTGCTGATGTCTCAGCTTCTTCCTCTGCTGAGGTTTCGGCTTCCTCTTCCGCCGAGGTTTCAGCCTCTTCTTCCGCTGATGTCTCAGCTTCTTCTTCCGCTGATGTCTCAGCCTCTTCTTCTGCCGAGGTTTCAGCTTCCTCTTCCGCCGAGGTTTCGGCTTCCTCTTCTGCTGATGTCTCAGCTTCCTCTTCCGCCGAAGTTTCGGCTTCCTCTTCTGCTGATGTCTCAGCTTCCTCTTCCGCCGAGGTTTCGGCTTCTTCTTCCGCTGATGTCTCAGCCTCTTCTTCCGCTGATGTCTCAGCTTCCTCTTCTGCCGAGGTTTCAGCTTCCTCTTCTGCCGAGGTTTCAGCTTCCTCTTCTGCCGAGGTTTCAGCTTCCTCTTCCGCCGAGGTTTCGGCTTCTTCTTCCGCTGATGTCTCAGCTTCCTCTTCTGCCGAGGTTTCGGCTTCTTCTTCCGCTGATGTCTCAGCTTCCTCTTCTGCCGAGGTTTCAGCTTCCTCTTCCGCTGAGGTTTCAGCTTCCTCTTCTGCTGATGTCTCAGCTTCCTCTTCTGCCGAGGTTTCGGCTTCCTCTTCTGCTGATGTCTCAGCTTCCTCTTCCGCCGAGGTTTCGGCTTCCTCTTCTGCTGATGTCTCAGCTTCCTCTTCCGCCGAGGTTTCGGCTTCTTCTTCCGCTGATGTCTCAGCCTCTTCTTCCGCTGATGTTTCCGCTTCTTCCTCTGCCGATGTCTCAGCCTCTTCTTCTGCTGAAGTTTCGGCTTCCTCTTCTGCTGCGTCTTCGGCGTCTTCTTCAGCCTCTTCGTCTTCTTCGTCTCCAGGTTCAACTGTATAAAGATCCGTTTCGGACGAAGAAGAGAGTTTATTCAACTGTGGCTCGCGCACCAGTTGGTCAAAATCAAACTGGGCGGCATGCAAACCATTGACCGACAAGGCTAAGCCCAGGACAAAACCACTCGCCGCCGCCTTCAGGCGCCACTTCAAAGTCGGAGCTACATATTCATTTTTTAGCATCTTCTTTTGCAAACCAGTATCCTAGCTATGGTCCCGCCGTTTAATTTTAACCCGAAATTTTGTAGAAACCCGACTTTATCGAGTTCTAAACTGCCGCGACGGCGCTGCTTTATTTCTTTAACGGCTATAGGCTCTTATTTATTCCAAAGGGCCATACGGCTTTATTCCAAAGGGCCATACGGCTTGTTTTTATGTTACCGTCGATTCTGTATATATAGCGCCAAAATAGTAAATATTCCATGTTCCTTCTCTTTCGGGCGCTTTTGCCGCACAGCTTCAATCAACCACTGCCATCTTGCAAAATAGAAAAATATTGTTTTAGCTGGAATAAATTTGACCGCCCGCCCGTTAACAAAGCGATTGAACGCTGTGAAAAAAAACAAAATGACCACAGAGATGCAAGAAGAGCTGTTGGCTCTGTTGCCAAACGTTAGGCGGTTTGCCTTGTCTCTCACCGGTTCAATCGAGGATGCGGAAGATTTACTGCATTCGACGGTAGAGAAAGCTCTTACCAAGCTTGATCAATTTAAGCCGGGTACAGACCTGGATCGCTGGCTGTTTCGCATCTGCAAAAACACCTGGCTGGACGAATGGCGCCAAAGAAAAGTGCGCGGTCCGTCTGTCGATCCAGACGATCTAAAACATGAGCCATCCGTGGATGGCGTCGCAACCGCAGTGAACAATATTGAACTGCAGGAACTTAACGAGGCAATGCAGGCGTTGCCGGAAGAACAAAGGACGATGCTGGTGCTGATTTTGGTTGAAGGTTATTCCTACAAGGAAGTTTCCTCGCTACTTGATGTGCCAATAGGAACTGTAATGAGCAGGCTTGCCAGAGCGAGAAAAAAAGTAGCTGATACGCTACATGCTGGCAGAGATATCTCTACCGACACAGTTTCTTCGCCTATTGGAGATCCACGATGACTGTCAGCGATGAAAAACTAGTTGCCTTTATGGACGGAGAATTGCCCGACGCTGAATTGGCGACAGTTGGGGACGCAATTGCCGCCTCACCGGATCTGGTGCAAAGGATGGAGTTGCTTCAAGGCGCCGATGAAAAATTCCGCAAGAGTTTTGCTGCAATGGATGCCCGGCCCATCCGAACAGATACTATAGACCTGATTAAAGGGGCAGCAAAAGGCGCTGCTGACCTGGATGAAAAAGCTGGCGAAAACACAGAAAACATTATTGCCTTCAAAGCGAGACCACGGCCCAGCATAAATACCACTGGCAGCCGCTGGATGCCTCAGGCCATTGCCGCAACCATCGCTTTGGTTGTTGGATTTGGTGGCGGCGCATTTATATACCCTGATATGGGCTCCGGTCCTGATCAAGCAGAAGCCTCAAGGGGTGGCACCATATACCAAACCGCTGGTTTGATTGACGTGAAGAGCCCTCTGTTTGCTGTCCTGGAAACAGGGCAAAGTGCCTCCACGGTACCGCTACCTGGCGAAAATGAGGGTTCAGTGACGCCTGTTTCCACGTTTAAAACACACAGTCAGGGCTATTGCCGAGAGTTTGAACTTCAAACCAGCGACGCAAACAGCCGCAACATAGCCTGCAGGAACGAAGCGTCATGGACAATCGTGGCATCCATGCTTCAGCCAAAAACATCCACGGACAATGGAACAAACTTTACCACCGCAACCGGCATGTCGCCGGAACTGATTGATACAATGATCCTCAAATGGATCGAAGGCGATATTTTAGACAAAGACGATGAAGCAAAATTAATTGCCAAATCGTGGAAATAAGCTCAGACACCCCAACCTTTCCTGCCATCAAATTCGACTGACATATTGATCTCAGAGATATCATTTTTGAGGTTTTTAAAAAATAATTCGTCGTCGATGGAATAAAACCCAAGCGCTATCCGTTAACGAGCCAAATACAAAACATATTTGGAGCAAACTCATGGCTGAGATTAATGGCACTATCGTCGACGATACCCTTGTAGGAACCGCCGGCAATGACGAGATAAACGGATTTTCAGGTAACGACTCGCTTGTTGGTGCGGAAGGTAACGACGAACTTGAAGGCGGCGCGGGCAACGACACACTTGTCGGCGGCGCTGGCAATGACGAACTCGAAGGTGGCCACGGTTCAGACCGCATGACAGGTGGCAGTGGTGCTGATGAGTTTAAAATTCACGGCGGTGCCAATGATGTCATCACTGACTTTAACGGCGGTGAAGGCGATGTTATTGACCTTTCAGAATTTGGCGCCTTTACCTCCCTCGACGATGTACTTGCAGCCGCTGTAGCAAACGGTGGTAATCTGGTCATCACACTTTCAAGTGAAGATACACTTACCCTCGAAGGCGTAGGCCTCTCAGATTTGTCTGCCAGTGATTTCGCTTTTGCCTCTGTCGACGAAGATGAAGACGATGAAGACGGCGAAGACGAAGATGAAGATGATGACGAAGATGAAGACGACGAGGACGACGAGGACGACGAGGATGATGATGACGAAGACGAAGATGATGACGAAGATGATGACGAAGACGAAGATGATGACGAAGACGAAGATGATGACGAAGACGAAGATGATGATAACGACTATGACGGCTCGGCAAATGATGACGAATTTCACGGCTTTGACGGTGACGACACAGTTGACGGCGGCGACGGAGACGACGAGCTAAAAGGCGGTGACGGCAACGATTTATTGTCAGGCGGCAATGGCGATGACGAACTTAAAGGCGGCGACGGCGAAGACACACTCAGCGGTGACGCCGGTCAAGACGAGCTAAAAGGCGGCGACGGTAATGATATTCTTTCTGGCGGTGACGACAATGATGAGCTGAAAGGCGGCGACGGCGATGACCAGCTTGATGGTGGCGACGGCGACGACGAACTCGAAGGCGGCGAAGGCGACGACACGCTAACAGGCGGCGCTGGTGCAGACGAATTTGAAATTGATGATGGGTCATCTGACGTTATTACTGATTTCAACCCTGGTGAAGGCGATACCATCGACCTCGACGACTACGAAAATATTGGCTCATTCGACGAGCTGATCGCCGCTGCTGAAGAAGTGAATGGCGATCTGGTTTTAAACCTCGACGGCGATCATACGCTTACCCTCAAAAATACTTCAATCAGCGACCTGAATTCTGCCGACTTCGAACTCGAAGACGATGATGATGAAGCTGATGATGATGATTTTGAAGGTGAAGATGACGATGATGATCATCATGAAGGTGACGACAGCGGCCAAAAGCTGAGAGGCAATGATGGCGATGATTATCTGGACGGCAACGGCGGAGATGACTTGCTTGTTGGCGGCGCAGGAAGCGACACAATTGACGGCGGCGACGATGACGATGAAATATACGCCGGCGCCGACGACGAAGACGACGACACCTTCGCTGGCGGTGCTGGTGACGATGTTGTTGGCGGCGGCGCTGGAAATGATTTCCTTGTTGGTGATGATTTCATCAACAGCGGGATCGGCGATGACGGCAATGACACGCTTTATGGCGGCGACGGTGACGACGTTATTGTCAGCGGAAGCTGGAATGACGAAAACGGCGACGGCGAATATGACGAAGGCGAAGCCAATACAAGTGGCGCGTCTGAAAACACCGCCTGGGCCGGGAGCGGCGACGACAGCGTATACGGCGCGAACGGCGACGATGTCATTGGCGGCGGCAGCGGCGATGACCATATTGTAGCAGGCGGCGGAAGCGACATTGTCTACGGTGGCGGCGACAACGGGGGTGATGACATCCACGGCGGCGACGGTAACGACCAGATATTCGCGTCAAGCGGCAATGACGATGTCTATGGCGACGATGGCAGTGATACGCTCTTTGGCGGTGCCGGTAACGATGCCGTAGATGGCGGTGACGGCGCAGACCGAATATACGGTGGAGCTGGCGATGATACGCTTACAGGTGGTGACGGCGCAGACATCTTCTTTTTCGCAGGCAATCACGGCGATGATGTGGTGACAGATTTTGACATCATTGATGACAGCCTGACACTTGCGAATGCAACGACAGACTTCGCGTCCCGTGCCGATGTGGTTAGTGCGAGCTCGGAAACGACATTAGACGGCCAGAGTGGTGTCTTGATCGACACAGGTGACGGCTCCTCTGTATTCCTGGCGGGCCTTACGCTCACTGATATGCAGTCGATTGATCTAAATATCTAATAACGGGCGCCTGTGCGCTCCTGCTGACAGAAAACAGAAACGCCCTTTCCTAACAGAAGGGGCGTTTTTTTGTGGCCACTCAAAGACTTAATTTTGCTCTGAAAACCAGGCCTCAATAAGGGCAATGATTTCAGCGGTGAGCTTCTCCGCAATCTCGGTATCTTGCCAGAAAGGGTTCATAAACACGCAGCGCAGCAAATGGAGTTTGTCGTCATCGACAGTACCCTGAAAGCCGCTGACATGGCGTTTTATCATGAGCGAATGCGCCGGAGCCGACAGTGCCGTTTTTGACAGAGAAAAATCAGGACACTTGTCAAACCTGTCAAAAATGGCTTCGGTAAGTTGGTTGCTTTTTGCCAATGACCACCCATGTTCAGCGACGGAAAAGCAGAGGATATTGGTGTCGCTCGGGGCGAGAAAATGCACATAGGCAAGCGCCGTTTCAATATCCCGTTTAAACTGCCGCGCAGCCAATATTGTATCGGCAATCACCCGGCCTATACCGTCACCGTCAAATCCCAGTGTTTTCCCGGTAAGCCAGGTAGCAGCAGCACCAGCGGCCGAGCGGGAGCCCTCAAGAGTAGTTGACCATTTGTCCGGCTCATCCATATGGCGTTCAAGGTAAGGCGCCGCAAAGCCCGAGACAGCGTAAGCATTTCGGTCACGGGTTATCAGAGCGCCGCACGCATAGGGCACATAGCCCAGTTTATGCGGATCAATAGTCACCGAGTGGGCTTGCCCAATCGCGCCAAGGGCGGCCCGGTTGCCGGCGCTTAGCACGTTCGGCTTACTACCTCTGAGCATGCTGCACATATAGCCGCCGTAGGCTGCATCCACATGGTGCCAAATATCAACACCGTGCCGCGCAAGAACAGCATTTAAAATCCCTTGGGTCTGGTCGATCGGGTCTATCTCTCCGGTCTCCGTGGTGCCCGCAACACTTACCACCATAGAAATAGGGCGCTGTTCCGAGCGTGCTTTTTCGATCAGTTCTTGCAGTGTAGCGACATCTGCTTTTCCCATGCTGTCGATCGGGATAGGCCAAAACGCCTGCTCGCCATAACCAAAAATATTGCTGGCTTTAGACCAACTGTAATGTTTGTTCTCTGGCACGAGCATCACCGGCCCGCGGTAGCTTATGCCCAGCGCCGCCGTCATGCGTTCACCAAATTCGTAGGGGTTAGAAGCCACAGCACTGTAGCTGCGCAAGCCATCCACCGGCACACTGTGAAGGGCAGTCAATTCCTTGAAACGCTCCCAACCCATATGGGCGCCCTCGAACAGGTTCATCTTTACGTCGCGCTCTTCGGCCAGAAACAAAAGCAGGCTAAGCCAATGGTCCTGCCGGAAACGCGCACGCCAAACGGCCTCAAAATTGGCCACGGTGCCGCCGCCGGTTATATGACCGGTTGCCGTATTCGGGTCAAAGCCCAGCATCTCTGCCAGCATGGCAATGACTTCAACCTCAATTTGGGACCCCACCTTCGAAGCGCCTTTGCAGGTATTATTGGGGTTATGCAACAGCATGGCAAAATGACCCATAATGGCAGGCAGGGCTAACTCAGAGACCATATGGCCAATATAGCGCGGCGTGAATTTTGGCAGTTCTGCTTCAAGCATCTGGTTCAAATATTCAAGCCCGTGCGCCATTTTTTCCCGGGCTGCCAAATAGGGTGCCTTTTGTCTTTCTTCAGCCGCGATAGAAGGCATGTCATCCGGGAATTGGTCTTTGCGCCAACGAAACCAATGCCCTAATATGGCCTGCAATTCAGCCCGCACCCACGCCTGATTTTCGGACTTTGGCCCTAGGAAATATGCCCTGTAATCTGGCGCATTTGTCATAGCCGTCTCACTAAAAAATATTGGGTTTGAATGGGGCCCACCGCACCAAACCACCTGCTTCAAGAATTTTGCCGCCTTCGGGCGCGATGACCCATGCATTGCTGGCGGCAAAGGGCATGGTTTGAAAAGACTGCTGCCTGGCATGGGGCCTGAGATCGACGGTGCCGTCGTTGCCGACGCGCGCGTCAGCCATCAAAAACACTGTGCGGTCAGGTGACGTTGTCACTGTCTCGGTTAACCGGCCCAGCTTGCTTTGTTCCGGCGGTAAACCCGATAGGGCTCGCACAAAGGGATAGACAAATGCCCGTAGTGCCAATGCCGTAGAAATCGGGTTCCCTGGCAGGCCAAAAAACCAAGTCCCGTCAGGCAGGCGGGCAAACAATATGGGCTTTCCGGGCTTAATACGAGCTTTATGGACGAAAATTTGAGCCCCCATTTCCTCCAACACCGGTTTGACAAAATCATATTGCCCAGCAGATACGCCGCCGGTGGACAGGATAATGTCAGCTTTGGTGTCGAGCGCCCGGTAAAGTGCATCTGAAAAATCCTGCGGTGTGTCCCGAACCGTTGCACTTGCCGCAAGCTCAAGCCCCATATCCGCCGCCGATATAGCCCCGTACAGCCCTGTCGCATTATAAATATGGCCGGGTTTCAAAGGAGCGTTAAAGTCATCTGTAATTTCCTGACCGGTTGCTATCCACGCCATGCGCGGGGTTTTGTGTATTTTTATCCGGTTCAGACCGAGCGCACACAAGAGCGGCACATGCTGGCTTTCAAGTCGTGTTCCTTTCGATAAGACCTGGGTGTCGGCCTGCACGTCCTCGCCGACATGTCTCACGTGTTTGCCCGCAGGATAAGGCTCGTAAAATGTAAGTTTTTCATGGGCCCAACTGGCCCGCTCTACTGGCAAAATTGTGTCTGCGCCTTCAGGCACCGGAGCGCCGGTCATTATCTTGACCGCCAGTCCTGCGCCCAGATACGACAGGCCCGCGGTATCACCCGCAATACTGGCCCCGACAATGGGTAAGCTCACGGGCTTTCCCGATGTCGCCTTTTTCACGTCGGCAGAAGCAAAAGCAAACCCGTCCATCGCCGAATTATCAAAAGTCGGAACAGAAAACGGCGCCGTTAAATCTTCGGCGAGCACCGCGCCAGACGCTTCACTAATGGGGCATACCGCAATTTTGGCGGGATCAGCCTGTGCGACCATGCAGGCGAGGCTATCGTCATAACTGGCCATTGAAAGATAGTTGTTTTCGTCTTTGGTGGTTTCAAACATTGTCAATTCACCTCAATCTCAATTGCCATGCTCGCATGATCAGCGCTCTGGGCCGCATATTCGGCATAGTCCCTGGGCCTGTTCAGGTTTAGAAAATCGTTTTGGCTCGCCTGCGGCACCGGCAAACGGCGCGCCATTTTAATCATCAACAGGTCATAAAGACGCTTCGGGACCGAAAGCTTAATACCGTCGGCAATAGCGAGAAAAGGCAGATTATAGGTGCCCAGCTGTGCCCAGTAATTTTGACTGCCAAGCAGACGCAACAACCCTCTATCAAGGGCTGGCATATCCACGGGCACAAACAGGTGTTTGCTGCCCACTCTTTGGGTATCCAAATAATGAAGGGCCGCATTCACTGGCCCACATCCAGGGTGCCGGTCGGCAATACCGCCGTCTTCGTCAGCACGGCCAAGCACCACAATATTTTTGGCACCAGCATCCAAGAGCTTTTCGCGCATGACGGCCAGCATGGTCTTGCCGCCAAGCCGCAGTTTGCCTTTGTCGGTTCCCATGCGGCGGGAAGCACCGCCCGCCAATATTACGCCTGTGAAATCCGGCTGGCTCATCCTAGCCCCCAATCGCTGAAAGGTTTGACGTAGACCCGGTAAAACCCTGACCCAAATGACGGTGCGCAGATTTCGATTTTACGGCGATCTGAATTCGTTCTTTAAGCTCTGGGATTTGCCCGTCATGCTGCAAAAACTGCCTGAGCGGCACACCAAACTCGCCAAACAGACAAAGGTGCAATTTGCCCTGGCTTGAAAACCTCAGGCGATTGCAGCTTTTGCAAAAATCTTTTGAATAGGGCGCGATAAGCCCAAAACTGCCCATGTGGTCCGGGTGCATATAATCGTTTGCAGGACCTGCATTCGCAGCTTTCAGTTTTGGTGTCCAACCGTCACGAACAAGACTTTCCTTCAGTATATCTGCGGAAATATAGTGATCTTTAAAAAAGGCGGCATGGTCGCCTGTTTTCATCAGTTCAATGAAACGCACCGAAAGGGGCTGGCTTTTGGTAAGCGCCTTGTAGCCGTCAATTTCATGGTCATTGATACCCTTCAAATAGACAGCGTTTATTTTGATAGTTTCAAATCCAGCTTCAAGCGCGGCATCAATGCCCCGCATCACTTCAGTTTGCCGGTCGTGGCCGGTAATACGGTGAAAATTTTCTGCCGATAAACTATCAAGGCTGATGTTGATGGCATTGATCCCGGCGTCCTTCCAGACACCAGCCCGCTCGGCCAAACGGTAACCATTGGTGGTGAGTGCCAGTGTTTCCACAGCTGCCAGTGCGGCCAGATTACGCGCGATGTCATCAAAGCCTTTGCGCACTGTTGGTTCACCGCCGGTAAGCCTTATTTTGCTCACCCCAAGCTCAGAAAAGGCCGTGGCAGCACGACGAATTTCTGCGCGCGAAAGCGGGCCCGGGCCACCGCAATTTTTATAGCCACTCGGCAGGCAATATTGGCACCGGAAATTACAAACTTCGGTAAGCGATAGCCGTAAATAGCGAAAATTCCGGTCAAACCCGTCCGTCAAAACCACACGCCGGCTCCTTTCCAAACATGAGAGGCCAGCGGGTTTCCCGCACTAACCCGGCAGCCCTGTTGCTGCGGCTCGTGCGCCTTATCCAAACAGACGTAGGCACACCAGCTTCGGAGGTGAGTGTTTCTGAAAACCGTTTTAGGAGAGTTTAGGAGCAGGGTGTTTGACTGAAGTCAAGTCACACTGAAAAGCGCTTTTTGCTAACGTTTTACGCTTCGAGTTTATAAAGTTCGTCGCTAAATTCCGGGTGCGGACAGTCCTCTTGACCAGCCCGTGAGCACTGGCCTGCCAAGTCTACATCACAGAACCCGCACAGGGCGTCTTTCTCTGGCGTTTGCACCGTATCATTGGAAATATGAAAGCCTTTTTCTTTGAATTTCTTAAGGGTGCGCGAGAAAGTTTCAGGGCGCATATCAAGGTAAGATGCGATGATCGATTTTTCGTAAGGCAGATAAATAAGCCCCGCGTTTGATTTCTGGTTGAGCATAAGCCGCAACAGGAACCAGCCCACGCGTTCGTGTGCGCTTTTCAAGCGTGAGAGCTCAAGCTGCTGCACCAGCCTTTGCGACCGTACAGATACGCTGTTGAGCATGCTGATCGCCAGCTTGGGACTGCTTTCGATGCGCTGACGAATGATAGGTGCCGGTATGGACAGAAGAAGCGCGTCTTCTGCCACCTGCGCGCTTACAAGCGCTGGTACATCCAGAAAAACCGCCGATTCGAGCAGGGTTTCCCCGGCACTTAACATTTGCAGCACCGCTTCTTCGCCGCTTTCAAGCCCATTATAGACCTTCACCCAGCCCTCGAGGATCACATACATCCGCGTGGCGGGTTCGTCGCGCAAAAACAAAAGCTTGTTCTTGGGGTATTCCCGCACTTGCGCGAAGCTTAAGAGATCGTCAAGGTCTGCGTCCGACAACCCTGCGAAAGTGGGTAGTGTGGCCAAAAATTTTCGGTACTGAGTTACCTGGCTGGAGGCACCTGACTGTTTTTTGGCACCTTCAATAAGACCCGCAGCTTCGCTCTCGCTGGCAGCACCACCATCAAGTCCGGCGATTAGCTGTTCTTCGGTATCGCGCAGATTATCAATGATGCGCGAGCAAAGGCCAAACCAGTCTTCACCGGTATAGCGCTCAACCTCGCCGGGCGGGGCACCTTCTTCAAGAAGCTTGTTAAATTCCTGAAACGCCAACAGATCTTTATTTGAAAGGAATTCGTTCACGAGCGATAACTGCGACGGCGAGGCCAACGCCTTGAACATATTGAAATAGTTTTTTTGCTCTGCGATCAGTGCGACAAACCGGTCACAAAACTCCTGATTACGGAAAGCGTGTGTGTAAAACCCGCGTGTGCCAAGCGCGCGCTCCATTCCAATGCGCTCCTTCCACTGCAGGAAGTTCGCATAACCCGCGACCAGCGCCATATTATTAGCTGGAGCCCGCTGGGCCAACTCGATCATCGCATCAATTGTCGGCACAATAAGATCGAATGTGTAACAATTGAGTGCCGCCGTATAGCGTACCGAGAGCAATCGAATATTGTCTCTTAGGTCGGCAATTTCATCATATTTTACAAATAGGTAGCTGAGGCGTGCGCCAAAGCTGGACGGCAGCGCATCCCGAAGTTCAGGCCTACCGCAAAAAGAGCGTAGGCCCTCAACCCTTTCATCCACTTGCCCAATATTGGCGTCCAGGCGCTTGGTAAAAATTTTACCAAGGCTGTCAAGGAACAAACCAGCCGACCCGCGTTCGCGCTGAATTTCATGCACGACTTCGCCAAGCTTATAAAGAAGCTCCCTTAGAAGAACCGATTGATCCGATACAGAACTCACTGACAATCTTCCAATAGTTGCGCCGAAGTTGCTGGATAATTGCACCTTTTCATTTCTGTTTCATTAAAAAAATCAAAGATTTCGAGCCACTTGACCTGTGTCAATCAGTGCTGGCTTTTGCTGCCCCATATTGGCGCCAATGAAAAATTGATAACAGAATGTCAGGAGATAATTGTGACCGACACTATAGCAACCACGGCAGAGAAACGCCGCGCGCTTACATCAAGCACGCTGGCTTTCACCGTTTGTTTTGCCGTTTGGACAATATTTTCGATCATCGGAATCAAAATAAAAGCCCAGCTTGGACTATCAGACACACAGTTTGGTCTGCTTGTGGCAACACCCATCCTAACGGGTTCGCTTAGCCGTCTATTCCTTGGTATCTGGACCGACCAATATGGTGGTCGCATTGTTTATACAATTCAAATGTTGGCAACGGCGGGGGCGGCTTATCTTCTTACATTGGTGCAAAGCTACGAAATGTTTTTGCTCGCCGCGCTCGGCGTAGGTTTGGCTGGCGGCAGTTTTGCCGTTGGTGTGGCTTACGTATCGCGCTGGTATCCAAAAAGCCAGCAAGGTACTGCGCTCGGCATTTTCGGTATGGGTAATGTGGGTGCAGCGATTACAAACTTCGCAGCTCCCATGTTGCTTGTCGCCATGGGCGGCCAGTGGCAAGGTGTAGCGCAGGTTTATTCCATTATCCTGCTCGTCACCGCAATATTGTTTTACATCTTCTCGAAAGACGACCCGGTGCACGCTGCCCACAAAGCAGAAGGCATAGAGCACCCAACATTTATGGATCAGCTTGAGCCATTGAAGAACCTTCAGGTATGGCGCTTCTCACTATATTATTTCTTTGTGTTCGGTGCTTATGTTGCGCTCGCTTTGTGGCTGCCACGCTTTTATATGGGCGCCTATGGCCTGGAGCTGGCTACGGCTGGTATACTCGCTGCGGTTTACGCGCTGCCGGGGTCTATATTCCGCGCCCTTGGCGGATATTTATCTGACAAATACGGTGCACGCGCCGTGATGTACTGGACCTTTATCGCCTGCGTGATTTGCACATTCATCATGTCTTACCCGGCAACAGACTACCGGGTGGCCGGCATCGAAGGGCCAGTTGAATTTAACATCACCATCCCGCTTGAAGTGTTTGTGTTCCTCACCATCGTGCTCGGCTTCTTCATGTCGCTCGGCAAGGCAGCGGTTTATAAGCATATCCCTGTTTATTACCCGGATCATGTTGGTTCTGTAGGCGGAACCGTGGGCCTTATTGGTGGCCTCGGTGGGTTCATCCTCCCGATCACATTCGGCATCATGAACGATATGATCGGTGTTTGGACCAGCTGCTTCATGCTGCTCACTATTCTTATCGCCATCGCGCTTACATGGATGCACTTCACAATCCAGCGCATGGAAAAACAGAAAAACCCAGAACTGCATGGACCACGGGATTTGCCTGAACTTGAAGGCATGAAGCCATAACCGAATAATCCTGGGGGGCCCAAGGGCCCTCCTTCCTAAAAAAGTGCAGCCATTGCACAGGAGAGAAAAAATGCAAGATCAACAGCCAGCACAACTGGAAGAACGCGGACGCGATCTATACGGCTGGAACCCCGACGACGACGCCCAGTGGGAAAGCGCGGGCAAACGCATTGCGACCCGCAACCTCTGGATCTCTATCCCCTCGCTTTTGTGCGGTTTCGCTGTTTGGCTTTATTGGGGTATCATCACAGTACAAATGCTAAACCTTGGTTTCCCGTTTGCGCAGAGCCAGCTCTTTACGCTGGCGGCAATTGCTGGCTTATCTGGCGCCACGCTCAGGATCCCCAGTAGCTTCTTTATCCGCATCGCGGGTGGGCGATACACACTCTTTCTCACTACCGCGCTGCTGATGATCCCCGCTGCGGGCGTTGGCTTCCTGCTGCAGGACCCGAACACGCCGCTCTGGAAGTTCCAGCTGATGGCCCTGTTGTCTGGCTTAGGCGGCGGTAACTTCGCTTCCTCTATGTCAAACATCAGCTTCTTTTATCCAAAGAAAATTCAGGGCTATGCGCTCGGCATGAATGCGGGGCTTGGTAACTTCGGTGTCACCACCATGCAAATTGTTGTGCCGCTGGTGATGACATTTGCGCTCTTTGGCGGCGACAGCATGACACTGCAAAACACTTCGGGCACGCTAATCGGGAAAATCCCTGCCGGCACTGAAACCTATATTTTCAATGCAGGTTGGGTGTGGCTTATTGCGCTTGTGCCGCTTGCGGTTGCCGGCTGGTTTGGCCTCAATAACATCCGCGATGATCATGTGTCACCAGACGCTGGCGCTGCAATACCGGCGTTCGCAAAAATCATCGGCATGCTCCTTATTGGCCTCTTGGCTGCGGTATTTGGCCTGTGGCTGATGCTGCCTGCGGCAATCGGCGGGTCGGGTATTGAGCTCAACAAATGGCTTGTGCTTCCCATCATTATTGCCGTTACCCTTGGCATGCTCCGCCTTATCCCGGGTGACATCCAGACAAACCTGAAGCGCCAGTTTCAGATTTTCGACAATAAACACACATGGGCGATGACGGTTATCTACACCATGACCTTCGGTTCGTTCATCGGTTTCTCGGCTGCATTGCCGCTGGCCATCAAAGTGGTATTTGGGTACCAGCACATCATGGTCGACGGAGTGATGACCCACGCGACAACAAACCCCAACGGTCCCAGCGCCTTGATGTTTGCCTGGATGGGGCCTTTCATCGGTGCACTTATCCGCCCGATCGGCGGCTCGTGGGCTGACAAGCTTGGCGGTGCCAAAGTAACGCAAATTATCAGCGTTGTGATGGTCGCCAGTGCGCTTGGTGTGGCTTACTTTATGAAAGCGGCTTATGCGTCTGCAACGCCTGAAGACTATTTCTATCCGTTCCTCATCTTGTTCATCATCCTGTTTGCCGCTACCGGCATTGGAAACGGTTCCACTTTCCGCACTATCGCTGTTGTATTCAACAAAGAACAGGCCGGGCCTGTTCTGGGCTGGACATCAGCAGTAGCGGCCTACGGCGCCTTCATCATTCCAAAGGTATTTGGTGAACAGATCAAAGCCACGACACCTGAGTATGCACTTTACGGATTTGCCGTCTTCTACAGCGTGTGCATCCTTATTAACTGGTGGTTTTATCTGCGTAAAAACGCTTACGTGAAAAACCCATAATGCCGACATGCCCACTGGTCCTATTGGCCGGTGGGCGCAGCCCGACAGTGACTTTAGACCCTTAGGAGACACCCCATGAGCAACCTGTTAGAGAGGCTCAGTTATTTTACAAAAACGCCGGAGAAATTTTCAAACGGCCACGGCATTACCACAGACGAAAACCGTGACTGGGAAAAGGCCTACCGCGGCCGCTGGTCGCACGACAAGGTGGTGCGCTCTACCCACGGGGTGAACTGTACCGGGTCTTGCTCATGGAAGATTTACGTCAAAAACGGCCTGGTGACATGGGAAACCCAGCAAACGGATTACCCTAAAACCCGGCCTGACCTGCCCAACCACGAACCACGGGGTTGCTCACGCGGCGCCAGCTACAGCTGGTATCTTTATAGTGCCGCACGGCTCAAATATCCGCTGATACGCAGCCGTCTTCTGAAATTGTGGCGCGCAGCAAAAGTCGAGCACCCGGACCCCGTGGACGCATGGCAGTCCATCGTTTCTGACCCGAAAAAAGCAAACGAATATAAACGCGTGCGCGGCTTGGGCGGTTTTGTCCGCGCTGACTGGGACGAAGCGAACGAGCTGATCGCCGCCTCGAACGTTTATACTGCCAAAGAATTTGGCCCTGACCGCATCATCGGCTTTTCGCCGATCCCGGCCATGTCGATGGTTTCATACGCTGCTGGCAGCCGGTATCTGTCACTTATCGGTGGCACCTGCATGTCATTCTACGACTGGTACTGCGATCTGCCGCCAAGCAGCCCTCAAACATGGGGCGAGCAAACCGACGTGCCAGAGAGCGCCGATTGGTACAATTCCGGCTACATCATGGCCTGGGGTTCCAACGTGCCGCAAACCCGCACGCCCGACGCACACTTTTTCACAGAAGCCCGCTACAAAGGCACCAAAACTGTCTCTGTAACGCCTGACTATTCCGAAGTGGCCAAGCTCACTGACATTTGGCTTAACCCAAAGCAGGGTACCGACAGCGCCATGGCGATGGCCATGGGCCATGTGATCCTCAAAGAGTATCATGTGGAAGGAAAATCCGAATATTTTGACGACTATTGCCGCATGTATACAGACATGCCTTTCCTTGTCCGCATGGAAGAGAAAGACGGCATGCTGGTGCCGGGCCGCTTATTGCGCGCGTCTGATTTCTCGGACGGGCTGGGCGAGAGCGAAAACACCGAATGGAAAGCAGCACTGCTTGACAGCAACTCGGGTAAACTGGTTGTGCCAAACGGCACCATCGGTTCGCGCTGGGACAAGAGCAAAAAATGGAATTTGGAACAAAAGAATGTTTCCGACGGCAGCGACATCTGGCCGAAAGTTTCACTGGTTGAAGCCAATGACGAAATCTCGGCCGTGGCGTTCCCTTATTTCGGCAACCTTGAGCATGAAGAAGGTATATTCCCGCACACCGACCACGAAAGTGTGCTGGAGCGCAACGTTCCGCTGAAGTCTGTTGAAACCAAAGACGGCACGGTGAAGGTGGCAACAGTTTACGACCTGATGGTTGCAAACTACGGCGTGGACCGGGGCCTTGGCGGCAAAAATGTTGCAGCCAGCTTTGACGACGATGTGCCTTATACTCCTGCATGGCAGGAAAAAATCACCGGAGTTGACCGCAAAAAGGTTATTCAAGTGGCGCGCGAGTTTGCCGCCAACGCTGACCAAACCCGCGGTAAATCCATGGTGATTCTCGGGGCCGCCGTGAACCACTGGTACCATATGGACATGATCTACCGGGGCATTATGAACCTATTGATCATGTGCGGCTGTGTGGGCAAATCAGGTGGCGGCTGGGCGCACTATGTGGGCCAGGAAAAACTGCGTCCGCAAACCGGATGGTTACCGCTGGCGTTCGGCCTCGATTGGGCAAGGCCGCCACGGCACATGAATTCAACCAGCTTTTTCTATAACCACTCAAACCAGTGGCGGTATGAAAAACTGGGCGTGGACGAAATTCTTTCACCGCTTGCCGACAAGGAAAAGTGGGAGAATTATTCGCTGATCGACTGTAACGTGCGCAGTGAGCGCATGGGCTGGCTGCCGTCAGCGCCGCAGCTCGGTGAAAACCCCTTAAAGATCACCAAAGCCGCCAAAGAGGCAGGGGTGAAAACATCTGACTATATCGTCGGAGAGCTCAAGTCGGGCAACCTTGGGTTTGCCTGCGAAGATCCGGACAATCCGAAGAATTTCCCACGCAACATGTTCATTTGGCGGTCAAACATTCTTGGCTCATCCGGCAAGGGGCATGAATATATGCTCAAGCATCTTCTCGGCACCGAGCACGGCGTGCTTGGCAAGGATTTGGGCGCGGAAGGTGGCCAAAAACCTGCAGAAGTAGCCTGGCATGAGGAAGCGCCAGAAGGTAAGCTTGACCTTGTGGTTACGCTTGATTTCCGCATGTCTACAACGTGCGTATATTCAGACATCGTTTTGCCCTCTGCCACCTGGTATGAGAAAAACGATCTCAACACATCTGACATGCACCCCTTCATCCACCCCCTAACCCGGGCCGTGGACCCCGCTTGGGAAAGCCGCAGCGATTGGGATATCTACAAAGGCATCGCCGAGAAATTCTCTGAGGTTTGTGTCGGGCATTTGGGCGAGGAAACTGATGTGGTTAGCCTGCCTATCCTTCATGATACGCCTGCCGAAATGGCGCAGCCGCTCGATGTGAAAGACTGGAAGAAGGGCGAATGTGACCCTATCCCCGGCAAAACAATGCCAGCGCTTGTTGAGGTGCAGCGGGACTATCCCAACACCTACAAGCGCTTTACGGCACTTGGGCCGCTTCTTGGCAAGTTAGGGAACGGCGGCAAGGGCATAAGCTGGAACACTGATACCGAGGTTGAACTGCTCGGCAAGCTGAACGGCACCCACAGAGAACCCGGCGTTAACCAGGGCATGCCCAATATTATAACCGATGTGGACGCCGCCGAAGTAGTGCTGTCATTGGCACCGGAAACCAGCGGTGAAGTTGCCGTGAAAGCCTGGGAGGCGCTTGAAGGCGTAACGGGGCGCGAGCACACGCATCTTGCCAAACCCAAGCATGACGAAAAAATCCGTTTCCATGATATCAAACAGCAGCCGCGCAAGATTATATCTTCGCCCACATGGTCTGGCCTGGAAGACGAGCATGTGAGCTATAACGCAGGCTACACCAATGTGCATGAGCTGATCCCGTGGCGCACACTAACCGGTCGCCAGCATTTTTATCAGGATCATGAATGGATGCGTGATTTTGGTGAAGGCTTCTGTGTCTATAAACCGCCGGTGAATACACGCACCGTAGCGCCGGTGATCGACAAACACGCAGACGACCGCAAACAGATTGTGCTGAACTGGATTACCCCGCACCAGAAATGGGGCATCCACTCAACCTACAGCGACAACCTGCTGCTCTTGACACTTAACCGCGGCGGGCCCGTTGTTTGGCTGTCTGAGATTGACGCCAAAAAAATGGATGTGAAGGATAACGACTGGATCGACCTTTATAATACCAACGGTGCCATTATGGCGCGTGCGGTGGTTTCCCAGCGGGTACCTGAAGGCATGACCATGATGTATCACGCGCAGGAAAAAACCATCAACACACCCAAGTCGGAACTTACCGGCGCACGCGGCGGCATCCACAATAGTGTGACACGCGCAGTGGTGAAACCAACCCATATGATCGGCGGTTACGCCCAGCTTTCATACGGTTTCAATTACTACGGAACGGTTGGGTCCAACCGGGACGAGTGTGTTGTGGTGAGAAAAGCCCGCAATGTTGAATGGGGTGAAGAACCCGCAACACCGCAAGCGGCAGAGTAGGAGAACAGACGATGAAAATACGTGCACAAATTGGCATGGTCCTTAATCTGGACAAATGCATCGGCTGCCATACTTGCTCGGTAACCTGCAAAAATGTGTGGACCAGCCGTGAAGGCGTTGAATATGCCTGGTTCAATAATGTGGAAACCAAACCCGGCGTTGGCTACCCGAAAAACTGGGAAAAGCAGGACGAATGGAACGGCGGCTGGGAACGCAAGAAAGACGGAAAAATCCGGCCGAAGATGGGCGGCAAGTTCCGCTTGCTTTCCAAAATATTCGCCAATCCGGACCTGCCGGAAATTGACGACTATTACGAACCTTTCACTTTTGACTATGCCAACTTGCAGAATAGTCCGGAGATGAAAACACAGCCAACCGCGCGCATGCATTCGGTCCTTACCGGCAAAAAGATGGAAAAGCCCGAATGGGGCCCAAACTGGGAAGAAATTCTTGGCGGTGAGTTCGAAAAGCGCTCGGCCGACTATAATTTCAAAGACATTGAAAAAGAAATGTACGGGCAGTTTGAAAATACATTCATGATGTATTTGCCGCGACTGTGTGAACACTGCCTCAACCCCACGTGTGCGGCATCCTGTCCGTCAGGTGCTATATACAAACGCGAGGAAGACGGCATTGTGCTGATTGATCAGGACAAATGCCGCGGCTGGCGCATGTGTGTTTCCGGGTGCCCTTACAAGAAGATTTACTTCAACTGGCAGTCAGGCAAATCAGAAAAATGTACTTTCTGTTACCCGCGCATTGAAAACGGCGAACCTACGGTTTGCTCTGAAACCTGTGTGGGCCGCATTCGGTATCTGGGTGTTATTCTTTATGATGCCGACCGCATCGAAGAGATGGCTTCTACCGAGGACGAGCAGGATCTCTATGAGAAACAGCTGGAGATTTTCCTCGACCCGCATGACCCTGAGGTCATCGCGCAAGCGAAGAAAGACGGCATCCCCCACAGCTGGATGGAAGCCGCCAAAGCATCGCCCGTATACAAAATGGCGATCGACTGGAAGGTGGCCTTCCCGCTGCACCCGGAATACCGCACGCTACCGATGGTATGGTACATCCCGCCGCTCTCACCAATCCAGAGCGCTTACGAGAATGGCCAGATCCCCGGTGACGAATTTATGCCGGACGTCAAAAACCTGCGCATTCCAGTGAAATATCTCGCCAACATGTTAACCGCAGGTAAGGTTGAACCAGTTGAGCATGCGCTTGAGCGTATGCTGGCCATGCGCAGCTATATGCGCGGCAAGCATATCACCGGCGGCGAAAATCAGGCGATCCTCGACAAGGTTGGGCTGGATGAAGCAACAGTAGACGACATGTATAAAATCATGGCGCTTGCTGACTATGACGACCGCTTTGTGATCCCGACCAACCACAAGGAATATGCTGGCGAAACTCCGTTCGACAATGACATTGCCTTCGATAGCCGCTCTGCTTGCGGTTTCAGTTTCGGTGATGGCTGCGGCGGCGGCAGCGCCCGCTCTGGCGGTCTGTTCTCAAGCGGGCCAACCCATAAAAACACCCTTAGCGGTAACGTGAGGAAAAGCTGATGCTGACATTTAAAATATTGAGCCTGTTGCTTGGCTACCCCACAGCCGATCTGCAAAATGACATGGATGCTCTCAAGGTAGCGCTCAAGGAAGAAGCCCTTTTGCCTGCCAAACTGGAAAAGCCGCTTCTTGATTTTATGGACCGGACCGCGCGCCGCAACCTGATGCGTGTTGAAGAAGACTATGTGGAACTGTTTGACAGAGGCCGAACACATTCCTTGTATCTCTTTGAGCATATCCACGGCGAGAGCCGTGACCGCGGCCAGGCGATGGTTGACCTGTCTGATCATTATATCAGCCGGGGCATCACGCTTTCGGCCAAGGAACTGCCGGATTACCTGCCGCTGTTTCTTGAGTTTCTGTCACAGATAGAAGCGGAAGAAGCGCAGGAATTGCTTGGTGAAACTGTGCATATCATTGCGGGCGTCGGCGCGAAGCTGAAAGCTAAAAACTCTGGTTACGCCCATGTGTTTGCGGCTATTGAGGCGCTTTCAAACGTTAAGGTGGACGACAAGCTTCGCCAGCAAGCGGTTGAAGAAGCCGCGAGCGAAGACACCAGCCTTGAGGCGCTTGATAAAGAGTGGGAAGACGCACCGGCTTTTGACGGTGCAGAAGGTGCGGATTGCGGTACATGCGCTTCCAGCACCAGGCATCCCGGTAAAATTTCAAATGTGGGCCCTATGCCCACCGCTAGTCAGTAGGAGGGCACAGTGAACGCCTATCTCAATGATTTTTTCTTTGGCATCTACCCGTATCTGGCGATTGCCACTTTGGTTATTGGGTCTGCCCTCAGGTATGACCAGGACCCCTACAGCTGGAAAGCGGGTTCAAGCCAGCTCTTGCGCTCACGCGGTATGCGCATCGGCAGCAACATGTTTCATGTTGGCATTATCCTTCTGTTTTTTGGTCACCTGGTTGGCTTACTCACCCCTGAACCCGTCTATCATCTGGTGATGACAGCGGGTGCCAAGCAATTGATGGCCATGGTCGCGGGCGGTATTTTTGGCAGCATCTGCTTTATCGGCATGACAATCCTTATATACCGGCGACTATTCGACGCCCGCATCCGGGCAACGAGCAAACCTGCCGATATTCTGATCCTGCTTGTCCTTTATGTGCAGCTGATTTTGGGGCTGGCGACAATCCCGTTTTCCGCACAGCATATGGACGGAAGCAGCATGGTCGCGCTGGCGAACTGGGCACAGTATATTGTGACCTTCAGAAGCGGTGCCGCTGATTTCATCATGCATGAAGCGCTGGTGTTTAAGCTGCATATCGCCCTTGGGCTGACGATCTTCGTATTGTTCCCTTTCACCCGGCTGGTGCATATGCTTTCTGCACCGATCAAATATATCTTCCGGTCTGGATACCAGGTCGTCAGGAAAAGGGGATAAGCCATGCCTATTTATGTCAACAAGGTTGAGATCACAGACGACGAAGTATTCAAGGAAATGCAGTTTCACGCTGCCGAGAGCCGCGAAGCGGCACGCGACGAAGCTGCCAAGGCGCTTTTGATCCGTGAACTACTGAGACAAGAGGCGTTGGAGCAAGGCCTTTTGGCCGAGGATGCCGGCGCCAATGAGGTCGACGAATGTCTGACCGTGCTTCTTGAAAAAGAAGTGGCGACGCCGTCATCTGATGACGCAGCTTGTCGGCGTTATTATGACCAAAACATCGAGCGGTTTCATGCGAGTGAAACCAGTGACTTACCGCAGCCGTTCGACAGCGTGAAAGACCGAATATCAGACTATCTGCATACTCGGTCCATGCGCCACGGCATTCAAAGCTATATTCTTGATCTGGCGTCGCGGTCACGCGTTGCGGGCTTTGACCTAACAGCGTCGCTCTGAGAATTTTCTCACCTTTTTATGGCGGCGGGTTTCGATTTAAAAACCTGTCGCCTTTTTCTTCTGTAGAGTTTGGCCAGCAATTCTGTCAGTTGAGGTTTTTTTTAAATATAACAACGACTTGACCTAAGTCATATATGTGTTTTTTCGCGCTCCTATTATGGCCCTAGAAATAGGCTTAAGGAGAGTTAAAATGAAAGCCCCCCGTACTAAATACGCCCTGAGCATAGCCGCGTTACTGGCATCAACTGCAGTATCTGGCGAAGAAGCAAATGGCCTCGTCGATGTATTTGCAAAAGGCGACGCAGGGCTCGATTTGCGCTACCGGCTGGAACTTGTAGACCAGGACGGTTTTTCAAAGAAAGCAACAGCTTCCACGCTTCTCACCAAAATTTGGTACAAGACCGGAACCGTGAACGGCTTTAGCGGCTATATCGAGGGTACCAATACCACGGTGATTGGTAAGGAGACCTTCAATAATACGGTGAACGGCAATATCACCCGCCCCGTTGTTGCCGATCCAGAAACAACAGAGCTTAATCAGGCCTATCTGCAGTATGCAAACGACAAAATAACTACGCGTATTGGGCGTCAGGGGATGAACCTCGACAATCAGCGCTTCATTGGCACAGTTGGCTTCCGCCAAAATGATCAAACCTACGACGCGGGTGCTATGATATTAACGCCGACAAAAGAATTCACCGCCATTTATAGTTATGTTTGGAATGTGAACCGCATTTTTGGCGAAGATCATCCGCTTGGTGACTTGGATACAAACACCCATGTGTTTAACCTTAGCTACAGCGGCATGAAATACGGCAAACTAACCGCTTATGGTTATTTGATTGACCTGAATGATGCCCCCGCATTCGGGCTTTCAAGCAGTACGTTTGGCGTACGCTTCGCCGGGAAAAACCCGGTCGGCGACACTATGAAATTTGGCTATGAATTCGAGTATGCAAAGCAAGTGGATTACAGAGACAATCCAAGCGATTATAGCGCCGACTATTGGCACGCAGGCGTGAGCGCTGCGGCAAATGGCTTCAGCGTGGGCTTCAACTATGAACTTCTGGGATCAGATAACGGTGTCAGCTTTAAAACGCCGCTCGCCACACTGCATAAATTCAATGGCTGGGCTGATAAATTTCTCGGCACACCGGCTGCAGGCCTTGCCGATATTTATGTAACGGCGTCCTATAAGTTTGCGGGGGACGGGCCCATGAAAGGCACGCTTCTCAAGGCGGTGTATCACGACTTTAATTCCGACGTGGGTGACACAGATTACGGCAGTGAAATCGACCTCTTGGTATCCACCAAAATCAGGAAAAATATTACCGCTTCGGTTAAGGCCGCCTTTTACCGCGCGGACGGTTTCTCAACAGACACCGATAAAATATGGTTTACGCTTGCTGCGAAGTTTTAGTCGCGATCAAGCCCACTCGTAAAATTGGTAAAAGCCGGGCACACGCCTGGCTTTTTCTGTTTTGACCTATCGAATATGGTGATCCCGGGTGGATTCGAACCACCGGCCCCCAGATTAGGAATCTGGTGCTCTATCCTACTGAGCTACGGGACCATCTCGTCTTAAAAGCCAGTTTGGTTTACCTTCATTGCCAGCTTGCGTCAACGGCACATTACCGCAAAAAACCTGTCTAAATCACCCCGGTCCTTACCGAAAATTAACCAGTGAGGCAGCATAAAGCAGGGTAAAGGATATGCCCTTGAATCTTCGAGCCTTATTAGCGCCTGTTTTTATTGCTATTGTCACCAGTATCGTTGCCTTCGCAATGCTTGTGATTTTCACGGCCAACGAACAAGACACGCTTTCCGTAAGCTCACAGCGCACAGTCTTAAGGCAACATCTAACGGGGGTAGGGCGAAACCTTGAGGTTTTGGCGGTTGATAACGCCTGGTGGGATACCGCCGTCGAAAAAATAGTTGTCAACGTTGACCTGCAGTGGATTGAAGACACGCTCGGCGATACAGTAGAAGACATAGATTATCTTGATGGTGTGCTTATCGTTCGGCAGGACCAAAGCATCATCTATTCATTCCAGGCACCACAAAAGTCCGGCCCTATGTTCCCGGTCGATGCATTGCTCGCCTCTCCGCTTGGCCATGCCTTGCAGCAGCTTTCCATAACGCAGTATTTGCAAAACTCAAGCGGTAGCGGCACCCTTGAAGTTGACGGTCATCTGATTAGCTACGGCGTAGGTTTGGTCCATACAGACGATGAAGCCAAATTTGCTGACCATTCGAACCATACCTTTCCGGCGCTGATATTTTATTCGCTGCTAACACCGGAAGAAGTTCTGAAAATGGGAAATGGCCTTTCCATCGAAAACCTGCGCTTCACCGGCGAGGAACCCACTGTTCCAGGGTCACTGCAAATAACAGATGCCCGCGGCGAGCCCTTTGGCTGGATGGTTTGGCATTCCAGAACCCCCGGCACAGAGATGGTAAAAAAGATGTTACTGCCGGCTGTGCTGCTTTTGATTTTGATCGCCGCAACCATGACCCATTTCGTCAAACGGGCAACACTGCTTTTTAAGGGCCTTGAACAGGCGAGCCAGTCAAAAACTGCTTTCATTGCTTCCATGAGCCACGAGGTGCGTACGCCCTTAAATTCAATCTTGGGTTTTTCGGAAATGATGGCGCTTGAAATATTTGGCAAGATCGAAGGAGCAAAAAACAAAGAATATCTGAAGCTGATCCAGCACAGCGGCAAGCACCTGTTGACCATCATCAATGACATTCTGGATATATCGAAACTGGAAGCCGGCAAGTTCAACATTTACGCAGAGGAAATTCTACCGCGAAAAATAATTGAAGAAAGCGTTAGAATGGTTGATCCCGGTGCCCACGACCGAGGCGTCTCTTTAACGCACCACTGCGGCAATGATAAAATATTCTGTGATGAGCGCATCATGCGGCAGATACTCATCAATATTCTTTCCAATGCTGTAAAATACACAGACAAGGACGGGGCAGTTCATATCAGCGGCGAACTGAAAGATGCGGTTTTCCAGGTCAGGGTGACCGACAACGGCATTGGCATGAGCCAGACAGAGATTGAAACTGCCCTCGCGACCTTTGGACAAGTTCACAACGACCTGGCAAAGCATCACAGTGGGACAGGACTTGGCCTGCCGCTGGTAACACGATTTATGCAGCTTCTGGGCGGCACGATGCACATCAGCTCCAACCCGGGCAAAGGCACCAGTGTTACGCTGAATTTCCCTGTGACTGTTGAGGTGGCAAAGGGCTGAGGCCATAAGATGGTCGCTCAATACAGCGCTTTTTCGGCGGTGACGGCACGGACCCTTTACGTCAGAGCAATATTCTGCCCTACTGTGGTCATGCTTATCGACAATATCCCGAAACCGATACTTATGGTTCTGCGCACGGGGCTGGCCCTGATGCTACTGGCTCATGCCTCTGTAAATGCGAGTTCCGCAGCAGACCAAATATTACAGTTTCCTGCTTCCTTAAAAGCTTGCGGCGGCGGCGTAGTCGCTACGGTGCTATCAGGAGACCGGTTTCGGCTGAAATCTGGCGAGTTTGTCACGCTGGCGGAGGTGAAAGCACCAGAGTTTTGGCCACCAAATGCTCCTTATAACAGCTGGCCTTTTGGGCGAGAAGCCAAGCTGGGGCTTGCGGCAGCTCTCAAAGGTGTCACGCTGGAGCTGTTTTGTGCCCAAAGAACAAAAACCATGCAGGGCGACAGGCTGGCCCATGTCCGCCTCACCGTGGATGGCTGGTTACAAAAGAAGCTCGTGAAAGAGGGGCTTGCCTATTATATGCCGCGCGGAACCGCGCCAAAGTTCGCTCAAGAATTGCGCCGCGCTGAAGCGGAAGCACGAGCTGAACAAAAGGGGCTTTGGTCATACAGCGGCCTTAGCGTAAAACGAGCAGACGGTAATGAACTGCGGCCTGGCTGGTTCCAAATTATTGTCGGCAAGGTGGTTTCCGTTTCGAAGCGGAAAGAAAGGGCCTACCTAAATTTTGGTGACGACTGGTCAGAGGACTTCACAGTTGAAATCCCAAAGCGCCTGTACCGGCATTTTCCTGAGACCCCTGACAACAAGCTGGGGTTTTTAGGGAAAACTATTGAGGTAAGGGGCTGGGTTGAATGGGCGGGTGGCGCCAAAATAATTTTGGAATTTGCCGACCAGATAATAATTGTGCCCGAGGGTAGCGATCACAGTCGGTAGCGCAACAGCCTTTCGTAATATGGCATCGCCAAATCCGCCAAATGCAAGAGCTCATCATCGAGCCGCGGCGACCTGCCCAGTGGTTTTTCGAAACTAGTCGTCTCGGCAATGTCGCTGTCGCCCCAACGCTTCGATGCGCCGTCGCTGTCTCGGTTTCCTTTCGGCCAGGCAAGCATCGCTTCATCAACGGCAATACCGAGGGCATTGCAAAGCTTGTTCAATATTTTGGCCGGGTTTTTGCGGAGATCGGCGGCGTCGATAACCGGCGGCGGACTGCCGAACTTATCAGCAACATAATCAAACATGGACATTTGCTGCGGCAGGCCTGTATCTGAAATTGATGGTAGGCCTTCAGACGGGTCATGGCGCGCAAGCGTGCGAATCGGGTCTTCGATCAAAAAGGCATGGGTCATATGCTCGATCCAGGTTTGGTCCATGCCTATCTTCAGATGGTGGCTCATATGATTTTGGTAAAATATGGTCTTGCCGGGCTTAAGCGGCGCCAGCAAAGCGGTTTCAATAGCAACAGAATCGATGACTTCGGTTTTTAAAATTGCGACCCGGGCCGGGTGTTCAATATCCGAGTGCGCCAGGAAATAGGCGAAAAACGGTTCATCAATCACTTGTGTATCTTGCCTGTTTTCAAAAGCGCGCAACAATTGCGCTGATATAGTATGCGGACCAGACCACATGGCTATGCGTTTTTCTTTGTTAGCCACGCCACAGCCCCTTCCTGCTCGCATCCAGCAGCAAGTTGGAAGCCGGCAATAAGGCAGGCATAGTCACGGCTTCAGCTTGGTCATCCAAAGCGTTCAAATGAAAAGGGACCATGTCCGACACAGATAATAATGTGACCCCCACAGGTGTAATAAACAAAATACCATCGCTCTCCGGTTGCTCTATAGGCCTGCTGTCCGCTGGCTATAAAGATTTTTTATCCGAAGATAATGACGGTTAACAATGTAGAAATAGTAAATTTATACACGCGGTTTTGGTGTTTGCCGCCGCAAAGGGTGCAGCTTAGCCGTCAGCCAGACCTGCAACAATTGGATCACCAACCAGACGCACAATCGCCTGCTTGAGTTTTCCGAGAGCCTGCGCTTCCAACTGGCGCACACGTTCTTTGGAAATACCCAGTTGACCGCCCAACACCGCAAGCGTCACGCCGTCTTCTTTCAGCTGGCGCTGACGAATGATGAAGGTTTCCCGTTCGGTGAGGTTTTCCATCGCCTGCTCAATCAGGTCAGACTTTTTAAGGCTGTCATGACTATCCATAAAAATAGCCTCAGGCTGAGGGGCGTCTGACACCAACAAGTCCTGCCATTCCTGAGCACTTTCATCCGCCACCGGCGCATTCAGCGAACGGTCATTGGCAGTCATACGGCCTTCCATCGCCTCAACGTCGCGCAGTTTCACACCCATTTCGTCAGCAATTTGGTTTCGCGCGTTAAAAGAAAGCGGCCTGTCCGGGTCAACCCCCATACGGGCTTTCAAGCGCTTTAAATTGAAAAACAGGGATTTATGGGCAGAAGTTGTGCCGGTGCGCACAATCGACCAGTTTCTGAGCACATAGTCCTGCACCGCGGCCCGTACCCACCAATTGGCATAAGTGGAAAAACGCACTTCGCGTGAAATTTCAAACCGGTAAGCGGCTTCCATCAAACCGATGGTGCCTTCCTGAATGAGGTCCGCCGCCGGCAATCCATAATGGCGGTATTTGCTGGCAGAGGAAATTGCCAGTCTCAGGTGCGATTCTGTAAGTCTTTTCAGGGCATGTTCGTCGCGGTCTTGCTGCCAGCTGATGGCAAGCTCTGCTTCTTCATCCCGCTCCAGCATCGGGGCGCGCATTGCAAATCGAATCAGCTTCCTGTCTTCAGTGGTCGCCCAGTTTCCCTTTGCCAACTTATCCTCCCAGATTACCGAATCTACCGCCGCCAGGCGGATGTAATTTTCTTTATGCGCAGTCCGTTTCCGTTACGCGCCCAAGACTTTCCCGTGTGTCGATAGCTTCCCTAAACTGTCGTCACTTCCCTCGTCCCAGAGCGCACGTCCCCGGCTGGATAGTCCCTTTAAAGGTTTTAATGTATTTGATTAATTGTTGGCATTATGCCTATTTCGTTGGGAATTGCAGCTAAAATTTTCTTATTTGACCAAAAAGTTATAGGGGCGACAAAATGAAGGCCACAAATGCGGGCCATAAAAAAACCCGCCCTGATCTCTCAAAGGCGGGTTTCTAAAATTAATTGCTGGTCGCTAGCTTAGGCAGCGAGTTCACTTTCCAGCTTCACGATTGCAGCTTCTTCGTCGATATCCTCAACGGCTGCTAGTTCGCGGGCCAAGCGGCCAAGCGCACTTTCGTAAATCTGGCGCTCACTATAAGACTGCTCCGGCTGATCAGCACCGCGGTGCAAATCACGAACAACCTCGGCAATAGAGACCAGGTCACCACTGTTGATTTTGGCTTCATATTCCTGCGCACGGCGCGACCACATGGTGCGCTTGATGCGGGCTTTGCCTTTGAGCGTGGTGAATGCTTCTTTCAGCGTTGCGTCAGAAGACAGCTTACGCATGCCGCTCACTTCTGCTTTGCCAATTGGCACCCTCAGGGTCATGCGCTCTTTTTCAAAGCGGACCACATAAAGTTCCAACACCATGCCTGAAATTTCCTGAGACTCTATTTCGGTGATTTTGCCTACGCCGTGTTTCGGGTAAACGACATAATCGCCGATAGAGAAAATCTTTTTGCTTGCTTTTGCCATATTGAACGGTCGTCCTTTTTACTAACTTACTGCTATGGTACCGAGCTGCAGGAGCCCAGCAGAGGGGGCACAGCAACAAGTTTCACTCGCAACCATATTGGGATCAGGCCGCGAAAAACCACGGGATTTGTCATTATTCTGACGTGTCCCAAATTTACCACCGAAAAACCCCTTTGCGCCGCCATACCCGCTGCACAATTGGGAAATTCCCCAGCATCTATTTAATTTTCTGGTGGTTCCTTCCACCTACATATGCGCCAGTCCCAACAGACATCACATGTCTCTCGGCAAGGATTATAGCATAATTTTCCGCAAAAATGTAGCCCCCCTGCCATTTTGGTCAGGATCGGGGCAATTCAGTACTGAAGGGTGCAGTGTTTTTTCGGCCCGTACGTCTGTTTTCAAACACAAAAAAAACCGGGCATAAACGCCCGGCTTCTGTTTTTTTCAGCTGAAACGTGGCGAAAGTAACGTCAGTCACCCTGACCAGGTTTTTCAGAGAAATGTTCCATCTTGCCTTCTTTGCCCTGCCAGTCATCGGCGTCGGCTGGCGGGTCACGCTTGACCGTAATATTAGGCCACACTTCTGCATACTTGGTATTGATCTCAAGCATTTTCTCAAGGCCGTCTTCTGTATCGGGCAAAATGGCTTCCGCCGGACATTCGGGCTCGCAAACGCCGCAATCAATGCATTCGTTCGGGCTGATCACCAGCATGTTTTCGCCCTCGTAGAAACAGTCCACAGGGCAAACTTCAACACAGTCCATAAACTTACATTTGATGCAGGCCTCGGTGACAATATAGGTCACGGGTTTCTCCTTATTTGCCGACGCGCGGGGCGGGCCGGGCAACAAACTGAAACAGTAAGAATTCCTAAAATATTTACTTAGAGGCTTTATGCCCAAAAGCAAGCCGCTCGGCAACGCCTTTATATGCAATCAATTCTTAACTCACAAATTCATTTATAGGCCCCGTACCATATATGCCTTTATTCGCATAAATTCACTGTGGCACTGGCGGGACCAAAACCGGCACGAAAGGGCACAGCTTTAATCTCGGGTCTAAAATATTGGGTTAGGGTGGTGTCTCTGCGGTTTATCGAGAGGGGCGTTATTCACTAACGTTTTTTTCCCGCGTCTCAGAATTCATCTTGCTCATCTGTTCAGCATCAATCCCGAGTTTCCTGGCGCGCGCCAGCCACTGTTTACGCGCAAGTGCGCGCATGTCCTCAACACTGTCCATTTCGTCCATAATTTCAATGCCAAGCAGGGCCTCGATAATATCTTCGAGCGTGACGATGCCTTTGGTCCCGCCGTATGTATCCACCACCAGCGCCATATGCTGGCGACTTTCCAGAAAGTGCTCCAAAAGGTTGGGCAGGGACATGCCTGCTGAAACCCGCCGCATTTCGCGCCTAAGGTCGCCAAGCGGGGCCTGCCCTTTATCCTGCGCTTCAAGGGCAAGGATTTCATCACGCAGCACCATGCCGGTAATGTCATCCATATCACTGTCATACACCGGCAAGCGGGAAAAAGCGTGCAGCAACGTTATCTTTGACGCTTCAGATACCGATACATTGACATGCAACGCGGTAACCACGGTGCGCGGCGTCATAATGTCGGTCGCTTGCAGCGAGCTGAACTGAATCAGATTATGGATAATTTTCGCTTCATGGGCTTCAATCTCGCCGCTGCGTTCCCCAATATTGGTCATCGCGAGAAGCTCGTCTCTGCTGAACAAATGTACCGGCCTGCCGCGCGCGATCAGCTTGGTCAGGCCTTCGGAAACCCAAATGAGCGGGTAAAGCAGCCTGATGGAAACGCGAATAAACACCATGGTGGCGGCGACCAGGTTCGGCCAGTAAATAGCGCCAATGGTTTTCGGGATAATCTCTGACAAAAAGAGGATGGCCAGTGTCATGGCGCCGGAAAATAGCCCGATCCAGGCACTGCCAAATACGACCGTCGCCTGCGCGCCCGCTGCGATAGCGCCAACTGTGTGGGCGATGGTATTGACCGTTAAAATGGCGGCAAGCGACCTGTCGATCTTATCCTGCCGCAAGGTTTGCAGCATCTGTGCGCGTTTCGGTTGGCTGCTTCTCATTTTTTCAATGAAGGCAGGCGTGATACTTAAAAGCACCGCTTCCGCGATGGAGCACACGAAGGAAAACACCAACGCGAGCGATATAAAAGCGACCAGCAAGGCAATGTCTGACGATGTTGGAGCCAAGGCCGCTCCCCCATCGGCCGCAAATGCGGCGGGTCCCACCGATATGCCTATAAGCAAAAAGACACTGAATTTAAGGAATGAGGGTAGTTTCATGATTTCGCAACCTGATCGGCCAGATACATAGTGTGCTCCGTCAGGCCAGCACCAGCATTTACATAAGAGCTAAAGACCACATTTACAACGGCCTTCAGCCGTTCCTTCTTGTCAACTTCGTAGCACACAATGCCCACGCGGCCCATAAGCAGTCGTTCAGGTTTGAAAATTCAATGGCTGCAATTGACCCAAAGCGGCCATTGCCTTTCATTGGCTGCGCGTTTTTTCGTACTGTCTTGCCAGCTCCCTAGCTGACGTTGCTCCCTAGCAAGCCTAAAACCACTATCGCCAGATCACAGTCGGCACCATAGCTCAGGAGTGTCTTGGTGCCGACTATGCCGCAGCGGTCAGGTTGGCTTTCCTGGCCCTGTTCGGCTTCTAGATTTCGCTGTCCTGATCAAAGGCGTGCGGGTTCAGGCTACGGCTGCATGCGGGTAATCCTGCTGGCGCTTTTGAAACGACAGGATATGCGGCTTCACAATAACACCGGCGTCAATGTTTATCGCCCGGCGAATTGTTTCATTTTTTTGCCAACCCGCACGCCCGTCGACAACGGATGGCAAGTGCACAATAAGCGCTGCGGAAATTGATCGAGATGCACTTTCCCAAAGATAGCTCGGAGTATGATCAACAGCATAATAATCAGTTTTGCCAACCTTAAACATAGGGTCTTTGAACGTAGTCGGTTTGGCAAAATAGAAGCCCATTCCCTCATCGCAGCTTACATCAATGATCAGGCTGCCAGGTTTAAGGCACGACTTTTCAGCTTCGGTTACAAAATCAACAGGGCAGTCAGGGTTCTGCAATTTGCCGTTCACGATAATATCTGTTTCGCTTAACAGCTCTGACAAAGCTCGCTCACTGCCATCATGCTCTACGATCATCATCCTGGCTTCATCTTCTTTGCCGTAGCGAATACGCACATAATGACAGTCCAGTACTTCTTCTCGTACTTCGTGATCCGGGCGCTGAATACAAATGGTAATATCCCTGAACCCATGCGCCTTGAGCGCGTATATCGCGCCGCGGCTTACCGCGCCAAAACCAAGAATGATCGTTTTACGCGGGTTGCCATAATGCCCGTCGATCCCTTTTAGGCGCAAGGCATGCAATACGGCGCAGTAGCCTGCCATTTCATTGTTCTTGTAAAAAGTATGCCGGCCCATTTGTCCGGTTGGGCTCCAGGCAAACATATCTTCAAAAGCAATGAGCGTCAGCTTTCTGTCTACTGCGGCCTGGGTTATTGCACGCTGCTGGGCGCAATGAGGATACCCCCACAAATTCCCGCCTTCACGCAGGTCTTCCAGATCCGCCAGTGTAGGTTTCGCAATGAGTACATTGCCAACATCTGCCAACAAGTCACGCCGCGGCGCAACACCACCTGATTGGGCGTTGATTTCCTCGTCTGAAACGCCAAATGGTGCACCATATCCTTCTTCAAAGATCAGCTGCTTTCGATACTCCTCAGACAGTCGCGGCAAATGGTCTGGATGAATGGGAGCACGCTGTTCATTAGCCTTTTTAGAAGTACCAATGACCCCCAAAGTTAATTTACTCATGTTCTTTCCTTTTTTGTCGGGAGGCTGCAGGGCGGGGCTATGCTCTTGAAAAGCCAGGGTCTTCAACGTTCATCAGTCGACTACCGAGACACCAGTTCGCACCGGTCTTCCCGCTTGCGGTAGGGCCTGTCGCACTCCCAATCGTTGCCATTGTGATCAAGATGAGAGTTCTCGGGTAATTCAATAAAGGCACATGTTTGCTCTACAACGCTGAAACCGCGATCACATTTCCAGCCTGGACCATATGAGGAATTAGCCAGATATCCGCTCTCAGGTACCACTATTGCCGCACACGTATCATTGGCCTCCCTGAAGCCCCGGTTACAGTTCCATCTGCGATCATAGACTGATGCGTCGAAGTAGGCATTCTTTGGAACAATTATCTCGGCGCAAGTATCGCCTTCCTTTTGAAAGCGCGTATCACAGGCCCAACCATCGCCATATGTGTCACCGTTAAGGTGTCCATTCGCTGGCACGCCGATAGCCTTGCAGGCTTCTGACACTTTTTGGTATCCACGCAAGCACTTCCAGCTGTCCCCAGAGGCGGTCAGATACGCATTTTGCGGGACCTGAACTGCCCTGCAGTTAGCCGCCTCTTCCTTAAAGCCGTGCTTGCATGCCCAGCCGCTGCCATAAGCCCTGCCGGTAGGGTAAGAATTCGCAGGCATCTTAATCGCTTTGCAGCTATTACCTGATTTGCGGTAACCCAAATCACACTCCCAGCCGCTGCCGAAACGCTTCTCATGGGCATTTGGGGGGATATTTTGTGCCGACGCGGTGCCGGAGGTCAGAAATATGAGCGCCAAAAATAGCATTAACTTGGCTATTTCATTTGCGTATCCGGTATTTATGGTCATTGCGGTTTCCTATTTGTGTGAGCGCTTAATTCATGTGTTGGGCGCATAGCGCCGTGGCTCACGCGGCGGTTGATGCCGCCCTTGCCATTTGCGAGCGATGGATGTTGCCGAGCATGCGCGACAGACCTGTTTCCGATGCCTCGGCCCTGATGGCAGCCGGCTGCCTCTTTCGTCCTCCAGCCACCGTTTTCCCGGGACGCGACCTGCCGCGGCGAGGATGATTGTGGGCCTTTTTCTGCTGTTTTTCGGTTTTGGATGTGCGTGCCGGTTGTGCAGAACCTGCCACTTCACCTGCGATATCAAATGACCGACCGATCAGTTTTTCAACATCCCGCAATAGCGCCAGTTCGCCGTCGTCACAAAGCGAGATGGCTGTCCCGCTTTTTCCTGCTCTTGCTGTTCGGCCAATACGGTGCACATACACTTCGGCCACATTGGGTAAATCGAAGTTGATTACATGCGACACGCCGTCAACATCGATGCCGCGCGCCGCGATATCGGTTGCTACCAGAGTTTTTATCGTACCAGTCCGAAATGAAGCCAGGGCACGTTCGCGCTGGTTCTGGCTTTTATTGCCGTGGATAGCGGCGGCGGAAAGCCCCGCCTTCTCCAAATGCTGCACCACTTTGTTCGCACCGTGTTTTGTGCGGGTAAAAACAATGGTCTGTGCGGTGTCGGTTTCATTGAGGATTTCAATCAGTTTGCGTCGCTTGTCGCTTTGCGGTACACGCAATACAGTTTGCTCGATCCGGTCGATCGGCTTGGAAACCGTCGTGACTGCGATCTCGGATGGATTGCGCAGAAAGTCCTGAGCAAGCGTGCGGATCTGCTTTGGCATCGTTGCCGACATCAAAACCGCCTGGCGCTTCTTTGGCAGTTTAGCAATAATCCGGCGGATAGCAGGCATAAAGCCGAGGTCCAGCATCTGGTCTGCTTCATCGAGGACGATCGTTGTGGTTTCATCAAGCCTGATCGCACCGGTGGATATATGATCTTCCAGACGGCCTGGTGTCGCGATGACAATATCAGTGCCTTGTGCCAATGCCTTGATTTGTGGTCCCGGTTTGGTGCCGCCAACAACCACGGCCGCAGTATGCTCCATAAACTGGCCGTAGGCCTGAATGTTCTCTGCGATCTGGATCGCAAGTTCGCGCGTCGGCGTCAGGATCAAAGCTCCGCAGGTTTTCGGCGCTGTTCGCTGACGTTTCATGCTGATTTTCTGCAGTAGCGGCAGCACAAAAGAGGCGGTCTTTCCTGTTCCTGTTTGCGCAATGCCAATAATGTCCTGCCCCTGGATCATGGCAGGTATTACCTTAGCCTGGATGGGGGTAGGATCAATGTAACCCTCGGCTGATACAGCGCGAAGGATTGCCCCGGCGAGGCCGAGGTCCGTAAATTTTTTCAATTTGTACTTTCAGTGATTATCGCATGGCATATCCTGCCAATAGGGCGACAATCTATATTGGGGAGCTAGCGTAGATAAGCTGCCAAAAAGGCTGGTGTCTTGGACACCTAGAGAGGGCAATGATCTAAAGAAAATATTGCTCTAAACACACGCCGCTACCGACTTAGCTTTATGGCCTATATCGTCATCTTCGCGCGGTGTATATGCCGCCATTAAACATAGAATGCTAGAGATAGCAAGCATTTGGCGCTTTGAGCTATATTGCCATCAAAGCATGCCCGGCACAAAAGCTCGCCTTTTCTTGTAGGATTGAGCCAAAGGAAATATGAAAAAACAGATGGAATATAGACATATATTTTGGAATTTTATTTTAAATAATTTATAAATATTGTAATTTTATTGCATAAGGCGCATATTTTTACATGTAGCCTATCTTGACTACGCTTCGCGGCAGATCATTGCCGCATCCAAGAAAGGGCATTCCATGTCCTACAAAGATCTTTTTAAGTCCTCTGCTGCACCAAAGACAAATAAACCGGCAAAAAAGCCAGAGGGTCCGCCAGCGCCGCCCGCATCTGATGCGCCTGACAATTAAGCGTCAAAATACGGAAACCAGAGTTGATGTCGGAGAAGGTCAAACCTTCTCCCTTCACTCTTTTTAGATCAGGAAGACCTACGGTGAAAATTAGAAAATCCAACAAGATAGTTACCTTTAAAAAACCTTTTACGCTGTATGGTTTCAAAGGAACCCTGCCTGCGGGTCATTATGAAGTTGAAATCGAAGAGCAATGGATAGAGGGTCTCTCCTTTTTAGCCTTCAAGCGGAAACAGGTGAAACTGCACCTACAGGTGGACCCCAAGCATCCGGGAGTGCAGGAAGCTCTGATTTTGTCTGACCCGAAAGAGCTGGATGCGGCGCTCCGCCGGGATGCCGAGAAAGCAGGCACAGCAACCAAATCTCCTAAGCAAGCAGCTTTTCCTGAACGGCATAAAAAAGCGCATGAAGGCAGTAAACCAATACAGTTGCCATATGATCACACAGCGGTGACTGGGCGAGATCCATCCTTAACCTGGCCAAGTTACCACTAAAGCCACTTGCAGCGGCAACAAACCCCAACGGACCCAATGAAACAGCTTAAAAATGAAGCCCCCATGCCCCAGGAACTGCCGGAAAGAGATGATCCGAAAGAACGCCTATGCCTGAGATGTGGAACGCTTTTCTCTAGCGAATGGAAAGGCCACAGGATATGCCAGCACTGCAAAAGCTCATCTACCTGGCGCAGTGGTGTGCCGCGCAGACCTCAATCGTCGCGCGCCAAACGCTGACGCATTAAAAACAATGAGTTATATCGTTTGCGCGAATGGTTCGCTCTTGGCGAAAAACAGACATTAATTGAAGCTTCTTATAGTGGCCGCATCTGGAACGGTATGCGGGTCTAACGGTCCATCAGCTTGTCGATTGCCCGGCGTTCGGTTTTGGTGGGACGACCGGCTCCGGCGCCCCGCTTGCCAGCCGCTGCGGGCTTAAAGCTTTTTGCCGTCTTTTCCGGCGGCGGTGTGAGGTCTTTATAAAGCATTTGTGCTTCAGGCGCGGGGCCACGGCGCACGCCCGGCGCTATGATTTCAATAATTTTGATCTGTTTGGCTTGCGGAAAAGTCAGCACATCGCCGGGTTTTACAGGTGCGCTCGGCTTCACGGCGTGGGTGCCGTTAATGCGCACCTTGCCCGCCTTGCAAATTTTGGTCGCCAGCGAACGGGTTTTAAAAAAACGGGCGTGCCAGAGCCAGATATCCAGCCTGATCTTTTCGCCCGTTTCCTCTGCAGCCATAATTTTGCCCGGCTATTTTTTCTTCTCGAGCGACGCCTTCAGGCCCGCGAGTGCCGCAAAGGGGCTGTCCGGGTCTGCCTGCTTTTCGCGCTTGGGCGGACGAGAGGGTTTGCCGCTGCTACCCGGCTTGCCGCCATTCGGGCGCCCTTTGCTGCTGAAATTACGCTTACCGCGCTCGCCCAGCTTGCCCTTGCCGCGCGGTTTCCTGTTGCCGTCTTTGGCATCACCATCACCGCCGCCTGCTTGTGGCCTGCGACCTTGCGGGCGGGCTTTGCGTTTGGGTGCCCACTGGAAAAAGTAACGATCCACAAGCTCGTCTTCACCAGCGTCTGCTTCCGCCTTCGCTTCACCTTTCGCCTCAGCATCGACACCGTCCGCCGCTTGCTCTTTTGTAGCTTCCTTTGCCGGAGTTTCCTCAACTGGAGTTTCCGCATCTTTAGTTTCGGCCTTTGGCGCGTCTTCGGCCGCCGCTGCATCGGCTTTAAGGTCCGCTTCGGGTGCTGCTTCTGCCGCGTCTTTGTATTCCGCGTTTTCCGCTACTTCGGGCTTTGCCGCCTCTTCTGTCGCCTCGGGCTTGGCCTTGGCGATCTGGCGAACTTCAAATTTATAGCCCACGGTTTTCATCACGCTGGCAAAGTCTTCGCCCGACAGGCCCACGAGCCCCATAGTTTCGGGGCTCACCTCAAACCAGTCGCGAGACGACCCGAGCGGGCGCACCGCGTCGGCAAGCCGCTCCAGCATATCCATTCGCACAGCTTTTTTGCCGCACGGCTTAAAGCCAGCCAGCTCGTAAAATTCCTGGGGCGCGCCGTCTGCCATATCCACCCACACCATGCCGGGCGTGGGGATGCCGGGCAGGCCTTCTTTTTTACCGGCCATGGCCCACATCGCCAGCCGAAGCTCAGTCGCGTGGGGTTTCATCACAAACGGCATATAAAGGCTTGAGGCCCCGATGCGAATGCCAAAGCGGCGCAAGCCCTTGCGTGCATCCTGGTCAAGCTGCCTCAGGTCTGCATCAACCGCCGCGCGGCCCATCACACCGTAATGTTCGAGTAACCTGAAAGCCACACCGCGCGCGAGACCCGAGAGCACCGCCGCGCCTTCAGGCGCTTCTATTTCGCCGTTCAGTTCCTGCGCGAGTTTAACCAGTGGGTCCATGCGCTCCGAAATACGGGTATCAAGCCATTCCTGGGTTTTTTCTTTCACCAGCTCAGCGTTTTCACCCGCAAGCAGCGTGCTCGCGAGCAACTTGATGCGCGGGCCAAACAAAGCACCGCTATCGTGCAGGGTGGCAATAGGCGCGCCGTCCCAAACAATCACTGGCTTATCAAGGCCTTCACTAAAATCAAATTCCAGCGTTTTGAAACCCACATTGGCAAATATTTTCGCCCGGCGGGTAAGCTCGATCTGCAAGCCTTGGTCTGCTGCGGCCTTGAGCATTTTCTGCTCGTCGCCAGCAGCGCTTGCGTCGGCCTTAAAAGAAAATCCGTTCAGTTCGCCGATGTCATGTCCTTCGACAGAAACCGTATTTGTTTCGCTATCTATGCTCACGCGGAGTGCGTCCTTTTGCCTGAGCGAGCGCATGAGGACCGCCGTGCGGCGATCCACAAATCTCTGGGTTAATTTTTCGTGCAGCGCGTCCGACAAGCGGTTTTCAACACTGCGGGTTACATGGGCCCAGTGGGCCGCGTCACTTAGCCAACCTCCCCGGTGTGACACATATGTCCACGTGCGAATATTGGCAATTCGACCGGCCAAGGTATCTATCTCACCGTCCATATTGTCAAGACGCTTCACTTGGGCTGCGAACCAGTCGTGGGGAATGGTGCCGCCGGGGCCCATCAGATCAACAAAGATTCGCCTGAGAAGCCCGTGATGGTCGCCGGGGGAAACTTTACGGAAATCAGGAATTTGGCATATATTCCAAAGCCTTGAGACCGCATCTTTATTGTCAGCAAGGGCCAGAATTTCATCGTCCTGCGCCAGTTTTTTCAGCGCGGCGAGGTCCAGCCCGTAAGGCGAGCGTATCAGGCCTTCGCTGTCTGTATTTTCTTCGAGCGAGCGTAAAAGCCGGGGAATCGTTGTAAAATTCAACCGGCGGTTCCGCCAAAAAACCGATTTCACCGGCGCGAACTGATGCTCTTCTATCTGGGCGATCATGGCCTCGGTCATCAGCTCGGCGCTTGAGCCGCCGAGCGTGGAAAAACTGCCGTCGTTCCTATAGCGCCCCGCCCGCCCGGCGATTTGCGCCGCCTCCGGCGCGGTGAGTTCGCGGAACGTGCGGCCATCAAATTTGGTGAGGCTCGAGAAAGCCACATGCTCAACATCCAGATTAAGCCCCATGCCGATGGCATCGGTTGCCACCAGATGGTCCACTTCGCCGGCCTGATACATTTCAACCTGCGCGTTCCTTGTGCGCGGGCTCAAGGCCCCCATCACAATCGCCGCACCGCCCTTGTGGCGTTTCAAAAGCTCCGCCATGCCGTACACTTCGTCGGCTGAAAAACCAACCACCACGCTGCGGTTTGGCAGGCGCGAGAGCTTCGAGGGCGGCACATAGGAAAGGTTCGAAAACCGCTCGCGGTAAAGAATTTCAGCGTCTGGCACCAGCCGGGTTATGAGCGCGCGCATGGTAGATGCGCCGAGCAGCAGGGTTTCAAAGCGGCCACGGGAATGCAGCATATGCTCGGTGAAAATATGCCCGCGCTGGGGGTCAGCGGCCATTTGAATTTCGTCGATAGCGACAAAATCAACCACCTTTTCCCGCGGCATAGCCTCAGCCGTGCACATAAAATAGCGCGCGCCTTCGGGCATGATGCGCTCTTCCCCGGTCATCAGCGCGACCTGATTTTTGCCCTTCACGGCCACCACGCGGTCATACACTTCGCGAGCGAGTAGCCGAAGCGGAAAGCCCATCAGGCCAGAGGAATAGCCCAGCATGCGCTCAACCGCATAGTGGGTTTTCCCCGTATTGGTGGGGCCAAGAACCGCCTTTATCATGCCTGCCATAAAAGTGCCTGAAGAAGATAATCCGGACCGAGGTTTCTAACGCGCAGGCGTGTTCGAGACAAACATTAATTGGTAACAAAGCACCAACTGAAAGAAACTATTTCACTACATATACAATAAAATAAATCCGTCATCCCGGCGCAGGCCGGCTCACGAAGCAGACGGGACGTCAATCCATTTTAAACGCATAGCTCAATGACACGGGTGGACCCCGGCCTTCGCCGGGGTGACGGTTGAGGTTAGGGTGACGTTCTTTTGTGGCCTTCGCCGGGGCGACGATTGATTTAAAATCATGATGAAGCGAGGCGACGGACCGGTCGCCTACTTGGCCTGCAGATTATAAGTGGCGCACCCAAGTATGTGCGAAGAACCCTAACATCAGGCCCGCTACGCCTAAGAGGATAACTGTTTCAATCGTAGCCGATATATAGACCCCAAAACTACTTCCGTATACGGCCCCAATCAGTGCTAGAAGAATCGGTCTTGGCTTCCATTTTTTCGCGTCAAAATAGGGCAACATTGCAAGGGCAACAAATATCCCCACAGCCAGCGCGCCAACAACTGGGACATCTCTTAGCAAAAGCAAACCAGTGGCTATCCCTGTAGCGACAGAGAATGTAACGACCCCATCCCAATCAACTGAAGGCCACCGGTGAATGTTATTAGTGTTCTGCGGTCGCTTCTTTTTTTGCGATTTGCGAGCCTTCTTCTTTTTCATACCCCTGACCCCCTGCCTGTCCCTTCGCTTTTCTATTTAAGTGCAACACCTTATTCCTTCAACTCCAAGTCTTTGGGAAATCACTTTTATCGTACCCAATGAAGGTTGGAGTGACGATCAGACTATCGGTGATGATGGAAGGGGCGCGGTGACGTCTTTTCTGCTTGTGCCGAGTTGGTCGCAAACCACTTGGACATTTCCTCATGGGCCAATATGTAATATATATTTGACATTAAGTCGTATATTTATTACATAAAGAACAATAAACACGACAAAACAACAAAAGCGAGGTTCAAAATGTCATCCCAGGAAAAACGTGTTGCTGTCTCTCTGTTCAGCTCAATCATTGTATTTTGGTATTTTATTACCTATGCCACCGGCCTTCACACAGGCGGTGCGCTCACGGGGCCAGACGCCAACTATCTGGTGGGTAAAATCGCTTTTATAATGATCGGTATCGGCATTGTCGCAACCATCATAATTCACATCATTTTCACCATCATCTACACGGTCGCCAAAGGCGAGCAGGATGAAGCCGAAAGCGAAGACGAACGCGACAAGCTCATCGAGCTTAAGGCCATGCATATCGCGTTTGTGGTTTTCTCATTTGCCTTTATGGGCCTGCTCGGCTTCATGGCCTTTGGCGGCATGGGGCCTTATATGGTGATCCTGCATACAATCGGCAGCTTGTATGCTGCCAGCATCCTCGCTGACTGTATCAAGCTCTTTCTGTACCGCAGGGGGTTCTGATATGAAAAAGGGCATCATCAGCAATAATGTGCGCCGCCTTCGGTTCGATAGCGGCGAGATGACCCAGCAACAGCTGGCAAAAGCCGTGGGCGTAAGCAGGCAGACCATTGTCGCCATTGAAAAATGCAAATATTCACCGTCGCTCGAACTGGCGTTTCTGATCGCGCATACGTTCGGTATGCCCATCGGCGACGTTTTTTCCTACCAGTTGGGTGAGTAAGGGCAAAGCCTAACCCTCACCCCGGGTTTGATCCGGGATCCACCTGTACCATAATACTCTACGCCTAACATGGACCCCGGCCTTCGCCGGGGTGACGATGAAGGGCTGAGCAATATCCGTTTGTCGGCATATGGTATTTTCTGGTCGCCGCCTATATAAAAATGATACGACAAACGCTCGCGCTGTTTGCCCGCTTTGGAGGCAAATAGGCACTGACAAATTTCAGGAGGCCGCGTTTTAACGTATGGAATATGCATGGGTTGCCGTGGCGTTCGCTTGCGGATTTTTTGCCAAACAAGTAAATTTGCCGCCGCTTGTTGGTTATCTGGGCGCAGGCTTTGGCCTGCATGCCTTGGGGGTTGAGCCGGATTCGTCTTTCAAAGCCCTGTCAGAGCTCGGTATTACCCTGTTATTATTCACCATCGGGCTCAGGCTCAATATTGGCAATTTGTTAAAAACCGAGATCTGGGCCGGTGCCAGTGTCCATATGGCCCTCGTGATTGCGCTGACGAGCGCGACCTGTCTTTTGTTTGCTTTTCTGGGTGTGCAGTATTTCGCCCTGCTTGATTGGCCAGCGGCAGCGCTGATAGGCTTTGCGCTGAGTTTCAGCAGCACGGTTTGCGCGGTAAAATTCCTGGAGGAAAGCGGCGAAATTCGCACGCGCCACGGCCAGATAGCCATCGGTATTCTGATAATTCAGGATTTTGCCGCGGTGATATTTCTCGCCCTTGCTACCGATAAATCACCCTCCCTATGGGCACTATTATTGCTCGGCTTGCCACTGATCAGGCCAATGCTTTTTGCGCTGATCGAGCGCTGCGGGCACGGCGAAATATTAACGCTCGTAGGCTTTTTCCTGGCCTATTCGGGCAGTGAGCTGTTTGAGTTTGCCGATCTGGAACCCCACGTGGGCGCACTGGTGGTTGCCATAATGATCAGCAGCCACGCAAAAGCGGCGGAACTGGCCAAAGCCCTATTGAGCTTCAAAGACCTTTTCTTGATCGGATTTTTCCTCTCAATCGGCTTCACCGCTTTGCCAACGTCTGAGATGCTGATCACTGCCATTGTAATTGCGGTCGGTCTGCCCGCAAAAGCCAGCTTGCTCTTCCTCTGGTTAACACGGCTGAAACTAAGAAGCCGCACCTCATTTTTAACGACGCTGAGCCTTGCTAATTATAGCGAGTTTGGGCTGATCGTATGCTCGGTTGGTGTAGCGCGGGGCATGCTTGAAACCGAATGGCTGGTTATCGTAGCGCTCGCAGTGGCGCTGTCGTTTGTTTTTTCAAGCGTTATCAACATCAGAACCCACAGCCTCTACGAGCGCTGGATCACAGGGATCAAACGGTTCGAAAAACCTGAGCGTTTGCCTGACGACATATTTTCCCAGCCGGGCGATGCCACCATTTTGGTGATCGGTATGGGCCGGGTAGGCACGGGCGCTTACGAGGCCTTGCAAGATTACGAGCAGGATAAAATTTGCGGCATCGATGTGGACCGCAGCCGGGTGGCCACCCATACCGGCGCGGGGCGGCATGTTATTGCAGGCGACGCCGAAGACCCGGATTTTTGGGCGCACATCAATCTGGACAGCACCAGTTTGATAATGTTCACCATGCCAAAGCATCAAGATACCTTGCAGGCGGTCAAGCAGGTTCACCATGCTGGGTACAGGGGAAGAACCGCAGGCATTGCCCGCTATGAAGATGAGCGGAAAGAGCTGCTGGCGGCAGGCGTTGATGTGGTGTTTAATTATTATGCCAATGCTGGCGCCGGGCTTACCGAGCATAGTATGCATCTGGCCGAGTGACGCAGCTAGATAAATTACAAGCGGCCCAGAGAGTTCAGGCGAGCATCAAATTCCTTCAAATTTAACTTAACCGCTTCAGCAAGCTTGATGTTGCGAGCGTGATTATGTTGTATGGTTGCAGGCAATCAGGAGGGTCATCATGGCAGAGAATTCAAATAAGAAAACACACGGCAAAAAACTGGCCAAAAAATTTGACCGGCGCCAGTTTTTAAAAAGCTCAAGCATCGCTGGCGGGGCGCTGGTCACTGGCGCAGCCATGGCGCAAGAGGCCGAAAAGAACCCGCCAATTGGTGCGCCGGGCGATCTGGACATTGCCGAAAAAATTACCGGCCTTTCCTACACCGACAAAGAACGTGCGCTTATTTATGATGGCCTTGAAGACACCGTAAACCGCATCCGCACACGGCGGGCCAAGGCTCCGCTTGCCAATACCGACGCGCCTGCGCAAACGTTCGACCCTCGCCTGCCCGGCCGCATGTACGCGCCGCAGCGGAACGAAGTGCGCATCGCCGCTACTGATGCCGGACCCTTACCGCGCGACGAAGATATTGCCTTTGCACCCGTCTGGAAACAGGGGGCTTGGCTACGCTCAGGCCAAATATCCGCTGTGCGGCTCACCGATATATATATCCAGCGCATCCGTAGCACCGCGCCCAAGCTCGAGTGTTTTGTCACCGTAATGGAAGACAGTGCCAAAGCCGAAGCCCGACGAGCAGACACGGAGCTGCGCAGCGGTAAGGACCGAGGGCCGCTCCACGGTATTCCCTATGGCCTCAAGGATTTGGCCGACACAGCTGGCGTGCGCACCACATGGGGTGCTGAGCCCTACAAAAACCGGGTGCCCGGTGAGGACGCCGAGATTGTTACGCGCCTCAGGAACGCCGGGGCTGTGCTGCTCGGCAAAACCACGCTCGGGGCGCTGGCATACGGCGACTTGTGGTTTGGCGGGTTGACCAAAAACCCGTGGAATTTGGAAGAGGGCTCTTCGGGCTCCAGCGCCGGGTCGGCTTCAGCCACCGCCGCCGGGCTTTGCGCTTTTTCCATCGGCACAGAAACACTTGGCTCGATCGTATCACCCACCAGCCGCTGCGGCGCTGTGGGGCTGAGGCCCACCTTTGGCCGCGTGCCGCGCTCAGGTGCGATGGCGCTTTGCTGGTCGCTCGACAAAATCGGACCAATCACCCGCTATGTGGAGGATACGGCCCTTGTGCTTGAGGTATTGAACGGGGCTGACAAAGGCGACGCAAGTTCTCTTGACCACGGCTTCCAGTATGACGGCGTGGCCGCCATCGCTGAAGACATTGTAATTGGTTATGATCCCAAGTGGTTTGAGGAAGCCACCGAGAGCGACAAGGCTGTGCTCACCCGCGTTCGGGAGATGGGGTTCCAGCTCACCGAGATCAAATTGCCGGACATGCCTTACGGCAGCCTTATCACAACGCTGGAGGTGGAAGCCGCCGCCGCGTTTGAAGAGCTTACGTTTTCTGACCAGGATGATCTGATGCGCTGGCAGGAGGAACGGGCCTGGCCCAATACCTTCCGCGCTGCTCATTTTCATTCGGCCGTTGAAGCCCTGCAGGTCGACCGGTTCCGCCGCAAGGTGATGGAAGCCATGGCCGGTGTTTATGATACGGTTGATGTTATCATCAGCCCCAATTTCGCTGGCGGTATGCTCTTGATCACCAATTATACCGGCACGCCGAGCCTCTCGCTACCTGTGGGTATGGAAGAGCGCGGCAATGTTCCGCTGACGGCGCACAATCCTCCGGAAGAGCCACAGACCGTGGCCAAAAGCCTGCCGCATTCGATCACGCTTTGGGGCAATATGTTCAGGGAAGATCAATTGCTGGCGATTGGTCGACTTCTGGAAGAAGGCACCGGATTTTACAGTCGTAACCGCCCTGCGCTTTAGGCGCTGTTTTCACCTGTCATGGGTGTCACACCGCCGCTGTCACACTTGGGAAATGTGACACCCGGCGGCTGTGTGCGCCGTAAGGCCTTGATATCCGGGTGTTCCTGGGCTGGCGCGGTGGAAAATCACGAGGCAAAGGCCAGACAGGAATGTCACACAAGTGTCACGACACCCGGTCGTGCGCTTATAAGGCTTGACCTCATCGGGCGAATCGCTTATTCAGCGCTGCATCCAGCCATAAGGCGGATGTTTTTTTGAACCGATCATAAAGATTCCGTGGGCACCCACACCGCCCGCGAGAAAAATAAGGATAAAGATCATGGCTCGCGTATGTGAACTTACTGGCAAGCGTGTAATGAGTGGCAACAATGTGTCGCACGCACATAATAAAACTCGTCGTCGCTTTCTGCCAAACCTAACCAAGGCAACACTTATCTCTGATGTTCTTGGCCGCTCTATCAGCTTCCGCCTTTCAACGCATGCTCTGCGTTCGGTGGAACATAATGACGGACTTGATAACTTCCTTCTTAAAGCGCGCGACGGTGATCTGTCTGCTGCGGCCCTGAAGGTGAAGAAAGAGATCAAGAAAAAGCAAAAAGCTGCTGCTGCAGCTTAACTCTTTATAATTTATAGCGAAATTTAAAACGCTGCGCCTGCTGGTTGCGGCGTTTTTTAGTGTCTACTGTTTGTTTCGTTACCGAAGCGATTGCGGTACATGCCAGTCAAACACCATGAAAAGGGTGCGCTGAAGCGGATTGAAATTATCGTCAGACATCATATAGAGCCGCACCATACCGTCCTCCAGAACCTCTATATCCAGCGCTTCCATATTATCAACCGACAGCGGGTCAGCGAGATGCGCGAGCTCGCGCCCAACCAGGGTTTGGCCGCTGGCAACTTCGTCCGCGCTCAAGTGCATCACCTTCACAGAAACCCCGTCGAGCTGGGAATAGTGACGCAATAACAAGAGGATATCACCGTTCGGCAGTGTAGCTGCGTCTGTTGGCGAATAATTTGAAGGCGGCCTGAAACGCCTTGTTTCTACGCTTTTTTCGTTCGCAATCCACACCGGCAATGTGTTTTGCTGGTCGAGCCCACGCTCGGCAAACATTACCAACTTACCAGTGGGCAGCATTGTCATTGCTTCGATGCCGCCATTCCCGGAGAGCACGCTTAGATCAACAAGGTCATTCACTGGGGCTGGTCGGTTCGGCCCACCAACCCTCTCGACCTCCAGAATTCGGTGCTCTTGCTCAAAACCTACCAGAAATCCGGTCTCTCCAAGCCGCACCAGGCTTTCAGCGTCATAGTCGGACTTATCTCTCCCGCGAGCCCCCTTTTCAAAGAGATAAAGGCGTCCAATACCCAGCGGTTTGTCACCCTTCAGGTCGAGTGCCGTCTGTAGCCAGTCCCCTTTATCACTTAACAGCAGGATGGATTTGGCACCCTTTTCCAGCGCTAGCGCCGACCAACCGCCAAAATCGTCATTATCGCTTGAGAGCGCCCAGCCAGCGACATAGCTAAGCTCCCCAACCCTATTCACAGCCGGGTTTTCTTGGTTCAGGGCGATAGGTTCGGCTTTGATTTCAACAACAAAAGGCCCATTCTCCAAAGCGCGTGCAGCCCACCCGCGACCAACATAACTGGAAATGCCAGCCGCCACCGTGAGACCCAAGATCAGCAATACAATTATTTTATTACGCATCCGAAATGAATATCCTTTTGGTTGAATTAACCTATTTTACGCGGTTTTGGCGCGATTTCCGCAAACAGTTCTGCGAGCTGTTCGGTCATTGCGCCGCCCAATTGCTCGGCATCAAGAATGGTGACGGCCCGCTCATAATAGCGTGTTACATCATGGCCAATGCCAATCGCTATCAATTCCACCGGAGAGCGGCTTTCTATCCATTTTATGACTTGTCGTAGGTGATTTTCCAAATATGTGCCTGAATTGACCGACAAAGTGCTGTCGTCCACCGGTGCGCCATCTGATATAACCATCAGGATGCGGCGTTCTTCGGTTCGGGCAATGAGCCGATTATGGGCCCACAACAGGGCTTCACCGTCGATATTTTCCTTGAGCAAACCCTCGCGCATCATCAGGCCCAAGTTCCGGCGGGCGCGCCGCCAAGGGCTGTCCGCGGTTTTATAGATAATGTGCCTAAGGTCGTTTAATCGACCGGGTTTTTGCGGTCGACCAGCTTGCAACCATTTTTCGCGAGATTGGCCACCTTTCCAGGCTTTCGTTGTAAAGCCGAGGATTTCAACCTTCACACCGCAGCGCTCCAGCGTTCGCGAAAGAATGTCAGCAGAAATCGCAGCGATAGAAATGGGCCTGCCGCGCATGGAGCCCGAATTGTCCAAAAGAAGCGTTACCACCGTATCTTTAAATTCCGTGTCCGATTCGACCTTATAAGAAAGCGGCCTCAAGGGGTCTGTTACCACCCGCGCAAGACGCCCTGCATCGAGCACACCTTCTTCCAGATCAAAATTCCAGTGCCGCCGCTGCTGCGCCAACAGCCTTCGCTGCAATCGGTTTGCCAGCTTTGAAACCGCGCCTGAAAGGTGCGCCATCTGCTGATCGAGGTACTTACGCAAGCGCTCAAGTTCTTCCAGATCACAAAGCTCTTCAGCCTTGATCACCTCATCAAATTCTGCTGCGAAAATCTGGTAAAATGGCGTGTCGGGCAGATTGTCCAGCGGTCTGTTTGGACGCCACGGCACAGCCCCTTCATGTTTGCCTTCGCCGGTTTCCGCTTCTGTATCGTCCATATCGTCAAGCGCCGCTTCACTTGAAGCATCATCATCAGCACTTTCGCCTTCGCTGTCTTCGCTGCTTTCTGCGCCGCTAGCGTCGCCCTCGTCGCCGTCTCCTTCTTCAGTGTCAGCGTTATCAGCTGCGTCGCCTTCGCCGTCATCGGGTTGCTGGTTCTGGTCTTCAGGGTCAACCTGGTCCCCGTCGCCGTCGCCAATAAGATGAGAAATCATACTGCGGCTAATCACCGATAGGGCGCGCTGATCCTCAAACTTATCTTCAAGGTCATCCAGCAGATGGCCAATGCTTTCTTCAAGCCATTTGCGCTGGCCTTCTACCGCAAGCGCCGCTTCCGTCGGCGCGGCTTCGCCTGTCAACCGCTCGCGGACCATAAGGCGCATCACATCAGCAAGGCGGCCATGCTCGTCATCACTGGGGCGCGACAGGCCCGCTTCAAGGGACCTTTTGGCCTCCAAAACCGCGAGGTTTGCCTTGGTGCCGTCCATCTGGCGTGCACCAATCGCTTCTACCCGGGCTGTTTCAACAGCGTCAAAAATCGCCCGTGAAAGCGTACCGCCAGGAGCCAGCTTGCGGTGCAATTTTTCGTCATGGAAACGGTGCTTCAAAGCATAACTGTCAGCCTCGCCGCGCATTTCCGCGATGCTGCGCTTGGTTATTTTGTGGGGCATATGCGAAATTCGGGCTTCGCCATCAGCCAGCCCCGGCACATCAGCGGTGAAATTTACGTCCAGAGCGCTGTCTTCTGAGACCGCGCGCGTAGCGCAGCCAACCGCCTGCTCAAAAATTTCACGATTTTTCTGGCTGCCATCTGCCACAGAGCTGCACCTTGCCTTTGCCTTGATTACCCAACCAACAGATTGGAGGCATTTTCCTTCAGGTCTTCGCCAAAGGACCGCTGATAATATTCAGCAACGATTGCACGCTCGGCTTCATCACATTTATTGAGGAAACTGACCTGAAAGCCAAAGCCTACGTCGCCAAAAATAGCCGCATTCTGTGCCCAGGTAAGCACCGTGCGCGGGCTCATCACCGTGGAGATATCGCCAGCGATAAAACCTGTGCGGCTAAGGTCTGCCACGCGCACCATATTCTCAATGGCTTTGCGGCCTTCGTCCGTTTGGTAGGAAGGCTCTTTGGCCAGCATAATTTCACATTCCGTGGCGTGGGGCAGATAATTCAGCGTGGCAACGATATTCCAGCGGTCCATCTGGCCCTGGTTTATCTGCTGAGTGCCGTGGTAAAGACCCGTTGTATCGCCAAGGCCCACCGTATTGGCCGTAGCAAAAATGCGAAACGCCGGGTGCGGACGAATAACGCGGTTCTGGTCGAGGAGCGTAAGCTTGCCTTCGACTTCAAGAATGCGCTGGATAACAAACATCACGTCCGGGCGGCCCGCGTCATATTCATCAAACACAATTGCAGTGGGATTTTGCAAAGCCCACGGCAGCATGCCTTCCTGAAATTCAGTAATTTGTTTGCCGTCGCGCACAACAATGGCGTCTTTGCCCACCAGATCAATACGGCTGATGTGGCTGTCGAGGTTCACCCTGATTGTGGGCCAATTGAGACGCGCTGCCACTTGTTCGATATGGGTGGATTTTCCCGTGCCGTGATACCCTTGGATCATCACCCGGCGATTGTGCGAAAAACCCGCTAGGATCGCCAGTGTGGTGTCATGGTCAAACACATAAGCATCGTCAAAGTCGGGAACATGCTCGGTGCGTTCTGCGAACGCAGGCACCTGCATATCCACATCAATTCCAAACACATCACGAACCGACACGGACTTTTCCGGCAAGTTCAAATTCGGCAAATTTTCGGCCGCGCTTGCGGTCATGAGACAACCTCTTAACTTGGTGCAGCGCCCAACAGTACGCTGCTAATTTTTTCTCACTTGATCCCGAATATAATAGGGGATTAATTGCTTTACCAGAAGCAGCGACTGCTGCAACCGTTAGATTTTATATAATTGAAGGTAAGGCATACATGGGCGAAGTCACAAAACTGATCGAAAAAAAACTAACCGCGGCGCTTTCGCCTACCTTTTTGGAGGTCATAAACGACAGCGATAGCCACCGGGGGCATGCGGGCCACGACGGGTCTGGCGAAAGCCATTTCACGGTGATTATTAAATCAGAGGCTTTTCGCGGTGAGACCCGCGTGGCGCAGCAACGCATGGTGATGGGCGCTTTGAAAGAGGAGCTCGCCGGTAAAATTCACGCGTTGGCAATTAAGGCAAGCGCGCCCGATACTTAGCGCTGAAATTAGGCTGTCGTACCAGAGCCATAGAACTGACCCAGCTTAGCAAAATGCAGCGACTTGCCACCCTTGACACATACTAATCCAAGGGCGATAGGGGTAATGATCGACTGTTACCAACATTCTGGCGTCCGCGATGATCACTTCGCAATGATCGCTTTAAACACAGGAGTGAGGTTCATGAAGAAGATAAAGGTTTTAGCATTTGCCAGGCTGTCAGGCTTGATGGCCTTAAACTGGGCCGCTGTAGCAGACGACGCAACGGGAAATGCCGCAGACCAAATCCTTGCGCTCGAACGCTGCAAAGCCGTATCTGATGACGATGCACGGCTCGCCTGTTTGGACAAAACGCTGAATGGTTTCGATTTTGAGCGTGCAGCGAAAGCGCTTCGCGTTGCAACCGGTCATGCTGTTGAAAGCGACGAGACAAAAGCAAAGAAGGCTAAAGCAGAAAAGGCCCGGCAAAAGAAAGAATTTGGTAAAATCCGCATCACCAAAGAAGGTCCGAAATTGATAGAGGACGAGATTAAGAGCGTACGGAAATTACGAACTGGCAAATATTTGTTCACATTGGCAAGTGGGCAGGTTTGGCATCAAACCGACACCGATAACCCCGGGCGTGTTAAAGAAGGTATGAAGGTTAAAATAAAAAAGGGCGGCCTTGGCAACTACCTGATGACCATCAAGTTAAGTCGTCGCACCTTGCGCGTGAAGCGGGTGAAATAGCGCTCTTACACGCCTAAAACATCAACCGGAAAACCAACAAAGCTGCACACAAAAGCGCGCCAATGACCGGCACCCACATAGGAACTTCAAATTGTGGGGGCTCTGTTTCCGCACTATCAAGACCTTGGCCGCGTCGCTTAATCAGAACAAGCCCGATGTTGACCAAGGCAAACACCAAAAGCACAATAAAGCTGGTGAGCTGCGCCAAGGTGGTGAGCGGTAACCAAAGCGCAAAGCCAAGCACGGTTGCGGTTACAAGTCCTGTTGCCAACAAGGGGGTTTGGGTGACTTCTGCGACCTGGCCAAGCCTGGCGTAGGCAATCCCCTGCCGTGCCATTCCGTATATAACGCGCGACGCCATAATGATTTGCACCAAAGCACCGTTCACAACGGCTATCAAGCTAACGAAGGCAATAGGGCCTGCAGAATAGCCGGCGGCTTCGACAATGGCGGCCAGCGGTGCATCACTTGCCGCCAACGCCTCGGCCGGCAAGGCATAAAGAGCGACAAGCGCAACAGAAATATAAAGTAAAACCGCAATGGTGATTGCGAGGAGAATAGCAATGGGCAGCACCCGCCGAGGGTTTTTTACTTCCTCAACCAGGTTGACCATATCTTCAAAGCCAATGAAGGCAAAAAACGCCAAAAATGCACCGAGCGAAATTCCTATAATTTCACCACTTAGAGGCAGGGCTAGAGCTACGCCTATAGGCCTTGCCTCCGGTGCACCAATTCCTGCACTTGTCACATACAAGAGGCCACCAATTTCTGCGAGCGTAACGGCAACAACAACCAGAGCTGACTGTTTGATCCCCCACGCGGCAATACCCCCGAGCAACAGCACAAGAAGCGTAATTGCAAGCGGTGCAGGCATCGTCAAAAACAGCGCCAAATAGCCCGTGAAGCCATTGGCAATAGTAGCTGCCGAGACAATACCTGTGAGCACCACTAGCCAGCCCACAAGCCGGGCAAGCCGTGCGCTCCCAAACGCTTTTTCTACATAAAGCGCTTCACCGGCACTTCTCGGGAAGCGGGACGCCATCTCAGCGTACGAGAGCGCGCTAAAGGCCGCGATAATACCGGCGACGACAAAAGCAAAAGCAAGCTTGTCACCCGCCAGCCCCGCCACTTTGCCGATGAGCACATATATGCCTGCACCCACAATGGTGCCGAGGCCATAAAAGGTGATAACCGGCAAAGACAGGCTGCGTTTTAGCTGAACTGGGTTTTGCGGCATTTTTGCTCCCAACTGTCTTTGGGGTTCATCCTTGAAAACCCGTCTATTTGATCCCGTTTGCACGCTGCAATTCACGAATGAAAGCAACGAGCATTTCTTTTTCGGCTTCTGTGACACCTTCTACGGGCGGCATATCACCATACTCCCAGTGGGGCGTTCTGCACTCACCGCTATTGCGGCGTGTATCTGATCACCATTTTTGTGCCCTGAGCGGTAAAAAGGGTGAATAAGCAGCGGACCACTAAAGCCTGAACAGTTTGAAACATTATAAACACGCGGAAAACCTTGTGTCGCGCGTTTTTTATTTGTTTCACGTGACAAACGCCTGCAGGGCAGTCAAGATGCGGTCTATTCATTTTTAGAATTAAAACTAAACAGGATGTCTTCTAACAACAGGGAGGAAACCATGGGTTATCTACTAAAAATATGTGCTGCCTTAAGTTTGACGGTTTGGGCTTCAACTACAGCCCAGGCAAACAGTGACACCATAAAGCTCGCGGAGTTTCTTGATTATGAAACCGTGGCAGGCCCGCAAATTTCTCCCGACGGCACGCAGATAATTTATACCCGCGGCTGGGTTGATAAAATGAAAGACCGGCGCGCCAATACGCTCTGGATCATGAATGCTGACGGCAGCAAAAACCGACAGTTGGTAAAGGGGTTCGGGGCACGCTGGTCTCCAGATGGCACCCGCATCGCCTATGTGCAACTGGACGACAATAAAAAACCACAGATTTTTGTACGCTGGATGGATGCGGAAGGCGCCACCACGCAGGTCACTCGCGGCTCACTTAGGGCGCGCAGCATGGCGTGGTCCCCTGACGGCAAGCATATCGCGTTTGTTTCGCGTATCCCCCACCCAACCAAATGGACCGTTAAATTGCCGGGCCGCCCGAAAGGCGCGAAATGGACACCAAACCCCGAAATTATAGACACCTATCATTACAGGCAAGACAGGGTTGGGTCCTATAACGACAAGCGCGACCATTTGTTCATTGTACCGTCTGAGGGTGGCACGCCGCGTCAACTCACCAAAGGCAACTGGAATGTCGGCGCGCGCAGAATTGGCGCAATCGCTGTCGGACCAGCCCTTAGTTGGTCCCCGGACGGGACAAAAATTGCCATTGACGGCAACGCTGCAGATGACTGGGAAATGAATTATTTTACCGCCCATATTTATATTGTGGACGTAAACACCGGCAAGCATACAGCTATAACAGACGGAACAGGCTATTGGTCCAACCCGAAATTTTCGCCTGACGGCAAGAAAATAACCTATGCCGGCGTAGCCGCATGGGACCGCACAGCACCCTTTGCTGACCTGTGGACAATGGACGCAGACGGCGGCAATAAAACCATGATCGCCTCCGATCTAGCTGACGCACCCAACAATCTCACATGGGCCAAAGGCAGTCGCGGTGTTTATTTCACCATGTCCAAGGAAGGCAGCGTCAACACCTATCATGCGTCCATGAAAGGTGAGGTTAGGTCGGTCACCTCAGGCATGCAGGTGCTGCGCTTCTCCAATGTAAGCGACAAAGGCGTGGCCGTTGGTACGCTGGAAAGCTTCACAAACCCCCGTGATGTTGTTCGTTTCAACATTAAAGACGGCAGCAAAATGGTTGAGCTAACCGACGCAAACGCAGACATTTTCAGCGGCAAAGATTTCGGCAGCATCGAAGAGGTTTGGTATACATCCTCTGAAGAAACCCGTGTGCAGGGCTGGATGCTCAGGCCCCCGGGGTTTGATGCCTCAAAAAAATACCCGCTTTACTTGGCGATCCATGGTGGCCCACACGCCATGTATAACGCTGGTTTTAATTTTGGCAGGCTAGAGCAAGCCGCGAACGGTTATGTCGTTCTCTACACCAATCCGCGTGGATCGACCGGTTACGGGATGAAATTTGCGAACGCAATTCAGGACGCATACCCGGGCCAACGCGACTATGACGATCTGATGGCTGGGGTCGATACTGCTATTGGCAAAGGCTATATAGACCCGGACCGTATGTATCTGGAAGGCTGCTCTGGTGGCGGTGTGCTCACCACCTGGATTGTGGGCCAAACCGACCGGTTTAAAGCCGCGGTGGCGCGCTGTCCGGTGGTAAACTGGATATCCATGGCCAATACGACCGATGTTGCTGGCTGGGCTTCCAATTTCTTCCGCCCCCCCTTCTGGGAAGACCCTACAAAATGGCTCGCGCATTCACCGATCATGCATGTGGCCAATGTCAAGACGCCGGTTTTGTTGATGACAGGCGACAAAGACCTGCGCACACCGCTGGCACAAGCCGAAGAGTATTACGGCGCGCTGAAGCTCCTCGGTGTTCCCACTAAGCTCATTCCCATGCGCGGGGAATATCACGGCACGGGCACGATCCCGTCCAACTTTATGCGGACCCAGCTATATATCCGCAAATGGTTTGACGAACATACACCTAAGGCTAACGACGCAGAATAATTTCGCTAGCAGATGTACAAAAAGGCCTCATTTTGTGGGGCCTTTTTTTGTTTCAGGACGGTAACCGTTTAGCCGCCTCTTTCCCGGACATGATAGGAGTAATCTCAAACTCTACCAGGTCGCTCCAGCGCGATATCCATACAGCAATTAGGTTTGGGTCAGCAGTTTCAACAATCTGATAACAAACGCTCATGTCTTCACTGAGCCAACTATCCACATAGTTCAAACCGTCAGGCATAAGCCTGCCTCTCGCGTGAAAACGCTTGTAGACCAGCGCAGCGCTGCTCTTGAATTTTTCAATCACCATATATTGCATTAGCAAGCACCATAAACGGTATGGGGTGGGTTGTTCAAATCCGTTCGCTAATCCTGCCGCTTTTAGAGCGTATCCGGTCTAATTTGAAACAGTCTGAGCCAACAAAAAACCCCGGAGTTATAAAGCTCCGAGGTTTCTTGCAATTTTTGTTTTTAGAGTAAAAATTTAGTTTGATGGACCAGGTACACTGCTGGGGCCTGTGCCAGGTTTTCCGTCAACGATATAGATGCTGACTTCATAATCACCTGTGCGGAAGGTGCCAAATCCGTTCGCTTCCAGCGAGAAAAGGCCACCACCCAAAAGCAGGATATCTGGAGCAGAAACTTCCATCACATAGTCGCCGTCACGATCAAGGGGTGCATCCACCAAAAAGGCGTCGAGCCCTTCAAAGTTCTGGAAATTTTGCCTGACAAGAGTTTTTGATCCGTCGTCCTCAACAAAGAACAGCGAAAGCGCACCGATAACCGGTTCGCCGATCGCAACATCAAAACCGTTAAATTCAGCGCTTAAAGACTGACCGGCTTTTGCTTTGAAACGGTAGCTGTCAATTTCATTAGCAGCGTCAATCCGGCCTGCAATCAACGCTTCACGGATATCAAGACCACCCCCTGCGTTTTCGCCGATTTCGACAGTATTTGGGGCCACAACATTGTGTAATTTCACTTTCTTGTTGCCGCCAGATACGTCTGCCTCTGCAACAACGCGGCCACGCTCGCCAGCAGCCAGTTTAATCACAGAACGTTCGGACAAGAAACGAATCCGGGTGGTGCTGTCGGTAAATCCGCTGCCAACACTTGCCCCAGACGCCATGGTGTGAAGAATGCCTTCGTCGCCATTTTGCGGGCCATCAAATGTTGGGAAGAACGCGGATGGGTCCGGCACACCTGTTGAAGGAATGCCCGAACCCGGTGCACCAAAACTGTCATGGTGGCGGAGGCCCATATTGTGGCCTAGCTCATGGGCGCCTGTATTAGACGCCTGATTGACGATCGCCGTAGATAGTGCCGCCTGCACATCACCGCCAACAACAGGGATACCTGAAATGGCTGTGAAAAAATTTCCGGACGGATCCAGTTGCACCAGAACCTCCCAAAGATTTGCATCCACAAAAGCGCTGTCATCACGAACTTCATTGCGAATATCAATATGTTGCGCGCGTCCAAAAAGGATGCCGCCCGTAAAGCTAATGCACTGACCACTTGCATTCCCGCACTCAAAATTCAGTGTGGAAAATTCACCCGTCGTCGGAACGTCCTGTGTGAAAGAAACATTGAAGCCCGAATAAGCGGCTTCCAGGTTTGCCTGTACAGCGTCCCGCTCGGCTGCGGTATAAGTGTGGCTGATAAATGTCGCCTGCACACCGCCAAAGATAGTTGCCGGAAACGTTGGCGAAGACTGAGCAAAATCAAGATACACAACCTGGGTATCATTTACACCCTGCCCAAGCGCTAATCCTTGGCCACCACCAGCGGAACCGCCCGCGGCATTTGCCGATACGGCAGTGCCCGCGTTACCATTTGTTTCAGCGGTAAGGGCCGCTGTCAGGTAACTCTTGAATTCGGCGGTGGCCATAGCGCGGCGATCGCCGCATGTTACCGCACCGCAGTCATCAACAATGACCGGCAGACTGGTGGCAGATTCCATATCCTGCCCAACCGATATATTAGCGAACGCGACGGAGCCAGCCGTTGCCAGGATTGAAGCGCCTAATAATTTATGAATTTTAACATTTTTCATGTCAAATCTCTCCCATGATTTTCCCAAACCGGTCCCCCGACCGGCTATTTATTTTTTGGAACGAAACCCGTTTGTAACGGAATCAATCGTTAGCTGTATTACAGTATGTGTTCAATGTTAAATTAGCTATTCTTCTTGATTATTATCGACTTATGCCAATGGGTATTAGTTGTATTTTTCACTAAATGTTCTCTAGACAAAATGAATAACTGCTACCGCACCGTATCTGCGATTTTGGTACCAAAAAAACTATCGATTTTGGGTTTGGACTTAAATTCAGTTTGACTGGTTAAGCATTTTCAGTGCAGCCCGGGCGGCAACAATTATTCGCTGGCAGCATAACTCAAAGCTTTAGGTCAGCTTTAAAGTGGCACCAATTTAAATTGGCTGGGCAAGCTGGGCGGATTCGTTTTGCACTGCACCGTGCGAACGGTTACGCCTTCCATATTGCCAAATTCCATTTTTTCTCCATTTTTACAAGCATCCTGCATACGGGCAAAAGCCTCTGCGGGCTTCGATAAAAAGTCGATGCCGTCGAGCGTGCGAACGACAAAATACCCGGACATGTCTCCACATCCCTCACCATTTTCAAACCTGAGATGATTCTGATTAAAATAGAAGCTGTATGGACCGCCGCCGCATTCAACATTCAGCAATCCAAAAATAACCGGGCCCATTAAATCATACGAGCTAAAGTCTTCAGCGCTTTTGGTGGCTAGGTCGTACCCAAGTTTTGTGAGAGTTCCCTCAAGCCCGACCCAGCGTTTTTCGCCTGTTTCAACAAGAAGCGGCTTAATGGTTTGCCAGCTATGGGCATGTCCTTGTTTGTGTAAGGTTTCCTCAAACATTTTGACCGAATATTTACGGTCACCCACCGCGTCCACTGCTGTGAACATAGCTTGCCATACGTCTCCAACACCGGTTTTGCCGCTTGTAGTCCGGCGGATATCCTCATCCAGCAACCAGTGAATGAAAGCACCGCATTGATAGGGGGCTTGGCCAGCCACCTGCCCTTTGCTGCCGTCAAGCGGCAGATCACGCGTAAATTTCCGGCATCCGTTTAGCCAGTCTGTCGCACGGCCATAAAACTCGCCTTTAGCGGCTATACTTACGGCCGCAAAATAGGTTGCTGCGCCTTCAGCAAGCCAAGGCTGATCTAAATTATCTGGCGCATTGAAAAGGCCGCCGTTCCAGTAATGCACAACCTCATGGGCTATAAAATCTTGGATACTGCCAAGCGTGCCTCCGTCAAGTGAAGCCCAAGCTCCGCGGAGCTGCACAAACATGGTTGCACCTTCCGCCACACTGCCACGATATCCTTCACCGTCCGGGCTGTAGCTTAAAAATACGCGCGATTTTTCAGGGGCCGGAAAACCAAATACATCAGCGAAATAAGCACTGCTTTCTTGAAGCGCCTTACGCATATTGTCGGCAATTTTTTGGTCAAGAAGCGGCGAGACATAGAGTGTCATGCCGCCAAGCCGGGTCGCAGGGATATCCCCCAAGGCCATAAAGGTGCCGCCCGCGATGTCATCTGGGTTCACACCCGTGAACGGGGCGGTGTCGCAGCCGCTGTCCTTTTGCACGCAAAAGCGAGTGTTAAAATGACCCTTGTTTCCAATGAAATGCCGCGAATAAAAGCCATAAGCGGCCTCGCCCATTCGGAACACACCGGTATAGACCCGGTCATAGTCACGCCTGTCTGGCTTGGCAAAAAGAGTGAAACTCGAGAAAACCGATCCGTCTGTCCTTTTAAGAGACAGGCCGTCAAAGGCAAAGCCTTCGTCCAGTATACGCCAATTGTCGCGGCGCAACGGCTTGGCTTGATCTACGCCGTCGCCTTCAGCGCTGTTGTCAAAGGTAAACTCGCTGACAGATGACGAAAGCGCAAAACGCACTTGAATGCCTTCAGGTGTGGCCAAAAGCTCGGCCTCTACCTCAACGACATCTATTGGGCGTGCCTGCGCGACGGCTTCGTACCCCGCGTAATGCAGCGACAGCGCCAATAGCCCGGCTAAAAAAAATCTAAAAATCATTGCTTCCCCCAATTGCCACATCGCATCAAGCTAGCCGCAATTTTCAGAGTAACAAAATGAATTATGGATTGGGCGGCTAGCTTAAGACGGCTTTTCCAATGATTGAGTACGCGCGTGCCATATGCCAAACGCGGCAATTGCCGCCAGCAGTATCGTCACCAGAAAATCTGCGTTAGTAAAATCTGTCATAGGTCCATTCCCGTTTAGGGTATTCTTGTCTATTCAATGGAGGCACTATCTTTTTCAAATGTGACGAAGTCGTGAAGAAAATAGGGTTAGATTGTTGCAATCCAGCGCTTGTTGCGGCATAAGGCGCGTATGTTTTTTTGGCCGTTGCACTTCGCCCCCAGCGATCCGTTGCTCGCCTGTTTTAACCCTTGAAACAAAGGTTCCCTTCTTATGGCTTCAGCTCCGCAAGACACACTAAAAACCCGCCGCACACTTGATGTTGGCGGCAAGGAATATGATTATTTCAGCCTGAAGGCTGCTGAAGGTACGATCGGCGACGTGTCGCGGCTGCCTTATACGCTAAAGGTTCTCCTTGAGAACTTGCTTCGCTATGAAGACGGTGTTTCTGTAAAAACCGCTGACATTCAGGCGCTGGCCGACTGGCAAAAAGAACAGCGTATTTCCCACGAAATCGCCTACCGCCCGGCCCGCGTGCTGATGCAGGATTTCACCGGCGTGCCTGCGGTTGTTGATCTGGCCGCCATGCGGGATGCCATGGCCAATATGGGCGGCGATCCTGAGCTGATCAACCCGCTCGCGCAGTGTGATCTGGTGATTGACCATTCGGTGATGGTTGACAAGTTCGGCACTGCAAACGCCTTTAAAGAAAATGTTGATCTGGAGATGGAGCGCAATGCGGAGCGCTATGAGTTCCTCAAGTGGGGCCAGTCAAGCTTTGATAATTTCAACGCCGTGCCGCCCGGCACCGGCATCTGCCACCAGGTGAACCTCGAGTATATCGCCGATACTGTTTGGACCAGCGATGAAGGCGGCCGCACGGTTGCTTATCCTGACACATGCGTTGGCACCGACAGCCACACCACCATGATTAACGGCCTCGCCGTGCTTGGCTGGGGTGTGGGCGGCATTGAGGCCGAGGCCGCGATGCTGGGCCAGCCGGTTTCCATGCTGATCCCTGAAGTGGTTGGCTTTAAACTGACCGGCAAACTCAAGGAAGGCATCACCGCGACAGACCTTGTGTTGCGGGTTGTGGAAATGCTGCGCGAGCTGGGCGTTGTTGGTAAATTTGTTGAATTTTACGGTGACGGCCTTGACGAGCTAACGCTCGCAGACCAAGCCACCATCGCCAACATGGGGCCTGAGTACGGTGCCACTTGTGGTTTCTTCCCCGTAAGCCAGCAAACGCTTGATTTCCTGACCTTCACAGGCCGGGATGAAGAAACCGTGGCGCTGGTTGAAGCTTACGCCAAAGAGCAAGGCATGTGGCGCGGTGCTGGCACACCTGACCCCGTTTACACCAAAACGCTTGAACTGGATATTTCAACCGTGAAACCCGCGCTTGCAGGCCCCAGCCGCCCACAGGACCGGGTTGATCTGGATAATGCCAAAAATGCCTTCGTCGGCGAAGTGCTCAAGAACGCTGGCAAAGACACAGATGAAGCCGAGTATGCAGTGGACGGTGAAGACTATACGCTCACCCACGGTGACATCGGCATTGCTGCCATCACCAGCTGCACTAACACATCAAACCCCGGCGTTTTGATCGCTGCCGGCCTTGTTGCCAAAAAAGCTAACGAGCTGGGGCTCAAAACCCAGCCGTGGGTGAAAACATCGCTCGCACCGGGCTCTCAGGTGGTAACAGATTATCTTGATAAAGCTGGCCTATCGGAACATCTGGACGCCATGGGCTTTAACCTGGTTGGGTACGGTTGCACCACATGTATCGGCAACTCCGGTCCCCTGGCGGCACCCATTTCAAAAACCATTAACGACAACAGCCTTGTGTGCGCGAGCGTGCTCTCGGGCAACCGCAACTTTGAAGGCCGGGTGAGCCAGGACCTCAAAGCCTCATACCTTGCTTCGCCGCCGCTCGTAGTAGCGTACGCCATCGCGGGTTCGATGAAGGTGGACATCACCACCGAGCCGCTCGGCAAAGGCAAAGACGGCCAAGATGTTTTCCTCAAGGACGTATGGCCGACCAACGCTGAAATCCATGATGCGATCTCGGCCAGCCTCAATCGCCAGATGTTTATCGAACGTTACGCCAATGTGTTTGACGGCACGCCAGAATGGCAGGCTGTGCCGGTGTCTGAGGGTAAAACATACGCATGGAGCGACGACAGCACATACATTCAGCACCCGCCATACTTTGAAGGCATGGGCAAGGATGTGGCCCCAACCGCAAACGTTATGGGCGCGCGGCCCCTCGCACTTCTGGGTGACAGCATCACCACTGACCATATCTCGCCTGCGGGTGCCATCAAGGCAGACAGCCCAGCCGGCGAATATCTGCAGTCAAAAGGCGTGGCGCGCAAGGATTTCAACAGCTACGGCTCACGGCGCGGCAATCATCAGGTGATGATGCGCGGCACGTTTGCAAACGTGCGGCTCAGAAACCTGATGGCACCGGGCACCGAGGGCGGCTGGACCACGCACCAACCATCCGGCGAAGTGATGTCGATCTATGACGCCTCGATGAAATATCAGGAAGCTGGCACGCCGCTCGTGGTTGTTGGCGGCAAGGAATACGGCACTGGCTCATCACGCGACTGGGCAGCCAAAGGCACTAACCTCCTCGGCGTAAAAGCTGTGCTGGTGGAAAGCTTTGAGCGCATCCACCGCTCGAACCTTGTGGGCATGGGTGTGTTGCCGTTGCAGTTCAAAGAAGGCGACAGCCGCGAAAGCCTGAACCTCACCGGCACTGAGACATTTGACGTGACCGGCGTTGAAGGTACCATTGAGCCACGGCAGGACGTGCAAGTGACCGTGCATTATGCGGATGGTTCATCAAAAGAGATCACTGTCCTTTGCCGGATCGATACAGAAAACGAAGTGGATTACTATAAGTCTGGCGGCATCCTGCACTATGTGCTGCGCCGCCTCGCGAGCTAATCCTTCAAGCAACTTTGCTTAACCAAAAAGGCGGCCAATCGGTCGCCTTTTTTTATGGCTTTATAAGCGTTTAGCGAACCATTATGGTCGCACCATGGACTGGTATCTGACCATAAAAACGCTGCATATCATCAGCTCGACTATACTGTTCGGCACTGGGCTGGGCATCGCGTTTTTCATGGTGCGATCGCACTTCACCAACAACATTCACGAAAAGCTTTATGCTGCGCGCAACACCGTGTTGGCGGACATGCTGTTTACCCTGCCTGCGGTGATCATCCAGCCCGCAACCGGAGCATGGCTGGTTTGGCAAGGCGGCTATAGTTGGTCAGAGACATGGCTGATGATCACCTACGGGCTCTATATTTTGGCAGGGCTTTGCTGGCTGCCGGTGGTGTGGATACAGATTGAGCTGAAGCGCATGCTGCAAATCGCCGCATCCAGCGGCACGCCGCTGCCCGTACGCTACATCAAGCTGTTCAAACTGTGGTTTTTGCTAGGGTGGCCAGCCTTCATAGGTCTTGTGGCAATATTTTTCCTGATGGTGGTTAAACCGGCATGAGTGATCCAATTTTCAAGCCCATATTTGGAGAAAGCTGGGACAACCTGCCGCCGGTTATGAAGGCCCATTATGCCAACCGGCCATTTTGTGAAGATGCGTTTAGAGTTAAAGGCACTATGGCAGTTTGGGCCGCGCCAATGCTCAAGATATTTGCACCAATCACAAGGCTTTTAGGCTGGATTCCAATTGCGCATGCGAAAAATATTCCGGTTACGGTTGATTTTAAAAGTAACCCACAATCAAGCGATTTTCATTTTGTGCGCACATTTCATTTCCCTGGCAAAAAGTCTTATGTGTTCCATTCTCGCATGATCCCGGGGGGCGGTAACCATATGGCGGAACGCATGAACTGTGGTGCCTGCTGGCGTATTGCTTTTCAGTGGGAAGACGGCAAGGTGAAACTGCGGCACAGAGGCTACGGCCTGAACGTGTTCGGCACAATATTGCCCTTGCCGCTGAATTGGATTTTGGGATCTGTGCACGCTGAGGAATGGCCACTGGGCGACAATTCCTTTGGCATGGCCGTTGAAATTCACCACCCACTGTTTGGTAAAATTTACGAATATCGCGGCGATTTTGAATTGGTGAACAAGGATGACTGAACGTGTTCTTATCATTGGTGGGTACGGCAATTTTGGCAGCTATATTGCCCGCCGTCTGGCTGAGGATGAGAACATCCAATTGATTATCGCCGGGCGATCCTTGGCTAAAGCCGAAAAAATGGTCTCAGCTTTAAACAGCGCAAACCAACCAATTGCTGCGCAGCTCGACATCCACAAGAATTTGGATGAAGTGCTGGCTGAGCTAAAACCCAAAGTGGTCATCCACACATCAGGGCCATTCCAAAAACAGGGCTACGGTGTAGCTGAAGCCTGCATTAAAGCAGGCAGCCATTATATTGACTTGGCCGATGGACGAGAGTTTGTCTCAAACATAAAGAAGCTCGACAAGGAAGCGCAAGCACGTGGTGTATCAGTTGTGAGCGGGGCAAGCTCAGTGCCGTGCCTGTCCAGTTGCCTGATTGATCACTACAAGCCAGAATTCTCTGAACTTCAATCGGTTGATTACGGCATTACCACAGCCCAGCGCACAAACCGGGGACTGGCGACAACCGAAGCTATTCTTTCCTACACAGGCAAGCCTTTCAAAACCTTGATAGGCAGTAAAATGCTGCCTGTTTACGGGTGGCAAAATATTCAGAGGCATTCATTCCCCGAACTTGGAAGTCGTTATCTTGCCAATTGCGATATTCCTGATCTGAGTTTGTTCCCTGAGAGATACCCAGGCCTGAAAACCTTGCGCTTCAAAGCAGGGCTGGAACTGCCAATTCTTCATATTGGCCTTTGGGGGCTTTCGTGGCTTGTACGCTTCAAATTGATCCGGCGGCTAGATCGCTGGGCTGAGGTTTTACTGCGCGCTTCGTTCCTTTTCGACAAGTTCGGCAGCGACAATAGCGCCTTTTTCATGCGGCTACAGGGGATCGGTCACAACGACAAGCCAAAAGAGATCAACTTTGATTTAACCGCGCGTTCAGGTGATGGGCCCTATATCCCTTGCATGCCTGCGATCCTGCTCGCCAAAAAGCTGGCGGCCGGGAATGCTTTGCCCGCAGGGGCCAAGCCGTGCATTGGGCTTTTAACCCTTGATGAATATCTGGCTGCCCTCAAATCGATGGACATTGCCTGGAAATCCGTATCCAATTAATGGGCTGAAATCATGCCTGTTTCACGTCAGCGAATTGACCTATAGGTGGCCCATATAAGCGAACTTTTGAGCTACATCGAAAGTGGGCCAGCGCCCATGTTAATGCTTAAAACTTGCCCTCACCAAGGCAAACGCCCTACAAGGGTCTCACACACAGGTGATTGGCCAGTGACAGTGAAGCTACGTATTATTGAGTTATGAAAAAATTTCTTACCATATTGGCCCTCGCCGTATCGGCCCAGCTCGCAGCTTTTTCCCCGATTAACGCCGACGAAGACGCTCGTCTCACGGTGATTGAGCTATTTACCAGCCAGGGCTGCTCAAGCTGCCCTCCTGCTGACGCAATTCTCAAAACCATGCGCGACCGTCCGGGCTTGCTTACGCTTTCATGGCCTGTTGACTATTGGGACAGGCTCGGCTGGGAAGATACTTTCGCAGACCCCTATAACAGCATGCGGCAAACCGCATACAATAAGCGCTTTGGCAGAGGCGGTGTGTTTACACCACAAATGGTTATTGATGGCCGGGTACAAAGCGTGGGATCAATGGCCGACGAAGTACGCCAAGCAGTGGAAGAAGCCCGCACCATCAAACGCCCGCACGTGACGCCCGTCATCACCGTTGACGGTGACAAAGTATCCTTCACTTTACCAACCAGTGCCGACATGAAAATGGTGGCTGTGCGCTACGCCTGGTATATGGCCGATGCTTCTGTGCAAATCGGTGACGGCGAAAACATGGGCCGTACCCTCCACTACACCAATGTAGTGTTGAAAAGCGAAGTGATCGAGGACTGGGACGGTAAAGAAAAAAGCTATACGCTGAACGCCGCCAAAGCCCGCAAAGCTGGCGCTGATCATGTCGCCATTTTGTTGCAGGATATGTATGGGCATGGCCCGATGGTTGGCGCGGGCTCTATGCCGCTGAACGGCATTGCCGAGGCCAACTAAGCGCTGCACCCGCGGTTCCAAGCCTCCACCACAAACTTGACAATTTTTCTTTTAGCGGGCATTTAGCGCCCGGCGTAAAGTTTTTAGCTAAGATTTAGCTGAATGAACGAGGTTTCCGCGTGATGTCACGCAGACCATTTTGAGGCGGCCCCCAACCGGGGCTATTCCCCTCCTCGGTTAAGGAAAAAGCGTTCCCGCTCAATGTGAACGAAAAAGCTGCCTGCATACTAAGACGCGGCAGCCCTTAACTATAGAGTAAACAGATATGACCAGTTTTGAAACGCTCGGCGTGAGCGCACCAATTTTGCGTGCGCTGGAAACCCTCGGCTTTAGTGCTCCAACGGAAATTCAGGCAGCGGCGATACCAAGCCTGATGGACGGCAATGACCTGATCGGGGTTGCGCAAACCGGTGGCGGTAAAACCGCAGCATTTGCAATTCCGATGCTCGAGCGGCTTGCAGGCCAAGCAGACAAACCAAAACCCGGTATGCCGCGTGCCCTTATTTTGGCACCCACGCGGGAGCTTGCCATCCAAATCACCGACAAAATCAAAGAGCTTTCGACGGGTACCAACGCCCGCTGCTGCACTGTTTATGGCGGCGCACCATATCGCACACAGCTGCACATTCTAAGACGCGGTGTCGACATTCTTGTCGCAACACCCGGTCGCCTCAGAGACCATATGAAGCAAGGCAATATCTATCTGGATGAAACTGAATATTTTGTGCTGGACGAAGCTGACCGCATGCTGGACATGGGTTTTGTCGACGAAGTTCGCACCATCGCCAAAAGACTGCCTGCTGGCCACCAGTCAGTGATGTTCTCAGCAACAATGAACGCCAAGGTCAGCGAGCTGGCGGAAACACTTTTGCGCGACGCCATCCGGGTGGAAGTCGCGCGTCAGGCCACCATTGCTGACAATCTTGCTCATAAAGTGATGTTTGTTCCCGGCCACAAGAAAAATGATCTTCTTCTGGATGTGATCGAAGCAGAAAAACCGGAAAAAACCCTGCTGTTTGTCCGCACCAAAAGAGATGCCGACCAGATGGCTGGCTACCTCGCGGCTGTTGGGTTCAAGACCGAAGCAATCCACGGCGATAAAAAACAGGCCATACGCCAGCGCATCATTGAAGGTTTCAAGATTGGCAGGTTTGACATACTGGTGGCCACCGACGTTGCCGCTCGCGGTATTGACATCAATGATATCAGCCATGTGATCAATATGGATGTCCCGGTGGAAGCTGAAAGCTATGTACACCGCATAGGCCGAACGGCTCGCGCGGGTGCCAGCGGACGCGCCATTACCCTTTGCAGCAAAGGCGACATCAGGCTTTTAAAAGACATTGAAGCCCTGATCAAAATGAAAATCGACGTGGATGATAACCACCCTTACAAATTGAAGCTCGGTGGTCCAGGACGCTCAGCCAGCACGTTTCAGCAGCATAAAAGCAACCACAAACCATGGGAAAAGCGCGCACAAAAACGCAAAGCAAAAGCCACGTACGACCCTGCACAGGAAACTCGCCCGGCCCAAAAAGGTAAAAAACAAGAAGCCCACAAAAGTGAACGAACTTTTGATAAGCGCTCTGGTGAAAGGCACACTGGTGAAAGGCGAGGAAATGTGGCTGGCGACAAGCCGAGGAAAGCACCGCGTTCCCAAACAACAGGTGCTTCCTCTAGCAGCGCCGCAGGCGAGGCGAGTTGGGCCAAACCTGCTGAAAAGGCGGGCAAGCCACTAACCAGAAAAACCGCGAAACGTGTTGATGCAAGTGCTAACAAACGCAAATCGAAGGCCGGTGCCAAAAAGCGCCCAGCCGTTGCTGCTCGCAAAGCCAAAATCGCACAAACCAAAGCCTTCCAAAAAACCAGAGGTGGCAAAAATAGTGCTGGTGGCAACCAACCCTTAAGGCGGCGGTCCAAATAATAACGGCAAGCCTGCCAGACCGTCGGCACCATTGGCGGCGCCTAAACAAAAGGCATATTGCATATCATCTGGCTTGCCCTAGCATACGGCCATGAAACAGATTTTTATCTTGATGCTTGTCCTTATGTTTGCCGCGCGCCCTGCCTCGGCGGACGACCTTGTTTTTGAAACAGACGCCCAATTTGACGCGAGCCAAAAAGTTCGCGGCGAAGGGCTGGCTGCATTTCGGGCGGACAAACAAACATTGGCGCTCGCAAAAATGGAAGAGGCTTTGGCCCTTCGCCCCGGCAATACGCTGATCCTCGGCTATGTGGCCTATTTGGCCGCGGAAACCGGCGACCTTGATCGCGCCGCCGAAGCGGCTGAGCTTTTTGCTGCGGCGGGGCAGTCGCCCGGAAAAGGCATCCAGGGCAAACTTGAGGAAAAATTAAATCCCAAAGTTTGGGTCCATATCAAAAAGAAGTTTGATGCCAATATAGCGCCAATGGGCAGCGCTAAGCCCATAGCCAGCATAAGCACCGAAGTTAAACTTGTTGAAGGCATCGCGCTTTCGCCAAAAGGCGAGATTTTTGTCTCCAGCGTCGTGTCTGGCAGCATCCATAGGGTGAGGGGGAATGAAAGCACCCTGTTTGTGAATGGGGGCAAACACGGCATGGGCAGCTTTTTTGGCATCGCCTTTGATGCCGTTCACAACAGTATTTTTGCGACCTACGCCCGCGTTGATCAAACGCCAGGCATTCCTGCAGGTGAAGGCAAAACTGGCGTTGCTGAATTCGACGCAAAAACAGGCGCGCTTAAAAACAACTGGGTGCTGGACGGCAGCACCAACGATCACCAGATCGCGGATATTTATATCTCTCTTGATCACAAGGTCTTTGCCAGCGACGCAATAGGCAGGGCCTTATACGGAATTAGAGACGATGTGCTTGTGAAATTGATTGATATGCCTCAGGCCATGAGCCCGCAAGGCATAGCTGAACTAGATGGTATCCTCTATATGGCAGACTGGGGCCGCGGCATATGGCGGCTGGACATAGGATCAAACAAGGCCACACTCCTTGGCAGAAACCAGGATACAAACCTCATTGGCATAGACGGATTGGCGGCAAGGGACGACAAATTGATCGCCATTCAAAACGGATCAAACCCCCATAAAGTGGTTTCTATTACGCTATCGGAGGATGGCTATTCTGCTCTTAAACTGGAGGTATTAGCCCAGTCACTAGAGGGCTTTGACGAACCCACACTGGGTGTCTCCACACCCTCGGGCTACTATTTTGTGGCCGGTAGCCAGTGGCCCAAATACGGAGAGGGCGGCAAGGTGAGAGAAGGAGCTACGTTGGCACCCACGACCATACTAAGGTTGCAATAAAACCCAAACAGACACCCCTTCAACAGGACGCCAAAGTTGCGGGTCGCTAACTGCATTTGAGGGTTAGCCGATAATTGGGTCTTTCTGCAGCTGCTCCTTTTGGTGTTGGTGATACCCGGAAATACCCTCAACGCCTTTCCACAGGCCAGCAAGAAGCGCCACATCTATGATGCCTATCCATAACACCGGGCCCGAATTTGTGATGCTGTTCCAGGCCGAAAAACCAATAACCAGCAACCATGTACCAAAGCTCAATATTGCTGCGATGCGCGATTTTTTATACATAAAGTAAGCCAGCCCGGCCAATAATAGGCCTGGAATCAAAACAAAAACTTTATCTACACTGACCGCTGTCACAACCAAACCAACTACCAGTATAAAAGCGGAAGACAGAGCAGCTGATATAACGCCAATTGCAGCATTTCCAGAAAATTCATCAACAAAAGCGGCTTCGTTACCTGCCTTCGCTGGTCCTGTTTTTCCCATACGTTTCAGTATTTTATCGCGTTGGCGTGTAGTTAGTTGTTCTCCTGTCACGTCTTCAAGTTTAACTTTTCTGCTCATAAATCCCCCAACTCTTGCTGCGCCCAGTGGGCTGCATCGCGTACTACGTCGCTGTCATCTTTAGCCAACCGTTCCACCGCTGGCAAATGGCTTTTGTCGCCCGAATTCCCGATAGCATAAATTACATTGCGAACAAATCGGTCGCGGCCAATACGCTTGATGGGACTGCCGGAAAACACCTTCCTGAAGCCTGCGTCGTCCAGCCCCACAAGATCACCAAGCTCAGGCGCGCCAAGTTCGGCGCGCGCATGGAAGGCCGCCTCCGCTGAGGCCTGCGCAAATTTGTTCCAGGGGCATGCGGCCAAACAATCATCACAGCCGTAAATCCGGTTGCCCATCGCTTTCCTGAATTCAAGCGGCACAGGGCCTTTATGTTCGATCGTCAAATAACTGATGCAGCGGCCCGCATCAATCTTATAAGGCGCCGGAAACGCGTCCGTTGGGCAGGCATCAATGCAGGCGGTGCAACTGCCGCATTGGTCGCGGTGAGGTGCGTCTGCGGGCAAAGCCATATCGGTGTATATGGCCCCTAAAAACAGCCAGCTACCAAACTGCGTTGAGACCATGTTGGTGTGCTTGCCCTGCCAACCAAGGCCCGCACTCGCAGCCAGGGGCTTTTCCGGCACTGGTGCCGTATCGACAAACACTTTCAGGTCGCAGCCATATTCAGCCACCATCCAGCGCGCCATGGCTTTCAGGCGCTTTTTGACTAGGTCGTGATAATCTTTGCCGCGCGCATACACGGAAATATTCGCCAGCTCAGGATGATCAAGCAACAGGCGCGGATCATCCTTTGGGCCGTAGTTTACGCCGAGCATCACCACCGACCTCGCATCGGGCCACAAGGTGCGCGGCTGCTCTCGTTCCGGTAAGCGTTCGGCCAGCCAATTCATGGTGGCGTGATGGCCTTCTTTGATAAAGCTGCGAAACCCGTCAACCACATCGGCGCTTGTGCTGGCTTCGGTAATGCCAAACTGGTCAAAACCAAGCTCCAGCGCCTTGGCCTGAAGCCGCGCGCGGATGTCACCGCCCGCAGACACGCCTAAAAATCCAGCTCGCTATAATGTTTCGAAGGGGCAAGGCCATTTATTTTATCACCAAGCAGCGAGCGAACAGACCGGCGCGATTTCACACGCACATACCAGTCTTTCACTGCTGGCCAATCTTGCCAATAAATGTTGCCAAAATAGTCAGCCACAGAAATATGAGCGGCGGCAGCGGCGTCAGCCATAGTAAATTGGGCTCCTGCCAAATAGTGGCGGCGCTCTGAGAGAAACGCGATATATTCCAGATGTATTTTCATATTATGGGCTGCGCACCTTACCGCTTCGCTGTCGGGTTCACCCATGCCGAAAAACCGCTTATAGAGTTTCTCGGTAACCAGATGGCGGGTGACCTCGCTACCAAGCTTGGTATGGAACCAACCCACCAGCCGCCTGATCTCATAGCGTTCGTCGGCGTCGCCGATCATTAGGGGGGGCTCCGGTACTATTTCTTCCAGAAATTCCGCGATTGCCATAACACCGGAATAGGCCTTGCCGTCATCCATCACGAGAACTGGCACTTCGCCTGCGGGATTCAGCGCCAAAAATGCTGGCCTGCGATCCCATTCTTTTTCCAAACGCAAGCTGAAATCGATACGCTTCTCTGTAAGAAGTACCCGTACAAAACGCGCAGCCGGGCTAAGCCAGTGATGATAAAGTATTGGCATATTATTGTCTTGTTACCTTAAGTTTCAAAGCACAGCCAGCCACCAATGGGATGTAGCGGCGGTCAGCAACAATTTATAGCGCCCGACGCAAAGACCAGCAAAGACAAACTGCAATAGCTGGTGTATTCATGGCTGCATATTTTGTCAGATCACGTGAGGGGCCGATGTTTGGATTAAAAACGCTAAAGAAATGGCGCGAGAAAAAAGGCAAGGCCAAGACCATACCGCCAAAAGGCCGCGCCATGCGCGACGCCGCAGGCACGCTCAACACAGACAAAAACCTTAGCGGCTATTTTTGCCCAAATCCTTTTGTTCAGCTCGATATATACGAATCGGGCGATGCCTACAGTTGCTGCTCGGGGTGGCTGCGATTGCCTCTTGGCAATGTTAACAAAATGCCTGCCGGGGACCTGTGGAACTCCGAAGCATCGCAGGCCATTCGTGCATCAGTTTTGGATGGGTCCTTCAAATATTGCGACAAAAAGGTTTGTCCCCTTATTCAGGGTGATATGCTGCCAACGAATGAAGCAGCCCGTGCGCGCCCTGATTATGCAGATATAATTAACCATCAGCGCACTGTCATGGACGCCGGGCCCACGATGATCAACTTCTGCAACGATCCTTCGTGTAACCTTTCCTGCCCCAGTTGCCGCACCGAGAAAATAATGCTGTCATCGGGCGAGCAGTATGACCAGAAAAAAGCCATTCACCAAAAAATTGTCGATGCGTACCTGAAGGAACCCACCGACCAGACCTTCAATATCAATGTGACGGGGTCAGGTGATCCTTTCGGATCAAAGATCTTCAGAGAGTTTCTTTTTGAACTAAATGGCGATAATTTTCCAAATATGACCGTTAATTTACAAACAAACGGCGTAATGTTTACGCCCCGCAACTTTGAACGCCTACATAAAGTACACAATAATTTGCAAAACTTGATCATCAGTCTGGATGCGGCTAAGGCAGACACATATGCCATTACCCGCCGCGGGGGCGATTGGGACAAGCTGCTGGAAAACCTGGCTTTTCTCGGCAAAAAGCGTGCTGAAGGGTATTTCAAACTCATGCGACTCGATTTTGTGGTTCAGGTCGATAACTTCCGTGACATGCCGGCCTTCATCGAGCTGGCCGACAATTTTGGTGCCGACAAACTGCAGTTCAGTATGGTTACAGACTGGGGCACATGGCCAAAAGAAATGTATGAAAGCAAATGCATTTGGAAAGAGACCCACCCGCAATTTGCTGACTTTATCGACGTGATGAAACATCCGAATTTTGAGAACCCAAAAGTGATGCTGGGCAATGTTACGGCTTATCGTGAGCGGGCACTTGCTGCCAACCACTAAGGCTATCGCTGACCTCAGTCAAAAGTAAGCGGTATCTGCGAGGTTTTTCGCCATGCGTTTGCTGTTTTTTTCACTGTACATACGAAGCCGTACGATAAAGCTGATCTGCGCCACAAAAAAGGTGATGAATGAGTAAATAGCTATCATCCAAAAGCCTTCATAAGCGTAACCTGTTAAAGTAAAAGGTAAAAAGCTATACATAAAGGTATTGCGCCTGCCACTCACAAGCCGCCAGGCCTTTTCAAATTCACCGGCATCATCCAATTGGCAGCCCGTCAAACGTCTATAAAACTCACCCTGAACCGTTTCAGCCCAGGCGAACCCCGCAGTTAGGAGAGCAAGTCCCCATACAGCACTGCCATAAGAGGCCGAGAAGTACCAGGCGAGAGCAAAATACCAGCTATATTCAACAAGCTTATCAACCAAATGCTCAAGCTCACCAATTGCTGTCTCCTGCATTTTTGCGCGCGCCAGTTTACCGTCTACTCCGTCAAACACACCGACGGAAAGGATCAGAACTAACGCTGCCAAAAAACTGCCTATACCAAGCAAATAAGTCGCATAAAATCCCAATCCACTTGTCAGCAATGTAATGCCATTTGGTGATATTCGGGTATGGGATAACAAATAAACGAGCCAGTTTTCCGGCACTGGATGCAGCCAGCGGGCAGGCCAGTCAAGCGTGCCCTTTTGACCTTGCCGGATCACATCAAAACTCCTGGCCTTGCAAGCTGCGTGGTCGACGACCCGGTGAAATAAATAAGGCACATCGCGACGTCGGTTGGGGATATAAAGCGGCAAATCGGTTATATTGAGTGTGGTTGCCGCAGACTGCGCTTCTGCGCTCAAGGTCTGGAACGTAGCTCCATCAATCTGGTGGTTCGCTGGCCATTTGATACAGACTGTTTGTGCATCAGTTTCAGTATCGATTTTCACTGCTACAAAATCTGGCCCCGAACGCGCTGTTAGTGCATCAAAAATTCGATCATCGATCAATGCATGGCCTTCCATCATAAGATAGGCGTCCGCATGCGATTTTGAAAGCGCACCAACAAAGTCTCTTCCAACAATCGTTACGTTCGGAAGGTGTTTTGACCTTTTTCGGAACTGCTGGAGAGATCCGTGATCGTCATATGCTCCCGCTATCACAACCGCCTCTTCAATGCCCCGGCGCTTCAGCTGCATAAGCTGACGTTCAATAAGGCTGCGGCCTGCTACGACCAGTGTAGCGGCAAGCCTGTCTTCACCGATTGTCAGCTGATCTGCAAAAATAAGGGCGATATAGTTTCTGGGAAGCGAAGCGATATCTGCTTCGGGAAGTTTATAAGATTCACTTTTTTCATCTAGAGTATCGTGCAAAGGACCCTCCACGCCACCTTGGTCTTGCTCAACGGTCAACATAGCTAAATGGTATAATATGGTTATTTCTGGGCATTGATTTCGATCAAAAAGGCTTCGCCACACAATGGCAAGGCCCTATAGATCAAATTTTTGAGAAGTCAGTACAAAATGTTATGCCGTGAGCGCCTCGTCCGTTTGCGTGTCACTAACCGGATGTTCTAAGCGGTCAATCATTTCTTTTGGGATCACCTGCCAAAACTGGCCGCGCTTAGCCTGCCAATTCGACAGTATGGTTTTACCCCAGCGGCTGTGAGTTTCCTCAACGTGATCTTCAATTAGCGCCGTAAGCACCGCTTCCCAGTGAGCACTATCCAGTTTGTTGATCAACACGGTTTCGCGGTTAACATAATCTTCAAAAAGGCCGTCTGCATCGTAAATGAAGGCCATACCACCGGTCATACCTGCGCCAAAATTATCACCCACGTTGCCAAGGATCACAGCTGTTCCGCCGGTCATATATTCGCAGCCATTTGCGCCGCATCCTTCAACCACCACTGTCGCGCCCGAGTTTCGCACCGCAAAACGTTCACCAGCCCGTCCAGCGGCAAATAATTTGCCTGATGTCGCGCCGTACAAAACCGTATTACCAATAATGGTATTATCCTGAGAATTAAATGACGCCCGGTTTGACGGCCTGACAACAATAGTGCCGCCAGAAAGGCCTTTGCCAACATAGTCATTGGCGTCACCTGAAACCTGAAGCTTCAAACCCTGCACCGCAAAAGCCCCAAGCGACTGACCAGCAGAACCCCGTAAACGCACGGTAACGTGGTTTTCCTTTAAACCTGCCATCCCAAAGGTACGGGTGATCTCGCTGGAGAAACGCGTACCAATAGCGCGCAGCGTATTTTGCACACTATAGGTTAACTGCATTTTCTCACCCTTGGTGAAAACGGCCTGAGCGTCCGCGATCATTTGCGCATCGAGCGAGTTTGGCACCGGGTTGCGGTCTTCAAGGGTGCAAATATGTTTTTGCCCCCGACCGCCAACCTGTACCAGCAGTGGGTTCAGGTCTAAATCGTCCAAATGATCCGCGCCGCGGCTTACCTGATGCAAAAATTCGGTTCTGCCGATGATGTCCTCTAACCGTGACACGCCCAGTTCCGCCAGAATTTCGCGGGTTTCTTCGGCGATAAAGCTGAATAGATTCACTATCTTTTCAGCACTACCGTCAAATTTTTTGCGTAGCGCCTCGTCTTGGGTGCAAATCCCAACCGGGCAGGTATTCGAGTGGCATTGGCGCACCATAATGCAACCCATTGCCACCAGCGAAGCTGTCCCAACACCGTATTCTTCGGCTCCCAGCATGGCTGCGATCACAACATCGCGCCCTGTGCGGATGCCGCCATCAGTGCGCAGCTTCACCCTGTGACGAAGCCCGTTAAGGGTAAGCACCTGATTGACCTCTGCGAGACCAATTTCCCACGGCGTGCCAGCATATTTAATGCTGGTTTGCGGGCTGGCCCCCGTGCCGCCGTTATGTCCTGAAATCAGGATCACATCCGCATGGGCTTTGGCCACGCCGGCAGCGATGGTGCCAATACCAGCGGACGACACCAGCTTTACACATACTTTGGCGACAGGGTTAATTTGCTTCAGGTCATATATCAGCTGCGCTAGGTCTTCGATCGAATAAATATCATGGTGCGGCGGCGGCGAAATGAGCGTTACGCCCGGCGTAGAATGCCTGAGCCTCGCAATCATATCGGTTACCTTAAAGCCTGGGAGCTGCCCTCCTTCGCCCGGCTTCGCCCCTTGCGCAACCTTGATTTCAATTTCCTCGCAGGCGTTAAGATACTCGGCAGTAACCCCAAATCGGCCAGAAGCTATTTGCTTGATGGGGCTGTTGGCATTATCGCCATTTTCAAAAGGCTTGTAACGCCGCTTGTCTTCACCGCCTTCGCCAGAGACGGATTTCGCACCGATGCGGTTCATTGCAATAGCGAGGGTTTCATGGGCCTCTTTGGAGAGCGCACCCAACGACATGCCGGGCGTTATAAAACGCTTACGAAGCTGGGTAATGCTTTCAACTTCGTCCAGCGAAGTCGCTTCATCAGCATGACGAAAACCAAGCAAATCCCGCAAGTTAACCGGCGGCAAGTTATGAAGCCCGCGCGAATAGGTGAGATATTTGGCGTAATTGTCATCACTAACCGCTTTCTGTAGCAAATGGATCAACTGGCCATCATTGGCATGTGTTTCGCCGCCCCGGCGGTAGCGGTAAAGGCCGCCAATTGGTAAAGCCGCCTCGGCTGCAGCAAAAGCTTTTTGGTGTTGCTCCAAAATTTTCTGCTGAATGCCCGCCAAGCCGATCCCCGAAATTTTTGTTGGCATACCGGGAAAAAACTCCGCAACAAGCGCCCGTGACAGTCCCAAGGCCTCGAAATTATTGCCGCCGCGATAGCTTGAAACAACCGATATGCCCATTTTTGAGAGAATCTTCAAAAGGCCTTGATCGATGGCCCCACAAGCTCTGGTCATGCATTCGGTTAGGTCGAAATCACCGAACAACCCTTTTGCTTGACGGTCGGCAATCGCATCTTGCGCCAAATAGGCATTTACCGTGGTTGCCCCCGCGCCAACAAGAACCGCGAAATAATGCGGGTCAAGACACTCGGCGGATCGAACATTTAAGCTGGTAAAGGTACGCAGCCCATTTTCGACCAAGTGGGTGTGCAAGCCGCCCGTAGCCAAAATCATCGGTACAGGTGCGCGTTCCGCACCGATATTTTCGTCGGAAAGGAACAAATGTCCACGTCCTTCGCGGACAGCATCTTCGGCTTCGCGTCTTATACGGTCGAGCGCTGTGCGCAGTGCGGCCGGGCCGCCGGAAACCTCAAACGTGCAATCGATGATCTCCGCGGAAGCACCAAAATGATCAAATAGTGATTGCCACTCCCGGTTGGTAATAACAGGGCTATCGAGAACCAGTGCGCCCGCCTGCGTATGGCCTTCATCGAGCACATTGGCAAAGTTGCCAAAGCGCGTTTTAAGGCTCATCACCCTGTGCTCTCGCAAACTGTCGATAGGCGGGTTGGTAACCTGGGAAAACTTCTGGCGGAAAAAATGCGACAGGTTCCGATACTGGGCTGAAAGAACCGCAAGCGGGGTGTCATCACCCATCGAGCCAATAGCTTCTTTCGCCGTCATCACCTGCGGCTGCAAAATTAGCTCCAGGTCTTCATGGCTAAGCCCCGCTGTTATTTGTCTGCGGCGCAGGTCTTCGCCGCTATAGGTGGCCACTTCTTCGCCCACATAACCTGACAATTGTGTGATCGAGTTCAGGTCAGCAACCCATTCGCCGTACGGCTGGGCTGAGGACAGTTTATCTTTGATTTCACTGTCGTGATAGAGACGGCCTTCTTGCAAATCGAGCGATATCATCTGGCCGGGGCCAAGCGCGCCCTTTTCGCGCACGTCGGCTTCGTCAACCACCACCATGCCGGTCTCCGACCCAACGATTAAGAACCCGTCATTGGTAACAGTGAAACGCATTGGTCGAAGGCCATTTCGGTCGAGCCCAGCGACAACCCACCTGCCGTCAGTTGCTGCCAATGCAGCGGGGCCATCCCAGGGCTCCATCACGCTATTGGTATAGGCATACATGTCCCGGTGCGCTTGCGGCATAGTGCTTTTATTCGACCATGCCTCCGGCACCAACATGGTTTTTACCATTGGCGCGTCACGGCCAGATCGGACCAATACCTCAAACACAGCATCAAGCGCGGCGCTGTCAGATGCACCAGTCGGCACGACAGGTTTAATGTCTTCAGAATTTTCTCCAAAGGCAATGGAGGCCATTCTGATCTGGTGGCTTTTCATCCAGTTCAGGTTACCGCGCAGCGTATTGATCTCGCCGTTGTGCGCGAGCATACGAAACGGCTGTGCCAGCCACCACTGGGGAAAAGTATTGGTAGAATAGCGCTGGTGATACACCGCGTAGCTCGAAATATATTTTTCGTCGAGCAAATCGGGGAAGAAGATCGACAATTGTTCCGCCAGGAACAGACCTTTATAGATAACCGATCGGCTGGAAAGCGAGCACATGTAAAAGTCGGCGACCTGGCTTTTAATAACACCAGCTTCGATGCGGCGACGGATGATATAGAGCTCACGCTCAAACGTCTCGTCGTCCACGCCTTTGCTGTTGGCGATCATGATCTGCTCGATTTCCGGGCGAGTTGCTTCGGCTTTCTCGCCGATCACCGAGACATCCACTGGCACTTGGCGCCAGCCGTATATGGTGTAGCCGAAAGCCAGGATTTCGGTTTCAACAATGGTGCGACATGTTTCCTGCGCTGACAGATCGAGCCGCGGCAGGAATGCCATACCAACAGCAATGCGGCCTTCCTTTGGTTCATGGCCGGTGGCCTTGATATGCTCGCGGAAAAAATCCTGCGGTATTTCAAGAAGAATGCCCGCGCCGTCTCCGGTTTTACCGTCCGCATCCACCGCACCCCTGTGCCAAATGGCTTTCAGAGCTTCGACGGCGCGCAATACCACGTCGCGATTGGGCTGGCCGTCAAGGGCGGCCACCAGCCCAACCCCGCACGACGAGTGTTCATCGGCAGGATCATAAAGGCCAACTGGGCCAGGAACATATTGACTGAAGCTATTCATAGACTTGATCCAGGGTTAAGCCGCAGCGGCGTTTTTGTTTTCGAGGAATGTCTTAATGGCAGACCCGGCGTCACGGCCATCGCGGATCGCCCACACAACCAGCGAAGCGCCGCGCACAATATCACCAGCGGCGAACACGCCGTCCAAATTGCTCATCATACTTTCATGGTCGACGGTAACCGTACCCCACCGGGTAACCCTGAGTTCCGGAGCCCCAAACAGGGCCGGGAGGTCTTCTGGTTCAAAACCAAGCGCCAAAATTGCCAGATCACAGTCCATATTAAAACTGCTGCCAGGCACAGGCTCGGGCGCTTGCCGCCCCGTGCCGTCCGGCGCTCCAAGACGCATTTCATAAGCACGAACCGCAGACACATCTGCGTCACCTACGAAGGCTTCGGGGCCAGTTAACCACACGAATTCAACGCCTTCTTCTTCGGCGTTTTCTACTTCTCGGGCACTACCCGGCATGTTGGCACGATCGCGGCGATAAACACATTTGACCGATTTGGCTCCTTGGCGGACGGCAGTACGAACACAGTCCATCGCCGTATCGCCGCCGCCAATCACAACAACATTTTTGCCCTTGGCATCCAGATTGCCATTTTCAAACTCCGGCACGTCATCGCCAAAACCCTTTTTGTTGGACGCAATCAGATAATCTAGGGCTTCACGAATATTGCCTAGACCAACGCCTGGCACTTTCAGGCCCCGCCCTCGGTAAACGCCGGTGGCAATCAAAAGCGCATCATGTTTTTCACGAAGGTCAGTAAGTGAGCCCTCTCGGCCTACTTCAAAATCCAGATGAAATGTGATGCCAGACTGTTCCAGCCGCCCGGTCCTGCGGCTCACAACATCTTTTTCCAGTTTAAAACCCGGGATACCATAAACGAGAAGGCCCCCGGCTCGGTCGTGCCTGTCATAGATATGAACCTGATACCCGACTTTCCTAAGTTCCTCAGCCGCAGCAAGCCCCGCGGGGCCCGCGCCGATTATTCCTACCGACTGGTCCAGCTCAGTTGGCGGGCTGATCGGTTTTACCCAGCCATTTTCCCAAGCTGTATCAACAATATATTTTTCCACGGCACCGATGGTCACCGCGTCAAAGTCTTTTTCAATAACACAGTTGCCTTCACACAGACGGTCCTGCGGGCATATTCGGCCGCAAATTTCCGGCATATTATTGGTGCTGCTGGCCATCAGAAAGGCGTCCTGCAAACGATTTTCCGCTGTCAAGCGCAGCCAGTCGGGGATGTTGTTACCAAGCGGGCAATGGATATGGCAAAAGGGTACGCCGCACTGTGAGCAGCGGCTCGCCTGTTTTTCAGCGCCTGCTATGTCAAAGCGGGCATAAACCTCGTCAAAATCCTGCAGGCGGCTTTCCGACTTACGTTTTGTTGGCATTTGCTGGTCAAGCGAAACAAATTTTAACAGTTTTTCAGCCATCAGGCGCCCTTAATTTACCAAGTTTCAGCCAGCGGCAGCCCCGGCAAGGCAAGGACTGCTAAATCAATGGTCAAAATTTTGGTAATTTTATGTCTCAATTCCCATTCAAGGCGCACTATAAATACAATTTCTTGTAAAATCATCCAAAAAATTGCACTTAGGTCAACCATACTGCCATAAAAAATGAGATATGCTCTATTTACAATGGCATGCTGGCATAAAATACATGCAATATAGTATCGTTTCGGTATTAAATACGGGCTCGTCCCCAGTTACCTAGGCTGATATAGCTATTGAGGCATCACCTAAACGGCGCGATTTCGACGCAGTTGCTACAGAAAGACATTTTTTAAAATGGCGCTTTTTCAGCTCATCATTTTAGCTCTGGTTCAGGGCATCACCGAATTCCTGCCTATCAGCAGTTCGGGACACTTGATCTTGGTTCCCTTACTGACGGGCTGGAATGATCAGGGCTTAATGCTTGATGTAGCGGTACATGTGGGCACGCTTACTGCTGTGCTTGTTTATTTTGCCCGCGACACAAAGGGGCTGTTTTTGGCGGGCCTCGGTGCCGTAGGGTTTGCGCCGGCGCGGCGTGCCACCCAAAACACGCCTTATTTGAAGCTATTCTGGGCCTTGGTGATCGGCACCATTCCCCTCGTTATCGTGGGCGGCGCCATGGTGGCATCGGGCACCAGCGACACCTTACGTAGCGCCGAGGTGATCGCCAGCACCTCGATATTTTTTGGCGTCCTGCTTTATGTGGCCGACAAGAGAGGTGGGCTGGAAAAAGGCCTGGACCGCATGGCCATAAAGCCCGCCCTTATCATTGGTGCGGCACAAATTCTGGCGCTGATCCCCGGTACAAGCCGAGCTGGTATCACGATGACAGCCGCCCGCTATCTGGGCTTTGGTCGTAGCGACGCAGCGCGCTTTTCGATGCTGTTATCCATTCCGGCGATCATTGCTTCAGGCGCCGCCACCGCGCTGAAAGCCATTGAGCATGCCACTCCGGGCATGTGGCTGGACGCCGGCATAGCTGCACTGCTCGCAGCGATTGCGGCCTTTGCCGCCATTCATTTTCTCATGAGCTGGCTTAAGCGAGCCGACATGACCATTTTTGTGATCTACCGGGTGCTGCTGGGGCTAGGGCTTTTTGCGTTGATTGGCGCGGGAGTAATTTAAGACTTTCAGCGACGCTTGTTCATGCAAACAGCTTGACAGCAGCAGGCTATGGGGCTAAATCCGCGAAACCTTTTCAGGATGCCCAGATGGCGGAATTGGTAGACGCGCTAGCTTCAGGTGCTAGTGTCCCTTGTGGACGTGGAGGTTCGAGTCCTCTTCTGGGCACCAATCTAATGAATAAGGGAGCCTCATCTGATCCAGCCCACACGCTCTGCGCGTTTGGCATGCCAGATCAGAAAAGCTGCAACGATCAGGGGCAGCAAGACCATCACAATAGTCTCAAATATGCTGAAAACTACCGGCCCGGCGGCAACACGCACGGTGTGGATCATGGTTATGGCGGTGCCAATTAGGGAAGCCGTGATCAGGTGAATAGCCACCGCTTTCCAGTGAAGAAGAAGCCAACCACCAATCGCGCCGAGGAGAATTGCCTTAGGTCAAGTGGTCAGACAATGTGCATCCGCGAATTTCCAAGCGCCGCGCAGCATCAAGCACATACCAAGACCCAGTACTGAATTACAGTACTGGGTCTTGGTGGTCACTCCTGGAAAGGCTTAAGTTCTTCGCCCTGTTGGGTTCTTTAGAAGCGGTAGGCAAAGCCTGCGCCAAACACCCAAGGATTGAGGTCCACGTCAGCTGTTACAGCGCCGCCATTAATGCTGACATCGCTCTGCATATAGATTTTTTTCACATCCATATTAAAGGCCCAATTGTCGTTGATGCCAAAATCGACACCACCTTGAAAAGCGAAGCCCACGCTGTTGCTATAGTCGATCGACGCTAAATCACCGCTATCTGCACTATAGAAAATAGTATAATTAATACCCGCGCCGACGTAGGGCCGAATGCGACCATCTGGCGCAAAATGATATTGCAACAGAAGTGTCGGGGGTAACGCCCAAGTATGGCCAAGGTCCAGATTTCCAAGGCTCGTGCCAATGGCACCAATATTGTGTTTGCTGGTGGCTAAAATTAGCTCCGTTGCGAAATGGTCGTTCCAAAAATATGTAATATCCAACTCGGGAATAATATAGTCATCGGCCGTAACTTCACCACCTATTGATACGGTGCTGCGTTCTGCGGGGGCTACGTCGATCATTCGGACCCTGACCAGCCAGGGACTTTTATCTGCCGCACTTGCTTGGGTGCCACCAAATTGCAGAGCCGCTGCACAAACGAAAAGCTTCAACAATGATTTGCCATACATAGTAAAATCCTATCTGGAAATTAGTTTCTATGTGAAAACCATTAATGAGATTGCGCCTATGGTTATTTGACATATATCAATAACATCGTTCTAAATTTACGGTGTGAACCTAAAAAGCCGCATTGCAACAGGCACTAGCTTGGGGAAACGTACAAGCAGACGAAACAACCGAAATATAACGCCATTTAATATAACGCCATATATTAGTAGGCCGTTGAAATATAAGAATACTAGGATGCCTCTTCCGAGCCCAATTTATCCAACAACTTCAACCAACTCTGTGGAAATCATACGCTTGTTCTGTTTATAAAGGTCCATGGAAATTTTCGAAGGCATCATTTCAGATCGCGGATCAAAATATGCGGTTTCCGGCGGGCCGTGCAGCTCGACTGCAGAGGCGAAAGCCTTTATCAAAACCCTATGCCGCAAAAAGAAATTTCTGAAAGCAACACACAATAGCTGGGCGTTTCTCGCGGACGGTGGTGCCGTAAAAAATGATGACGGGGAAAGCGGAGCGGGCGCAATCATCAGCCAAATGCTGGAGCGCGAAGGCCTCAAAGACCATATCATTGTGGTAACGCGCTGGTATGGCGGCAAGCATCTTGGCGGCGACCGGTTTCGCCATGTCAAAGATGCGGTGCGGCACTATATGAATAATGCCTTTAAGCTTTGAGCCAGATTAATGTCTCTAGAGCCCAGATGCACCGGTTGGCGTTCACGCCTTCACTCTAATTCATTCGAAATAGACCATGCACTGACGGGAAAGCGCCGCAAGGCTTCCGTCCTCGGTGAAAATACGGCCGTTTTGCTGGCTGTAACCATCTGCCGCTGCTTCCACTTCATAATCCAGATAAAACCAGTCACTCTCAATTTCAGTGGCAGGCATAACCATTTCCAGCGACCATGAAAGCGAACTAGCCATCACTGGTTTATTATAGTGACACATCATCACCGGTGGCGGGATGTCAGCCAGCGCAACTATTTTTGCAGCCGGAAACTCGTCCATATTGTCCCGGTGGCGCACCCACATGCCCAGACGGCGCTCTCCGGTGTTAGACATGGGAATGCCGCCGCCGGTCCAATGTATGTCAAAGCGGGATAAAAACCCCGGCAGTTGCCTAACACTGGCGTCGAGCAAAGGGACGCTATCGCGCGGCTCCGGCTTAAAATCCACCTGCGGCGCTACGGCGAGTGTTTCACGTGCACCGCCAAAGGCGGCCGACGCATGAAGGGCAATTTGCTCGCCCGCCATCACGTCCACCGAGGTTTGCGTCACGGACCGACCGCGGCGCATCACGCGTGCATTTGTGGTAACAAGCGCCTCTGGCAACGGGGCGACAAAACTGATCATCAGGGAGCGGAGCGGCGCTTCGCCCTCCACAAATTTCTGCATGGCAATCAAGGCGATGGATGTGGCAATGCCGCCATACACGGCGCGACCCTGCGACCAGCCAGGGCTAATTGTCACCGCAGAATTTTCATCCGCCGCCAACTGTTGAAGCAGTTGCGGCATGGGTGCGAACTCATTGCTGGCATTGGCAGACATACAAAAGGCCTTGTTTCATTTACGCTCGTCACTGGATGTAAGGCAGCCCATAGTCACTTCAAGATAATATTTCTGAATGTCGGGTATACATGCAGGGTCAAACCCGCGCTAGACGGCGCTCACCCCGCACCAAAACCAGCAGTATATTTACCAACAATTCCGCACTGGTCGCAATCGGTCCTTTTTTCTGCCACAAGGCGCTTTATAATAAGCGAAACTTTCTCGGATTCGGAGACTATATGGCTAATTTTGTTCATGACGGTGACCTGCCTGACGGCCTCACCTTTGGCGCGTCGGTCGCCATTGACAGCGAAACGATGGGGCTGGACCCGCACCGCGACCGCCTGTGTCTGGTTCAATTGTCAGCCGGCGACGGCGACGCGCATCTGGTGAAATTCAAGCAAGGCGATTATAGCGCACCGAACCTCAAGGCCTTGCTTACAAACCCCGACGTGACAAAAATCTTTCATTTTGCCCGCTTTGATGTCGCAGTAATGAAGAAATATCTGGGCGTTGATACAGCGCCAGTTTATTGCACCAAAATCGCTTCCAAGCTTGTCCGTACATATACAGACCGACACGGGCTCAAGGATTTATGCCGGGAGCTAGGCGGTGCCACGCTCGACAAGCAACAACAATCCAGCGACTGGGGCGCTTCGGAAATTAGCGACGCGCAAATCAGCTATGCCGCATCTGATGTTCTGTATTTGCACACGTTGAAAGAAAAGCTGGATCAAATGCTGGTGCGCGAAGGCCGCACCCATATGGCCAAGGCTGCTTTTTCCTTTTTGCCAACACGCTGCGACATGGATTTGGCCGGTTTCGGCGAAATGGATATCTTCTCACACTAGAGCCCCTTTAATATGCCAGTCACAACCGCAGAACATTTTAGCAGCGAGGAACGAGCCCGCCTTGAGGCACGGCGCGCCCTTTTGCCTCTGGACCGTCATGCCACCAGCCCTCTGTGGGACCGCTTTATTGGAGTAATGCGGCTGTTTTTACCAATTGGTGCGTTTGTTCTCGCGGTTATCACCATGCTGTGGCCTTATCTGGATAACCGTGAAGTGGCCTTTACTCTATCGACCGACGATGTGGCAAAGGGCGAAAGCAGCATCAAAATGACCAATATGCACGTGGTTGGAACCGACGCTAAAAACCGAAAATTCCACGTGCAGGCTTCATCGGGGCTACAGGACACCCCCTCCGCCCCGCGGATCAAACTTTCAGACATTCGAGCTGAGATGGTGATTGAGGCAGCAGGGCTGGCAACCGTTGAGGCCCGTACCGGTATTTACCGTGTGGACCAATCAACCCTATCGCTGGTTGGAGGTGTTCAGCTTTTAACCGGAAATGGCTATGCCCTTGATATGTCGGGCGCTGAAATTGACCTGAAAAACCACATCGCCAAAGGCCAGGGCTCTATTACCGGACGCTCACGGCTTGGGTCACTGGCAGCGTCGCGCGTGGTGATATACGCCGACGAGGAACTGGGTATTTTTGAAGATGGTGTTAAACTGCGTATTGTCCCCAAAAATCCGAACGGATCCACTGAGCAAGATTAAAAAATATAGGCTGGCACTTTTCCATAGACCCCCACGAACAAGGGAAAACAATGAATACGAAAATATTACTATTGATAGTTTTTGGCCTTGTTGGTGCGGCTAGCGGCGTGCAGGCGCAATCTATTTTGAAAGATCATGACACCTATCAGCCACTAGACATAACCGCAGAGCGGCTGGAGATGAAACAGAAGCTCGGCCGCGCCATTTTCAAAGGTGCTGTTCGAGTGGTGCAGGGTAAAATGACTCTGTCATCAGAATCGCTCACGGTTTTTTACAAAACTGCCGAGGGCGAGGAAAAACCAGCGATATCAAGGCTGGATGCGCTTGGCACCGTAACTTTGGTTTCGGAAACAGAATCGCTGGCTGGCGACTGGGGCATTTATGACGTGGATCGCAGGCTCGTGACCATTGGCGGCAACGTGGTTTTTAAACAGGGCGACAATATTCTGAAGGGCCAGAGGCTCGAGTTTGATCTGGTTTCTGGTCTTGCAAAGCTGGACGGCCAGGATAGCAATTCTAGTGATGGTCGTGTGCGCGGGTCTTTCAGTGTACCAAAGAAAGATGATGACGCCACTGATAATGAACCTAAAGGCCAAATCGAGTAATCAGATCAGCTTTCCAGGCCACATTTTCAAGAACTCGACAGATTTCAGAAGCAAGCCTGAGGTCTGGCAAGCGCCCATCTCTATTCGCAAATAATTGGAAAAATCAGGTTTTTTTAATGGATCATGACACTTGTTCATGATTTATTGACAAAGCATATGCATAAAATGAGCCAACACGCATAATCATGGCTCTGCCATGGTGCTGTCGGGTAGGACAAATGTGGGACATGTGATGAGTTTGGGTGGAAAAAACGCGAAGGCTTCAGACAAAGCCAGCGACACGGCCGAAGGATTAACGATCAAAGGGATCGCAAAATCCTACGGCGGCAGACCCGTGCTGCGTGATGTATCGCTGTCCGTGCGCCGCGGTGAAGTGGTTGGCCTCCTTGGGCCCAACGGAGCAGGAAAAACCACATGCTTCTATTCAATCACTGGTTTGATAGCCCCCGACCAAGGGCGTATTGAGCTCGACGGGGATAATATAACCCATTTACCCATGTACCGACGGGCGCGGCGAGGCATCGGTTATTTGCCACAGGAAACCTCTATTTTCCGAGGCATGACTGTTTCAGACAATATTCGGGCAATATTGGAAGTGGTCGAGCCTGACCGCGCACGGCGCGACGCCATGTTAAACGAGCTTCTGGAAGAGTTCTCTATAACGCATCTACGGAACACTCCAGCGCTAGCCTTGTCTGGTGGAGAACGTCGCCGCTGCGAAATCGCACGCGCGCTGGCGGCGCGACCCAATTTCATATTGCTGGATGAGCCTTTTGCCGGCATTGACCCCATAGCCATCGCCGACATCAGGGACCTTACGCACCACCTGAAAGACCGGGATATTGGTGTTTTAATCACCGATCACAACGTGCGCGAGACCCTCGATATTATCGACCGGGCTTATATTATTTATGATGGCCATGTCCTGTTCCAGGGCACACCTGATGAAGTGCTAGAAAGTGAAGATGTTCGCCGGGTTTACCTGGGCGAAAGCTTCAGTTTGTAGGCGAAGCACATGGCATTAACCCCCAGATTAGATTTAAGACAAAGCCAGCAGCTGGTAATGACACCCCAGCTGCAGCAAGCGATTAAATTATTGCAATTGTCTAATCTTGAGCTTGCTGATTATGTCTCCGAAGAAGTAGAGCGCAATCCTATTTTAGAGGTGGCGGACCCCAACAATGATCGGAGCCAGTTGGCCGAAGGGGGCGAGCGGGGCGGCACTGCATCAGACGAAGGTTTGCGCGAGAGCACTGGCGGCGATACTGGCGGCGAAGCGTCTGGCGCTGAGGGGTCAGGTGAAGGCATGGTTGCTGCCGACAAAAGCATGCAAAGCGCGGTGGATACCGGCACAACAGCCGATAGCGCGCTGGACGCAAACTTCGAAACCAATATTTATAATAACGACGCAGTTTCCGACCGGGCTGACATGCAGAGCGCAGGTTCTAGCAACCTAAGCTATGAAGGTGCCGGGGCCATCAAAGGCGGCGGCGGTAGTTTTTCAGACGAACGCGGGCTGGATCAAACACTAGAAGGCGAAGAAAATCTCCATGATTTTCTGTCTCGCCAAATGGCTGTTCAGCTATCGGACCCAATTGAACGCTTCATTGCCGTTCACCTCATTGATTTGGTGGATGACGCCGGATATGTAGATCCGGAGGCAGTCGCCGATATCGGTCCTCGCCTCGGCGTCGAGAATGCGCAGGTAAACACCACTTTGCTATCGCTGCAAAAGCTTGAACCTTCGGGCGTTTTTGCTCGCGGCCTTTCCGAATGCCTGGCGCTGCAGCTACGAGAGTTGGATAGGTATGACCCGGCAATGCAGGCGCTGGTAGAAAACCTTGATCTTTTGGCCAAGCGGGAAATGTCAACGCTGCGGCGTCTGTGCGGCGTGGATCAGGACGATATTGCCGATATGGTACGTGAGATACGAGCGCTGAACCCCAAGCCTGGCCTTGCTTACGGGGGTGTCGCTGTTCAGCCTGTGGTGCCAGACATATTCATCAGAAAGACCCGAGCAGGGACATGGCATGTGGAATTGAACAGCAATACTCTGCCAAAAGTGCTTGTAAACTCGCAGTATGTTAGCGAACTGAAAGACATAGGAGGCAATAAGGAAGCAAAGGCTTTTGTCTCTGACTGCGTTTCAAACGCAAATTGGCTGGTGAAAGCGCTCGATCAGCGCGCTCGTACAATATTGAAAGTTTCAACGGCACTGGTGAAACGGCAGGCCTTGTTTTTCGAACATGGGGTCAGGTTTTTAAAACCATTGACCCTAAAAGACATTGCCGAAGAAATCGAAATGCACGAATCCACCGTTTCTCGCGTAACCAATAACAAATTCATGTCCTGCTCTCGCGGCATGTTTGAGCTGAAGTATTTTTTCACTTCATCTATTTCCGCAGCAGACGGCGGCGATGCCCATTCGGCCGAGTCGGTCAAATTTCGCCTCAAAGAACTCATTGACGACGAAGAACCAAAGAAAATTTTGTCAGATGATAAACTTGTCGTGCTGATGAAAGCCGAGGGCATTGATATCGCAAGACGTACGGTCGCAAAATATCGGGAAGCGATGAAAATTCCTTCTTCGGTACAGCGCCGCAGGCTTAAAAATATGCCAACGTGAGTCGCGAAACAATTTTCCCGTACAGGCCAATAGGTCCACCCACTTAAAACGCTTTAAATACATAAATTTGCAAAAATATTTGTTTGTTAACCACACAATTGTAAGATTTTGTGCTAGGCTAAAACCTGTGGCTACAAACGCCATAAAAGTGACAGAATCGCCTTCTTCAATCTTTTGGCAAGAGGCTGTCACTATAGCAAAGCCGCATAATTAAAGTCGCAGCGGCTTTTAGTAATGTCGCGGTCACCCCGACCGCTGAGAAAGGACAATTTGCACTTATGGATATCAATGTAACCGGACGAAAAATGAAGCTTGGTGAAGCCTTAACCAGCCACGTAGAAGACCGATTATCTACCGTCGCAGAAAAGTATTTCAACCGCACCATTGATGCTACTACCACATTTGCAAAAGAGGGCCATACCTACAGATCAGACGTATCGTTTCATGCCAATCAGGGTATCAACCTTCAGAGTCGAGGAGAGGCGGATGACCCGTATGCCGCCTTTGAAATGGCAGCAGAAAAAGTGGAAAAACAGTTGCGCCGTTACAAACGACGCATTAAGAACCACCACAGATCGTCCCAGCGCGCTGCCGAATTGGAACTGGCCAATGACTTTACACTGGCGCCTGAGACAGAAAATGAAAATGCCGCATCGAGCGATGTAGCCGAAGACCAGCCAATTATAATCGCTGAAAACAGAACATCGATCCCTAATGTGAATGTGGGTGACGCTGTTATGTTGATGGATTTGGCAGACAGCAATGCATTTGTTTTTCGCAACAGCAAAAACGATGCGCTTGAAGTTGTTTATCGGCGTAAAGACGGCAATGTAGGTTGGATTAGCCCGTCGAGCGCAAATAACTAGCGCCGAGACCGACAGGCAAAACAATAAAGCTTAGGGAGTAACCGGTCGCGGGCGGCAACGCACAGGCTGGTGGAGTTAAATAGCTATGGAAATCGTTGATCTGCTAACCGCAGATAGTGTTATTGCGGATTTTAAAACCTCCAGCAAAAAACAAGCTATACAGTCACTGGCGAAGCAAATCGCACAGCTGAATGGTCTGCCTGAGCGTACTGTTTTTGCAAGCCTGCTCGACCGCGAAAAGCTGGGCAGCACGGGCGTAGGCAAAGGCGTTGCCATTCCTCATGCCCGTATTGCCGGGCTGGACCGTATCATCGGTTTATTTGCTCGTCTGTCGAGCCCTATTGATTTCGAATCGGTAGACGAGCATCCGGTAGATTTGATTTTCGTGCTTTTGGCACCCGCTGAAGGCAGCACTGATCACCTTAAGGCATTAGCACGTGTGTCGCGGTTGCTCCGCGACGAGAAAACATGTGAAAAATTACGGATGACCGCCGACGCCGGTGCGCTTTTTGCCATGCTTGCTTCACCAACAAGTGTCGCTGCCTAGCACAAAATACGCGGGTAGTTTCTAACTAATCAAACTCAACCCGGCAAAAATACAGGCCGTCGGGCGGCGCATTGTGCCCAAGCGCCTCCCTATCGCGGGCTTCAAGTGCGGCTTTAAGATCGTCTTTGTTCCAGCGACCAGCACCCACCATTTTTAGAGATCCCGTCATCGACCGAATTTGATGATGCAAAAACGAACGGGCTCCCGCTTTGATATGCACCTCTTCACCAGAGCGCTCAACCGATAGATAATCCATGGTTTTCACCGGGCTCTTGGCCTGACAGTGTGCATAGCGAAAGGTGGTGAAATCATGTTCGCCGACAAGAAGCTGTGCAGCTTCATGCATTGCTTCTACATCAAGCGGAGATTTCACATGCCAGACCAAACCCTGATTAAAGGTCGGCGGCGCACGGCGGTTAAGAATGCGGTATAGATAATGCCTTTTTGTCGCTGAGAATCTCGCGTTGAATTCGCTATCTACTGCTTCAACTTCCAATACGGAAATTGGCACAGCCAACAAATAATGGTTAATAGCCTCGCGAAGCTTCCGCGCCGTAATCTCGCGCTCCAAATCTACATGAGCGACCTGCCCAAGCGCATGTACCCCGGCGTCGGTTCGCCCAGACCCTTGCACCACAACGCGGTCTTTATTTTCCAAATTACCGAAGGCTTCTTCAAGCACTTGCTGCACGGAAGGTGCGTTAATCTGGCTTTGCCAGCCCGCATAGGGCCTGCCATCATATTCAATTGTCAGTTTGAAACGCTGCATACTAAATCCGCTATGAAAGCCTGGTGCCCGGAGACACCGGATTACCGCGCAAAAAATCTTCTATACCAATTGCCGCTTTGCCCGCTTTTTGCACTCGTGTCGGTCGATAACTTGCCGAGCCGCAACCAATGGTAAGCTGATTGTCGAGCACGCTGCCCGCCACACCGTTTTGCGCACACGGTGTTCCCGCCAAAAGTTTGATCCGGTCGCCATCCAGTTTGAACCATGCACCCGGAAAGGGAGACATAGCCCGAACTTGCCTGTCAATTGTATCTGCGCTTTCATCCCAGTTGATTTGCGCCTCCGCTTTTTCAATTTTTCTGGCGTATGTCACGCCGCCTTCATCTTGTTGCTGCGGCAATGCCGTACCTGCTTTCAAGGCCACCAGCACACCGTCAACCAGAGAAGCGCCGAGCGCCGCCAGCCTGTCATGCAAAACAAGAGTTGTATCGCTTGCCCCAATTGGTGTTTCCGCACGCGCAAGCACGGGACCTGTATCAAGGCCCGCTTCCATCTGCATGATGCAAACCCCGGTTTTTTGGTCGCCTGCCAATATGGCCCTGTGAATAGGTGCCGCGCCGCGCCACCGCGGCAGCAAGGAAGCATGCACATTTATACAGCCGTATTCAGGGGCATCCAAAACAGCTTGAGGCAAAATCTGGCCATAAGCGACAACGACCGCAGCATCAGCCTTAAGTGCTGCAAACTCAGCAATTGCCTCCGGAGCTTTCATGGAATTAGGCGTAAAAACCCGCAAGCCGTGTTTTTCTGCGGCAACATGGATGGCGCTTTTTCGGACTTTTTTTCCTCTGCCCGCCGGACGGGGTGGCTGGGTATATACCGCCACAATATCGTGGCCAGCATTCACCAGTGCCTCAAGCGTCGGCACTGAAAATTCGGGCGTCCCCATAAACACTAGCCGCATTGCGGTTGCTCCCTATCGCCCGACCTCAAAACCTCAATAAAAATGGCCCGGCTACAGAACCACTGTATCTTTAATAGCCTTTTGCACTTTTTTGATAATCATATTGCGCTTCAGGCGCGATAAATAATCAATAAAAACAATGCCGTCCAAATGGTCTATTTCATGCTGAATACAGGTGGACAGCAGTCCATCCATCTGTTGTTCCTGGGCCTCGCCGTGATAATCCAGATATTTCACCTTAACAGACGCCGGACGCTCAACCTCAGCGTAATGTTCCGGCACAGACAAGCACCCTTCATTATAGATACTTACCTCAGGCGATTCCCACACGACTTCCGGGTTCACAAAAAAAAGTGGCTTTTTACTTTCATCATCGCCTTCAACGTCAAGCACAATAACCCGCCTCGGCACGCCAACCTGAATGGCGGCAAGGCCTATGCCTGGTGCCCCATACATGGTTTCCAGCATATTATCCATAAGCTTGCGCAAGGTATCATCCACCTTTTCCACCGGCTCGGAGAGCGATTTTAAAAGTGGGTCTGGCACATTAATAATGTCTAGCATTGCCATAATTTTTGTTTAGCCCTTGAAAAACAGCATTGAGGTTTGCCGCTTTAAGTATGAAGCATTGGGCTTTTGGTCAAGCTTTTCAGTATCTGCAAGCGTTTCGCGCTCGCCAAAATCAACTAAAATTCACTCAACGGCGCGTCCAATTCGTAAAGCGACCGTCTGTCTTCAATTTCAATGATCCAGATATCACTATCGATTTGGCGTTTTTTCTGTAGTGCAGCGTCAGCATCCGCTTCTTCCGTAGCAGCAAACTCGCCAATATTGCGCCAGATTTTCTGACCGTCAAAATCGCGCGACTGTTCAAAAAGCGCGATGCCATTGTCAAAACGATTTATCTTCAAGGCCACACCGCCGCGCTCCGCGTCACCTTTCGCAACCACAAATGCTGGCATATCGGCGAGAAAACACTGGCGTACATGTGCTTCCACCCAAAGTTCGGTTTTCAATCGCGCTTCAATTGGTATGGTAGGGTGCATCAGCCGGATATGCGGGCTATTTGGTCTCTTCGTCAAGGCCCAATATATGAAGCCTGTCTTCGAACATGTTTTTGATCACATCAGCTGACACAGTAAAGTCGAGCCCTAAGCTGCCACCCGCAGCCCAGGCAACTTTTGCACTGAGCTCACCGCGGTCGGCGATACTAAGTGTAACGTTTGTACCTTCCTGGATAGGCAAATCCATGCGCACGCGCGCGCCTCCCAACGACAAATTCCATATCTGACAAGAAAACTCGTGGGTTCCAACAATGATTTTTGCCGGCCACAATACGGACCGCCTGCGAAAGTCACGGTTATCACTCGCACTTTCACTTTCAGTGGTATTTGGCTTTTTCACTGCTTTTTTGGTCGATTTTGGCATAGCTTGCCCAATTATTTGATCAATTGACGCTATATTACAGCGCTAGAGTAAAGCAATTGTCACCAAATAGATTCAATTTTCTTAAAATCGCCAGACTTGCCCCTTGAGGTGGCTTTGAGTACCTATTGGTATTTGATGCTTTTCAGGCCCTAAATGCTTTTTGGTGACCAGCCTTATGCCAAACAATAGCGCAAATATTCTAATCGTTGAGGATAGCCCCACGCTGGCGCTTACCTACCGCGAATTTCTGCAAAGTCTCGGACTGCCCATACGTATTGCAGAAACGGGGGCTACAGCTTTGGACAGCATAGAAAAACAGGTCCCGACCATAGTGCTTTTGGACTTAAAACTGCCCGACATGGACGGCATTGCCATTCTTAAAAAGCTGAAGGCGTCCTATAGCGATACTCGGGTTATTGTTATCACCGCGCACGGTTCTGTTGCGGTGGCGGTCGAGGCCATGCGAGAGGGTGCGGCCGACTTTCTTCTAAAACCGTTCAGCGCCGAACGCATTATTACAACGGTCAAAAACGCGCTTGAGCTTCACCGGCTAGCGAATTTGGTTGAACAATTTGAAGACCGGCAGACGAAAAAGTTTGCCCGCTTCATTGGCGATAGTCCAGCTATGCAAGCAGTCTACCGTATGATTGAAGACAGCGCACCGTCCCGAGCCAATGTTTTTATAACCGGGCCTTCCGGCACCGGGAAAGAGCTATGCGCCGAAGCGCTGCACCATATTGGCCCCCGAAAAGACTGTAAGTTTGTCGCGCTCAATTGCGCGGCCATCCCTGAAGCCCTGATCGAAAGCGAAATTTTTGGACACAAAAAAGGCGCCTTCACGGGCGCGACAACAGACCGAGAAGGGGCCGCGCTGAGTGCAAGCGGCGGCACCCTTTTTCTGGACGAAATATGTGACATGCCGCTCGATATGCAGGCAAAATTGCTACGCTTTATTCAATCAGGAAAAATCGTGCCCGTCGGCAGCAATACACCCATCGATGTTAATGTCCGATTTGTGTGCGCCACAAACCGCGATCCATGGCAAGAAGTTGAGGCTGGCCGCTTCCGCGAAGATCTTTATTACAGGCTCCATGTTGTGCCAATACATTTGCCGCCGCTGAAAGACCGCGGAAAGGATATCATAGCCATTGCACAGCATATGCTGGTTTCCTTTGCAGAAGAAGAAGGCAAAAACTTTGACCAAATTAGCGATGAGGCTCAGACCCGCTTACTCGGTCACATGTGGCCAGGCAACGTACGAGAGCTCGGCAACGTAATACAAAGTGCGGTAGTTTTGAATGACGGCCCCACGCTCACCGACGAAATGTTGGAAAAAGTAATGGGGGCCGCCGGAAAAGCATCGCCAATTCACCACAACAGAATTGATGAGACTGACGCCCCAAGTTATCCAGTCGCAGGTAATGACCAGCCTATCGAACCGCTGCAAGTATCAGAGCGCCGCCTAATTGAACGGGCCATTGCATTGTCAGGCGGCAAGGTGCGCAAGGCGTCTGTCAAGCTTGGGGTTAACCCCTCCACGCTCTACAGAAAGCTCAAAGAATGGGCAGAAGACCCGGCCTAGTGGGCCTTCTTCAATAGCACCGCGCCAGATATTCTAATTATTTTTCCTCAGCCGCAGCATTTTCCTCTGCCAATTGCTCAAGCGCAAAGGCATTGCTTGCAGCCAGGCCTGCCATATTCACCAAATCAGACGCGGTTGATGTCATGCGCGCAATTTGTATCGAATGGCTCATGCCGAGAAGCATGGGCCCGACAACGCGGGCGTCACCAAGTTCAGACAGCAATTTATAGGCGATATTTGCCGAATGCAGCGCTGGCATAATCAACAGATTGGCCGGGCCAGACAGGCGCATGAAAGGATATAGATCCATCAAATCACGGTTCAGAGCCACGTCTGCCTGCATTTCACCGTCATATTCAAAATCAACGCCGCGTTCATCAAGAAGTTTAACGGCATCCTGAATATGGCGCGCCTTGTCAGACGGCGGGTTGCCAAAATTTGAAAAAGACAGAAACGCGGCGCGCGGCACATGGCCAAGCCGTTTAACAAAATAGGCAGCGCTTTCAGCAATATCTGCCAGTCCTTCGGCGGTTGGCCTTTCGGTTACTGTTGTATCAGCCATAAACACCGTGCGGTTTTTGGTAACCACAATAGAGAGGCCAAACGGTCGCTGCCCGGGCAGAGGGTCTATAACCCGCTTCACGTTCTTAAGCGCACGCCAATAGTGCCGCGTCACACCTGTAACCATGGCGTCGGCATCACCCGTTGCCACCATACATGCAGAAAATACGTTCCTGTCCCGTTTCACCAAACGCTTGATGTCACGCAAGAGAAACCCTCGCCGGTTGAGACGCTCGTAAAGATATTCGATATAATCGTTTCTGTGCGAAGAATTGCTGGCGTTTCTGATTTCAAAATCCTGGTCGTCGACGCCCATTTCCCGCAGTTTTTCGCGGATCGGCGCTTCGTACCCAACAAGCACTGGTGTGCCGTAACCAGCGGCTTTGAACCCAACAGCCGCGCGCAGCACTTTTTCTTCCTCGGCTTCGGCAAACACCACGCGCTTTGGCTTGCGCCGCTTCAATTCTTCAAACATGCCCGAGAGGGTGCCCGCCGTGGGATCGAGCCTGGCAGACAATTCGATCTCATATGCGTCCATATCTTCTATAGGTTTTCTCGCAACACCTGTATCCATCGCTGCTTGCGCTACCGCCATGGGCAGGCGCTTAATCAGGCGCGGATCGAAGGGTGCCGGAATGATATAGTCTGGGCCGTAATGGGGCTGCTCGCCACCATAAGCCGCTGCGACTTCGTCTGGCACATCTTCACGCGCCAGTTCTGCCAGCGCTTTTGCCGCGGCCATTTTCATTTCTTCATTGATGGTTCGCGCCCGCACATCCAGCGCACCGCGGAAAATATAGGGAAATCCGAGAACATTGTTTACCTGATTGGGATAATCAGAGCGCCCGGTGGCAATGATTGCATCTTTTCTTACAGACCGGGCATCCTCGGGCGTAATTTCGGGGTCAGGGTTCGCCATTGCAAAAATAATCGGCTGGTCACCCATAGATGCCACCATATCTTTAGTAATCGCGCCGGGGCCAGCAAGACCAAGAACAGCGTCGGCACCAACCATGGTTTCTTCCAAAGTGCGGTGCTCGGTTTCAATCGCGTGGGCCGACTTCCACTGGTTCATGCTTTCCGTACGATCCGCGTAAATTACGCCGGTTCGGTCTACCATCGTCACATTTTCATGTGGCAGGCCCAGCGCTTTCAGAAGTTCAATGCACGCGATACACGCCGCACCAGCGCCGATAGCGACAACCCTTGTTGTTTTGATGTCGCGGCCCGTAATATCCAGAGCATTCAAAAACCCGGCTGCAGTGATAATGGCCGTGCCGTGCTGATCATCATGAAAAACGGGAATATCCATCAGTTCACGAAGGCGCTGCTCGATAATGAAACAGGCAGGTGCGCCGATATCTTCCAAATTGATACCACCAAAACTGGGGCCAAGAAGCTTCACACAATTTACAAATTCATCAATGTCTTCGCTGTCTACTTCCAGATCAATCGAATCGATATCTGCAAAGCGCTTAAAGAGAACAGACTTGCCTTCCATCACAGGCTTGGAGGCCTGCGCGCCTAAATTCCCGAGCCCCAAAATGGCTGTACCATTTGTGATAACCGCCACCATATTGCCTTTGGTGGTATAGTCATAAGCTGTGTCGGGGTCGTCAGCGATCGCCAACACGGGAACCGCAACGCCGGGGCTATAAGCAAGCGAAAGGTCGCGCTGGGTCGCCATGGGTTTGGTAGCTGTTATTTCCAATTTTCCGGGTCTCCCGGCGGAATGAAAACGCAGCGCTTCCGCATCCGTAAACTTGGATGATTTTGTAGGCATCGAGGATCCTCTGTTCTTCTTGTAGCCGTGATCGGCAGAATGCTCTAAAAGCGAGGTACATACGGCGCATACTATGGCATAAAGTCGCTGACAATTGAATTTTTATAATGTTATCAAAGGTTTTCTATCATGACAGCGGGGGCATCACTGAGCGCAGCGCAAGATAATACCGCCCGGGAACCCGGTGGTACAGCCGAAACTTTGGCCAACAAATGGTCTCGGCTGGCGCAGTCGGATGATGTTACGCCCATGATGGAGCAGTTTTTGACAATAAAAGCTGGCTATCCTGACTGTTTGCTTTTTTACCGCATGGGCGATTTCTACGAATTGTTTTTCGATGATGCTGAACAGGCTTCGTCGGCACTTGATATTACACTTACCAAGCGTGGGAAAATCGGCGGAGCAGATATACCCATGGCCGGCGTGCCAGTACACGCCAGCGATATGTATCTGGCAAGGCTGATCAAAAAATCTTTCAAAGTTGCCGTATGCGAACAGGTGGAAGAACCGTCCGAAGCAAAAAAACGCGGCGCTAAATCCGTTGTGAAACGCGAAGTGGTCCGCCTGGTAACACCTGGCACAATAACCGAAGAGGGCCTCCTCAACCCTCGTTCAAACAATTATCTGGTTGCACTGGGGCGCGCGCAAAAAAGCCTGTCGCTTGCTGTCGCGGAAATGTCGACCGGTGAGTTTTTCATCTTACCTACAAGAATTGGCCGGTTAGACGCTGATTTGGCACGCCTTCAACCGGGCGAACTTTTGCTGCCGCGTGACCTCGCGGCGGACGATGCACTAACGGCCCCACTGTTTGATTGGCGCTCTGTTTTGAGCACAACAGAAGGCAGCCAGTTCGATAGCGGCTTTGGCGCACGCCAGTTGCAACAGCTTTTCGACGTAGCAACGCTTGACGGTTTTGCCTCTTTCAAACGGGCCGACCTGGCGGCAGCTGGAGGGCTGATCGCCTATCTGGAAGATACGCAGAAGGGCAACTTGCCTCGGCTGCTGCCGCCCAAACGGCTGTCTACAGACGGCACCATGATGATTGACGCCGCCACAAGGCGTAGTTTGGAACTGGTAAGAACCCAAAACGGCGAAACATCTGGCAGCCTGCTTTCGGTGATTGACAGAACCATCACGGGCGCTGGTGCCAGGTTGCTTGCCAAACGGCTTTCCGCCCCGCTTACAGACCCGGTTCGCATAAACGAACGGCTGGACTGCGTTGACCACCTGCTTGCCCACCGCGACCTTCGCGCTGACCTGCGGCAAACCCTCAAGGGCGCACCGGATATGGGTCGCTCCCTTGCACGGCTTTCCCTTGGTCGCGGCGGACCACGGGATCTGTCTGCCATCCGCGAAGGACTAAAGGCGTCCAAAGCCGTACAACAATTTCTGTCTGGCCCTAAAGGCGTTCTTGATGAAGTGCCTATGCTTATTCAAGAAGCGCACGAAGATCTGGGGGATCATGACGCGCTCATTGCTGAACTGGAACGGGCAATTGTTGCGGAGCCGCCCCTGATCACCCGCGACGGCGGTTTCATTGCCGAAAATTATGATAGTGCCCTGGATGAATTTCGCACCCTTAAGGCCCACAGCAGGCAACTAATCGCTGAACTGGAACGTGAATATCAGGAACTAACAGAAATTAGCTCGCTGAAAATCAAGCATAATAATGTGCTTGGATACCATGTTGATATCACTGCAAAACATGCTGAAAAGCTGATGGCACCGCCTTTGAGTGATTGTTTCATTCACCGGCAGACACTGGCGAATGCGGTGCGGTTTTCCTCTACCGAGCTATCAAAGCTGGCCGGCAAAATATCGGAATCTGGCGACCGGGCGCTCGCCCTTGAACAAACTATTTTTGCCAATCTTGTTGAGCAGGTGATGCAGGCTGCTGGTGAAATATCAATGGCAGCAGAGGCGCTTTCTGTTTTGGATGTTGCCGCATCCTTGGCAACACTTGCTGAAGAAGAACGCCACTGCCGACCCGAAATGGACGACAGCCTATCGTTTAATATTGTTGCTGGTCGTCACCCGGTTGTTGAAAAAGCGCTGCAAAAAAACGATAGCAGCCCGTTTGTGGCCAACAATTGTGATCTTGCGCCCGATGACCGGCTTTGGCTAATCACCGGGCCAAACATGGCTGGTAAGTCCACCTTCCTTCGGCAAAATGCGCTTGTGGCTGTGCTGGCTCAAATGGGCGCTTTTGTTCCTGCAACGTCAGCCCATATTGGTGTTGTTGATCAACTATTTAGCCGGGTTGGCGCTTCTGACGATTTGGCGCACGGCCGCTCAACCTTCATGGTGGAAATGGTGGAAACCGCGGCGATATTAAATCAGGCCGGGCCGCGCTCCCTTGTGATATTGGACGAAATCGGACGAGGAACAGCAACCTATGACGGGCTTTCAATCGCCTGGGCTGCAGTGGAAAACCTCCATAACATCAACCAGTCTCGCACGCTGTTTGCGACACACTACCACGAACTCACTGCGCTAAAAGAGACACTGGAAGCGGTTTCGCTTCGGTCGATGAAGGTGCGTGAATGGAAGGGCGACGTGGTTTTCCTGCATGAAGTTGCAGCGGGTGCCGCAGACCGGTCATACGGCATTCAGGTGGCCAAGCTCGCCGGGTTGCCCAAACCTGTTGTGCAGCGCGCCCGGCAAGTACTGGACCATTTGGAAAATAGTGACAAAGGTGAGAAAACACGCGGACTGATCACGGATTTACCACTTTTCCAGTCGGCGCCTGTCGCAACCGCACCTCATCAGGCTACGCCTTCTGAGCTGGAAACGCGGCTTGCCGCCACAAACCCAGACGAGCTAACACCCAAAGAAGCTCTTGATACCCTTTATGCGCTCAAGGAAATTATGCCCACCGAAGACTGAAGGTAACACGGCACCATATGGTCAATTTGAAAAATCGTCGGGCCCTGATTAACCGCAAGAACCTCGTTGTTGCGCTAGATGAACTTGTGAGAAGCACCCCGAAAGAAAAGTGGCAACCCGGTGTAGTTGAGATACTCAAAACCGCACACCAGGACGGCTGGCAGGAAGTTAAGCGCCGATTTTTCGAGGATGCTGAAAAAGGCCATATGTCTGCGGCAGAGCTTAGCTTTGTTGTTGATCAAACCCTGAGAGTGCTGTTTGATTTTGTGACCACGCATGTTTTCCCACTCGGCAACCCAACAGCGTCTGAGCGGCTCTCACTGGTTGCAACAGGTGGGTATGGCCGCGGCGAACTCGCGCCCTATTCAGACATCGATCTTCTATTTCTTATTCCTTACAAATCAACGCCCTGGGCCGAAAATGTAGTGGAATACATGCTCTATGTTTTGTGGGACTTGGGGCTGAAGGTAGGCCACGCCACGCGCACACCAGAAGAATGCAGCCGATTGGCCAAAGAGGACCTAACAATCAGGACCGCGCTTTTGGAAGCGCGCTACCTTTGGGGTGACGAGGACCTTTTCAAAGTAGCGGCCAAGAGGTTCTTCCGCCGGGTCGTTGCTGGTACGCATGCCGATTTTGTTGATCAAAAACTGGCAGAACGGAACGCTCGCCATAAACGTCTCGGTGATAGCCGCTACGTGGTGGAGCCCAACATCAAAGACGGCAAGGGCGGGCTTCGCGACCTGCAAACCATGTGGTGGATCGCACGGTACCTGTACGGTGTGAGCAGAGCCAAAGCCGTAAACCCCGACATTCTGACAGAAGACGAAAACCGGCAGTTTCGCAAAGCCGAAGCCTTTTTGTGGACCGTTCGGGTAGCACTACATTTCTTGGCAGACCGGGCGGAAGAGCGGCTAACATTTGATATGCAAAAACGTCTCTCTGAAACGCTGCAATATAAACCGCACCCAGGCTTGTCGGGCGTCGAGCGGTTCATGAAGCATTATTTCATAGTGGCCAAGCAGGTTGGCGACCTTACGCGTATATTTTGCGCGGTGCTGGAGGCCCGGCAGAAAAAGACATTTTTTTCAAGGATTCGCCGCACCAAGAAACTGAAAGAATTTGCACTTGAAAGCGGCCGGTTAACGGTTCTGGATCAAGACGACTTCAGAAATGACCCCAAGCTGATGATGCGCATTTTTCGGGTCGCAGACGAACACGATCTTGATATCCATCCCGATGCCCTGCGCCTGATGAAACATAACTTAAGCCGTGTATCGGCGGCTGTACGGAGGGCCCCGGAAGCCAATGATGATTTTCTGGCGGTTTTAACGTCAAAGAACCAAGCGGAAGCTAACCTCAGGCGCATGAACGAAGCGGGCCTGCTGGGGCGATTTGTGCCGGATTTCGGGCGTGTCGTAGCGCAGATGCAATATGATATGTATCACCATTATACAGTGGATGAACATACCATTCAGGCTATCGGCTTGTTACCGCGCATAGAAAGCGGTGAACTGGCCGAAGACCATCCGCTCTCGACAGAGGTAATTCGTAAAATCGTATCCCGCCGGGTTTTATATGTGGCTGTGTTACTTCATGATATTGCCAAGGGCCGGGGTGGCGACCATTCAAAGCTTGGTGCTGACGTAGCGAAAAACCTGTGCCCGCGCCTGGGCCTTAAACCGTCGGAAACCGAAACTGTTGCCTGGCTGGTACGGTGGCACCTTTTGATGAGCAATACGGCCTTCAAACGGGACCTGACCGACCATAAAACCATTTTGGATTTTTGCGAGATCGTAAAAAGTCCCGAACGGCTGCGGCTTTTGTTGGTTCTGACCGTTGTTGATATTCGCGCTGTCGGACCCGGCACCTGGAACGGCTGGAAAGGGCAGCTGCTCCGTGATTTATACCGGGCTGCGGAAGAAGTTCTCAGTGCGGGTCATGCGGGTCGCGGCCGTAAAGAAAGGGTGGCCAGCAAAAAAGAAGCCCTTTCCCGCACGTTGAAAGAGTGGAAAAAAAACGAGCTTGCTGCTCACAAAAAGCGCATGAACGACAGCTACTGGATCGCAGAGGATGCAGAAACGCTGGTTCAAAACGCACGTTTGATGCGCCGGACAGATCAAAGAGAGGCGGCTCTGGGCATTACTGCGCGGGTGGAAACCTTTCAGGACATGACCAACGTAGCCGTTTACAGCGAAGATCACCCCGGCGTTTTTGCACGCGTCGTTGGTGCTTTGGGTGTTGCCGGAGCGGTAATCACCGGGGCAAAAATTCATACATCGCGAGACGGAATGGCCGTTGACAATTTCACAGTGCAAAACCTGGAGGGCCGCGCCTTCGCCAGCGGTCGACAACTGGACAAGCTTGAAGAAACTATTTTCAACACTCTGCAAGGGACAGTACGCCCCAAGGAGCAGTTGAAACACAAGCGTGTATACGGCACCAAGGATAGCGCGTTTGAGATTGAGCCAGTTGTCTTGATCGACAACCGGGCTTCTAACGGGTCGACGGTAATTGAAGTGAATGCCAAAGACCGGCCCGGTTTGTTATATGATCTCGCTTTTGCGCTTTACCGCCTCAAACTATCCATATTTTCCGCTCATGTTGCGACTTTCGGAGAACGAGCAATCGATGTTTTTTATGTGCGTGATCTCGTCGGGCAGAAAGTGAGCAACAAGGTGCGGCTTAAAAACATTGAAGCAAAATTGATGGCTGCGGCAACGGGTGAAACCCCTATAAAAACAAAACCGCGTAAGATAAAAAGCCCAAAAACCAACACGCCGGAGACATAAGCTTGGGCCTGGCGAAAAACATTTCAACTGTAGGCGGCTTTACGCTGCTAAGTCGGGTTTTTGGCCTGATTCGTGACCTTGCCACAGCTCGATATTTGGGTGCCGGCATGGCGGCAGATGCCTTTGTTATCGCTTTCAAACTGCCCAATTTTTTCAGGCGGCTTTTTGCTGAAGGCGCCTTTTCTGTGGGGTTTGTACCTTTATTCGCCCGGGCGCTGGGCAAGGAAATAACGCCCGAAAGCAAGGCTGCGGCCGAAGCGTTTGCAGGTCGGGTGCTCGCCTGGCTTCTCCCTGTGCTGCTGATTTTCCTTATCATAATGGAAATAGGTATGATGCCCATCATGCTGGGGCTGACCGGTGGGTTTGACGGTGACGATACCAAGTTTAATTTTGTGATCGAGCTGGGGCGTTACACATTTCCCTATTTGGTTCTTATATCGCTGGTATCATTTTTTGGCGGCATGCTGAATGCGTACGGGCGTTACAGTGCCGCGGCCTTTGCGCCGGTGCTGCTTAACGTGTCGATGATAGCTGCGCTATTTTTCTTCGGCGAAAACGACATGGAAGCAGCTCGAGCGCTGGCGATTGGGGTTTCCGTTGCCGGAGTGGCGCAGCTTATCCTTTTATATGCTACGGCGCGGCGCGCAGGCATTCGGCTTAAGCTGCCGCGGCCACGGCTTTCAGAGGACGTAAAGGAACTGCTGATTATCATTGGGCCTGCGGCCGTAGGGGCGGGCATAATGCAGATCAATCTTTTGATCGATGTTATTCTTGCCGCGCGGTTTTTGCCTGAAGGATCAGTGACCTGGCTATTTTACGCGGACCGGCTGAACCAGCTGCCCCTAGGTGCAATCGGCATTGCGGTTGGTACAGTTTTGCTGCCAAGCATTTCACGGCAACTTGCTTCGGGCGACGAGAAAGGCGCTAACAAACAGCAAAACAAAGCATTGGATTTTTCACTGTTTCTTACGCTGCCAGCAGCTGTGGCGCTGGCTGTAATAGCCGCGCCAATTTTAGCAACGCTTTTTGAGCGGGGCCAGTTTCTATCAGGGGACACGTCGGCCACTGCGGCCGCGCTGACGGTTTATGCACTGGGGCTGCCCGCCTATGTTATCGCCAAAACACTCACACCCGGGTATTTTGCGAGAAAAGACACAAAAACACCGGTGCGCTATGCTGTTGTCGCATTAGTGATCAATACTGTGCTCAACATCATTTTGATACGCTATTTTGCCCATGTAGGGCTGGCCGGTGCCACCGCTATCGCGGCCTGGGTAAATGCTGGCCTATTATATATTGGCCTTAAAAAGCGGGGCCACCTGACGCTGCTATCAGAAACCAAAGTCAAAATAGCAAAATATGCCCTAGCCAGCCTTATAATGGGGGCTGTTGTGGTTTTTGCCGCGGGTCAGCTCAAAGGTTTTTTCATAGAGGATGGCTGGGTTCGCATCTTGGCGCTTACGGCATTGGTTGCTGCGGGAGGTTTTAGCTATCTCGGCACCGTGTTCACGGTAGGCGGTATCACGGTGAAAGAGATTAAGGCTTTTAAAGACCCGGCAGGCTAATCCAGCTTGACCCGCCGCGGACCCCTTGCCATAAGGCCTGATGAACCAGCATTTCCGGAGAGCAAGCTGTGACAGATACCTCAATCAAAGGCCGCATATTTTCAGGCGCCCAGCCGTCAGGCAACATGCATTTGGGCAATTACCTTGGCGCTTTCCGCAACTGGGTGCGCCTACAAGATGATTATGAGTGTATTTACTGCGTGGTGGATATGCACGCAATCACCGTGTGGCAAGACCCTGCGGTGCTAACGGCGCAGACCCGCGAAGCTGCGGCGGCCTATATTGCAGCTGGTGTCGACCCAAAAAATTCCATTCTTTTCAACCAAAGCCGGGTGCCGGGCCACGCTGAACTAGCGTGGATTTTCAACTGTGTTGCCCGACTTGGCTGGTTGAACCGCATGACACAGTTCAAAGACAAAGCTGGCAAAAACCGCGAAAATGTTTCGACAGGCCTCTATGTATATCCAAACCTGATGGCGGCGGATATTCTCTTGTATAAAGCGACCCATGTGCCAGTGGGACAGGACCAGAAACAGCATCTGGAGCTTACCCGCGATATTGCCCAGAAGTTCAATACAGACTTTGGTGTGGACCTGTTCCCGCTTACAGATCCCGTCATAATGGGCGAAGGCGCAAAGGTAATGAGTTTGCGGGATGGCTCCAAAAAAATGTCCAAATCTGATCCATCTGAATATTCCCGTATAAATTTAAACGATGGTCGCGAGACTATGGCCCAAAAAATTCGCAAGGCAAAAACTGATGCCGAGCTGTTGCCGGCCAAGGCCTCCATGCTGGAAGGGCGCCCGGAAGCGCAAAATCTGGTTGGTATATATGCTGCCCTTATGGACCTGAGCCGCGACCAGGTTTGTGCCGAGTATGAAGGCAAGGGGTTTGGCGATTTCAAAAAAGCGCTGACCGAGGTAGTGACAGATAAAATGGCCCCAATTACCGAAGAAATGGCGCGCCTGCAAAAAGACCCTGGTTATATTGACGACGTGCTCAGAGAGGGCGGCGAACGTGCGCAGGCCATAGCCGCGCCAATTTTAGAAGATGTAAAAAGGGCTGTAGGCTATATTTTTTAGGGGCCCTCTTGGTTCGCTATTTCCGCGTGGCTTCACAGCGTATGTTGTCTGACTGTAATTGCGCCGGCCGGCCTCAATATCGGTTAAGCGGGCGTTCAGGCTGTATTTGCTAATTTCAAGCTGAACCAGTTTCACTATTGCGGTTGATGCAATTGTATCCCCCCTTATAGTGAAGCTATTGCCTGTGCGGGGAATTTGGGAGAATAGACTATGAAGAGCGTTTTGGGCCGTTTGCTGATATCAGCGAGCCTTTTATTCCTTGCAGCCTGCAGCAACAGCATTCGCAGCAATGTTGCAACCTTTCATGAAATAACCGTTCCTGGCGGTGAACGCGTGATGCTTACGCCGATGTTGGCAGAAAATGCTGACAGCATTGAGTTCCGACAATATGCCAATATCCTCGCGGGCCACTTGCAGTCATACGGTTATAAGGAACCAGGCGACAAAGACCCGCAGCTGATTGCCGGGTTTGACATCACCATCAATGATGGTCGGGAGAAGCTGGAAAACCGCATTGTACCGCAAAGCAACCTCTATTGGCGGCGTGGCTTTTGGTATTATGGACATTATTGGGCACCTGTTTACCCGCCGTTCCATGATCCATTTTTTAACGACAACCGGCTTATCGCGCGCACAGTTTATACAGCCACACTAAGGTTGGAGCTGCGCACACCGGATGGCGAACTGATTTTTGAAGGCCGGGCTGAAATGGAAACCCGCCGCAAAGACCTGCCCAAGATTGTGCCCTATCTCGCTGCCGCTCTTTTTGAGAGCTTTCCCGGTGAAAGCGGCACGACAAGGCGCGTTGTTATCGAACGGAAAAAACCAACCGGCGAATAACAAGGCACACTCATAAAAGTTTCTAAAGAGGGCTTTTGTGCCCTCTTTTTTTTGAGATCCAGTTATATGAGTATTGGAAAAAATTGAATGTGTTTTCACCGTTCAAAAATATGGTGAACCATGCAGACTATGCGAAGCCGCAAATCGACACTTTCCTCAGAACTCGCCCAGGCTCAAATCTATTGACTTGGCTATATTCACCATATACTTTGTAAAACAAAGTTCTTTGTAGGAAACGATTTATGACAGACACCTCGCCCGAAAACATCACCCGCAATCCGGAAGCCGATCTCGCTTTGATCCGCAGCATGATGGAGGCTGGTCGAAAACGCGCGGGCGTGGATGGGCTGCATCTTGTATGGTGGGGCGCGCTGTTGTCAGCAACCTTTTTCTACCAATTTGCGATTGTCCAAAAATGGGTACCCAATACCAGCACTGCATCCTGGTTTGTGGTGACCGCTGTTGGCTGGGCCGGTTCCATTTATTTTTCGCGGAAAGCAGGTCGAGTGTGCCGTGAAGACAACCCAACGCTTGCGGCGTATTCTTCAGCTTGGATGGCTGTTGGTGTGACGATGATTATATATCTGATCAGTAGCCTTTTTGCTGCCCAGAACAGCCCTGCAAGCGCCACAATTTTAAGCAGCGGCGTAATTGGCTGCGCCTTCTTTGTAATGGCGCATGTGCTATTGTTACGGCCGATGTATATAGCTGCATTTGGTTGGTGGGCCATTATGGCCTATGCGCTCATTGTGCCCGAAATTCATAAAGGAATATTACTGGTCCTCAGCGCCTCAAGTCTGCTCTTCATTTTTGCGCCGGGACTATATTTAAAGAAACTCGCCTCTGGTGAGGAATAATAGCATGGCTGCCTATAATTACCGCGCCATCGACGACTTTATTCATTCGCGGGTCCGCTTAATGATAATGTCCTATCTGGCTGCGGCACGGAGCGCCGATTTTACCGAGCTTAAAAAGCAGCTGGAGGTCTCTGACGGCAACTTAAGCACCCACCTGAAGAAACTGGAGGATGTTGGATATATCGTTCAAACAAAAATCTTCAAGGATAAAAAGCCGCAAACGTTGATCGCAATAAGCGAAAAAGGAGACAGCGCATTCAGAGACTATGTAGAAAGCCTCGCCGCAACAATTGGTGTAGGCAAAAAATAGCAGCCGGAAAATACTGGCCCCTGTCACGACAGACACCTAACTAATTTACTTCCACAAAAAAAGGGGAGCCAATGAGCTCCCCTTTCTGCTTTATGCCCTAATATTCATTCAACGCTGTTAAAAACAAACCCCAAAAACTGGTTGGCCCAATTCTGACTGAAGGACGCCCATTTTTCTTTATAGGCCTCCAGCGGGTTGGTCTCGCGAATTTCGTCAATTGACATGCCTTTTGCCTTGAAGTCGGCAACCATATCACGGGTTTCCTGTAACATTGCCCGATAAGCCATCAGCCCGGCTTTGTCTGTAACCGGACCATGGCCAGGGATGACTATGGTTTCATCATTGGCAATAGCCAGCGCCTTGTCGGCAGCTTTGATCATGCCGTCAACCGAGCCGCCGTTTGAGACATCAATAAACGGGAACATCTCGTTAAAAAACAGGTCTCCCATATGGATCAGGTTTGATCCTTTAAAATGGATAAAACTGTCACCATCTGTGTGAGCACCGCCAACGTGAATTATGCGTGCTTCATCACCGTTTAAATGAAGCGACATTTCATCATTAAAAGTTACGCTCGGCAGAGCTGCTTTTGGCTGGGGTTCAATTTTATTGTTAAACGCCTTTATGAATGCGCCTTTTGACAAACGCTGCCGAACATTGTCATGGGCCACAAGTACGGTGCCGCTTTTACCCATGTTTTCATTACCGCCCGTATGGTCTCCGTGGAAATGCGTGTTGATGGCGTAAAGGATTGGTTTATCTGAAATTTTTCCAATCGCTGCCTTGATACGGTCAGTTAAAGGAGCAAATTGATCGTCGATCAAAACAACACCGTCTTCACCCGCCGAAATGCCAATGTTACCACCAGCGCCGTAAAGAACGTGCAAGTTCCCGCGCAGCGCTTCGGTTTTGATTTCAACTTTTTCCCAATCCTGTGCGGCCAAGCCGCCTGCAACCACACTTGCCGCAGTAGCTATCAGCAAAATTTTCTTTAACGTCATTGAATGCCCCTCGTCTGACCTGGCGATTTGCCAGCGCTAAAATCTATAAGGCCTGCATACTAGTAAGCGAGAGCACCTCGTCAAATAAAATACTGGTGAATTAGCCTATTCGAGGTACGAACCAGCATCCTCATATTCTTGAGAGATGCCTTTAAACCGCCATCCTTCTTCTTTATTTGGCTTTGCCTTGGTGCCAATATTGGCTACATGAAGAACTAGGTTGTGTTTTGAAGGTTTTAAGGGGGACCCATGGCCGCGAAAAAGGTCATTGCTGTTGTGTTTGGTGGCAGAAGCGTTGAGCACGATGTAAGCGTGCTTTCGGGCCTGCAGTTTTTAGAAGCGCTTGATCCTGGAAAATACCAGGGGCTAGCGGTTTATATTGACCCACTAGGCCAGTGGTGGACTGGCGACGCCCTTACCAGCCGAGCGCGCTATCCGGTTGAAGCAAGCAATAACAAAGACCTTACTCAACTGTCCCTTGATCTTGCCACGCCCGCTAATGGGAGACCACGGTTTCTGGCATTTCAAAAGAGCCTGCTAGGCGAAAAACGCACTGAAATTCCCTTTGATTTGATTGTGCCTGCCGTCCACGGTTCAAATGGCGAAGACGGCTCATTGCAGGGCCTGATGGAGGTTGCTGGCATCCCCTACGCCGGATGCCGCACTCTGGGTGCTGCAGCGACAATGAATAAGGTTTTCACCAAGAGCCGCGCCCGCAGTGAAAGCATCAATGTTTTGCCAGAACTCCTATTGCGGCGGCCAAAAAAGGGCGTTTTCCTTGACCCTGACGGGCTGAAGCGGGACATGAAGGCCGCGTTTGGCGATGAGCAATATCCGGTAATCGTTAAGCCCTGTAATCTGGGTTCCAGCGTTGGTGTCGGAAAAGCGAACACCATGGACGAGCTTGTCGGCGCGCTTATGGCGGCCTTTCGGTTAGATAGCGATGTCGTGGTTGAGCCATTTGTGCCAAACCTCACTGAATATAATGTAGCTGTGCGCCGCGGCAGCGACGGGCAGGCCATAAGCTCTGCCATCGAACGGCCTGCGCGCGATGCGGACCTACTGGATTTCAAAAACAAGTATCTGGCCGGCAGCAAGGCGGGTGGCCCCAAACAAAACACCGGCGCAAGCGAAGGTATGGTTTCCCTGAACCGCACACTGAACCCAACAGAGCTTACCCAAAGCCAGGAACAGTTTATTCGCAACAGCGCCGAGAAAATATTCGATACATTTGCCCTTGCGGGCAGCGTGCGTATTGATTTTCTGTGTGACGGTGAAAGCGGCGAGATATGGCTCAATGAGGTCAACACCATTCCTGGTTCGTTTGCCTATTTCCTTTGGGAAGCGGCAGACGCGCCACTAAGCTTTCTCGCGCTTACAGACCATATCGTTCAGGAAGGGTTTGCATTATCAGCCAACCGGCTTGGTGCAACCGACGCTGCCACAAGCGGCGCAACAATTTTTACCAGATTCTGAGCCATGGCCGAACACTTCATATGGCGCCACAGCAACAGCGGCGGCGGAACGGAAAGTTTCGTATGGTTACACGGGTGGGGTTATACCCGCGCCGGTTTCCAGCGCCTTGCCGCGCTTTTTCAAAAAGACGGTCACAACAACATTTTTGATTTGCCGGGGTTTGGAGAAACTCCAATGCTTTTCAGTGGGGCCGGAACAAGCGATTACGCAGATTCGCTCGCGGCTCAACTGGATAAAAACCAGCGACATATAATCATCGGCCACAGTTATGGTGGCAGAGTTGCCATACAGCTCGCGGCAAAACACCCCAAATTGGTAAAAGCCATCATACTCATTGGAGGGGCCGGGGTGCCAAGACGGCGGTCAATACCTTATAAAGTACGCGCGGCAGCATTAAAAATACTGGGGAAATTGGCACGTATTTCGGACCAACTGTTAGGTACGGAGTATCGTCAGGCTTATACCACACGCTTCGGCAGCGAAGATTATAAAAATGCTGGTGAGCTCCGCGGAACGCTGGTGAGCGCCGTCACAGAAAACCTGGGCCCAGTGGCTCGGGAAATTAAATGTCCGGCCCTTTTGCTCTATGGTGACGGCGACAAGGAAGCTCCGCCTGAAATTGGCAAGAGGTATGAAACTCTGATAGCCGTATCGCGCTATGTTGAGCTAAAAGGGTATGATCACCACGATATTTTGACCCGCGGTGCCTATCAGTGCGAGGCGCTCATTAAAAGCTTTCTAAAGGACCTGGACCATGAGTGAGCTGCCGGTACAGCTGATATTCCTCGTCGCTAGCGCGCTGGTGCTGTTGTGGTTCATTATCGAACGTGGCCTTTCCCTGATGATGTTTTTTCAGCAGGAAGAATATGATGGGCCTCGTTTTATACGCTGGTTACGGGAGAAAAGCGGGTTCGACAAAACCGCCAGCCTCTGGCTGTTTGCTGCTATTGTCATGGGCATTATTTCCCAGACCCTGTTGGTAGATAACGGGTCATGGATGCTGGGCGTTTTTGGTTATCTGATATGGCCGTTAATGGGGTTTGGTCTCCTGCGCGGCGGCTTCAAATCCCGACAGGTACGCCGGGCCTCTAAAAAGCCATTGGTGCTTACGGCCCGCGCCAAACGCATTTTGACTGTATATCTCGGACTGGCTCTGGTTGGAGTGGCCCTATTGTTTTTTCTCACGATGCTCGCCCCAAAAGGTGACCATTTTGCAGTCAATATCGAGATCGAAAGCGACAGCTGGCTTGACATGGTTGCTTTGGTGCATTTGTCCTATAACTGGCAAACCGTCACTGGTGCCATCATGTTGGTGGTGCTGGCGCAAGCCCTGCCGCTCCTGCTTGTCGTCGCCAATAAAATTCTAGAGCCATTTGAAGAACGGGTTAAAGCAGGCTTTCGCGCAGAAGCCGAACAGAAGTTTGCGCTTCTGTCACCCAAAACTATCGCCATAACCGGGTCTTTTGGGAAAACATCCACTAAACATATTTTGGCGCATATTTTGGGAGCTGCGGCTCCCACACTAGCCACGCCCGGCAGCGTGAATACAGAAATGGGCATCACCCGAGTGATCCGCGAAGATCTTAGCGAAGAACACCAGTTTTTCATTGTAGAAATGGGAGCTTATGGTCCCGGTTCAATTGCGCGCCTTTGCGGGCTGGTGCCGCCCGATGTTGGCCTCATAACCGCACTCGGCGCCGCCCACTATGAACGCTTCAAAACACTGCAGACAGTAGCACAGGCGAAATTTGAGCTCGCAGAGGCTGTTTTTTCCCGTGGCGGCAGTGTTGTTGTTAACAAAGACGGCATGGACCCCGCTCTTCTTGAGGAGCGTATGGCGGCCGTGCCCGGAAATTACCAGGTGGTCGGTGAAAATGGCGCTTTGTCGCTGGAAGTCTGTGAGCAGACAAAAGAGGGGCTGACCCTAACGGTTCGGGACGAAACCGAGCAGCACATTTTAAAAGCACCACTGTTTGGTAAGCATCAGGCTGGCAATATTTTATTGGCCGCCGCTTGCGCGCGTGCGCTTGGTTTGCCTTGGGCAGCCATTAAAGGCGCGCTCACTTCAGTGCCACAAATCAAACACCGGCTTGAGGTTTCACAAAACTCTGGCCAGCCAACTTTTATAAATGACGCTTATAACAGCAACCCTGTGGGCTTTGCCTGCGCCCTTGAATGCCTCGATGTTTTGGTGGAACTTGGCGGTAGACGTATATTGTTAACACCGGGCATGGTGGAACTCGGCAGCAAGCATGACGACGAGCATGAGCGACTGGGTATGCTAGCCGCCAAACACTGTGATGTTGTCCTTGTGGTTACGCCGAAACGCATTCCAACCTTCATGAAAGGCCTAGAAGTTGAAAATACCGGCAATGTTACGGTTATGACCTTCGAAACTCAGGGGCTCGCTGAAGACTGGGCGAAACGCCACTGGGAGGCGGGAGACGCAATTCTTTTTGAAAACAACCTGCCCGATTTATACGAAGCCAACTTTAGTTTTTGATCTGCTGCTTGTGCACGGTTGAACAAACCCCACTCGGTAAAACGAACTTGTTTATTTTTTTTGAAGATCAATCCGTTCAAGGTTTGTGCGCGCGGCAGCGGCGTTGGGGCCCTCGTCTTCCAGTTCCAAGACCTTGCGCCAACTCAGCCGAGCTTGCGCTGTTTCGCCTTCCGCGTCAAAAAGGTTGCCGCGCTCGAGGTGTCCGTCCGCCTGATCAGGGAATAGATTGAGATACTCCCTGAGGGCAATCTCGGCTTTTACAAAATTCTCCACGTTGCGCGCAGCGGCGGCAATCAGAACCAATATATCTTTCCTGCTGCGGTCCTGCTTTTGTACCTTTTCCAGATCACCGAGCGCCAACTCAAAATCGCCATCGGCGGCGGCTATGCGCGCCCGGTCTACCAGCAAATCCAATTCTTGCGCTCCACCTGATTTAGCTAGGGAAAGAGCCGTATCAATTGCAGCTTCCGCCTTCGGCAGCTTTGTAGCCAAAAGCCATGCGTTCGCAGCCTGTGCAAACATATCTGCGAGCAGTGCTTCTCCGGCCACCGTGGGGCTACCGCGGCGTAAGGGCATGTCTCGACCGACGCGCATGTCTTCGGCAATTTTTTCGAGCCGTGCCGCAGCTTCAGCGTATTCCCCCATATGAAACAGGCCAAGCGCTTCGCAGTGACGTGCTGGCACACCGCCGCGTTCATTTTGCCAGATCAACGCTTGATTGATTGCTCTATCCGGCGCGCGAGATGCCAATTCAACGCACTCAGCGTAGCGCCTATCGTCGCTCCCGGCCTGTGTGCCAAAAGCGGCAGCGCTCGCAGAAAAAACACCCACCAACGCAAGCGTGGTGATAGAATTGTTTAAATATATTTTCATGGTCCGCACACTGGCGAAGGCTGGTGGCAATTTCAAGGCAATAGTGCCGCATCACATAGTGAAAAAAAAGCGATGACAAAACATCTGTTGGTATTTGGTCCCGGCTATGCCGCAAGGCCCATTATGGCACGAGCCAAAAAAGAATGTTGGCAGGTTACGGCAACCTATCGGAACGAAGACAGCCGAGAGCACCTAGCCGATAACGGCTATGACACCGTGCATTTTCGCGCTGGCCAGCTATCAGCAGGCCCGCCAGTGAGCCATGTATTGTCGAGCGTCGCCCCCCGCAACGAGAGTGACCCGGTGCTTGCTGTATGGCATAACTGGTTAAAGAGACAGAACCATTGCTCGCTGCATTATTTTTCCAGCACAAATATATACGGCGATAGGGGCGGAGCCTGGGTGGATGAAACGTCAAAACCAGAGCCTTCGCTGGACCGCGGCAAAAGGCGGCTCGCAGCGGAAACCGAATGGCTAAAACTGGCCGCTGAAATGGCGGTGCCGGCCTTCATATACCGGCTCGCCGGCATCTACGGCCCAGAGCGCAACAGTTTTACAGCGCTAAAAAATGGTAAGGCGCAGATGATTATCAAACCTGGCCAGGTTTTTAGCCGCATCCACCGGGACGATATTGTGCAAACAGTTTGGAAGGCTATGACAGGGAGCCATGAAGGCGGGATTTTTAATCTGGCCGATGACATGCCCACACCACCACAAGAGATAACAGAAACGGCTGCCACCATGCTCGGTGTGCCTGTACCACCAGCGGTGTCGCTGGAAGACGCGGGTCTATCTGCAATGGGGAAAAGCTTCTACGCCGAAAACAAACGTGTCCGGAACGCAAAAATAAAACGTGAGCTGGATATCACGCTTTTATATCCAACCTACAAACAAGGCTTGGCCGCTTTACTGAAAGAGATGGAATAAAGGCGGCGTTATGCCATCGAGTCGACTTGCTCATTGCTCATGCCGCTCGGCACCAAAATCACCGGGCAGGAGAGGTCAGATATTTCAGCTCCAGTGAAATAGTCCACAAGCGGGCCAGGTTCTCCTTCACCGCCAGCGCCCAGCACAAGCCCGAAAATATCGTGTTGTTCCTGAATGAATTTTAGCAGCTCCTGCTGCGGTTCACCTTCGGCAATAACGATCGCTGGGTCCACGCCGCAGTAAGCATGAAGCTTTTCTGCCACCTGGGTTAAAAGCTCTGTCGCATTTTCGCGCGCTTCATCCCGCATACGGTCAGCAACACCAATCCAGTGCTGAAATTCGCCAGGACGAATACAGTGAAAAAGAATTAATCCGCCGCCGGTTATATGTGCGGCTCTAGCGGCTGCAAAGCGAATAGCGACCTTCGATTCATCTGAATCGTCAACCACCACCAGAAGTTTCCGTAGCCGTTTTTTGATCGGCCGGATCGGGCCGTGGATTTCGTCCTGATGTTTGCTTTTTTCGCTTAACATGGCTGCCAGACTGACAGCCGCGCGCGGGAGTTGCAAGCCTCAATTATTTCAGAAGAATATTGTTAACCTCTTTCAACTGTGTGCGAGCCCGCAATAAATAAAAGCCTTGCATTGAAAGATGATTGGCGAGCGACCCGTCCGGACTACCGTTTATCACAACGGTAGGATCGAGCGTGGCTGCGGCTTCCATAGAGTGCAGCAGTTCTCTATAAATGCTAGCCAGTTCGCGGTCGGTAATCACCTTGCTAAAGTCTTCTTCGAGCGCGCGCAACACCACCGCATAGGCAAACAGTTTGCCTTTGGTTTCGTAAAACAGGTCGTCTGCCCCAACGTCAGGCAGGAAGCCACCCGCTTCCAAGCTTATATATTGCTCCAGCGCCGCTGATGACGCACCGAGATCGAGCGATATACGGTCGAGGGTCGCAAGCAAATTATCAGAACGGCGCTCAAAGGTTGCCGTACCAGCCGCCAGCCTTTGGTTATAGGCTTGCAGTTCTCCTACCGCCTGCCGGTACCAGCTGTCCGAGGCTGTGGTTGGCAGCCAGCTTGTATCAAAATCAATAATCCAGCGCTCGGGCTCTTTTGCCAAATTTCCAGCCGCCTTCTGCAAGTCTTCGTCAACCGCGCTGGAACCACGGGACCGGCCGAGCTGATCACGCAGCTCAAGGCTCACCCTCGAAAGCGCGCTAACGATACCCTTTTGATAGTTTGGTGTATTGTCCAGCCACCAACCGGGCAAGAAAAATGGGTCATTGGGCGTCCAATTATGGACGTTTGTTTCTCTATCAACCAAATATGATATAGCTGAGACGGTTTTAGAGCCCCCTGTGGGCGCATTTGATGGCACCAGCACCGTATCCTCAATGCGGTGCACTATAGGCATTCCCACAAGAATATAGAGGAAAAACAGCGCCGGAATACCGACCGCTATTTTGCGCCAGCTACTGCCAGACACCGTGCGTAACCAGCCGCTGAACCAGCGCCATAACGTCCTAAAGTAGGTGCCAAGCGCGCTCTTTGCCCGGCCTAGCTGCTCCTTGAACCAGAGCCATATTTCTTTTGCCACGGTTTGCTCCTCGCTTATCATTATGCTTAATGTCGGTACTCTGGATCCCATAAGCAAGGGTAAAGCGCGCATTATTATGGCAGAGTGGGCAAAAGCCTTACATCTTGTTCACGGACTATTCAGCCAGATCGTTGCAGATTAATTCAAGGCAAAAACGGCCGATAATTGGCCCAACGTGAAAACAAACTACCTTGAAAACAGATAAAGGGCGAAGGCGGCTAAGGATGCAAAAACGATTGAAAGCTTCTATCACATTGTCAGTCTTCATTGGCCTGGCAGGCCATGCCTTGGCGACGCCTCTTCTGGCACAAAACGGGCCAGACAATAGCTCCGGCCCGGTAGCAAACGACCGGGCAGCAAACGACCGGGCAAGGTGCCTTGAGACGGACCAGGTCAGCAGCTACAAAACTGAAAACGACAAAGCCGTGCGCTTTTTAATGACCGACGGAAAGCAACTGCTGCTTCGCCTAAAACGCCAATGCCCCCAGCTGCATTTTCACCGCTATATCAGCTATACCCCGATTGATGGGAAGCTTTGTGCGGGTCGTGACAAAGTTAAAACACGGGCAGGTGTGAGCTGTCGAATTTACAGCATATCAGACACGGTACGGCCAGAGACCAACATACCTAATAGTGAGGATGGGGCCGGTGCCAAACCGGGAGCGGTGGCCAACCCAGCGGCAAAACCCGATATCCTACATGAGGCGGATCCGCAGTAGAAGCTTGCGCCGCATGGATTTCCCGCTTACTTAACAAGGCTATGGGCGACGTTATTTACAAGGTTTTACGCGCAGATGAGTGGCAGCAGGCTTCTGCTGAAACCATTTATGATGGGTCAACCGATGATCGACGGGACGGTTTTATCCATTTTTCAACCCAAGCCCAGCTTGAGGGTACACTCAATAAATATTATCGCGGTGAAAAACATGTAAATATTTTCGCCTTTAGTGCCAAAGATTTTTCAGCCGACAGCTTGCGCTGGGAACCGTCGCGGGGCGATGATTTGTTTCCCCACTTGTATGGTTCACTGAACCTGAAGCAAGCCAAAGAGCACTGGACCGCAGATATTCCAACAAAGGGTGATATTGATCTTCTGTTTTTAAGTGAGGTCGCCCAATGATTGAGCTGTTCCCTTTAGTCAGGCCCTTCATTCATTCGCTTGATGCTGAGGCGGCCCACACGCTTACCATCAAAGTGCTCAAAATGGGGCTTGGCGGTAAATTGGGGGCGTCAAAAGACCCTGAAAACCTGCGAACTAACGTGTTTGGCTTGTCGTTTGGCAACCCGATTGGTTTGGCCGCCGGATTTGATAAAAACGCCGAAATATTGTCTGCCGCTGGTGAACTTGGTTTTGGGTTTACAGAAGCTGGTACAGTGACGCCGGAACCGCAGTTTGGTAACGAAAAGCCGAGACTGTTTCGCCTGAATGAGGACAAAGCCGTCATCAATCGCTTTGGTTTCAACAACGAAGGCCTGCAGTATTTTTCTGAGGGTCTGAAAAAATTAAGCCCTGGCGGAAAAAAGCCTTTTGGTGCCAACGTGGGAGCGAACAAAACTACCGATGATAAAACAGCCGACTATGTGAAAGGCATTCGCGCCCTGTATGGCCTTGCAGACTATTTTACGGTTAATATTTCAAGCCCCAACACACCGGGCCTGCGCGCTTTACAGTCAGCCGCGGCCTTAACAGACCTTGTAGAAAGAGTGCTCGAAGCCCGCGCTTCAGAGATGAAGGCAGGCAAGGCCTTTATCCCTATTCTTGTTAAAATAGCGCCCGACCTCACGCAGGATGACATCGCCGACATTTGCGGGGTGGCGCTATCTCATAAACTGGATGGCTTGATCGTTAGCAATACGACAATTGTGCGTCCGGCTGGGCTCAAAAGTAACCACAGAAACGAGATGGGCGGTTTGTCTGGCGCACCCTTGATGGCACCGTCCACCGAAATGCTTGGGAAAATTTACAAAGAAACCAAAGGCAAAATACCGCTGGTTGGTGTTGGCGGAATCGCCAGCGGTGCTGACGCCTACGCTAAAATCAGAGCAGGAGCCTCACTAGTACAGCTTTATTCCGCCATGGTTTATGAAGGACCGGGCCTGATTGACAAAATCAAACGTGAGCTATCAGCGTTGCTCGATAGAGACGGCTACCGGCGTGTCGCTGACGCAGTGGGTGCAGACCAGAAATAGCTGCTGTGCGGGCTCCGTTTCAGGTTGCGCTACTTTCAGACAAGTAAATCAATGCTTATCGTAGGCTGGCTGGTGCCTGCCCTAAAAGCATTGTTGGAAAACGCTTCCGGCTGGCCAGACTGCGCAAAATCATCAGCGCCCGTGTTTTCAGGGTTCACTTCCGTAGCGATTGCTTGCGAAACAGAGGTCGGCCCTTCAGGCTGCGATTCCTCAGTTGAAGTTATCGCTTCCTCTCGAGCCTCTTTTTCTTCAGCCGCTAACTCCGCTCGCGCTTCCTGAGTTTTTGCGGCGGCAGCAGCCGCTACTGCCCGGTCCTGGCCTGAGGGCCGGGCCGGTGCAAGTGCCGCACTGCGGACAACCTCCAGCTTGGCAATTGTGGCCCGCGGATCGCCTGCAACCTCGCTAACATCTATGTCCACCTGGCCGCCGACAGCATATTGCACACCGTCAGGCCCGCGCGTGAATTCATAACTTGGCGCGCCCGCATACCCACCGCCAGCAGATGCGTGCGCATTTTCATGCGCCCTTACTTCGCGGTCTCTTTCTTTCAACCGCGCCACCGCTGCTCTTTCTTCGTCCGTGAGGCCGGGTTCCAGTTTATTCTCTGGCTGGGCTTCGCTTTGTTGAACTTGCAGGCTAACAGCTGATCCACCACCCAGGTTAGTGCTTGGTGGGGATTGAGGCTGACTTCTGGCCTCCAGTGGCTCTGCTCTCTCATTAGGCTTGTCACCACGGGCCTCTTCAGGCCGAACCACTTCGGGTTTTGCGCTGGCCGTTTCAGGCGCAGGCTCCGGGGACACAGTTTGCCGGCGAACTGCCGGCTCGGAAGAACCACCCGCAAGCTGTGGGCGCAAGTTTTCCGGCACTTGAGGGCGCCGGAATTCAGGCGGCGGCGGCCCAATTGAAGGCAATATGGAACTGCTCGTCATACTGTCATGATATCACAGGGATCGAAAAAGGTCGTCAATTTATTGTTATCTGCGGCTCACAGGCTATCTGGAGACGAGTTTGGCTCTGATTCCGTGGGCGATGCCTCAGGGGGCCTTTCCTCAGCGTCGCGATTATCCGGCGGCCTGTTTTGGCTACGAAACCGACCTCCGCCGCGCCGCATATTTTGTAACATTTGGCCTTTAAACATATCGCCGGCCATCTTCTCCCGGGTTTCGTGGCTTAATTCTGCGATAACCTCCATCATAACCCGCTGCATGGGCGCATGGAGTTGCTGCATGAGAGCCCCGTGGGCCTTTAGGGCCTGCAAAAGAGCCTGCCGGTCAACCTGCTCGGCCGAAATTAAACTCTTTATACGGTCTTCGCTTGCTCTGACCGACTTATAACGTTCGGCCAGCGCTCCCCGTTCACTTCGCAGTATTCTGCGAATTTTTTGGTGTTCAGCCTGACTTAAATGCGGACTAAACCGCTGCAGGTTAAAATCAACGCGCGGTGCACGGTCTGGCTGTGGCGGCGGCACCTGGATCTTTTTACCAAGCATTACACCTGCAATGAATACATTCACCGCCAGGGATAGGCCGAGAAGAGGCACAAGCCATTTTCTGTCTGTGGCCATCAGTTTTTCCTCACTGTCAGATATTGTTCATCAAACGAAAGAAGCTCAGCACCACTAACAAAAAGCGTCTCGCTTATGTCAACAGTTGCGTATAAATCCCCGCTTGCATCAATCCGGTTTGGCGCGCTGTTGATACCCACAAGTATGCCAACACCAAGGATTGCAGCAACCCCGCCGAGCTGGGACGCGATACCAACCGGCGAACGCCATGATAAAATAAGATCGGCCAGCGTTTCTAGCCAAACAGTTGTTCTAGACGACTTGTATTGAGTGGCTAATTGCGGATATGACGAGGGAACTTCCATCAGTCTGCCCAGAAAGGCGTCGCTGTTGCCGTCGCTTGCCTTTTCCGGACCAACAGCCTGACCAGCGGCTAGCAATTTAGCCAGCGCCGCCTCCGCAAAGAGCATCTTTCGGCCGTCGCTGGTTTCAGCATAGGCCTCCGCAGCCGCACGCCTGTTTTCCGGCCATACAGAAACATCAGAGCCAAAATTGGCCAGCAGGGCTTCAAATTCTTCCATTTTCATTTCACTGCTCATTGATTTTCCTTAAGCAAACGCCGAAAGCAGATCGTTTTTATCTGCCATCAGTGTTTTTCTCATTGCTGCTCGTGACCGGAGTAAAAGGGACTCGTAAGCTTTTAAATTGAGCTCCATCACATCAGCGGCTTCCCGATTGGTTAATCCTTCAAAATAACTGAGTGTCACCGCCGTATATTGCCGTGCAGACAAGCCGCGAAGCACCGTGTCCAGCCTTTTAATGGCGGCCGTATTCTCCAGCGCCGCATCAGCCAAAGGCGACATATCTTCAGCGTCATAGCCTTCAGGTAACGCAGAAAGGGCCCGTTTTCGCTTTTGATCCAGGCATTTATTAATCACTACACGGTGAAACCATGTTGTGAATTTGGCGCGGTCCGGGTTGAATTTATCAGCGCCAGTCCATAATTTAACAAAGGCTTCCTGGACCAGGTCTTCAGCCTGCGCCATGTCTGACGTAAAGCGGTAAGCAAGCGCTCTGAACCGGCTTCCGTGCCGCAAGGCCAACTTTTGAAAAGCGCTTTGGTTGCCTTTCGATACCAAGGCAACCAGCGCCTCGTCTGTTAAACTGTCCGGCATTTTCTTCAAATTGATCAACTTCAATTGGTCCGCGTCTAGTTTGGCACAAAACTTTCAGCGGATTAACCCATTTAACATTGTACGACAGCGATATGAAAAACCCTTCTTTTTTATCTGTCCCTGTAAAATGCCTGTTTTACAGTTTCGGCAAGGTCGCGCTTGCGCAGGCCGCGAAAATCTGTTCCCTTGGCCCACCACAAAGAAACGGCATTCGCTGGAGATAAAGAATGAAAATCGCTGTAATCGGAACTGGCTATGTTGGCCTTGTTTCAGGGGCTTGTTTTTCCGAGTTTGGCCACAGTGTGACCTGTGTCGATAAAGACGCTGGTAAGATTGAGCGTTTACACAGCGGTATAATGCCAATCTACGAACCAGGGCTGGACACGCTTGTGGCGCGAAACTCTGACGCCGGCCGCTTGCATTTCACCACTGACTTAGAAGACGCTATGACGGAAGCTGAAGCGGTATTTATTGCGGTCGGCACACCCAGCCGGCGCGGTGACGGCCACGCTGACCTGGGCTATGTTTACGCGGCAGTTGAAGAGTTGGCGCAGCACATCACCACCCACACAGTGGTTGTAACCAAGTCAACAGTGCCCGTGGGTACCGGTGCCGAGATCAAAAAACGGCTCTCAAATCATCTTGCTGACGAGCTCTACAGCGTCGCGTCCAACCCGGAATTTTTGCGCGAAGGCGCGGCTATTGAAGATTTTATGCGCCCCGACCGAGTGTTGGTTGGTGTGGACTGCGAAAAAGCAAAAGCCGTGATGCAAGAGCTCTACAGGCCCCTTTTTATCAATGAAACGCCTATTGTTTTCACGGACCGCGAAACCGCTGAAATAACCAAATATGCCGCCAACGCCTTTCTGGCGACCAAAATCAGCTTTATCAACGAAATGGCCGATTTGTGCGAAAAAACAGGGGCAGATGTGCAAATGGTGTCGAAAGGCATGGGGCTCGACAATCGCATCGGTCGAAAATTCTTACATGCCGGGCCCGGCTACGGCGGCAGCTGTTTTCCGAAAGATACGCGCGCATTGGTGCATTCGGCGGAGACATTTGGTGTGCCGATGCAAGTAGTGCGCTCGGTTATCGATGTGAATGAAAACCGCAAACTGGCAATGGCTGACAAAGTGGTTGCTGCCTGCGGGGGTGATGTAAGCGGCAAACATATTGCCGTGCTCGGGCTCACCTTCAAACCTAATACTGACGATATGCGTGAAAGCCCGAGCCTTGATATCATTCCTGCGCTGCAAAAGGCGGGCGCGGGCATCCATGCTTTTGACCCAAAAGGCATGTCAGAAGCCAAAGAACTGTTACAGAGTGTCACTTTTCACGATGACCCTTACGGGCCAATGAAAGACGCTGATGTTCTGGTTATTGTCACAGAATGGAACCAGTTCCGCGCGCTTGACTTTGACCGGGTTCACGACTTGATGGCGTCACCAATTGTTGTTGACCTTCGAAACATCTACGGCGCTGTTGATATGGAAGCGCTCGGCTTTGACTATAGCGGTATTGGTCGGTGACAGGCCAGGCAGGCGCGGCAGAAAACTCGCCCGACAAGCGTATATGGGCCATTGCTGGCCCGGCGATACTGGCAAACTCGTCCACCCCTCTTGTCGGCCTTGTAGACACTTGGGTCATAGGCCACATGCCAAGTGCGGTGCACCTGGCCGCTGTCGGCGTGGGTGCGGCTATTTTCAGCTTTATATTTTGGGCTGTGGGCTTTTTGCGCATGAGCACCACCGGTCTTGTCGCACAGGCACACGGGCGCGGTGATATTGGCCTTGTCGCCAGAACCGTTCTGCGCTCGGCTTCACTCGGCATCGTAATCGCGCTCGGCATTCTTATCCTTCAGGTTTGGTTGTTTCAGGCTGGACTAGCGGCTCTCGAACCACCCGAAAGCACAAAGACGCTGCTGGCGGACTATTTTTATATCCGCATCTGGTCAGCGCCTGCGGTACTTTTTGTCTATGCACTGAACGGGTATCTTATCGGCACGGCGCAGGCAAAAGCCGCGCTTTGGCTGCAGCTGCTTCTAAACATCACCAATGGCGTGCTAAATTTGATATTTGTGCTGGGGCTCGGCATGGGCGTTGCCGGTATTGCACTCGGCAGCCTGATCGCAGAATGGGTTGCCGCAGCGTTCGGGCTTTACCTTCTTCTAAAAGGCCTGGGCCGAACACCGCTCCTTGAGGCCCTGCGTATGGCGCAAACATGGCAGCCGTCCCGAATGAAAAAGCTTTTGGGGACCAACAGTTATATTTTTGTGCGCACGTTGATCCTGATTGTCGCGCTGTCGCTGATCACACGCGAAGCGGCAAAGCTCGGCGAAGTGGCGCTCGCCGCCACGCAAATCCTCAATGTATTTTTCCTGCTTATCAGCCTGGGGCTGGACGGTTTTGCGTTTGCCGCAGAGGCGCTGGCGGGCGGCGCATACGGCAGAGGCGACATCGCGCGCTTTCGCTTTTGGGTAAAGCGCACCATGGCTTGGGCTGGTGCAGCTGCCGTACTCTATACGCTTGCGTTCTTTATGTTCGGCGAAAACCTTGTTTCCTTGCTGACCAGTATCGTGCCCGTGCGGCTCGCGGCAAACGAAGCGCTTTTGATTGTCGCGGTAATGCCGGTTTTCTCGGTCTGGTGTTACCAGTTTGACGGTATATTCATTGGGGCCACCGCGGGGCGCGGCATGCTTGTAACGGTTTCCGCAGCATTTGCGGTTTACCTAGTCGCGCTTAATTATTTTACGGCCACTATGGGGCTGCAAGGCTTGTGGATTGCGGTGGTGATTTTTATGCTCGCACGCGGAGCCGCGCAAGCACTCTATTATCCCCTGATAGAAAGGAAAATTCCCAATCCTGAATAGGGTTTAAAGAATTTCCAGGACACTTTCTGGCGGACGACCAACACGGGCTTTGCCGTCACTGAATACAATTGGCCGCTCAATCAGTTTCGGGGTGTTATGCATCGCCTCAATCAACGCATCGTCGCCGCTAACGTCTGCCAGGCCTTGCTCTTTATATTCAGCTTCGCCCGTGCGCATCATGTCACGGGGCTGCAGGTCCAAAAGAGATACTGCATTTTTAATCTCGTCAAGCGTCGGAGCGTCTTCCAGATATAGCTTAACCTCAGGTGACAGGCCTTTTTCCTCAAGTATCGCAAGCGTTTGTCGAGATTTACTACAGCGCGGATTGTGCCATATCTTAACGCTCATATCAAAAATCCTTCCATAAAGTTGTCTTGCGTAACTTATTTTTGGAGCGGGTGAAGGGGATCGAACCCTCGACACCGAGCTTGGGAAGCTCGTGCTCTACCACTGAGCTACACCCGCCCCTGCCTTACGGCAACATCTGCCAAAAACCTGCGGCAAATCTTTGGCCGAACCTATCGGTGACAAGTTTTAAAATCAACAGCCATAAGAATTTTTCAGCGCACAAATGCGTGTTGTGTGTTAGAGGCAAAGCTTCTAAAACTGGGCGTCTGGCGATCATAGTGCCAAAACGGGCCGTGAATAATTTCACTTCAGGAGAGCGGTTTTGAAAACGGACAAGGCATCGGACAAAAACACACCGGAAAACTGGTCGCGCCAAACACAAATGGTGCGGGCAGGTTCAATACGGTCTAATTTTGGCGAAATGTCAGAAGCGCTGTTTTTAACCTCTGGTTTTGCCTATGACAATGCGGAGGAAGCCGAAGCCCGCTTTGACGGCCGCGCAGAGGGTTTTACCTATTCGCGCCAAAGCAACCCAACTGTAGCTATGTTCGAAAATCGCATGGCTATGTTAGAAGGTGCCGAGGTGGGACGTGCCACAGGTACGGGCATGGCGGCGATGACCGCAGCTTTGCTGGCAGGCTTGCGCGCGGGCGATCATGTGTTGGCTTCAAGAGCTCTTTTTGGCTCCTGCCGGTGGCTCGTGGACGAGCTTTTACCACGCTACGGCATCGAAACCACCGTCGTACATGGGCCAGACATCAGCGCATGGAAACAGGCCATTAAGCCCAACACCAAAATTTTGTTTACGGAAACACCTGCAAACCCGACGCTCGAAATGGTTGACCTTCAAGCCGTGGCTGATATTGCGCACGAAAATAGCGCCCGGTTGGTGGTGGATAATGTTTTCGCCACACCCGTTCTGCAGCGACCAATGGAAATGGGTGCGGATATCGTTTGTTATTCAACCACCAAGCATATCGACGGGCAGGGGCGCTGTCTTGGCGGCATCATCTTGTGCGACAAAGCCTGGGATGAGGAGTTTCTCTACCCTTTTTACAGGCACACCGGCTGCGCCATGTCGCCTTTCAATGCCTGGGTAATGCTAAAGGGTATGGAAACGCTTGGTCTGCGGGTACACGCCATGTGCGACAGTGCGGCAAAAATAGCGCAGGCGATTTCAGGCAGGCTTGATGACGTTCGCCATCCGTCGCTCCACAGCTTCAAGGACCAGGCCCTTGCGAACCGACAAATGGACCGCGGCGGCACAATGGTTGTTTTCGAATTGCCCGGAGGACGGGATCAGGCGTTTGCTTTTCTGAATGCGCTTAATCTTATAGATATATCCAACAATTTGGGCGACTCGCGATCTATCGCAACCCATCCGTGGAGCACCACCCATAAAGCGTTAGCCGAAGAGAGCAGGCTTGAGCTCGGCATTACTCCAGGCCTTATCAGGCTTTCGGTGGGGCTCGAAGATGCCGACGATCTTATCGAAGATTTGTCGCAAGCACTTGCAGTAGCGGGGCACTAATTAATGGACGAAGACCTGATCGCCGACATTCTGACCTTTGAAGGGGTCACAGAAGACGTACACATTGCAGTACAGTCTTATTTTTTGTCTGATCAGTCTGATCCGGGCAAAAGCCAGTTTGTCTGGGCGTACCGGATTAAAATCAGCAACCAAAGCCACCTGCCGGTTAAGCTATTGAGCCGCCACTGGATCATTACCGATGGGCGCGGCCAAACCAAAGAAGTGAAGGGCGAAGGTGTGATCGGCGAACAACCCCTCATAGATCCAAACCAGAGCTTTATCTATACAAGCGGCAGTCCCTTAAACACGCCGTCGGGCTTTATGCGCGGCACATACCAGATGATTGACAGCGAAGATCGGCTTTTTACTGTTGCTATTCCAACCTTTTCCCTCGACAGTCCCTATTGTTCGCAGGGCATAAACTAGGGCCAGGGCCCTAATTGGACCAACAAGCAGGGAACGGCTCCTTGATAGACCTACGGCCGGTTTTATATACGCTTGGCTCTTTGATATGCATGTTATCGGCAGGCATGCTGGTACCTGTTGTCATTGATGTGGCTTCGGGTAACCCCGACTGGCAAATCTTTGTGATGACCATGTTTATGTCCTTTTCCGTAGGCGGCATGTTCGTGCTGGCCAACCGCGGCACCGGTGACAATTTAAACCTTCGGCAGGCCTTTTTGATGACCACGCTTGCATGGGCCGTATTGCCGGCTTTTGCAGCGCTTCCCCTAGCCTATTCAGAGCTCGGCTTGTCTTATACAGACGCCTATTTTGAAGCCATGAGCGGTTTAACAACGACTGGGTCAACAATTATCACCGGGCTGGATAATGCGCCTCCCGGAATTTTGATCTGGCGCGCGCTTTTACAGTGGTTTGGCGGCATCGGGATCATTGTGATGGCTGTTGCCATTTTGCCAATGCTTCAGGTAGGCGGCATGCAGGTGTTCAAGGCTGAAAGCTTTGATACCGTTGAAAAGATTTTGCCCAAGGCAAGCCAGATATCGGGCATGGTTAGTGGTATTTATATTTCGCTTACTGCATTGGCGATGATCCTTTATCTCATTGCTGGCATGAGCATTTTTGACGCTATGGCGCACGCAATGACCGTGATTGCAACGGGCGGGTTTTCCACCTCAGATGGTTCCATCGGCCATTTTGACAGCTATCTGATTGATATGATCACGCTGTTGTTCATGATAATCGGCTCTATTCCCTTCGTCCTGATATTGCAGCTTATCCGTGGACGGCCTTTGGTGTTTTGGCGCGACGAACAGGTAAAAGGGTTTTTGAAGCTTACGGCTTTGCTCTGTGCCGGCGTCACCATTTGGCTTATAATCTGGAAGGATTTCAACGCGCTAGAAGCCTTCAGGTACGGCAGCTTCAACATAATCTCAATCCTTACCGGCACCGGATATGCCACCACAAATTATGCCCAGTGGGGCAGTTTTTCAGCTACACTGTTTTTCATGGTTATGTTCATTGGGGGCTGTGCGGGCTCAACCAGTTGCGGCATCAAAATTTTCCGGTTTCAGGTGCTGATCAAATCGATGAAAAGCTGGGTAAATCATATTATCCAGCCAAACGGTGTTTTTGTCCCAACCTATAACCGAAGACCCATCGCAGAAGACGTAAAAAGCAGTGTGATGGCCTTTCTGGCTCTGTTTTTGGGCATTTTCATTTTGCTGGCAATTGCTATCAGCAGCACTGGGGAAGACTGGATTACGTCTTTCTCCAGCGCAGGCACTGCCCTTGCTAACGTGGGGCCAGGCCTTGGCGAAAAGGTAGGCCCCGCCGGAAATTTTGGCAGCCTGACAGATACTGCAAAGTGGTTCATGTCCCTTGGCATGCTGGTTGGTCGGCTTGAAATTTTTTCGGTTTTGGTGCTTTTTTCACCAGCTTTCTGGCGCGGCTAAAATTCTCGGCAGCTTTCACGCGCTTGTTATGCTTCTATTCAGCTAGCGGCGCTATAGTTGCTGAATGATCAGATATATCACACTGCTTTTTATGGTTGTTTTTGCGCCGACCCACGACGCGATTGCTTCATCCGGATGGGAAGCCTTTAAGCGCGGTGAATTTTACGAAGCCCGCAGTGCCGGGCGCACACAAGGGGACGCAGAAGGGCTGTCGCTTGCGTGCCGCGCCGGGCTTGTGCTCGGTGGTTTCACAGAAACGGACGAGGCGGCCATCCGGTCTCTTCACGGCGCGATACGGGATTGCGACAAGGCTTTGAAACTGGTCCCGGAGCATTATTTTGCGAAAATGAGCCTGGCAATTGCCTTAAGCTTTGAAGGGAAACGCCTCAAGCGACCCAGCTATCCGGCGCGAGCTCGATCCTATCTTTTGGAACTGATTGAGGCAGAACCAAATAACCCGCTTGGATACGGCGCGCTCGGGGCCTGGCATTCTGAAGTCAGCGCCGCTGGTTTTTTTGCCCGTATCACACTGGGCGCGCGCAGGAAAAAAGCATCGCTGAATTTTGAACAGGCGCTTTTGCTTGGCGGAACCGACTATGCCTTGCGCTTCGAACATGTGAAATTTCTGGCGCGCGGCAACAAGGCTGACCGAAAAAAAGCTTTAGACCTGGCACAGTCGCTCCTTAAAAACGACACGGATATGGCCTTTGATTTATTATTGAAACGGCGGTGCTCCCAGCTGGTAGAAGCATTGAAGCTTGATAACAAACGGGTGGTGAGGGCCGCGGTAGCGAAGGCAGCTGCCTTTCAGAACGCAATCCCGGAGCGAGAAATGTCGCGCTTTCCGCTTGATGACCTCATCCCTGTAAAGACAAAGTGAATTTAGCGCAGTCAATGAGAGACCCATGAAACAAAAAAGAAAAATACATTTTGCCTTGTTGGGTCTGCTAATAGTCTCACTTGGCGCCTGCGCCACAGCGGGGCGCATCTTATATCCATTGCAGCTTGACCCCTTAAAAAACAAACCGGGCATCTACTGGCTCGACCCCGCCCATGCAAATATTATCTTTGCCGTAAACCACCTGGGGTTTTCATTGCATCACGGACGTTTCAATAAAATAGAAGGCTCTTTAGAACTGAATACAGAAACGCCCACGGCGTCGCAGTTGTTTATTACTGTGCAAACCAGCAGCGTCGATACCAACTCTAAGGAATTGGACCAATTGCTGCGCAGCAAAAATATGTTCAATACCGATGTTTTTCCCGAAGCGGTTTTCAAGAGCACAAAACTAACATTGCTCGACGAAAAATCGGCGGCGATAGAGGGGGTTCTTACCATTAGGGACGTTCAAAAAAACGTAACCATCGAGGCAAGCTTTATTGGCAGCGGCACCAATCCGCTCACTGGCCTTAAAACCATAGGGTTTAAGGGCAGCGCCGAGTTTCAGCGGTCAGATTTTGGCTTGAACGAATGGCTACCCTGGGTGGGTGACACGGTAACCCTGATCATTGAGGCTGAATTTAACCGCGCCAAAAACTGACGCGGCCCTGTATTCTATAGGCCTTAAACCCTATCAGGGTTAATTGGCCGCGAATGTTTTCTGGCGGCTGGCGATACCGCGTTCAATTGCCGCGGCCGTAAGCCGTTCAATATTAAAATAGTGGCGGATCATTTCCAGAAGCCGCAGCTCTTCCTGGCTCAGACTTCCATCCGAAGCAGCAACTTCGCAAGCCAAAGCATAAACGAGATCGAGGTGGCTTTCCGGCACAGCTTCTTCCACCAAACCAAGAACAGCGTCCAGCCCTTCTTCGCTTTGCAGTAAATCGACACAGGTTTCAGTGTCACCGCGCAACCGTTCGATATTATAAGCTCGGAAAGCCGGCAAATAGCCTACCAGGCCCGTCATGCGTGTAAGTTCGCTGTCGGTCATTTTATTATCAGAGGCCGCGACCGTAACCATTGTATAAACAAGGGCGGTTTCAGGGCTAATTGTTGACATATAACTCTCCTTTTGCCGAAGGCTATAATGCTGGGTGCTGCATCACAAGAAAAATGAAAAATAACTCAAAAAATCAGGAAGCGGCGACGGCGCGGCAATTTTTCGGCCGTTAGGAACTCGCTCGCTTCTGCGGCGCTTTCAACCAGGCCATACTGCTGCCAAACTTTTGCTACTGCTTCCAAAACGCCTTGGTTTTTTTGGCGCAAAACAGCGCGGTGAACGCCAAAACAAAATACATGCGGTCTGGCTATTTTTTCGGCAATGTCCCGCGCTTTCTCCGGTGCACCCGCAGCACTGGACATTACGGAAAAACCCGTGCGCGGCGCCTCAGCGTAAAATTGCTCAGAGCCGCCATAGGTGGCCTGAAGATATGCATAGAGAAGATAAAATTCTGTAACCCGGGGGCTTTTCATAAAGACATCGGTGAAGCTTTTGTTTTGGCGCTTTTCCAAATGCTCAATCATGTCGCGCACCAGCTTGGTTTTCATGGGAAACGGCGTGACAGCGGGCCAGACGGCCTCCTCGCTAGCAGGTGGCAGGTCAAAATAAGCGCAAGCCTGGCGATAGTCAGCAAGAAATTTTTTATGGATTGGCCTTGGCGCAATCTTCATGCGGCCATCAGGATGCCAAATACTTTCGCCGGAAACCGGGCGTATGAAATGGTTTTTACAGTCGAGCACCAAATAATCTGCGCTTTGAATTTGTTGGCTTATCAGGAGTTTAAACGCTTGCTGGCTTCGCCAACCCAGCTTTTTTAGCTTTTTGCCGCTTAGCGTACGGTAGGGATATATTTTAACATGAGAAGCCAGCGGGCCGTATTCCGGCAGAACATGGGTTTGGATATGCTTCTGAACTTGCTCAAAGCCTTCCTCATTGACCACCAGATGGATGATTCCCAACAAGTTTTGGCCCATAAATAGACGTACAGATCGCGCTTGAAGTCGCAACAGCCCCAGCTCTTCACCAAAACATACAGTTGCAAGGTCAAGCACCTGACCAGATTTTCCACTGGGGCTACTGTTCTTCAAAAAACGCCCCTATTTGCGCTACGGCATCAGCTAGCCCAACGCGTTCAAAGCCAGCTGCTTCTGGCAGGGCTTCCAAAAGGCGCGAGGGGGTTTGACCGTCCAGCATAACAAATACACCGCGATCACTGGCGCGCCGTATCAAGCGGCCATACGCCTGAGATAGCTTCAGCCTAGTGAGCATTTCATCATAGCCGCGGCCGCCAAAGGCAGCGCGCCGTGCCCGGTGCAACAAATTGGGCCTCGGCCACGGCACCCGGTCGAAAACAATCAGCCGCAGGCTATTGCCGGGCACATCAACGCCGTCACGCACGGCGTCGGTGCCGAGCAGGCATGCGTTTTCTTCGTCGCGGAAGATATCAACGAGCGTTGCGGTGTCTACGGGGTCCACATGCTGACCGTAAAGCGGCATGCCCGCCGCTTCAAGGTCACCTGCAATATGGGAGTAGGTCATGCGCAAACGGCTAATGGCGGTAAACAAACCGAGCGCGCCGCCTTTCGAAGCAAAAAACAAAGCCCGATATGCCGCGGCAACCTGATCGGGGTCATTTTTATTCACATCGGTTACGACCAATATTTTTGTCTGCGTTTCATAATGAAAAGGCGAAGACACAAAAAGACGTTTTGGCGGCACCAGCAGGTGCTGCGCCCCGGTGCGCATATCTGCGCTTTGCCAGTTTTCTGCCTCAACGCCTTGCTCGGTGGCGGCTTCAGAGGAATTTTGGTCCTCCTCAGCGGTCGAAACTGTCGCGATTTTGTCTCGCAACGTCGCTGAGGTTACAAGCACACCGTGCGCGCTTTCCAAAACGATATCGGCAAAGGGTTTGGTGGGGTCAACAAAGTGCCGGCAATAGGCAACGTCGCGCTCACGGCCATCAATACGGTCAACAGACAGCCAATCGACAAAGTCGTCTGGCACATTATTTCCCAGTCCTTCGGTGATAGCCGCCCATGTTGTCACCGTGTCGGCCCGCAGTCGCAGGGATCTGGCGCTGGCTTCCAGCCTGCCGCGCGACGTACTGTCGAGCACATCTGCGTCTTCATCAAGCCGCTGCAACAATAGTGTCGCAAGCGCTGTCATGGGGCGCGCCAGGTTTGCCAAACCCTCAAACAAGGCCTGCGCCGCGTCGACCAAGCCGTCTATTGGGTCAGCGACACTGGCCTCTACGGAATGGGGCCCGCGCGCATCTGCCCGCGCCATAACCTGGGCTCTCACCAGCATCAGAAAGGTCTCAAACCGAGTCATCGGCGCGGCACCCGTCACGCGCCCAAGCCAATTATCAGACGGCAGCAAACGAGCCGCTTCGATAATTTCTTCAAGCAACCTCTGAGCATCACCATCGTCCACTATCAACTCATCCAGCCGGCTTTTCAGCCCGCGTGCCCTTGTATTGCCGCCACTTTCCTTGCCACGCAACCAGCGCCTGAGGTCTGCGCCTTCAAGCCCCGAAAGATGCACGCTAAAGGCGCTATCCGCGGCTTCAAATACATGGTGCCCTTCGTCAAATACCAGCCGTTTTGGCAAGTCCGGGTCACCGGCCCGGGTTGCCGCTTGCGCTACCACTAGCGCGTGGTTGGCAACCACCAGGTTCGCATGCTTTGATTTGCGAACATTTTTCTCGATGAAGCATTTTCGGAAATGGCTGCATGCCGAATAAAGACACTCCCCGCGCCTGTCGGTTAAGCCCGCAATACGCCCGGCACCAAAATGAGCGCCAAGCCAGCTGGGGAAATCGCCGCCTATCATGTCGCCTTCGCTGCTATACCGCGCCCAGCGCACCACAAGGCCGACAAGAATTTGATCGCGGTCCATACCGCCAGCGCTGCTGCCGGTTCCTGCGCGCATCATCACAGCGCGCAAGGTTTCTTCAATGTTCAACAAGCAAGCGTAATTCTCGCGGCCCTTTCGGGTAACAACCCGTTTCGCTTTTATCTTTGGGTCGGGATAGAGCTTCGACAGTTCCTGCCCCAACTGGCGCTGCAAGTTCTTGGTAAAGGTTGAAAGCCAAACCGGGCCGTCGTTTTTTTCGGCCCACAAGCTTGCAGGCGCAATATACCCAAGCGTTTTCCCAGTACCGGTGCCGGCTTCCAACAGCTGCATATTGGGGCCTTCGGCCATTTCCCGGGGTCGAAAAACATAGGTAGCGGCGGCGGCATAGCGGGATTGGCCGTCCCGTTTTTCTGATTGTTCTCCCAACAGGGCCGTGAGGCGTTCCTGGCTTTCTTCTGTACCGACGGGATCATCACCGGGCGGCGGCGGCGGCGCGCCGTCTTCCCAGTCCGGCAGTGTGGTCCATACATTTAAGCCGTCTTCTCGGCTATGATCAGGGTAGGTTTCCATTGCCCCTAGCGCCAGGGGCCCCCAGGGCCAACCGGCCCTTGCCATCATCATCAACACCCGTGCGCCGCCAGCCCTGTAGGGATAGGTTTGGGCCTCCATATCGGCGAACAATCGCTCAGCAATTTTGGCCAAAAGCAAGCATTCGTCTTCAGCGCTCTCTGGCGTCTCGTCAAGTTGGAGGGCGGCAAGCAAACCCCTGACCGTAGGCAGGCAGTAGCGGGCGGGCCGCACAAACGCATATAGTTCCAGCAAATCATAGGCCCGCACCACCGGCAGACCAAGCCGCCGGGCCGTAAGCACCCGGTTCACCACCAGATGCGGTGTTCGGCTAAGGCGTTCAGCCCCCGCTTCCAGCGAGATATCTTCCAGCTCGCCGTCTGCGCTAAGGATGGTTGCGTGGCGCACACCCACCACAGCAGCCGGTAACGCATGCAAAGAGGCATCCTTGCGCGCTGCATCAACTACCAAATCCGAGCTTGAAAAATCTTCCATGCGCCGCAGCATAAAGAGGCCGCCACCCAAAAAACAGCCTAGAATAACCAAGAATGGAATTGGTATTACTTCACGGCCTTGTCTAAAGTGTTTTCCTTGACGCGGGGCCATACAATCCCTAGGGTCCGGCGTCTTTTTAACCTCTTTTTCATGGTGACAATTATGACTAGTAATATTGATCTAGCTCTCGCTTCAAACGCTTGGCCGTTTAAAGAAGCTGAAAAGCTGGTCAAACGCTATAAGTCAGGCCCGCCGGAAAAGGGGTATGTGCTGTTCCAGACAGGGTACGGTCCGTCCGGGCTGCCGCACATTGGTACGTTCGGCGAAGTGGCGCGCACCTCGATGGTGATGCGGGCTTTCGAGGAAATTTCTGATATTCCCACCAAGCTGATCTGTTTTTCAGACGATATGGATGGACTTAGAAAAGTGCCGTCAAACTTGCCCAATCAAGAGATGCTGTCAGAACACTTAGGTCAACCTCTGACAAGTGTGCCTGATCCATTTGGCACCCATGACAGTTTTGGCGCCCACAATAATTCACGTCTTAAGGCGTTTCTCGACCAATTTGGCTTCACTTACGAGTTTTATTCCTCCACTGAATGCTATCGGTCGGGCCAATTTGACGCCACTTTGCTCAAAATTTGCAAAAAATATGACAAAATTATCAATGTGATCCTGCCAACGCTTGGCGAAGAGCGGCGCAAAAGCTATAGCCCATTCCTGCCGCTTTGCCCGGAAACCGGCGAAGTATTGCAGGTGCCCGTTGAATTGCTGGATGCGGAAAAAGGCATCATCGCCTTTGAGACAAAATCGGGAAAGCGTACGGAAACTGTCGTCACTGGCGGCAATGTGAAATGCCAATGGAAGGTTGACTGGGCCATGCGCTGGGACGCGCTGGACGTTGACTATGAAATGGCAGGCAAAGACCTGGATGAAAGCGTGAAGCTCTCGTCGATCATCCGGCGTATATTGGGCGGAAAGCCACCGGAGGCGCTGAGTTACGAGATGTTTCTGGACGAAGAAGGCCGTAAGATATCAAAATCAAAAGGAAACGGCATATCGCTTGAAGAATGGCTCGCTTACGCCAGCCCTGAAAGTCTGTCGCTCTATATGTTCCAAAGCCCCCGCAAAGCCAAGCGTCTGTATTTTGATGTGATACCCAAGGCAGTGGATGAATATTATACCTTTGTTGGCAAATACCAGGACGAAGATGAAGCGGCGCGCTACAAAAACCCGGCGTGGCATATTCACGGCGGGAGTGTTGCGCCAGCCAACTTGCCAATTAGCTTTGCACTTCTGCTGAATTTGGTCTCGGCATCTCATGCGCACGATAAAGAAACGCTGTGGGGTTTTGTCGGGAAATATGCGCACGGCGCCACCGCCAAAGAGTTCCCAGCGCTTGACGGCCTGATGGGATATGCGCTCAAATATTTTGAGGATTTTGTGAAGCCCAACAAGAAGTTCCGCCCAGCAACTGAGCAGGAAACCAAAGCCTTCAACAGTTTACTCGCCCGCCTTGACGCGCTGGATGACGGCGAGACCGACGCAAACCTGATTATGACCGAGGTTTATTCGGCGGGCAAAGATGCTGAGTTTGAAAACCTGCGCGACTGGTTCAAAGCTTGTTATGAAGTGCTTCTCGGTCAAAGCCAAGGCCCCCGCATGGGTGGCTTTATCGCGCTTTACGGCATCCCCGAAAGCAAGGCGTTGATCAAAGAAGCTTTAGCCGGCAAATTATGCGCCTAGCGCTACATTAATGGTAACCTGAAATGCAAAAACCCCGCTTCGAAGGCGGGGTTTTTAATTGGATGATCTTTTGATTCAATCAAGCTTCTGTATCGAGCTTTTTGCCGTCGCCTTTGGCGACACCCACCATTGCGGGCCTCAAAAGGCGGTCCTTGATCACATAGCCGGGTGCTACCACCTGCATGATTGAACCCGGTGCCTGTTCTTCGGTAGGAACCTCAAACATTGCCTGGTGGAATTTATGGTCAAACTTTTCGCCGACTTCAGGCTCGACCTTCTTGATACCGTAGCGCTCCATCGTATTGAGAAGCTCGCTTTCGGTCATGGCAACGCCTTCAACAAAACCCTTCATGCTATCAGCAACATCGTCTGGCTGTACATCAAGCGCGCGCCTGAGGTTGTCGCTAACGTTCAGCATATCGCGGGCAAAGCCCGTAACGGCGTATTTGCCGGCGTCGGCTTTGTCTTTGTCAGCGCGGCGGCGAACATTTTCTGTTTCGGCAGTAGCGCGCAGCAAACGGTCTTTTAAAACCGCCACTTCCGACTGGAGCCCGGCAATAACTTCAGCGTCTGATAGCTTGACATCTTCTTCGGTTTGCTCTGCGTTCAGAATTTCTTCTTCCGTCAAGCCACCGTCTTCGTCTTCAATTGGGTTTTGTTCGTTCATTACTATTCTGCTTACTCTTCAATTCAGGTGCCGTCAGGGCGTTTTTAAAAGGCGGCTTACGACCTGTGCAGTATAATCAACCATCGGTACAATCCGCGCATAATTCAGCCTCGTAGGGCCAATAACACCAATAACACCAACAACATTGTTTGCAGCATTCATATAGGGAGAAACCACCAAAGATGAACCCGACAGGGAAAATAAATTATTCTCCGCACCGATAAACAAACGCACGCCGCGCCCGTCTTTGGCGAGTTCCATCAATTTGATCAAGTCTTTTTTTCGCTCCAGCTCTTCAAAAAGCTGCCGGATACGCTCTAAATCACCTGCGGCCTCAACATCATCCAGCAAATTAGATTGGCCCGAAACCAGCAACGATGCTGTCTCAGCCGCCCCGCCAGACCAAACCGCGAGCCCGCTTTCCACCACACGCGCGGTTAAGCCGTCAAGCTCGGCTTGTCTGCTAGCGAGTTCGGCGCCAATCGCTTCATGCATGTCTTCAAGCGAATGGCCAACAAGGCGGGCATTGAGATAATTTCCAGCCTGCACCAAAGCAGAAGGCGGCAGCCCAGACGGTATTGAAATCACCCTGTTTTCAACGGAACCATCTTCCGCCACCAAAACCACCAGCGCCTGCTGGTTCGAGATTGGCACAAATTCAATATGCTTCACGGTGTGGTCGTGCTTTGGCACCATCACCACCGAAGCACAACGCGAAAGGCCAGAAAGGGCTTTGGTTGCGTCGCCTAGCAAATCTTCCAGATTGCGGCCTGTGGCGGCGCATGTGCCTTTTATCGATGCCCGTTCGGCTTCAGTTAGATTACCCACCTCCATCATGCCGTCGACAAACATCCTAAGGCCAAGGTCTGTTGGAATGCGCCCCGCAGAGGTATGCGGTGCTGCGAGAAGCCCTGCTTCCTCCAGGTCTGACATCACGTTCCTGATAGTGGCAGGCGAAACTGAAATATTCTGAGCGCGGCTTAATGTACGGGACCCTACCGGGTCTCCCGTATCCAGGTAAGCTTCAACAATATGCCTGAAAATGGCTGTTGAGCGTTCATTTAGCTGCGCGAGTGACATAGAGGGCGACCCAAAAATACACATGATTTCAAAGGAGTTTAAAAAGACCCGTGCCGGGCGTCAATGTACTCGTTTTACAGTTTCGTGTTGATGTTCGCCTTTGACCTCCGGCTCCAGCGCGGGTAGAAGGGGCGAAACCTCTATTGGCCTTTGAAAAGGAATTATTATGCGACCGAGCGGACGCGCACCAGACGAACTCAGAACCCTTGAGATGACACCAGGTTTTTCCTTGCACGCAGAAGGCAGCTGTCTGGTAAAGTTTGGCAATACCCACGTACTGGTGACAGCAACATTTGAAGAGCGCGCACCTAGCTTTTTGCGAGATACAGGCAAAGGCTGGGTAACGGCAGAGTACGGAATGTTACCGCGTTCAACACACGGCCGCATGCGCCGTGAGGCCGCCAGCGGCAAGCAAAGTGGTCGCACCCAGGAAATTCAGCGCCTGATTGGCCGCTCTATGCGGGCGGTGGTTGACCTCGAAGCGCTTGGCGAACAGCAGGTGCGCATTGACTGCGACGTAATTCAGGCCGATGGCGGCACCCGTACCGCTTCTATCTCAGGGGCCTATGTGGCACTGCACCAGTGTTTCACCTGGATGATGGAAAACGGCCATATTGAGCGCATACCCTTCACCGACAGTATCGCGGCGATTAGCTGCGGCATTTATGAAGGCACGCCCGTATTGGACCTGGACTATCCGGAAGACAGCGCCGCAGATACGGACGCAAATTTTGTGCTAACCGGCAAGGGCGGCATCGTGGAAATTCAGTCAACTGCTGAAGAAGAGCCTTTTTCCGAGGAGGAGTTTCTGCGGTTGTTGCGGCTCGCGCGCATGGGATGTGACGATATTGCCAAGGCGCAAAACAAAGCGCTTGGCCTTTAAACGAAAGCTGCAAAGTGGCCCGCCAATTCAACGCAAAAAAGCTGGTTATCGCCAGCCACAATAAAGGCAAGGTGCGAGAGATCGGCGAGCTTTTGGCACCCTTTGGTGTGGAAACCGTTTCGGCAGGCGACCTTGATTTGCCGGAACCTGTGGAAGACGGGCTTACTTTTATCGCGAATGCCGAAATAAAAGCGCTGGCTGCGGCCCGAGCGTCGGGATTGCCAGCGCTCGCTGATGACAGCGGGCTCGAAGTCGCGGCTCTCGGCGGCGAGCCGGGTATTTATAGCGCGCGCTGGGCTGGACCAACAAAGGACTTTGCTGTCGCAATGGCTGCGGTAAACGAAAAGCTGGGTAATACGGCCGACCGTAGCGCCAATTTCACATGCGCGCTTGCCCTTGCCTGGCCCGACGGGCACCAAGAGAGCTTTGAAGGCAAAGTGTTTGGTGAGCTGACCTGGCCAATGCGCGGCGATAAAGGATTTGGCTATGATCCGGTTTTTATCCCCACCGGGCACAAGATCACTTTCGCGGAAATGGACCCAACTGAAAAACATGCCATGAGCCACCGCGCCGACGCTTTTAAGCAGCTGATCAATGCTTGCTTTAAAAACAACTGAACCGCCTAAACTGCCCACCAGCACATCCTCCGGGGATGCAGCAGTTTATGTGCATTGGCCCTTCTGCCTGAAAAAATGCCCTTACTGCGATTTCAATAGCCATGTACGCGAGGAAATATCCCGCGACGGCTGGAGACGGGCGCTTGTCACCGAGATCGAGACAATGGCCGCACGGATGCGACAAATCCGCGTCAAATCTGTGTTTTTTGGTGGTGGCACACCAAGCCTTATGGAGCCTGAAACCGTTGCTGACGTTATCGAAGCGATCAAAAAAAACTGGCAGACAGATGCGACAGCTGAAGTGACACTTGAAGCCAACCCCTCGAGCGTCGAAGCTGACCGCTTTAGAGCTTACAAAGAGGCGGGCATCAACCGGCTTTCCGTCGGCATACAGTCGCTTGATGATGACGTTCTAAAATTCCTCGGGCGGCTTCATACAGCCAAAGAGGCGCTAGCTGCGCTAAAAGTCGCGCAGGACAATTTTGAGCGCGTTAGTTTTGATTTGATCTATGCGCGGCCAGAACAAACGCTGAGCGAGTGGCGTAGCGAACTTAAAGAGGCGCTTGGTTTTGGCACCAGCCACCTCTCGCTCTATCAATTGACGATTGAAGAAGGTACCGCCTTTTATCACCAGTTTCATCGGGGCAAGTTTGCTCTGCCGAATGAAGATCTTGCGGCAAGGCTGTTCGACTTAACCCAGGATATGACCGAGGCTGCAGGTCTGCCTGCCTACGAGATTTCAAACCACGCGCGACCGGGGGAGGAATCTCAGCACAATCTAAATTATTGGAACGGAGGATTTTACGTCGGCATAGGCCCAGGGGCACACGGCAGAATACCAGGTGTCGACTGTGCCACTTATGCGCATTCCCAAATCAAACGCCCTGAAGATTGGCTACAGGCAGTTGTTTCACGTGGAACAGGGGTGGAAACAGTCGAAGAAGTTTTTGCAGAAGAACGTGCTGTTGAAAAACTGATGATGGGGCTTCGCCTCACAAACGGTGTAGATATCAGCGGCCTTTATAGCGTGATAAACAATTCAGTGCTGAACGACCTCTGTGTCTCAGGTCATCTTGATAAGGTCGGCCACCAAGTGCGAATGACCGCTAAAGGCCGCCCGCTTTTGAATTTCATTCTTGGGAAGCTGGTTGTTTAAGAGGTTGCCTGAGCGCATAACCAAAGCTTGGAAAAGCGGTAGGGGCCGGGTCTTCAACCTTAAACCCGCGCCGACGTATCTCTAGGATCGCCAGTGAGCGTTCGATCGTGCCATCTGGCAAAAATCGAAATAATCCATCCAGCCCCACAAAGCCTGTTTCCTGCATTAAATTCTCAGTGGAAAACGGCGCAGTTGGGCTAACTGCTGTGCCAGTCTCGTCGTTAGCCGGCAGGCTGTCGTGCTGGCGAAGCAAATAGGCGATCAGGCTCATGGCATCATAAGCAAGAGTAGCAATACGCGGCGGCGCATCGCCAAACTGGTCCTCCAGTCGCCTTAAAAAAGAGTCAGGAGCAACGGGGTCCGGCGCCGCAAACCAGGCACCCTGAAGCGGAGGTTCATGAAGAAGCGCCGTGTCATTCCAAAGGCCTGTGCCCAAAAACTTCACCCGGTTGGGGTCGATCTCGTAAAAAGGCAAAAGCGGCGCTAATGTGCCGAGAAGCTCTCCGCCTTCAGGCAACAAAACGGCATCGTAGGTTATGCCTTCCAAAACCTCGGATTTACTAAGCTCATCAGCAATCTCGTCCGTAAGGTCGTCGCCAAGCGACCGCAAGTAGCGGATTTCATCCCGCATATCCTTGCGGCGTTCATCGTAATTTGAAAGGCGTTTCACAGGTTCAAATACGGCGTCAGGGTCGGGCTGATAATTTTCTATTGCCGCAATGATACCGCCCGCCGAGGATACCGCATCACCAAACGCGGCACGGACACGCTGGCCGTAGCGTCCGTCTGGTATCAGCGCTGCTTGCTCCATAAGGCCCTTGGAAACAGAATGGTCTACGACCCGCTTGACTTCAGTTTCCGGCAAGAAGCCCATAATAAACCGGCCAGGAGCTGCGACACTGCTGTCATTGGAAAACCCAATGAGAGGTATGCCTGCAGGCCCGAGAATATCGCCCGCGATCTGAAGGTTCGTGGCAAGAAGCGGCCCGATAACAATGGAGATTCCTTCTTCTACCGCGCGGCGTGCCATAATTTCAGTCTGGTCCGCGTCGGCCATTGTATCAAACGGCAATAAAACCAGCCGCGGATCATAAGCGTCAAAAAAAGCAATGACCGCCGCGCGCATCAAAGCTTGCCCTGTCGCCGCCTCAGAACCTGAAAGCGGCAGCATGATCGCGACCTTGATTTTTTCAGCCGATTGCGCGGCGCTTGTCTCGGCGGCCATTGGCATCTCGGGCTCAGTGTCAGGCAAGAGATCAGCAGGCTGCGCACGTGTCGGCAAGCCCCGCTGGCTGGTAGCGGGCGGCGGCGAAGCACCGCAAGCTACAACAAGAAAAGCAAGGCCTAGCGCTGGTATAATTTTCAGCTTTCTTTTAAACATACTAAGAAGCATAACAAGCCTTGGAATTTATTGAAGCCCTGACCCAGCTTAAGCTGCTAAAAATGGCGGCACCGCTTTAGAAGAGCTTAGGGACCCTAATCACAAATCGCGGCGCTGTAAACGCGCGAACCGCGAAATTTATGGACGCTAATAATGGCTGAAATCGGGTCAGATCAGAAAAAACTGGATGCGGGTTTGTATGTGGTGGCTACACCTATTGGAAACCTCGGCGATATCTCACGCCGGGCGCTGGAAACCCTAGGCGCGGCCGATCTTATCGCTTGCGAGGATACTCGGGTCACCGCCAAATTGATGACAGCCTTTTTGCTTAAAAAGCCGCTCATGCCCTACCATGAGCATAACGGCCCGGTTCAGCGGCCAAAAATTCTCGAGAAAATCCGCGAGGGCGGCGCTGTGGCACTGGTTTCAGACGCTGGCACACCTCTCATTTCCGATCCGGGTTACAAATTGGTTGAAGAGGCCCACACAGAAGGCTTGAAGGTTATCAGTATTCCCGGCCCCAGCGCGCTTATCAGTGCACTTTCCATCGCCGGGTTGCCTACGAGCAAATTTACATTTGCCGGTTTTCCGCCCAACAAACAAAAAGCCAGACAGGATTGGTTCAAAAGCCAGCTTTCCTCTGACGCAACACTTGTGTTTTATGAAAGCGCTAAACGGCTGCCTGCATGTCTCGCTGATGCTGCAACTATATTGGGGGCGCGTAATGGCGCTGTTTGCCGCGAACTTACAAAAAAATTTGAAGAAGTTGTAAAAGACGACTTGATGGGGCTCGCGGATCATTATGCCAATGCCGGATCGCCAAGAGGTGAAATTGTTGTGGTCATTGAGGGCGCGACAAAAGCAGATAGTTCAAAAAACGGCGCGGACGCAGATATTGAGCGGGCGCTGAGGCTTGCGCTCGCCCATATGAGCGTGAAATCAGGCGCGGCCTTTGTTGCGGAACTTTTGAATGTACGGCGAAACCATGTTTATAGCCTTGCGCTCGAGCTTTCGAAGGAATAGGACGTGCGCCGAGACCGACAAAAGGCCGAAAAAAGAGGCCGCAAGGCAGAAACAGCGGCCACGCTTTTTCTTCGGCTGAAGGGCTACCATATTCTGGAGCGTCGATATCGTAGCCCGCGCGGCGAAATTGATATCATTGCCCGGCGGCGAGGTATGACTAGCTTTATCGAGGTAAAAGCCCGGAAAACCAAGGAAGAGGCTTTGTTTTCACTGGGCGCAAACCAGCGACGACGGATCGAGGGCGCAGCAGAAGACTGGCTGAACCAAGTGGGGTTTTCAGAGGGCGACTTGCGATTTGACATAATAACAGTTGCAGCATCGGGAATACCTACCCATATCACAGACGCTTGGCGCGTCGGCGAATAAGCGGACTAATGCAAACAACAGGTTTTCAATTAGGGAAAAAAACATGGCAAATAGCAGTCTTAAAGTCGCGTTTCAGATGGACCCGATGGAAACCGTTAACATTCACGGTGACAGCACTTTTGCCTTGATGCTTGAGGCAGAAAAACGCGGGCATGCGCTCTGGCACTATGATGTGAACGACATGACATACCGGGACGGGGATGTGATCGCGTTGGCACGACCAGTTTCGGTAAAAAACAACGAAGGTGATCATTTCGATTTTGGACCAGCGGAAACCGTTGATTTGCGAGATATGGATGTGATCTGGATGCGGCAGGACCCGCCATTTGATATGGCCTATATCACCGCAACACATCTTTTGGACTTAATAGCCGATGATACGCTGGTTTTAAACAATCCCAGCGAAGTAAGAAACGCGCCAGAGAAGCTATTTTCGCTTGAATTCAAAGACTTAATGCCCGCTACGATGATTACCCGCCGCGAAGAAGATGTGCGGGCGTTTCGGGATGTTCATGGGGATATTATCGTTAAACCTCTGTTCGGTAATGGCGGCGTAGGCGTTTTTCACCTTAAAAAAGATGATAGCAATCTGGGTAGTCTGATGGAAATGTTCCTAGGCGCCAGCAGGGAACCTGTGATGGTACAGGAATTTTTGCCTGAAGTTGTGCGGGGCGACAAACGGATCATTCTGGTCGACGGTGAAGCTGTGGGGGCCATAAACCGCGTTCCTGCGGACGGTGAGATACGCTCAAACCTGGTGGCGGGCGGTACAGCGATACAGTCTGGGCTCACGGCGCGTGAGCAGGAAATCTGTGATAGGCTCAAGCCAGAGCTCAAAAAACGCGGGCTGCTGTTTGTTGGAATTGATGTAATTGGCGACTGGCTTACTGAAATTAACGTGACATCGCCAACAGGGTTGCTCGCAATCAACAAGTTTGATGGAGTATGTTTGGAAGCCACGATCTGGGATGCGCTCGAAGCCAAGCTTTAAACCATTGCTTTAACAGCAAAGCCTTAAGCTGGCACCATAACCCTTGTTTAAGATTCCGATTTTTCGGGCGCGCTAAACCCCGCACACACCAAGTTTACTGCAAAGTTGGTCAAGCTCGTCCAGGTCTGTGTAATGGACAACAAGTTTGCCCGCCCCCCCCTCATGGTCGATCGAAACTTTCATGCCGAGAGCGGCAGCAAGGTCTTTTTCCAGCGCTATCGTGTCAGCGTCTTTCTTTGACGCCCCGGTTCCACCCGGACGGGCCTGGCGCTTTTTCTTACCCTTGCTGTCACCAACCAGATCTTCAGTTTGGCGAACGCTAAGCCCTTCTTTTATAACACGGTTTGCGAGCTCCACAGGGTCGGCGCTGCCGATAAGTGCTCGGGCATGACCCATCGAGAGCGTGCCGGCCCCGATCATATTTTGAACCTTTTCCGGTAAGGTCAACAATCGCAGCAGGTTGGTTACATGACTACGGCTTTTTCCAACTACCTGCGCAAGCGCCTCTTGGGTATGTCCAAACTCGTCGATCAGCCGTTTAAAACCAGTGGCTTCTTCAATGGCGGAGAGGTCCTGACGTTGGATGTTTTCAACAATCGCGATTTCAAGGACCTCGGTATCATTCAGGTCAAGCACAGTAACCGGCACCTCGTGGATGCCCACTCGCTGAGCTGCGCGCCAACGGCGCTCACCTGCCACAATTTGAAACCTCTGGTGACCGGTTTCACGAACGACTATCGGTTGCAGCAGACCTTTTTCTTTAATCGACGCGCCGAGCTCCTCAAGCGCCACTTCGTCAAAATGCACGCGCGGTTGAGCGGCATTGCGCTCCAGGAACTCAATAGGCAAACGCCGGCGGCCCGTTTGACCACTAACTGTTTCTTCCGGTTTATTCTCAAATACAGGCCGGTCATCACCCAAAAGGGCTGAGAGGCCCCTGCCTAAAGTTTTCCGTGCGGCTTTTGCCATTTTACTTACACCTTAACCTATTGTTTTTATTGTATTATGCGGCCATATGACCCGACCGGCCCAAAACTTCTCGCGCCAAATCTATATAGGCGCGGCTTCCTCGGCAGCGGTGATCATACAGCAGCACCGGCTTGCCAAAGCTTGGCGCCTCGGAGATGCGAACATTGCGAGGAATAACGGTCGAATAAACCTTGTCACCCAAATAGTCGCGCACATCCTGCGCCACCTGCTCCGAAAGGTTATTCCGTTTATCAAACATCGTTAACACCACACCGTTAATCTCCAAGGTGGGGTTGAGTCCCGCCCGTACCTGATCAATAGTTTTCAGGAGCAAACTAAGCCCTTCGAGCGCAAAAAACTCACACTGTAAGGGCACCAATACTTGGTCAGACGCCACAAGCGCATTGATCGTCAAAAGCGATAATGAAGGCGGGCAGTCGATCAGGATATAATCGTAATTTTCGCGGGCCTTGGCTTTTTCCAACGCTTGCTGCAGACGAAAGTTGCGCTGGGGCAACTCTGCCAATTCCAAATCGGCGCCAGAAAGGTCAACCGTCGACGCCACGATATGGAGGCCAGGCACTTCGGTTTCCTGCACGGCGTCACCTAGCGGTGCAGCGCCCAAAACAACATCATATGACGTAATCTCCCGGGATTCCCGGTTCACACCAAGGCCAGTGCTGGCATTGCCTTGCGGGTCAAGATCCAGAACCAAAACACGCTTTTTTATGGCCGCCATCGCAGTAGCCAAATTAATCGCCGTGGTGGTTTTGCCAACACCGCCCTTTTGGTTTGCTACTGCAATAACCTTGGCACCTTCAGCAGAATTCATTGCAGCACTCCCCTTACAGGGGTCAAAAAGACCCGGAAAATCAATCAGTTACCGTTTAGTTATGCTGCGGAGCCTTAATATAACCCCGGAAGGGTCAGACAAGCTGTCGAAGCGACTTACCGTCATATTCCAATAAGCTTGCGCCTGGGTCAATTCTTCTTCTGCTGTTTCACCTTTTAGCAACCAGATTTCCGGAGAAAATTCCAGAAAAGGCTGCGCCCAATTCAAAAGCTGCAACACTGATGCGCACGCGCGGGATGTAATGATGTCGACCGGGAACGGAGGCAGATCCTCTATGCGAACACTGTGTATCTGGGCGTTTGCGGATGTTTCACGTGAAACATGGCGCATAAAAGTACATTTGCGGCCGTTGGATTCTACCATGTGCGCAACGCCCAAGCCCATGATGCCCAGCACCAAACCGGGAAAACCCGCGCCGGAGCCAATATCTAGCATTGTCAGCTGCTTTTTTCCAAAAACACCTCGAATTTTTGGCGCAAGCTGGGCCGAATCGAGAAAGTGACGCCGCCACATGTCGTCCATTGTGCTGTTGGCGATCAGGTTTTTGGCTTTTTGCCACTTTTGGAGCGCATCAGCGTAAGATTGCAGTTTTTCTGATGTTTCACGTGGAACATCCAATTCCTCAATTAGGTCAGAAAGTGTGTAAGCCATAGCCGCCAACAATCCCTCAAGCCGCTTTTCGGTTTTTGATGTGGCCTAACAGTATAGTCAACGCGGCTGGAGTTACGCCCGCTATCCGGGCGGCCGCACCCAGCGTGGCAGGGTGGGCGATTTTAAATTTCTCTCGCATCTCGTTGGATAGCCCAGCGATGCCATCAAAGTCTATATCGTCAGGGATCTGAAGCGCTTCGTCTTTTCGAAAGGCTTCAACATCCCGGTGTTGTCGCTCCAGATACCCCTGGTACATGGCATCGGTTTCCAACTGTAAACCGATTTTATCACTTATCGCTGCGAGCTCTTCCGGCCAAATTTCGCGCAGCCGAGCGAAATTAATTGTGTTAAAACCAAGCAGAGTAAAAGCCGAACGCCGTACACCGTCCCGTTTGATCGAAAGACCATGCTCAACTGCCTCATTCGGCGTTAAAGAAAGCTCTGAAAGACACTGTCGAGCGCTTTGAAGCGCAGCGCTTTTTTTCGCATAGACCGACCAACGTTTTTCGCGGATCAGCCCCACCTTCATGCCTTGCTCCGAAAGACGCTGGTCCGCGTTGTCGGCCCGCATCAAAAGCCTGTATTCAGCCCTGCTGGTGAACATACGGTAAGGCTCTTGCGTTCCCTGTGTCACCAAATCATCGAGCATAACCCCAATATAGGCGTCCGCACGGTCCAGCACAAAAGGCTCCGCACCCCGAACAGCCAGAACGGCGTTCGCTCCTGCCATAAGACCTTGTGCAGCCGCCTCTTCATATCCAGTGGTGCCATTGATCTGTCCAGCTAAATACAGCTGGCTTACACGCCTTGTTTCAAGTGTTACTTTAAGCTCGCGTGGGTCAATAAAATCATATTCGATCGCGTAACCTGGCTCAATAATCCTGGCATTTTCGAGCCCCGGTATAGACGCAATCATCACCGCCTGCACATCTTCAGGCAGGCTGGTTGATATACCGTTCGGATACACAGTGTCATCATCAAGGCCCTCAGGCTCGAGAAAAACCTGATGGCTCTCCTTGTCGGCAAACCGCACAACCTTATCCTCAATCGACGGACAATAACGCGGCCCGGCACCGTCAATTTGGCCGCTATACATCGGCGCCCGGTGGATATTTTCTTCAATAATCTTATGGGTCTCAGCTGTTGTCCTCGTTAAATAACAGCTGATTTGCGGCACTGTTATTTCGTCCGTCATAAAGGACAGCGGCACCGGCTCCTCATCGCTTGGTTGCTCAATGCAAACTGACCAGTTGATCGTGCGTCCGTCCAACCGCGCTGGGGTCCCGGTCTTCAAGCGCCCCAGATCAAAACCCAAATCCATGAACGTCTCTGACAAGCCATTAGAAGGCGCTTCACCAACCCGGCCTGCAGCAACCTTCTTTTCGCCAATATGAATAAGACCCCGCAAAAATGTGCCAGTCGTAATCACCACGGCCCCGGCCTTTATCTCATTCCCGTCATCGAGCCGCACGCCCTCAACCGCCGGCTTCACGCCACTTGCATTTATAAGCAAGTCCTCAACCGCCCCAGCCACTATCTCAAGATTGTCATATTCTGCGAGAAGCCTTTGAGCCGCCTCCCGATAAAGTTTGCGGTCTGACTGTGCGCGAGGACCCTGAACCGCGGGGCCCTTCCTCCTGTTCAGCAATCTATACTGAATGCCGGACGCATCAGCCGCCAGGCCCATTATCCCGTCCAGCGCATCAATCTCACGAACGAGATGGCCTTTGCCCAAACCGCCTATCGCTGGGTTACAGGACATAACGCCGATGGTTTCAATTTTGTGGGTAACGAGACAGGTTTTTGCACCCATGCGCGCCGCAGCGGCAGCCGCCTCGCAGCCGGCATGTCCTCCACCCACAATGATTACATCAAAAGCCACCGCTCACGCGCCTACTCTAAAAATTACTGAAATCTTGCCGATTGCTATATAGCGCCGCGCAACCTAAGTCAAAGCCCTCTGGGCCTAAGAAATGCCATAGAAGTGGTCCTTGCATGTTTCACGTGAAACATCACTTCCCGATACAGAAATCGCCAAACACAATATCCAACATATTTTCGACGCCCACCCGGCCGGTGATTTTGCCAAGCGACCGAGCTGCCATGCGCACATCTTCTGCGGCCAAAACCGCGTCAATACCAGCGTTATCCCGAAAACGGGAAAGGTGATCCACCGCTTCCTCTAGAGCCGAGCGGTGCCTGATCCGCGTCAGCGATGGCACCTCACGAGGTGCCATCGCTGTCTTAACATGCTGCTGAAGTACTTCAAACAGCTCATCCAAGCCGAGCTCGTCTTTTACAGAAACCGATACACAACCGGCCAAGTCTTCAAAAATATCATCATGTTCCACGTGAAACATTGGCGATTTATCGGTTTGCGTAATCACCAAGATCGCGCCGTCATCCAGCAAAATTTTGCTGGATGACGGCATATCCGGCCAATTGTCTGCACGAACAAGAACGAGCTTCAAATCGGCATCCCCTGCTTTACCAAGCGCCCGCCTGATACCTTCTTCCTCAACCGCTCCGCCGCCCTTGCGCAGGCCCGCCGTGTCCATCAAGCGTACCGGAAATCCGCCAAGGTCAAGAGATACCTCAATGATATCCCGTGTGGTGCCGGCTTCATCAGAAACGATCGCGACATCAGAGTTCGCCAGCGCATTTAACAAGCTCGACTTACCCACATTAGGCTCACCAAGAATGACAATTCGATAACCCTCCCGCAGCGCTTCGCCGCGACGGCCATCTACCAGATATTGTGTTATGTCACCCTGCAGTCTCAATATGTCGGGTAAAACAGCGCCAGCAACCCCTTCTGGTAAATCCTCATCCGGGAAATCAATATCAGCTTCAAGATGCGCGAGATGTCGTATAAGCCGCGAACGCCATTCTTCATATATTTCCTTAAGGCCTCCATCCAGCTGGCCCAGTGCTTGTTCGCGCTGCGCGGCCGTTTGCGCATGAATAAGGTCATTGAGGCCTTCGGCCTCGGTAAGGTCGAGCTTGCCGTTTTCAAAGGCGCGCTTTGAAAACTCTCCAGCCTCGGCTGGCCGAACCGCTGGCACGGCAGCTAGCGCCTCCAGAACACCAGCGACGACCGAGCGACCCCCATGCAGATGCAGCTCAACAATATCTTCCCCTGTAAAGCTCGCTGGTTTTTCAAAGCCAAGTACCAGAGCCTTATCAAGCCTCGCACCCGATGCCGGATCGGCCAGTTCCCGCAGCACCGCCGTGCGTACGGACGGACGCGAATTCCCACTAAGGGCTTCCAGGGCGTCAAACGCCTTTGCACCTGAAATACGCACCACCGCAACACCTGCGGTCCCCGCTCCGCTTGCCAGCGCAAAAATCGTGTCTGTCTCTACCATCATACCGGTCCAAATATTTTGCTCTTGTCGGATAGGCTTTTGCACACTAGCAAAGGAACATCCTTCGCTCCTGTGTACTAAGAGGCCACCCATGTCGCAACTGTCGATGCATACGCCAATCATTGATATAACCATCACCGAGCTCGACGGCCATATCATTGCGCTTGATTGGGGCTGGTCTCCTTTTCAGGATAGCTCACCTTTGCTCAAGGAAGCAAAGCGCCAACTCGACTTGTATTTTGACGGTGAACTGACAAGCTTCGACCTCCCTATTTCACCCATGGGTACACGCCACCAGGAAAAGGTGTGGCAAGCGATGATGGAGATCCCTTACGGCGAAACCCTCACCTACGGTGAGATGGCAAAGCGAATTGATTCTGGCTCTCAGGCTGTAGGCACCGCGTGCGGCCGCAACCCAATTCCCATTCTTGTGCCGTGCCACCGGGTGATGGCAGCAGGCGGTAAGATGGGTGGTTACTCGGGCGACGGCGGCCTTTATACCAAACGCGCGCTTTTGGTGCTGGAAGGGGCCATATCTGTTGAAGATGGTATCGCACTCGAACAGTCCGGCGCCCTCGACACTTAAGTATTAGCGTTCCTTTGAACGGCTACAGATTAGGCTCTTCTGTCTTCACCCCAAACCTTATACCTTGCGACAGCCTTAAAAGGGCATATGTCATCCGCCTTGCGAATACGGACGATTTCTCTTAGACAGATATAGTATTTTCAGGGGGCCAAACCACATGACATTTCAAGCGCCAAAAGAGGGATATCTGTTTGTCATTACCTACGGCAGGTCAGGATCCACCTTGCTGCAAAATATCCTGCTGTCGATCAATGGTTATTGCATCCGGGGCGAAAATAGAAATGTCCTGCAGTCGGCTTTTCGATCTTACTTTAGAGCAAAACATGCCAAAGACGTTTATGGTCGCAGGCCCAAAACAATACAGCGCCCCTGGTATGGAGCCGATTTAATCAACCCGGATGGCTATGCGAGCCGACTTAAAGAAGCTTTTGTCGAAGAAATATTGGCCCCACCTGCAAACGCGCGGGTGGTAGGTTTTAAAGAAATTCGCTGGCAGGAAAATATAGGAGAAGAAGATTTCTTTTCTTTTCTCGAATTTTTGCAATCCTTTTTCTCACCTTGTCGCTTTATTTTTAACAGCCGAAACGCCGAAGCTGTTGCCGATTCAAAATGGATGCAAGACAACGACAGGGATGAGACTATTCAAAACATCAAGGAATACGACAACTGGTATCGGGCCTATACAGCTGATAATCCGCACCATAGTTTTCATCTTTATTATGACGACTATAAATCAGACGTGAATGCCTTAAAGCCGCTGTTTGATTTTCTAGGTGAATCCTTTGAACAAGAAAAGCTACAGCAAATAATGGATGTGAAACTGGACCATTAGCCTAATCTGACAACTGCGCTAAACCAGTCGAACATTGTCGGTAGCTCAAAATCTAAATTCGCAAAAACACCTCAGCGATACCTTAGAAAATATCGCCTTCGCCAACAATTTGCGCATACCCTTAAAATGATAAACTATACACTGCCTATCCTTATAAAAAAGGCCCGCCGAAGCGAGCCTTTTTCACCAGTGTTTTTCCAAATATTAATTGTTCATCTGATCGAAAAAGTCGTCGTTGTTTTTCGAATCCTTGAGTTTCGATAACAAGAACTCCATCGCATCGATCGTGCCCATCGGTGTAAGAATACGCCTGAGCACCCACATTTTTGAAAGCGTTGCTGGATCCACTAGAAGCTCTTCTTTCCGGGTACCGGACTTGAGAATATCAATCGCCGGGAAGACGCGCTTGTCAGCAACCTTGCGGTCGAGAATAACTTCGCTGTTGCCGGTGCCTTTAAATTCTTCAAAGATCACTTCGTCCATGCGGCTACCGGTTTCGATAAGCGCTGTGGCAATGATTGAAAGCGAGCCCCCTTCTTCGATGTTTCTAGCCGCACCAAAAAAGCGCTTTGGCCGCTGCAGGGCGTTGGCGTCCACGCCGCCTGTCAGCACTTTACCAGATGACGGCACCACCGTATTATAGGCACGCGCGAGACGGGTGATACTGTCGAGCAAAATCACAACATCCTTGCCGTGTTCTACAAGGCGCTTGGCTTTTTCAATTACCATTTCCGAAACCTGAACGTGGCGCGAGGCTGGCTCGTCGAACGTAGAAGAAACCACTTCGCCTGCAACGCTGCGCTGCATGTCGGTTACTTCCTCAGGGCGTTCGTCAATCAGCAGCACAATCACAAAACACTCAGGATGATTGGCGGTAATGCTCTTGGCAATATTTTGCAGGAGAACGGTTTTACCGGTACGTGGCGGCGCAACAATAAGCGCACGCTGGCCTTTACCAATTGGCGAAACCAGATCAATCACCCGGGGCGATTTGTCTTTCACCGTTGGGTTATCCGGGTCGAGCTTTAATTTCTCATCCGGATAGAGCGGTGTCAGATTATCAAAATGCACTTTGTGGCGCACTTTGTCGGGCTCATCAAAATTTATTTGCCCAACCTTCAAAAGCGCGAAATAGCGTTCGCCGTCTTTGGGAGCCCGGATCTCGCCGTCAACCGTATCACCCGTCCTTAAGCTAAAACGCTTGATCTGTGACGGGCTGACATAGATATCATCAGGCCCTGGTAGATAATTAGATTCCGGGCTACGAAGAAAACCAAATCCGTCAGACAGAGTTTCAATAACGCCCTTGCCCATGATTTTCACATCGTCTTCTGCGAGCCGTTGCAAAATGGCAAACATCATATCCTGTTTGCGCATCGAGTTAGCGTTTTCAACTCCAACTTCTTCGGCAAACGCCAGAAGGTCTGCTGGGGATTTATCTTTTAGTTCTTGTAAATGCATGGAAACACCAATTTTTTGTGTGAGATTCATTCCGGAAATATTGAGGCTTATCGAAAGTGGTTTTGGTTTTTATTCGGCTCAAATATGGAATTTAAGGGGCTGGTTTCGTGACGTTTGTTTTCAGATAACTTTCATCTGTAACGAGTGATTATTGCGAGGGCATAGTCCAGAAAGCACATGCGCGCAAGAGGCGTGAACAGGGAAAGGGTATCACGCCCGTATTCACTGTCAAGATTTTTGGTTTTTACTAAAGCCTACGCCCAGTTTTAAAAAGGCCGAACCATAACCAAAATAACAATCAAAATAATAAATACGGCAGGTATTTCATTTGCCCGGCGGAAGAATTTTTCCGTCTTTTTGCGCTGCCCCGCGGCCATGTCTTTACGCCACCGTGACAGCACGCCGTGAAACCCGGAAAGTAGAAAGACGAGAAGCAATTTTGCATGCAGCCAACCGCCAGCATCAAAGCCAATGTTTAAAACAAGAAGAATTCCCATCACCCAGGCGATTGTCATCGCCGGATTAATGATAATACGCATCAGTTTCAGTTCACGCTCGATCCATTTAGCATCTTCACCGCTGCCGGCGTCACACTGCATATGATAAGCAAAATACCGCGGCAGCATAAACATGCCCGCCATCCAAAAGATCACAAAAATAATATGGAACGCTTTCACCCACAGATAGGCCTCGCCTAGAAATCCTTCCATAATATTCTCCTTACCAAATTACCAATTGGATCATTCATTATGCCCGTATGAATTACCGCCGAAAGTTTTTGATTGTTTCTGCCAGCAGTGCAACATTTTCTGGCGGTGTCTCGGGAACAAAACCATGTCCCAAATTAAAGATATGCGCACGGCCTTTTAAAGCCTCCAGAATACGCAAAGCTTCATTTGTCATAGCCTTACCACCCGAAACCACAAGATGCGGGTCCATATTGCCCTGGAGACAAATACTCTCATCTATCTCGCTTGCTGCCCAATTGAGCGGTACGCCTGTATCAAGCGAAACCCCGTCAACACCAGTTGCTTTCACATAATCCTTGAGCTTAGCCCCTGCGAGCCTCGGGAAACCAATGATCGGTGTGTCACTGTGGCGCGCGCGGATTTTGTCTACGATGGCTTTTGTCGGTTCTGTCACCCAAGCGTCAAACATGGGTTCCGGCAGTGCCGCTGACCAGCTGTCAAATATCTGAACTACATCGGCACCAGCGTCAATTTGTGCGCATAAATAGTCGGCGGTAGCATCGACGAGCAAGTCGAGAATTTTATCAAACAATTCGGGGTTACCGTATCCAAGCTGACGCGCGGCTGCATGGTCCTTGCTGCCCTGACCACCAATCATATAGGTGGCCACCGTCCAGGGTGCACCGGCAAAACCGATTAAGGTTACATCTTCCGGAAGGTCTGAGCGCAGCCTTTTTACTGTTTCATAAACGGCGCCAACTTTGTCGTGGAAAGCAGCGAGCGAAAGTTTTGAAAAACTGTCTACACTATTTACCGGCTCCAACTTGGGCCCAAAACCTTTTTCAAACCATACTTTTTGGCCGAGCCCATCTGGCACCACGAGAATATCTGCAAACAGGATCGCACCATCCATGCCGTAGCGGCGGATCGGCTGCAATGTTACTTCAGTCGCTTCTTTGGAATTATAGCAAAAATCCATAAAGGACGGCTGGGTCGCACGGATTTTTCTATATTCCGGCAAATAGCGCCCGGCTTGGCGCATAAACCAGAAAGGTACTCTATCGCCAGGGTTTCCCTTGAGGGTATCGAGTAAAAGCTTTGCCATAAGGTTTGGACCTATCCGTTTTATGCTCTGAGCGTGCTATCAAACGCGCATACTAAATATATAATATAAATATATAGAAAAGTTGTAGTTATAGTGGATGCCTGTGAATAGTGGGGATAAGTGTTTATCCACAATATAGTCCCCACTCAAGGTCTCTGTGACACTATTAGCCTATAATGAGGATAACTTTCTGGATAAATTTTTAAACAGCTGAAATTTATAGGAACCTGGAATTGTGGATTATGGGGAAAACATAGTTTGCCTATAGAAAAGATACTGGTTTTTCCTTTATTTTCCAGCCTTGGTATAAAATTTGGAAACCTCTGGATGGTGGGCATACAATATGTGGGTAAGGGGTTGCCTGGTGATATCAACAGAAATATCAAATGGTTTTAAGAGCACCTATCCGCATAGTTATCCACAGGGAAAATAAGGGACGAACATGTCGGCTGAAACGCAAGAAGATGGTACAGTATTTCACCTGCATCTGGTATCGGATTCTACAGGGGAAACGCTCGAAGCAATTATCTCCGCGGCGCTGGTCCAGTTTGAAGGCGTGAATGTGCACAAGCATTATTGGCCACTGGTACGTTCGGCTATGCAAATGTCGCGTTTGATGGAAGATATCGCCGAGCATCCGGGACTGGTGCTTTATACACTCGTAAACCGTGAAATTCGCGATGTGTTAGAAAAATCCTGCATGGAAGCAAACCTGCCGGTTCTTTCGATCCTGGGACCAGTGATCAATTTGCTCGGGTCTTATTTTGGCCAAAAGGCGTCGCGCATTCCAGGCCATCAACATACGATGGATGCCCATTATTTTCAGCGGATTGATGCGCTCCATTTTACAATGGCCCATGATGATGGCCAGCTTGTGGAAGAGATTGACCTTGCTGACATTGTACTGATTGGGGTGTCGCGCTCGTCGAAGACACCAACCAGTATTTACCTTGCCAACAAGGGCTATAAAACCCTGAACGTACCATTTGTGCCCGGCTGCCCAATGCCTGCTGAACTCGAAAATCTGGAGAATAAATTTGTGGTCGGTCTTACCACGAGTGTTGAGCGGCTTGTGCAGATACGAACCAACAGGCTGAGGTCTATCAACGAAGATGCGGAAGCAGACTATACCGACAGGGAGCGAATTCAAGACGAGGTCAAAGAGTGCCGCCGCTACTGTACTCAGCGCGGGTGGCAAACTATTGATGTAACACGCCGCTCCATTGAGGAAAGTGCTGCAGCAATTTTACACCGCTATTACAGCTGGCTCGACAAACAGCCACCCGAGTTTAAAGCAAAACACCGGTCTGAACCTAATGATTTGCAATAAGTGGCGCACGCACCGAATGACGAAAGAGAAGAAAATTCTTTTAGCGTCCGGGAGCAAAACCCGGGCAAGCATGCTAGAGCAAGCGGGCGTAAAGTTCGGCGTGCATCCGGCATTGATCGATGAAAGCGGGCTGAAAGCCAGTTTGCTGGTAGACGGCCTGTCTGCACGTGAAACGGCCGATGCGCTGGCGGAAAGCAAAGCGCGCTCCGTATCGCTGCAGGAGCCAGAGGCCTATGTGATAGGCTCCGACCAGACGCTTGTTAAAGACGGAAAAATATTCTCGAAAGCGAGCGATAGAGCGTCGGCCCATGCCACTCTGCAATATCTATCAGGCGGCGAACATAATTTGTTTTCAGCTGCTGTTGTTTGTTGTGGCGGCATGCCCGTTTGGCGTGACTGCACAAAAGCCACCCTTAGCGTACGCCCGCTGAGCGATGATTTTATCGATGGCTATCTCAATGCTCTGGGAAAAGATGCCTACTGGTCGGTTGGGTGTTACCAGATAGAAGCGTTGGGTGCTCAGCTTTTTACACAAGTAGACGGCGACCATTTTACAGTGCTAGGGCTACCTCTCTTATCACTTCTCGATTATTTGCGCAGGACCGGATGCATGCCAACATGACCGCAAGAGATTTCAAAAAAGCTGCAGTGATTGGCTATCCGGTTGCCCAGTCCCTGTCGCCCCTTTTGCACGATCACTGGATGCGTGAGGCTGGCATCAACGGCCAATATGAAGCGCTTGAAGTGGCGCCGGATGCCCTCGCCGCTTTCGTAAAAAACGCGGCGCGCGAAGGGTATGTGGGGTTCAATGTAACCGTGCCGCACAAAACAGCCATTTTGCCAATGCTCGACACTGTTGCGCCGCTCGCGCGGCAAATGGGCGCGGTAAATACTGTCAAAATCAGTGATGACGGAAAACTAACAGGTTTCAATACCGACGGCATTGGCTTCTTGAAACACCTAAAAGCCAGCGCGCCGGGCGTTGATTTAACTAAGCCAGCGCTTATTTTGGGTGCGGGCGGTGCCGCGCGGGCCGCCACCGCCGCGCTGCTCACAGAAAATATCCCGCTCCTTATGATAGCGAACCGGACCCGCGCGAAAGCGGAAGCTATCGTTCGTGACATTGGTCGTGGCCGCATGACTGCCTTAGATTGGGATGATCGCTCGGATGCGGTTTCTGCTGCAGGGTTGATTATCAACACTACTGTTCTTGGCATGACGGGGCAAAACCCGCTTGAGCTGGAATTATCATCAGCAGGCAAGGGCACTGTCGTTTACGACATTGTTTATAAGCCCCTTGAAACTGAGCTTCTCAAATCAGCAAAAGCGCACGGTCTTACGGTTGTAGACGGGCTCGGCATGCTGGTACACCAGGGCGCGGCGGCCTTTAAAATATGGTTTGGCAAAGATGCGGCATATGATGCGGCGCTTAAGAAAAAACTTTTGGAGGCGCTTGGGTGCTAATTGTTGGGCTTACAGGCTCGGTCGGTATGGGCAAATCTGAAACCGCAAAAATGTTTGCGGCAGCAGGTATCTCTGTTTTTGACGCGGACGCCACAGTGCACCGGCTACAAGCCAAAGGCGGCAAAGCAATCCCCAAAATCGAAAAGTTATTTCCCGGCGTTATCAAGGATGGTGCTCTCGATAGGGCGGCGCTGGGTGCTATTATATTCTCGGACGAGGACGCCAAAAAAAAGCTTGAAGCGATCATGCATCCGATGGTGGCTGAGGAGCGTATAGGTTTTTTTGAAAGCGCGGAAAAGGCGAACGCGCCTTTTGTTGTTTTGGATATACCTCTGCTGTTTGAAACAGGCGGCGACAAGGCTTGTGACAAGGTGGTGGTCGTGTCTGCACCCGCTGATGTGCAGCGGGCGCGGGTGTTGGCGCGGCCCAATATGAGCCCAGAAAAATTTGAGCAAATACTCGTGCGGCAAACACCAGACAAAGACAAACGCGCGCAAGCAGACTATATCATAGAAACCGACAAAGGTCTGGATGCAGCCAGAAGCCAGGTCGTCAGGATAATTGAGGAACTAACAAATCATGCGTGAGCTGATTTTCGATACAGAGACCACAGGTTTTGACCCCATGTCAGGGGACCGGCTCATTGAAATTGGTCTTGTTGAAATGGTCGACCGTTCGCTTACGGGCAACCATTATCACCAATATGTAAACCCGGAGCGGGATGTGCCTGAGGGCGCGGTGAAAATCCACGGGCTGACCACGGACTTTCTGAGCGACAAAGCGGTTTTCTCGGACGTTATGGATGAGTTTCTGGAGTATGTGGGCGAAGACAGCGTTTTGGTGGCCCACAATGCCGAGTTTGATATGAAATTTATCAATTGGGAGCTGGAAAATGCTGGCCGCCCAATCCTGCATAAAAAACGTTTTATCGATACGCTGGCGATCGCGCGCACCAAATTTCCGGGTGGGGCAAACAGCCTCGACGCGCTCTGTAAACGTTTTGGTGTTACCAACAGCCACCGCACCTTGCACGGCGCCCTTTTGGATGCGGAAATTCTGGCGGAAGTATATATCGAGCTTCTCGGCGGCAGGCAGGGCGGCATGGACCTGAGCGTTGCAAAAACTGCCACTGCCACCGTTGTAAAGAAAAGCCGCGAACCAAGAAGCTTCCCGGTCAGCGAAGCAGAACTTGAAGCCCACGCCGAATTTATCAAGGAACTAAAAAACCCGATCTGGAATAGTTAGAACTAATCCTTTGGTTCGTCTGCCTAGTGAATACCGTTGAAAAAGCGGCCGTAAGGGATGCCGATAAAGCAACCTATTTCTTTGCCCTGATCACAGTCATAGAGACTGAAAGTGGTTATGTCGGCGCGGCCTACCAGATATTTTTTGTGGACATACCCCATAGGGTTGAGCCCCTTGTAGCGGCTGTCGGCGCTGGCATCGCGGTTGTCGCCCATCATAAAATAATGGTCTGCCGGCACTTTGAAGATGCGGGTGTGGTCTGGCCCTGGCCGACGGGCGGTACCATTTTCGTCGCTGCGCTCATAAATGCGGTGCTTCACGCCGCCGGGTAGGGTTTCTTCGTATTCTTTGCCGTGGATATCCTGACCTTTGTAGCTGGTATAGCGAACATCCCGGATAAATTTCCGCGGCACGATTTCTCCGTTGATAATCAATCGGCCATGCTGCATCTGGATCGTGTCGCCCGGCAATCCAATGGTGCGCTTTATAAAGTCGGTATCGTCTTTGTAGGGCAGTGTAAACACAACCACATCGCCGCGCTCAGGCGCGTCTTCGAAGACCCGGTTTTCTGATATAAACTCCGGATCCAGTGGAAAGCTGTAGCGGTCATACCCATACGCAAATTTTGATACAAAAATGCGGTCGCCCACTTCTAAGGTTGGCTCCATGCTGCCAGAGGGAATGTGAAAAGCACCCCAGGCAAATGTAGTGAAAACAAAATAGAATACGACGATTGCCACCAGGTCTTTCAGAAGCGTTATGGCTTCGTGTTTCTTGGAGGTTTTTTTTCTGCCGTCGCTTGCGGTACCTGCCGCATTTTGTTGGTTGCCTGATGCCTCGGCCGTCTTGTCGGTCATTTTCCGCCCTTTTTGGTGCGCTTGTTTATTTGTTTTTTACTGTTTTCCGGCGCGCTTTTTTAAAAGTGTAGCTTTGCAGGGTCTATTTGCAATGCCTGAATACAGCAAGCCCTTTTGTTAATTCACCATCTGGTTAGTCCTTAAGATTCGATAGAACTTACAATTTATCTTCATAAAAAGGCATTAACGCTGGGTTTTATTCGTTGTTTTTTTTGGCCAAGGCCCTTGCGGCTGTGCGTGTTGGTCCTTATATAGACCCTGAAAGCGGCAGAGTCTTTCCGATGTTTTGGGGCCCTGCCAAATTAGCATGCAATAGAAACGAAGCCCTTGAGGCTGCATAAGGATGCTCATGTGAGGTCTATAAGCAGTCGGCTGCAACGGGATGAGGTAAAATAATGGGTAAAGTAATCGGTATCGATTTGGGTACGACAAACTCTTGCGTATCTATCATGGACGGCTCTAAGCCAAAAGTAATTGAAAACTCTGAAGGCGCACGCACAACACCGTCGATTGTTGGTTTTTCCGACGATGGCGAACGGCTTGTTGGCATGGCGGCAAAACGTCAGGCGGTAACAAACCCGGCGGATACGCTCTATGCAATCAAGCGTCTTATTGGCCGGACCTTTGATGATCCGACCACGAAAAAAGACAAGGACATGGTTCCCTACAACATTGTCAAAGCCGACAATGGCGACGCGTGGGTTGAAGCCAAAGGTGAAAAATATTCACCAAGCCAGGTTTCTGCGATGATTTTGCAGAAAATGAAAGAAACCGCAGAAAGCTATCTCGGTGAAGATGTTGACCAGGCGGTTATTACTGTACCCGCCTACTTTAACGACGCCCAGCGCCAGGCAACAAAAGACGCCGGCAAAATCGCGGGCCTTGAAGTGCTGCGTATCATCAACGAACCAACAGCCGCGGCGCTCGCTTACGGCCTTGAGAAAGAAGACGGCCATACAATCGCTGTGTTTGACCTCGGTGGTGGTACGTTCGACGTTTCAATCCTGGAGATCGGCGACGGCGTTTTTGAAGTGAAATCAACAAACGGTGACACATTCCTTGGCGGTGAAGATTTTGACATGCGTCTGGTGGATTATTTTGCCGACGAGTTCAAAAAAGAAAACGCTATTGATCTGCGCGAAGACAAAATGGCTTTGCAGCGCCTCAAGGAAGCTGCTGAAAAAGCCAAGATCGAATTGTCCAGCTCACAGCAAACAGATGTGAACCTGCCGTTTATCACTGCAGACGCATCTGGCCCAAAGCACTTTCAGGTGAAGCTCACACGCGCCAAGCTTGAAAGCCTTGTAGCTGATCTGGTGAAGCGGACGCTGGCACCATGCAAAAAGGCCCTCAAAGATGCTGGCCTTTCAGCAAGCGACATTCAGGACGTTGTTCTGGTGGGTGGCCAAACCCGTATGCCGAAAATTCAGGAAATCGTTCAGGAATTTTTCGGTAAGGAACCGCACAAGGGTGTGAACCCTGACGAGGTTGTTGCCATGGGCGCGGCCATTCAGGCTGGTGTACTTCAGGGCGACGTGAAAGACGTTCTGCTTCTTGACGTAACGCCACTTTCGCTTGGTATTGAAACGCTCGGCGGTGTGTTTACACGCCTTATTGAGCGCAATACAACGATACCGACCAAAAAAGGCCAGGTTTTCTCAACTGCCGAAGATAATCAGGGCGCTGTGACGATCCGGGTTTTCCAGGGTGAGCGCGAAATGGCTGCGGACAATAAAATTCTTGGTCAGTTTGATCTGGTGGGTATTCCGCCCGCACCGCGCGGTGTGCCGCAAATTGAAGTGGCGTTTGACATTGATGCTAACGGCATCGTGAATGTTACCGCCAAAGACAAAGGCACTGGCAAAGAACAGCAGATCCGTATTCAGGCGTCTGGTGGACTGTCGGACGATGATATCGAAGGCATGGTCAAGGACGCTGAGGCAAACGCCGAAGCAGACAAAGCCCGCAAGGAACTTGTTGAAGCCAAAAACCAGGGTGAAGCCTTGGTGCATTCGGCTGAAAAGAACATTGAAGAGCATGGTGACAAGGTTGGCGAAGACGATAAGAGTGCCATCGAAACAGCCATTGCTGATTTGAAAACAGCCCTTGAAGGCGAAGATGCGTCTGACATTTCTGCCAAGTCTGAAGCTCTTACGCAGGCCTCCATGAAGCTTGGCGAGCAGATTTACAAAGCCACCCAGGAAGCGGGTGAAGCTGCAAGCAATGAAAGCGAAGTTGAGCAAGCTGATGCCGCCGCCAAGGCAGCAGAAGATGGTGACGATGTTGTGGACGTTGACTTTGAAGAAGTTGACGAAGACGATAAAAAATAAAGTGGCTGCCTAACGCCGCCCAATCATAGCGCCGCCTCGAGGGACCCTTGTGGCGGCGTTCTGGTAAAAGGGGGTGGCACTCGTTAAGGCCAAAGCGCGGAGTAGCCGCAAATGTCGAAACAAGATTATTACGAACTGCTGGGCGTTGAAAAAGGCGTCGACGAAGGCACGCTAAAAAAAGCCTTCCGTAAAGCAGCGATGAAATACCACCCGGACCGCAATCCGGGCGACGAAGCCGCCGAGAAGAAATTCAAGGAAATGGGCGAAGCTTACGACGTTTTGAAGGATCCGGAAAAACGCGCCGCTTACGACCGTTACGGCCATGCTGCCTTTGAAGGCGGAATGGGTGGCGGCGGCCAGGGCGGCGCCGGGTTTGATTTTTCGGACGTTTTTGAAGAATTTTTCGGTGATTTCATGGGTGGCGGAGGACGTCGCCGGGGTGGCCAGCAATCTGGCCGAGGCAGCGACATGCGCTTCAACATGGAAATCACGCTTGAAGAAGCTTTTGCCGGAAAATCTGATAAAATTACCGTGCCGACCTCTGTGGCCTGCGACCCTTGTGGCGGCAGCGGTGCGGAACCCGGGTCACAACCCGAGGTCTGTGATACCTGTGGCGGCGCCGGTAAAGTCCGCGCAAGCCAGGGCTTTTTCATGGTTGAGCGCGCCTGCCCCAAATGTCGCGGCGCGGGCAGCACCATCAAAAACCCGTGCAAAACATGCCACGGTGCTGGCAAGGTCAATAAAGACAAAACCCTGCAGGTGAAAATCCCGCAAGGGGTTGAAGAAGGCACGCGCATTCGCCTTTCGGGCGAAGGCGAGGCTGGTTTGCGGGGAGCGCCCGCGGGAGACCTTTATATTTTCCTGTCGATCAAACCGCACCCCTTGTTCAAGCGTGACGGTGATATGCTCTATTGTCAGGTGCCTATCCCCATGTCGACGGCAACGCTCGGTGGGCAAATCGAAGTCCCAACAATCGAAGGCAAGCGTGCACGCATTAAAATTCCGGCAGGCACCCAGTCTGGGCGGCAGTTCAGGCTCAGGAACAAAGGTATGCCTGAGCTAAACGGCGGTTTTGTTGGTGATATGATCATCGAAACCAGCGTTGAAACGCCAGTGAACCTCACCAAGCGTCAGCGCGAGCTGCTGGAAGAATTTGCGGCCGAAGGCGGTGATACGATCAATCCGCGCTCGGAAGGGTTTTTCACCAAAGTGAAAGACCTGTGGGAAGACCTGACAGACTAGATTTTGCGAAATGAATGCAAGGAAAAGCCGCTTGAAATTCAGGCGGTTTTTTTATTGCTAACGGTTAGCCTCCCAAGTCTCGCGCAAGATGGAACTTCAGATCAAACCTGACCTCCCTTATGACATTAGACGGAATATGGTGGCAATTATGCTTCCGGCGTTATCCGCCAATTCTTGACGCGGGCGCGACTTGGGCGCAAGCTCGAAGCCGCAATGGGGCTTTGGAGGGCAAAACCATGAGAATTTTGATCACCGTATTTGCGGCGCTGTTTATTGCCGCTGCGCCGCTTAGCGCGCAAGAGGAAACCATCACCGTCGATGTCTCGGGTGATGTGCAGGAGGCCTTGCAGGAAGCGCTAATTTTGGCGGAACCCGGCTCCACTATCATGATCCCGGCGGGCACTTATAATTTTACCGTCGCGCTGTCGCTCGATGTGCCCAACATCACCTTAAGGGGTGCAGGCATGGATGAGACCATCCTGTCGTTTAAGGGACAAACAGTGGGCTCTGAAGGGCTGCTTATCACGTCCGGCGGTGTGTGGGTTGAAGACCTTGCGGTGGAAGATACGCCCGGTGACGGCATCAAAGCCAAGGGCGTCGATACAATCACGTTCAAGAATGTGCGCGTTGAATGGACCGGCGGACCAAAAGCCGAAAACGGTGCCTACGGCATTTACCCGGTCCAGAGCAAAAATGTGCTGATTGACGGCGCACTGGTGCGCGGCGCGTCAGACGCGGGCATCTATGTGGGGCAAAGCCAGCAGATCATCGTACGAAATAGTGTGGCCGAATATAATGTGGCGGGTATCGAGATTGAAAACAGCTATTATGCTGATGTGTATGATAATATCGCCACCCACAACACAGGCGGCATTTTGATTTTTGATCTGCCAAACCTGCCGCAGCAAGGTGGGCATTCGATCCGGGTTTTCAATAATAAATCTGTGAACAACGACACTCCCAATTTTGCCCCGCCGGGCAACATTGTTGGCAGTGTGCCGCGCGGCACGGGTATTATGGTGATGTCAAACCGCAATGTGGAAGTGTTCGGTAATGAAATGGGCGAAAACGCCACGGTAAATATGCTCATCACTGCATACTCGCAGGACTATGACGACGAAGGTTTTAATCCACTGGCGCAGGAAATTTATGTGCATGACAATACTTATGGCCGCGGCGGCTGGGACCCGGACGGGCTTGCAAAAGAAGTCATCGCACCCAAAACAGGCGTGCCGCTGCCCGATATTGTGTGGGACGGCGCTGTTGGCAGTATGTGGGACGCTTTTTTCGGCCCGGATGCTGACGAAACCATTCATATCAACGAGAAGGAGGGCACCAGCTTCGCCAATCTTGACTTTGTTTATGATATGATCGTGCCTTGGCAGGCAGGCATCGACACGGACATCTCAAATTACGGTGGCTCCATAGCGCCGCTTGCGCCCGTAAAGCTGCCGCAGGACAAAGCGAAAGATTAGCCGTGCGCGCTCTATTTCAAGCTTTTGTTCTTTGCGCGGTGCTGCTTTCGCAGGCTTCATGGGCCGAGGTCGAGGTCGATGACGAAGCTTTGATGGCCAAACGCCCGGCGAAACTTTTGTCGGCTTACGGCTTGTTCCGCGACGGCGCGAGCCAGCTGCCGAGCGCTGGCGTTTATCCATACGACCTGCAGCAGCCGCTGTTCACAGATTATGCCCATAAATACCGCTTTATCTATATGCCGGCGGGCCAAAGCGCAGCCTACAGTGCCGATGAAACCTTCGAATTTCCGGTGGGCACAGTGCTGGTTAAAACATTTGCCTACCCGGCAGACTTTAGAAAACCGGTTGCGGATATCCAGCTTATCGAGACCCGGCTTCTTATCCACCAGCAGGATGGTTGGAACGCATGGGCTTATGTTTGGAACGAAGATGCCAGCGACGCGGTTTTGAAAGTTGCCGGGAAATCATTCCCTGTGTCCTGGACCGACGAAACCGGGAAGGTGCAAAATATTCAATATGTGGTTCCCAATAAAAACCAGTGTAAAGGGTGCCATACCTACAATAAAAAATTTACCCCGATTGGCCCCAAGGCGCGCAACTTGAATAAAGATTTCCCTTATTCCCACGGCAGCAAAAACCAGCTCAGCTATTGGTCAAGCCTTGGCCTTTTGCGCGGCGCACCGTCACATGGGAATATACCATCAGTGCCAAAATTTGATGATGCGACGGCGCCTTTGGGTGCCCGCGCACGCGCCTATCTGGATATAAACTGCGCCCATTGTCACCGGCTTGAAGGCCCAGCCTCTACGTCAGGGCTATACCTCACTTACGGTGAAAAAAATGCTGTTAACTGGGGCTATAAAAAACGCCCGGTGGCGGCGGGCCGGGGCTCTGGCAACCTGCATTTTGATATTGTGCCGGGCAAACCTGATTTGTCGATCCTTATCTACCGCATGATATCAACCGACCCAGCCGTCATGATGCCGGAAGTTGGCCGAACCACGGTCCATAAAGAAGGCGTTGAGCTTATAGAAGACTGGATCGCCGGGCTCGAGTAAACCTTCGGCGCGCCACAAACATTTCCATATTGAAATTTCCGTGCTAGGCAAAGACTGGGACAAACTATTGAGGGCAATAGTCATGGCTGAAGATCTGAAGTTGGGGGTCGTGGGCTGTTTGGGAAGAATGGGTCAGGCGATTGTCGCCGCGACCGATAATTTTGATGGTGCCGTGTTTGTCGCGGGCTCAGAGGTGGTAACCCACCCGGGCGTTTTAAAACGCATGGTCGGCACACAGGTTATTGTTTCAGATAATGCCAAAGCGGTTTTTGAAGCGGCCGATGTCGTGATTGATTTTACGCCGCCCGGCAATACGGCCGTGCACGGCGCGCTTGCAGCGGAAAACAATACCCCGCTGGTGGTCGGTACAACAGGTTTCAGTGGTGATGATAGCGCCGCTCTTGATCAGGCTTCGAGTGAAACAGTGATCGTACAGGCTGGCAATTTTTCACTCGGCGTGAATATGATGATGGCTATGGCCAAGCAGGCGGCTGCGAAACTGGGTACCGAATGGGATATCGAAATACTTGAAATGCACCACAGGGATAAGGTTGACGCGCCGTCGGGAACAGCTGAAATGCTCGGTGAAGCGGCGGCCGCGGGCCGGGGCGATACGCTTTCAAACCTGCGTACGGGCGCGCGTGACGGCATTACCGGCGTGCGCAAAAAAGGCAGCATCGGCTTTGCTTCTTTACGCGGTGGGTCGGTAATTGGTGAACATGAAATGATCTTCGCCAGCGGTAGCGAACGCATCACACTGTCGCACAAGGCCGAGAACCGTACGCTGTTTGCTGACGGCGCGGTGCGTGCGGCTATTTGGGCTGCCAGCCAAAAACCAGGCCGTTACTCGATGCAAGATGTACTTGGTTTTGACTGATAGCAAACGTCTGAATGAGGGGGACCTATGGAAGACGCATTATTAACACTTTGGAACGGCCTACCGGTTTTTCTGATCCATTCCGGGCTTAGCCTGGGCATTTTGGTTGTGGGTGTTTTTATCTATACCCGCGTTACCCCGCACGATGAAATCGCAATGATCCGCGAAGGCAATATTGCGGCGTCCGTATCGCTTTCTGGTGCCGTGATCGGCATGGCCTTGCCGCTCGCATTTTCGCTCAGTGTATCAATTTCACTGTGGGACATTGCCATATGGGGTGTGGTGGCGCTGGTATTGCAGCTTCTCGCCTACCGGCTTGTGGATTTGTTTTTGCGCGACATGTCAGGGCGTATTGAGGCGGGCGAAGTTGGCCCGGCAATAGCGCTTCTAAGCTTCAAGCTTGGCACAGCATTTATCAATTCAGCCGCTATAAGCGGCTAGGGGCTGGCGACCATGGGCCGCAAGATTGAATTCGCCTTTTATTTTATCGCGATCCTGTTTTTCATTATCCGCTACGCCGATACGGATACGGATGACCGCCGGGTACGTGTACCCAAAAGCCAGCCGCCAGCTGTTTTTCTGCCGGAAAATGCCCGCCTGCCGCAAGATGAAGGCACGGTGCAGGTGGAACTGGACCGGTCGCTGCACTCGGGCGTTGGAACGGCTTTTGCTGTTGATAGTAACGGCACCTATGTAACCGCCCGTCATGTTGTGGACGGCTGCAGCGAAGTGTTTTTCGTTCGCAGTCGCGGCGGGCTCGAACAAGTTGCTTCATATGTATCGGAAAATAATCGCGACTTTGCCGTTATCAAAGCCATTGACGCTGGAGATTTTCATCTGGCGCTTTCGGGCCGCGTTCTTAGTCGCGGCAATGACGGTTTTATGATGGGCTTTCCGCAAGGCAACCCCGCAGACGTGCGCGCCACCGTGATTGGTCGCACAGAGATGCGCTCAAGCGGGCGCTACCGCATGCGCGAGCCCGTTATTGCCTGGGTGGAGCGCGAGCGCAAACCAGGTTTTGGTGGCTCACTTGGCGGCATCTCGGGTGGCCCGGTGTTTGATGCGGACGGCAGTGTCGTTGGCACTGTTGTCGCAGGCGCGCCGCGCAGAGGCCGGGTTTACACAACCCATCCCAGAATTTTTGGTGAGACCGGGCTGCTCTCTCCCAGCACACAGGGCCGAACGCCAAGGCTTGCTGACGGTATTACCGAAGGAAATTATCATACGGTTGGAAAAACCCTGCGGGCCAGCGGTGCCATCAAGCAGGTTTATTGCCGGGTAAACTAGTTTTACTGAAGGCGTTCGCCTTTGAGCAGCTTAGGCAGTTCGCCAACCGTGCCGCGCGCATGGGCCATAAAGAAATTCTTGAGCGGCGGCACTTCATTCACAGCCGCCATGCCGAGATCACGAGCCAGTTTAATCGGGCCAATGTCGTTGGAGAACAGCCTGTTGAAAAGGTCGGTGATGGCGTAAATGCTGGCATTATCTGTGGTGCGCCACTGGGCATAGCCATCCAGCACTCCGCGGGAGCCAATATCCATGCCCACACGCCTTGCATCCACCAGCACTTCGATCATGGCGGCAACATCTTTGAGCCCAAGATTAAGCCCCTGCCCGGAAATGGGGTGAATGCCGTGGGCCGCGTCTCCCAGAAGCGCTAGGCGGTCAGCCACATATGTTTCTGCGTAGGACAGCAACAGCGGATAGGCCCAGCGCCCGCCGATAGCCTTCACATCGCCCAGGAAGTCGCCTGTTCGGCGCAGTATCTCAGCATTGAAGGCACGATCGCTTAGGCCCACGATGGTATCCACGAGATGGCTTTTTTCGGTCCAAACGAGGCTGCTGCGATTGCCCGTAAGCGGCAAAATGGCAAAAGGCCCAGAAGGCAAAAACCGTTCGTGTGCGATGCCGCAGTGGCTAAATTCATGCTCGATGGAGCAGACAATGCCGTGCTGCTTATAGTCGATGGTGGTTACCGGGATGCCTGCGTGTTTGCGCACCATACTGCCGCGCCCGTCGATCCCAAGCAAAAGCGCCGACTTAACGGTTTTTCCGCTTTCAAGGGTAACAGACACGCCAGCGGTGTCGCGCCCTATATCAGCAACAGTTTCCGGCGCAAGCATGTGAAGATTATCAAGTTCCTTAACTCGCTCAAATAGCGCGATCTGGGTATGGCGGTTTTCCACCATATGACCAAGCGGCCCATCACCGAGCGCCTCACTGTCAAAATGCAGATGGAGTAAGCTTGGGCCGTCCGATACACGGATTTCCAGCATCGGCTGGGCGTAAGGTTCCATATGGCTCCATATGCCGAGCGCTTCAAAAAGCTGACAGGATGCATAAGCAAGCGCCGATGACCTGCCGTCGTAACCGGCGGCTGTCAGGTCTTTTTTTGATGCGCGGTCAATGACAGCAACCTCAAACCCGTGCTGTGCCAACCCAATTGCGGCCGTCATGCCCGCCATGCCGCCGCCAATGATGGTTATATCTACAGTGATATCTTTTGCTTTTGCCATAACCGGTACCGTTCAATCTTCTGTAGCCTTGGTGTAGGGCTTCGCGCATTCACTGTCCAGAGCCATGCTGTCGCAGTATATTCCAGTTAATTTTATCTGCCATGAAATTACCATGCTTGTTCTTAAGGCTATAGACAGACTAAAGTATATGGGAACATGAGGTGAACATGCTCAGGCGTCGTCTTTAGGTGTCTGAGAGGGGAGAATGTAAGACGTGGCAGCAGGCAAGCCATTACCCGCGGCGGCAAAAAAACCGGCGGCAAAGGCGCGCAAAAAACCGGCAAAAGCGAGCAAAGGTTCAGCAGCAAAGGCTGCGCGTCCACCCTTGTTGCCGCCTGCATTTTTGATGTTTTTGAAAAACAGTAGCTGGCGTTCGTTGGGCGGTCTGTTAATCGTTGCGGCCGTGGCCATCTTGCTGGCGCTTCTCAGCTATAATCCTGCAGACCCAACCGTGAATAATCAGGCCTATACAGAAACCACCAATTGGCTGGGCAGCATTGGCGCCAATACTGCTGATATATTGATGCAAACGCTGGCGATCGTGGCCTATTTGCTGGTGCTGCCGGTCGCGGTTTGGGGCTATAAAATCCTTCGCCTTAAATGGTTGCCGCTATTTTGGCTGAATATTATGGCAGTGCCCATCGCCCTTATCTTGTTGGCCATTGCCGCCAGTGTGGTGGCACCTGCAGGTGATTTTGCCGTGCAGTCGGGTTACGGCGGTGCGCTGGGGCAGCGTCTTTACCAAATCGTTGTCAGCATGTTTGGTGGTTTTGTCATGCCTTACTGGGCCACGGGGCTAATTTTTGTACTGCTTGGTTTGCCGGCGTACGCTTTTTCATTGGGTTTGAATTCGGGTGAGTGGCACAGCGTAGGCCAAAAAATAATGCAGGCAACACTGACGTTATTCCGTGCTGTGCGCTGGGTTCTTTCTATGCTGGGCGCGAGGCTGAAGGGCCTGCCCGGTTTGTTTGCCAAAAAAGAACGCGCGCTTGATGAAGATAGCGAGCGCGCAGAGCCTATCGTGTCCCGCCGCAAACGCGCGCAACCTGCCACCGCGGCAACCCCCGCCACACCAAAACCGGCACTTGGGCAGAAACGGGTCAAAAGCCAGGCAAAAACAAAGCTCGGCAAACGCGAGGTACGCGAAGCTCAAACCGCTCTCGACTTTGGGGAACCCGGCAGTTTTATTTTGCCGCCGCTTGAGCTTTTGGCCCCATCACCGCCAGTGGAAAAAGTTGGCCGGGTTGGCGCAGATGCGTTGGAGCAAAATGCCCGCATGCTGGAAAGTGTGCTGGAGGATTTTGGCGTCCAGGGTGAAATTAATGATGTGCGTCCCGGCCCGGTGGTCACGCTTTATGAGCTTGAACCCGCACGCGGGGTAAAATCCTCCCGGGTTATCGGGCTCGCGGATGATATTGCGCGCTCCATGAGCGCCATATCGGCGCGTGTGGCTGTTGTGCCCGGGAGAAACGCAATCGGGATTGAGCTGCCTAATATTGACCGGCAGACGGTGTTCCTCAGGGAACTGTTGGCGTCCAAAGACTATGAGAGCACCAAAGCCCGCTTGCCTGTGGTGCTCGGTAAAGACATTGGAGGAGCACCGGTGGTTGCCGACCTTGCCGCTATGCCCCACCTCCTTATGGCTGGCACAACGGGGTCGGGTAAATCGGTTGGTATCAATACGCTGATTATTTCGCTTCTTTATCGGCACAGCCCCGAAACGTTGCGGTTCATTATGGTGGACCCCAAAATGCTGGAGCTTTCTGTCTATGACGGGATTCCGCATCTCCTGACGCCCGTTGTGACCGAGCCGAAAAAGGCGGTGGTTGCGCTCAAATGGGCGGTGCGCGAGATGGAAGAGCGCTACAAAAATATGTCAAAGCTTGGGGTGAGGAACCTTGCGGCTTTCAACAAGCGTATCGTCGAAGCAGGCGCTAACGGCGAGACACTCACTCGCGAAGTGCAAACCGGTTTCGACAAGGAAACCGGCCAACCGGTGATGGAAAGCCAGGAGTTTGATTTCGAACCGCTTCCCTTCATCGTGGTTATTATTGATGAAATGGCCGACCTTATGCTGGTGGCGGGTAAGGATGTGGAAGCAACCGTGCAGCGGCTGGCGCAGATGGCGCGTGCGGCGGGCATTCACTTGGTAATGGCAACACAAAGGCCGTCGACGGACGTTATCACCGGTACGATTAAAGCCAACTTCCCCACGCGCATCAGCTTTCAGGTTACCAGCAAAATCGACAGCCGGGTTATCCTTGGCGAACAGGGCGCAGAGCAGCTTCTCGGCATGGGCGATATGCTGTTTATGGCAGGCGGCGGGCGCATCACCCGCGTGCACGGCGCTTTTGTTGCGGACGGAGAGGTTGAAGACATTGTCGGCCACCTTAAAAAGCAGGGAGCACCGGCCTATCTGGAGGCGGTTACCGAAGAACCGGAAGAAGGTTTTGACAGTCCGTTCATCCCGGGTCCATCTCTCTCGGACGAAGATAAAGCCAACAGCCTCTATGATCAGGCGGTGAATATTGTTCTCAGGGACAGACGAGCGTCCACGAGCTATATCCAGCGGCGCTTGAAAATTGGCTATAATAAAGCGGCAACCTTGATCGAAGAAATGGAAGAACAGGGTGTGATTAGTGGTCCAAATCATAAGGGCCAGCGCGAGGTATTGGTTCCTGACCGGGCCGAGGAATTTTAGGATAAAGTGTTGACGACAGCGAAATATATTGGAGCCATGTTTGCCGCAGCTATTGTGCTGGCTGGCCCCAGCACGGGCATCGGCGCGGCACAAAATACAGTAGAAGACGCCTTGCCGCCGCTTGAAGAACAAGTGGTTGAAGAGCAAGCCAGCCTTAAGGCGCTGAAGCTGGTGCAGGACTATATGACAAATGTCACAAGCCTGAAGGCCAGCTTCCTGCAGCGCGCGCCCGGTAACAAACTTTCGCGTGGTACGCTTTATATGGAGCGTCCCGGTCGCATTCGGTTTGATTTTAAAGACGATATCCCCTTTCTGGTTGTGGCGGACGGCAAGAGCATAAATTTTGTCGATTACGAAATTGGGCAGGTGCAAAAATGGCCGGTGAAGGATACCCCGATGTTGGCTATCATTGGCGAGGGTTTTGATCTGGCGAGCGTAAACGCCCATATCGAATTGGAGCCGGGCGGCATCGCAAACCTGTTGTCGCTCGCCGCGAGTGACCCGGACAGGCCTGAGCTTGGGCAGGTAACGGTTTATTTCGAACAAACCGCCGCTATAACGCCAGCAGAAGACGCGGGCCTGAACTTGCTCAGCTGGGTGGTGCTCGATGCCACCGGCAAAGCCACAACCGTTGAGATTTACGATCAGGAAATCAACCCCGATCTTGCCGCCAGCCTGTGGACATTCAAGGATCCGCGCGGGCTTTCGAAGCGCCGCCGCACCCGCCGCTAGGCCCTGCGGCAGGTTTCCCTTGCGCAACCAGCGGTGACCAGCTAGGCCTGTGCCGAGGCTGTAGTGAGGGTTTTACCAGTGTCTGACATTGACGATGATATCAGCGATCTTTTCGAAGACTATCCGAGCTTAAGGTCGGTCGCGCCTTTCCTGCTGGTTGCAGAGAATGTGCACTGGTTCAGAACGCTTGGCGAACGTCCATATACGGAAACAAAAACCGCAGCGCGGGACTATGCCGACCTGCTCGGCTTCCCGGAAGCAGACCCAGTGTTTCTGCCCGAATGGGAAGACGCCGCCGCTGCCGCAGAAAACACAGAATTTAACAGCCCGGCGTGGGAAGCAGAAGAACAGCAGCGCGCCGTGCTCACAAGCGATGTGCTCGACCTGATCGAAGAAGACGTTCTTGAAATGGTGATGACCCATATTGCCGGCACGCTTACCCCGGTGATTGATGCGGCTGCACAGGAGGCGGCCCAGTATCTGCGCATTGAAGATGAAGAATTTGTGCGCGCGGCGTCTGGCGCGGCCATTCAGGCCTGTTATCAGGCGGCGCTTGTGGGGCTTGTCAGCCCCGAAGACGAGCATCCGTTTGTGAAACGGTTTCAAATTTTTGAAGCAGGCCACTGGCCTATCGCCATTATTGGCAACAGCTTTTTGGTTTATTAGGAAATGCCCTTCGGGGCCGAGGAAAATTTATGCGGCTTATCACCTGGAACATCAATAGCGTTCGCGCCCGGCTCGCGATTGTTGAGCAATTGATACGCGAGTATCAGCCAGATGTGCTGTGCCTGCAGGAAACCAAAGTGCAGGACCATATGTTCCCCGAAAGTTTTTTTGCTGATCTGGGTATGCCGCACCTGGCAATCCACGGGCAAAAAAGCCACCACGGCGTTGCGACAGCATCAAAGCTGCCCTTTGATGCCAGCCACAAAATTGACTGGTGTGAAAAAGGCGATGCCCGCCATATCGCCATCAAGCTCGCGTCCGGGCAAACCGTGCATAACTTTTATGTGCCCGCAGGTGGGGACGAGCCCGACCCAGATGTGAACGACAAGTTCGCGCACAAGCTCCAGTTTCTCGAAGAAATGACCAAATGGTCAGCCGAGCTGCAGGACGAAAGCATTTTGGTGGGTGACCTGAATATTGCCCCTTTTGAAGAAGATGTTTGGTCCCACAAAAAGCTTTTGAAAGTTGTCTCGCACACCCCCATTGAGGTGGAGGCGATGCTCGGCCTGATGGATGCCCACAGTTGGCATGATGTGATGCGTGAGCATGTACCTATGAGTGAGAAGCTATATAGCTGGTGGTCATACCGGGCGAAAGACTGGTCGCTGGCGGACAAAGGCCGCAGGCTCGACCATGTTTGGACCAGCCCAAGCCTCAAAGGCAAAACTACAAAAATGGAAGTGCTTCGCGACGCCCGCGGCTGGGAAAAACCATCCGACCACGCACCTGTGCTTGTGGATTTTGATTTTTAAGCTGCTAACCCTTGCAAACTATATCCGCCAGGTTCGGTAACCAGAAGCCGGGCCATGCCGGGTTCATGTTCGATTTTCTGGCGCAAGCGGTAAACGTGGGTCTCCAGCGTGTGCGTTGTAACGCCAGAGTTATAGCCCCAAACTTCAGCAAGCAATTCTTCGCGCGCCACGGCCTTGCCGGACGCCCGGTAAAGATACTTTAAAATAGCAGTTTCTTTTTCCGTTAACCGCACCTTGCGGCCAGAAGCGGCTTCTTCCAGAATTTTGCCGCTGGGCCGAAACTGGTACGGGCCAATTTCGAAAATGGCGTCTTCGCTTTGCTCATACTGGCGGAAATGCGCGCGGACGCGCGCCAGAAGCACATTAAAGCTGAAGGGTTTGGTTATATAATCGTTTGCGCCTGCGTCCAGCCCCAACACTGTGTCAGCGTCAGACGTATTGCCGGTGAGCATCAATATAGGCACGCTCACACCGTTTTTACGGATGCGTTTGCACAGTTCGCGCCCGTCCATGTCGGGCAGGCCAACGTCAAGGATCAGCATATCAACCTGGTTCGAGGCCAAAAACTCCAGCGTCTCGGCCGCTGTCCCTTTTTCCTCGGTCGAAAACTCACCGCATAGCACCAGCTGTTCGGCGAGGCTTTCGCGCAAGTCCACATCATCGTCAACAAGCAGAAGTTTTCTAACGGCCATGGGACTTTCCCCTTACACAAACTGTTTGATCGAAATGAGCCACATTATTTTTCTATTATGCGGCAATCGGGCCTATATAAGAAGTAGAAAGACAAAAGCCTATCAACAGCTGGTAACATTTGTTTGATCGGTTTTGTGAGCGCTATTAATAATGTCTGCTGATTTTCGGGCAAAACCAACTATATACCGGCTATATGATGGGCATGAATGAAATCGACCATGATCTGATCAATGTTCAGCGCGCCGCCGACGATCTTCGGCGCGGCCTGCCTGTGCTTGTCGAAGCGCTGGATGATGCTTCGTCCAGACCAAAGGCTTTGCTTGTGATGGCCGCTGAATATGCAAACAGCGAAACACTTGCGTTTTTTGACAATCTTGCTCCCGACAGTTTTTTCATGCTCACAAACAACCGCGCACTATCCCTTAAGGTTGCCGGTGAAAACTGGCCCGTGGTTCGGGTGACACGGCCCAATTGGATGGAGCCCGCTGACATAGTGGCGCTCGCAGACCCAACGCTTGATCTCGCAAACCCGATGAAAGGCCCTTATTCGCGCCTTAATCATGTGTGCACGGACATAGACCGCGCCGCGGTTAAGCTCGCCAAAATCGCACGTTTGTTGCCTGCACTTGTTGCTGCAGAGGTAACAGGTGATCCTGTTGACTTATTAACCGAGCACGGGCTATCGCAGGCGGTGGTGGCTGATGTGCTGGCGGCTGATGTATCACAGGCGACATCACTGAAGCAGGTTGCCAGCGCAAATGTGCCCTTGGCGGGCGCAGAAAATACCCGGCTGGTTTCCTTTCGGCCGCTTTCAGGCGGCACAGAGCACATTGCCATAGTTATAGGCGACCCGGCCCGCAGCGATCCTGTGCTGGCACGTATTCACAGCGAATGTTTTACCGGTGACCTTCTCGCTTCGATGAAGTGTGACTGCGGCGAGCAACTCCGCGGTGCTATTCACAGTATCGAAAAATCAGGCGGCGGCGTGCTGTTATATATGGCGCAGGAAGGTCGCGGCATTGGTTTGGTGTCCAAGCTGAAGGCCTACAGCTTGCAGGACCAGGGGTATGATACGGTTGATGCCAATACTCGGCTTGGCTTTGATGTTGACGAACGCATTTTTGCACCTGCCGCAGAAATGCTCACGCTCCTCGGTTTCAAGGCCGTGCGGCTGATGACCAACAACCCCAAAAAAGTTGAGGGCCTGACCGAGTGCGGCATTAGCGTGAAAGAGCGCGTTCCGCACGCCTTTCCGCCTAATCCCCATAACGAAGCCTATCTGGCGACCAAGAAGGCCCGCTCGGGCCATATGCTCGACTGATGACTGTGTGGCACGTAACTCCTGACGCGGATAGCGACCAGCGCGGGCATCTCAAAGGCCCAATGTTTGACGAACCCTGCGCTTTGGGAAAAGGTGGTTTGGTAGGAGAGCAAGACGGTCGTGAAGGTGACGAAAAAACCCCGATGGGTACCTATGCCTTTCGCCGGGTTTTTTACCGGCCAGACCGCGAAGACGTTCCCCACACCAGCCTGCCAATTCGGGCCAGTTCACCGTCCCTCGGCTGGTGCGACAGCCCGGAAAGTGTTTATTACAACAAGTTGGTACAGCTACCATTTGCGGAAAGTCATGAGCGCTTGTGGCGCAGCACCAATTTGTACGACCTGATCCTGGTTATTGGCCATAATGACGCGCCGGTTGTACCGGGGCTTGGCAGCTGCATTTTTGTGCATGTGGCACGGGAAGGTTTTACGCCCACGCTCGGTTGTGTTGCGCTTGAGGTGCGAGCGCTCCGTCGGCTGATCAGGCAAATAGCGCCCGGTGACCAGTTAAAGATTGGCTAAATATAATCTCGTTCACCAAAAATGGCGGTGCCAACACGAATATCGGTAGCACCCATTGCCGCGGCAAGGGGAAAATCACCGCTCATACCCATGGAAAGCCGTTTTAAGCCGTAACGTTTTGCAAGCTTCTTCAAAAGCGCAAAATGCAGGGCCGGGTCATCATCCGCTGGCGGAATACACATCAACCCCACCACATTCAGCTTTAAGTCTGTGGTGGCTTTCACAAGGTCTGGCAGACCTTCCGGTAATACGCCGCCTTTTTGCGGCTCTTTGCCTGTATTCACTTGCAGAAACACCGGCAGATGACGGTCTTGTTTTTCCATCTCGGCCGCGAGCGTATTGGCCAGTTTGATCCGGTCTACTGTCTGGATTACGTCAAAAAGCGCTACGGCCTTTGCCGCCTTATTGGTTTGCAGCCCGCCGATCAAATGCAGCTCCAGACCTTCGTAATTTTCCTTTAGATCGCCCCAGCGCTCCTGCGCTTCCTGAAGCCGGTTTTCGCCAAAAACCCGTTGCCCCGCATCAAGTGCCGCCGTGACGCGGTTCATAGGCTGGACTTTTGAAACAGCGATGAGTTTCGAGGCCGCACGCGGAGCGCCGCTATGGTCGCACATAGCGTCAATGTCTTTTTGAATAGTGTCTATATTGCCCTTTATGCGGGCCTGCAGGGTGCTGGTCATCGTGTGTCTTACCGTTATTTTTTGGTTGCGGCTTTTTGGCGCGGGAATGTCATTTGTTCCTTCTCTGCTATGTGATAGGCATGGTCCATGGTCAAGTCTTTAGTAGAAAAACGGTCTACAAGCAGGGCGCTCAGGCTTGGCCGCGCGGCCGGGGTTCCGAACCTTGTATTCATGACCGACGAATTGCGCGCACCGAACCCCGCCACCGTTTGTATGCAGCTGCCAGCCGGAAGCATCATCATTCTCCGCGACTATGACCATAATGACCGCAGGGGGTTGGCGGAAACTCTGCGAAGTGTGACAAGAAAGCTAAACCAGTTTTTGTTGGTGGCGGGTGACCCGCTGCTCGCACACCGGGTTGGGGCGGACGGCCTGCACTTGCCGGAGCATCAACTTGAGAGGCCGCCCAGCCTCGCGAAGTTTGGCCTGGTCAGTGCCGCCTGCCACAGTCGCCGTGCGCTTTTAAGGGCCGAGCGTCTGGAGGTTGATTTTGCGCTAATATCGCCGATTTTTAAAACCGGCAGCCATCCGGCCGCGGCACCACTTGGTGTGCACCGGCTGGCGCGGCTCGCCGCAACAACCCGGGTGCCGCTGGTGGCTCTAGGCGGCATAAATTCAAATAATGCAGCTCAGCTGGCAGGTATAAATTTGTTGGGCATAGCAGCGATCAGCGCTTTTAGGGGCGCCTAGCAACAAATGGGAAACGCTGGGTAATTTAGAAAGTTAGCTGGCCGCCAAGGAAGATCATCTTCGAATTGCCGCCAGCGACCGGGTCGGTAACAACCCACTGATCGCCATAATCATAATAGCGTACACCGCCCTTAAAGCCGATGCTGTCGGTGAGCTTGTAACTACCGCCGAGCTCGACAGAAACCAGTGTGCGCACATCATTTTCAATGCCAAACAAATCGGCACCTTCCTGATATTCGCCCATTGAAAGGCGTGCTGCCCAACTGTTCGAACGGTATGAGAAACCTACGTCAAAGCCGGTTAGGTCGCGCTGGAACACGCTTTTTTGCCGGGTCATGGAGGCGTCAACCCCAAAGCCGGAATAGCCAAGCGTTACGCCAACATTATATTCATGGTTGGCGCTGCCAGCATCAGCAAAAGATGTTGAGGTGGGCAGGCCGTCCATCGTTGTGCGGTATGTGCTCTCCAGGGAAACTTCAAAGCCGCGCTTTTCTGTATTATTTTTGTCACCGCCAAAGCTTAGGTTTAGCCGGCTATTGCCGCCGGTGGCGTTTAGGCCGTAAGCGGCCTTCAATTGCCCGGTTGGGGCAAGTAAAGTGGAAAAATCTGGCCGATCAGCGAGAGGCGCCGCGTCATATCTTTGCAAGCCGCGCGAATCACTTAGCCTGAAATAGGTGTCTTCACCTGCCGTATCACCCCTGAGGCTGAGCGTTAATTCTTTCAGCACATCGGTTTTATCAAATTTATTCAGGCCATCTTTTTTTGCCATTTGCTCGGCAACAAATGCGTCCAAACTCTTGAGAAAGCCTGAACTTTCAAAGCGCGTTTTATCGTCGTCCGCCACCAGAGGGGCGGACAAACCGGCAGCAAGGCTCGCTGCAACACCAATTTTCCAAACGCGTTTCATAAAATAATGCCGCTCATGTAAAAAGCAGAGACGCCCTATAGTATGGCCTGCCTACATTGTCTGACAAGACGGTGCGGCAAAAATGAGATGAGTTGTGTCTTCCGTGCCACGATTTGCAGCGCTTTGCCACGGTTTGAACGTATTTCTGACTAGTAACTGTTGGCGCGGGTGGTTATAACCCGCTTGAAGCTTTTTTGATCAGGGCAATTTCTGGACATTGTTGTTGGCGAGTCGCCACAAGAATGTGCAGCCTGATCTGGCAATAAAAATGGAATACTACGGGGTGTAGCATGCAGAATTTTACCCGGTCATTGATGGTACTGACACTAAGCGCAACGCTTGGGGCTTGCAGTACGGTTTCCGGCATTTTTGGCGGCGGTGACGACAATGCGGACGAGGTTGGTCCGCGCACGACGGCGATTGGCGTAAATGGTTATCTTTGGCAAGCTACGCTCGACACACTTTCTTTCATGCCGTTTGACCAGATTGAGCCTTCTGGCGGCATTCTGGTTACGGACTGGCACAGCACACAGGACGCACCAAATGAGCGCGTGAAGGTGGCCGTGCGATTTATGTCAGAAGCTTTGCGCTCTGACGGATTTAAGGTTTCAGTTGTGCGGCAGGAAAAAGTTGGTGGCGACTGGGTGAGTGTGAAGGTTCAGGCCTCAACAGAGCTGAAGATCGAAGAAGCGATCCTTACTTCAGCGCGCAGACTTCGGCTCGACAGCAAATAACAGCCCTACTGTTGGCTGCGGGGCCATGCAGGCACCCAGAGTAATTATACAGGGCCGGGCAGTGCAAGCGCAGTGTTCGGCCTCAGTTCATTCAATACACGAGAAAAATCATGTCGCGCTATAATGCAAAGGTTACAGAAGCCAAATGGCAAAAAGTTTGGGCCGAGGCAGAAACCTTTAAAACAGACACCGGGTCCGATAAGCCAAAATATTATGTGCTTGAGATGTTCCCTTACCCTTCGGGCCGCATTCATATGGGCCATGTGCGCAATTATGCGCTGGGTGATGTGGTGGCGCGGTTCCACCGGGCGCGCGGCTATGAGGTTTTGCACCCTATGGGTTGGGACGCTTTTGGTATGCCTGCGGAAAACGCGGCTATGGAGCGCAAGGTTCACCCGGCTGACTGGACTTACGACAATATCGCCAACATGCGTGACCAGTTAAAGCAGGTTGGTTTTGCTTTTGATTGGGACCGGGAGATTGCAACCTGCGACCCAAGCTATTACGGCAAAGAGCAACAAATATTCATTGATTTTTACAAGGCCGGGCTGGTGCACCGGAAGGAAAGCTGGGTCAATTGGGACCCGGTCGATAACACAGTGCTCGCCAACGAGCAGGTGATTGACGGCAAGGGCTGGCGCTCTGGTGCCGAGGTTGAGCGCCGCAAATTGTCCCAGTGGTTTCTCAAAATCACAGATTTCGCCGATGATCTTTTGGATGGACTGAAAACGCTGGACCGCTGGCCTGATAAAGTACGCCTGATGCAGGAAAACTGGATTGGCCGTTCAGAAGGCCTGAAGTTCGATTTTACCATTGTGGAAACCGGCGAAAAATTGCCGGTTTATACCACACGACCCGATACATTATTTGGGGCCAGCTTCTGTGCCATTTCGGCAGACCATCCCATCGCCGCCAAACTGTTGGAAAATAACGCTGAGCTTAAAGCTTTCTGCGAGGAATGCCGTTCTGGCGGTACAACGGAAGAAGCCATAGAAAAAGCCGAGAAAAAAGGTTTTGATACGGGTCTTACGGTGGCGCACCCGTTTGATGAAAACTGGAAACTGCCGATCTATATCGCCAATTTTGTGCTGATGGATTACGGCACCGGCGCGATTTTCGCCTGCCCGGCCGGTGATCAGCGCGATCTGGATTTTGCCCGCAAATATGATCTGCCGGTATTACCGATAGTCTTGCCTGCAGGCGAAGACGCTGCAACTTTTGAAGTTGGTGAGGAAGCCTATACGGGCGCTGGCACCATGTATAACAGCCGCTTTCTTGACGGCATGGACACAGTTGACGCCAAGGCAAAGATGATCGACCGCGCGGAGGCGGAAGGCTGGGGGGAGCGCACGGTGAATTTCCGTTTGCGTGACTGGGGTGTTTCCCGCCAGCGGTATTGGGGCACGCCCATCCCGTTTGTGCACTGTGACGCATGCGGCGTGGTGCCAGTGGATAGCGGCGACCTGCCGGTAACCCTGCCGGAAGATGTGTCGTTCGACAAACCCGGTAATCCGCTGGAGCATCACCCGACCTGGAAAAACACCAAATGTCCGGACTGCGGCAAGGATGCGCGCCGTGAAACCGATACAATGGATACCTTTGTCGATAGCAGCTGGTATTATGCCCGCTTTTGCACGCCGCACGCGGACGCGCCTTTTGAGGGCGCCGTTGTGGATGACTGGCTTCCGATCAAACAATATATTGGCGGTGTCGAACATGCGATTTTGCACCTTCTTTATGCCCGGTTTTTCACCCGCGCCCTCAATCATGTTGGCCATACCACCGTGAAAGAACCCTTCGAGGGGCTGTTCACGCAAGGCATGGTAAACCATGTTACGTACCGGGATTCGGAAGATCAGTGGGTTCTGCCGGAAGCCGTGCGCACTCGAAATGACGGCACGTTGTACCGCGGCGATAATGGTCTTGAGGTTACTGAAGGCCGGGTTGAAAAAATGTCCAAGTCCAAGAAAAACGTTGTGGACCCGGATGATATAATTGACCAGTACGGCGCTGATACGGCGCGCTGGTTTGTATTGTCTGACAGCCCGCCAGAGCGTGATCTTCTTTGGACAGAAGCGGGAATTGAAGGAGCATGGCGCTTCACCCAGCGTGTGCACCGTTTGGTGATAGAGCCAACGCATCCGGTGGCCAAACTAGGCTCACTTGTGCCAGACAACTTATCAAATAGCGCTCTGGAGCTCAGAAAAGCCACCCATAAAACCATCAAAGGCATCACGGCAGATATCGAACAGCTGCATTTCAACAAGGCGGTTGCCCGCCTTTATGAATTTGCCAACGCGTTCGGCGGCAAACTCGAAGGCGACGGTGCTAAAGAAGTGATGCGTGAAGCGCTTGAGACCATGGTTTTGTTGATCAGCCCGATGATGCCGCACTTGGCGGAGGAATTATGGGCGTATTTGGGTCACAGAACATTGGTCTCAAATGCCCAGTGGCCCAAAGTAATTGAAGCGCTTACCATTGATACAAATGTCACAATAGCCGTTCAGGTAAACGGCAAGGTGCGCGATACAATTGATGTGGCAAAAGATCTGCCCAAGGAAGAGGTGGAAGCCATAGCGATGGCGCGGGAAAAGGTTACCAATTTCATTTCTGGGAAAACAGTGCGGAAAGTTATCGTTGTGCCAGGGCGCATCGTTAACATTGTGGCGAACTGATGCGTATTTTAGCCCTCATAAGCCTACTGTTGCTCGCTGGGTGTGGTTTCAAGCCGCTTTATGAAGCGGGCGGTTCCAGCAAGCAAATGCAGGCCGAGCTGGCTTCTATTGACGTGGCACCTATCGCTGACCGGGTTGGGCAAATTATGCGCAACCGGCTTTTGGACCGGCTCAACGCCTCAGCCGGGCAGAAATACAGGCTTTCCGTAGTACTCACGCAGTCAACCGAAGCCTACGGCGTACGCCCGGATACGGCCACCACGCAAGAGCAATTAACCCTACTGGCTTTTGTGAAACTGACCTCGCTCAAAGACGACACTGTTCTTTTCGAAGAAGAGATGCGCGCGCGCACATCTTATGATTTGGTGCTGTCGGATTTCGCAACCCTTACCCAGCGCGAAGATAGCGCGCGGCGGTTGGTGCTTGAGCTGGCAGAGCGTATTCACCGGCGGCTAGCGCTGCAATTCTCGCAAAACTGATCTGGGGAGGCAGGTATCAAGGTTAAACCTCGCGATATTGCCGCCCAATTGAAATCAGTGGGCAAAGGCGTGCGCGCCGTGCTTGTTTTTGGTCGTGATGACGGCCTGGCGCGTGAGCGCGCTGATATAATCTCAAAACAAATCGCAGCCGATTTGACGGATCCGTTTCAGGTCGCGCGGCCAACAGCGGCAGATATTAAAGAGCATCCTTCCATCATATTGGACGAACTTTCGGCTATTTCCATGATGGGTGGCAGACGGCTGGTTCGTATTGACGGTGCAGGGACGGAAAGCACGGAGGCCGTGAAGCTGGCTCTTGACGGCGCCCAAGGGGACGGCTTGCTGGTTATGACAGCGGGTGACCTAAAGCCGTCATCAAGCCTTAGAAAAACAATGGAAGCTGCGAAAAACGCACTGGCCATTGCCTGTTATGAAGATAACAGCCGTGATTTGATGGGGCTTGTGCAGTCGGTTCTGGCGGATGCCGGGCTTACGGCCACGCAGGATGCAGTGGCATATTTGGTGGATAATTTGGGCGGTGACCGCCTTGTCTCCCGCGGTGAGCTTGAAAAACTTGTGCTTTATAAGGGTAAAGACAGCAGCCCGGTTACCATAGCCGATGCCGAGGCTTGTGTGGGCGACACAGCGGCTTTGGGCCTCAACCAAATAGCTGAAGCCGTCACGGGCGGCAACCTTCAAAGGCTAGAAAAACTGCTCGAAAGGTCGCGCACAGCGGGTGAAAACGCTGTTGCGATTTTGCGCACGGTCCAGAACCGTATGATGCGCATCCATCTGGCGCGCGGTCATATGGAACAGGGCATGAGCGCGGGTGAGGCCATCGGCAAATTGCGGCCGCCAGTATTTTTTGGCGAACGCGACCGGTTTCAGGCCGAGGTGAACCGCTGGGGTACAGGGCGTGTAGAGCAAGCGCTCGAAATATTGCTGGAAGCAGAGCTCGACTGTAAAACAACCGGTAATCCGGCAGATGTTATCTGCGCTCGCGCACTTTTAAGGCTTACAAAAGCTGCCCGCTAGGCGTAAAGTTAAGCACAAAGTTTAGAGGAAATGTCGGGGCATTTTGATGCTCGGGCTTTTGGGAGCCTCCTGATGCAAATCTGTTTTTTTGGTGATAGTTTTACTAATGCTGTTGGTGATGAGACCTGCCTTGGCTGGGTAGGGCGCGTTTGTGCGGCCCAGCGCCAAGCTGGCGTTGACCTTACCCGGTATAATTTGGGCATTCGCGGCAATACCAGCGCCGACATTCTTGGGCGCTGGCAGCAGGAAGCTCGTGCTCGGCTTGACGGCGCAGAAGACGGACGGTTGGTTTTTTCTTTTGGCACAAATGACTGTGCAAAGGGCGAAGATGGCCGCGCTCGCCTGCCGCAAGGCGACCGGCTAAAAAACGCCCGTGCTATATTGGTGGCGGCCCCCAAACTTTGGCCCACATTGTTTATCGGCCCGCTGCCAATAGCAGACGACCCAGTTGCCAACAAACGCATCGCCGACCTGTCGCGGCAAATTGGGGTTTTTGCCAGGGCGCACCATGTGGAATATCTGGATGTTTTCACTGTCGCTCATGAAAGCGAAGTATGGCGGGACGAATGCCTGAAGGGCGACGGCTCACACCCCGGTGCGCCGGGATATGAATTTATCGCCCAGATCGTGAGCGACTGGCCAGCTTGGCAGGCCTGGTTCAAACCCTAGCTACAGGTTATTGGCGAAAGCCAGAAATCCGCGGGTGAAGGCGTCCGGGTCTTCTAAAAAAGGCGAATGGCCTCCCTTGAAAAGCGAGACCGTTGCGTTTGGCAGTAGCTCGATAGTTTTCTTGCTGCGACGATAGGCGACGATATTATCCTGTTTTGCCCATGCAAACCATATGGGGCATGCCACACGCTTTATACGCTCGCGATTATCAAAATCAGGCAGGATGAAGCTTTCCCAAGCGCTGCGGATCACTGAAATGGTTTGCGGCCAATTGGCAGTAATTTCAGCGCGGCGAAAGGGTGCCGCGGGCAATACCATGCGGTAATATATCGAAAATGCTCGACCAAACCAAAAGCGCCGCGCCTCGCCGGCCTTGAAAAAGCGGATCATCATTTTGACAGCAATGCGCGCGAACGCTGTGGGCGGCTCCAGCCCGCCGGGGCTAGATAGCACCAGGGCTTTCACCTGATCTGGCCGCGCGGCGGCCAAACTAATCGCGGCGGCACCGCCAATTGAGTTGCCAATGACAATGGCGTTCTTGATTTTAACCCCGTCCAACAATTTCTCTGCCAAATTGGCGTAGCGGCTGGCAGAAACCGGTCTATCATCAGGCCCTGAACGACCATGCTCGGGCCAATCGAGCGCTAATATCCTGTATTGATCTTTCACCTTGTCGAAGAAAGGCAAAAAGTCTCCACTGTCGTGTCCGGTTGCGTGAAGACATACCACGGCAGGACCTCTACCGACCGCTTGAAAGGCGATATTGACACCGTTAATTTCTAGTTGATGGCTCTCGATCTTCACGAACGTGCCCCTGTATTTTAGATATTAAAATCATCTATTTACAAAGTGATATAATTATCACATTATGAAACAAATGCAAATTTTGGCATAAGGCAGCCGTGTTACGTCTGTTTTGGAGGACTGTTTTGGACCAGAAATTAGCCGCCGTTGATATTGCTCTTTCCACCCGCGAGAAACTGGTGAAAACCGCGCTCCTGGAATTCAATAGCTGCGGGTTTGAGGCTACCAATACCAACAAAATTGCCCGTGCAGCAGGCTATGCCCCGCAAACATTTTACCGGCATTTTGAAAACAAGCTGGCCGCCTTCATCGCCGCCTACGAATATTGGCAGCAGGAAGAACTTCAGGCTTTAAACAGGTCCATGCACGCCCACGACAAACATTCCACAGATGTGGCTTTGACTTTGCTGGCATTTCACCAAAATTACCGTACCTTTCGTGCCAGCCTGAAAAAACTGGCTGGCGAAGAACCAGCAGTTGCTGCCGCTCGCGAGGAAAGTCGTGCGGCGCAAGTTGTGCACATTGCCGAGGGAATGCCTTCTATTGGCCAAAACCGAGCCCACATTCTGGCGGCCATCCTGTCTGTAGAGGCGATCACCGACGGTGTCGCTTTCGGGCACTTTGATGGTTATACGGAAAATCAGGAAGTTAGGGCGGGATTGATTGCGGACGCTGTGCAACCGCTGATGCCAACTGTTTTTCCGGATCGGGTGTAGCTTTGTAACTCGCTTCAATCGGGAGTGGTCAGATAGCCATAGGCGAAATCAGCTATTTCCTTGGCAAAGGTCTCGTCACCGAAGGCGATGCCAAAAATGGCCCCTTTGTCGCCGAACAGCCCTTTCTCAATCATAATGCTATTGAGGTAGTAAGCCAGCATGCGGGCGGTTTTATCTTTGTCAGTTCGTTTGATTTCGGCACCGAACATGTCCACCAGCATGCGCACGGTTTCCAAGGTGGCTTCCTCAAAAGCACTATCCTTGCCGTTCATCAGGCCCAAGTGGTTGCGACCGTGCATATGCACAGCACGCATGATGTGGGCCTGTGAGCAGATTTGCCGCCAGCCAGTTAAAGCTATGCGATAAAGCGCCTCGCGCAAGGGACAATCATCTTCCAGTTCCAGGCGCGCATCGGCCGAATGGCTCCATTCTTCAAGACGTTGCAGATACAATTCAAAAAGCACGGGAATAAAGCCGTTCTTGCCGTCGAATCGACGATAAATAGACGCAGGTGATACACCAGCCGCCGATGCAATCTGCGCAACACTGATCTCGGCGAAGTCCTGCTTTTTTAACAAATTCTCCAACGCATTCAATAACTTGTCTCGGGTTTGCCGCGAGCGATCCTGATGTGTTTTTTTGGCGCCTTGACTCATGCTTAACATTTCCTATATATGTAAATGTAAATTACATTCACAAAATATCAATATCATACTGGTAATACAAGACCTTTGTTGAATATACGCGAAAAAAGGACAGCCAAATGACAGCCCCGATCCCTTTGGAAATCTTTGACTATGTTATGGTGTTTTGGTTGGCAATTATTTTGCCGGTTTGGTCCTATTGGGATCATCAGGGCTTTGAACGCGAGCTGGAAGCTGGCAACAGCAAAGCGATCCGGTCTGCCTATTTGAAAACCTATTATGCGCTTTGGACCCCCACTCTGTTGTTGGCGGTTTACTGGTTTGTCTCTGGCCGACCTTATGGCGCGCTGGGGCTGTCGCTCACGCCAACCTTGTCTGCTGCCATTGGCATGGTGGTTGCGCTAATTATAGCAGCTATTCTAACCGCGCAGGTTTTTCAGGCGAAAAACAATAGCGAGACAGCTGCACAAGTTAGGACGGAACTGCGGCGTTCACCATCCATTGAAAAAATATTACCAAAAACCGAGACGGACTACCGGTTGTTCCAGGGACTATCAATATCGGCTGGCATAACCGAGGAAATTCTATATCGAGGTTATCTTATATGGGCCTTTAGCTTCTGGATGGAAAGCTGGCTTGCGGCTTTATTGGCGCTTGCGGTTTTTGCGCTGGCGCATCTTTACCAGGGTACCAGCGAAGCAATTTTGAAGGTGACGCTTACCGGCGGTGCCCTATCGCTGCTCTATCTTTTGTCCGGTTCATTGCTGCCAGCCATTCTGCTGCATGCCGCCATTGACCTGACAAGCGGCGCCACCTGCTGGTATGCAAACCGCAATCGCGGAGAAAAAGTGTGACCCAAGCCCAATGTTGATCGCCCTGCGGTCCTTTGTTTTGTTCTGGCAAAAGAAAACCGGCACCCTTTCGGAAGCCGGTTTTTCTTTCGGGGTTTCCCCCGGGAATTTTGCCAAAAACCCTAATTCAGGTTGATGGGTGCTGGTTCACCGTCAGCGCCGTCAGCTGCAGGAGCAGCTTGTGCTTCCTGGGCCAGCTGCTGGCGGTAAAGCGCCTCAAAATTAATTGGCTCAAGCAGCAGTGGAGGGAAACCACCGTCTCTTGATGCGTCGGCTACAATTCTGCGTGCAAACGGGAACATCAGGTTCGGAGCCTGAATCAGCAGGAAAGGCTTCAGCTGATCTTCCGGAACATTACGGATGCCAAACAGCGCGCCGTATGCAAGCTCAACCACAAATGAAACCTGGTCAGCCCCTTGCTCGTCTTTAGCAGTTGCCTTTGCAGATATCTTCAGCTCAACCTCGAAAACTTCGTCGTTAACTTTGCGCGCACCAACATTTACATTCACATCGATCGCGGGCTTGGCTGCAGACATAGACTGCAGGCTCGCCGGAGCATTTGGGTTTTCAAAAGAAAGGTCGCGCACATATTGCGCCAAAACACCGGCCTGAGGGCCTTCAGCGCCTTCACCAACCGGGCCACCTACCGGAGCTTGTCCGTCAACATTGTTATTTTCAGCCATTTTATCACTCTTTTTAATTTGTTCGCCAGCCCCCGAGACAAACCGGATAGGCGCTATTCGGCAGAACGGCTAGCACGGTTTGGTTGAATGAACAACATGGAAATCGCTGCGAATCGGTTGATTTGATGAATTAGTCGTCCTTGCTGTGCTTTTTCGGCGTTTTTTCGGTCAACTTTCCGGTCTCTACCTCATTAGCCTCTTGTTCTGCTGCCGAAGTTTCGCCCTCGGAAAACTCACCATCAATGATGATGGCTGTCTGCCGGGTTTCGCTTCTCGTTGTATCTTTTGAACCATGCTGATCATGGTGAAATCCGTGGCCGCCAAGGTTCGACCGCACAACCATATGAGCCAAACCCGCTTTTCCGAGCATCAAGCGAACAAACGGCAATAACAACAAAGCACCGAAAAAATCGGTGATAAACCCGGGAATAAACAGGAAAACCCCGGCGATTAGCAGGAAAAACCCGTGAATTAAATTTTCGCCGACGGCCTCACCTGCGCGTGTTTTTGTTTGCATGTCATGGAAAATTCGCATGCCCTGCATCCTCACCAGCGAAAGCCCAACGGCCGCCGTGACAAGGCACAACATCACAGTCGAAAGCGCACCAATTTCGCCGCCCACATCTATAAGCACCGAAAGCTCCAACACCGGGATGGCCAATATTAACAGAAATATGATCAACGCCATTTCTTGTTCTTTCCTTCAAATAGTCTTATCTATAAGGGGACGGTAGCGCCGAGTATCAATAGGGTCGTCGCTGTGCTTATCAAAACTTAATAGAAGAGCTAAAATAAAGCTATGCCTTTAGACATCATATTGGTCGCCTTTCTCGCTGTATTTGTATTTTTGCGTTTGAGGTCAGAACTTGGAAAAAAAACCGGCAATGAGCCGCAGCCGCCCGCCGCTGGCGCGCGTGGTTCCGACGAGTTGCGCCGTGCCGGTGAACAATATGGTGAATATATTGATCACGAACCTCAGGAAGCCGAGGTGATTGATCTGGAAGAAAACCCTGCTCTCCGGCACGCCTATATGGATATTCGCAAAGCTGACCCGAGTTTTGACCTTGCTCAATTTATGGACGGCGCGAAAACAGCCTACGGCATGATTTTGGAGGCCTTCTGGAAAGGAGACCGGGATACGCTCAAGGACTTTCTTGATAAAGCAGTGCTGGCGAAATTTGAAAGCGCCATTGATGCCCTTGAAGCCGACGAAATGAAGGTTGAAAACCAGCTGCTTGACGTGAATAAAGTAGAGGTGGCTGCTGCAGAGCTAAACGGCAGCGTGGCGCAGCTTACCGTGCACTTTACCTCTGATGTTGTGGCTGTCACGCGCGATAAAGGCGGTAAAATTGTACAGGGCGACGCCAGTGGCTCCGTCGAGATGAATGATAATTGGACCTTCGAGCGTGATGTGCATTCCAATAATCCGGCCTGGACACTTGTTGCCACCAGCGCGGGCTAAAGCCTGTGCCTGCCCGCCCGTTCAATTTTAGCCGGACCCTGAAATTTTTAAGCCTATTGGCATTTCTTGCCCTTTTGCTTTGGATAGCGGTTTTCCTGTTGACCACCCGACCCACAGGCCTGCGGTTTGCCGCTGTTTCATATAGCGACCTGCCCGGTTGGTCTGCCGAAAATGCCTTTGGCGCGAAACCGGCTCTTGTGAAAAGCTGCCAGAAGCTGCGCAGTCTGCCTGCGGGAAAACGCTTGCCGGGCGCGAGCATCGGGGGCCGGGTTGATGACTGGGGCCCAGCATGCCGCGCCGTCACAAACGCCGCGACGGCGGCTGAATTTGAAACGGTGCTGCGCACCTATTTCACTCCGCTTGAGGTTTCCGCTGGCGGCACATCAGAAGGCACGTTCACCGGATATTACGAAGCCTTGCTGCACGGCAGCCTAACCAGAAGCGAACGCTTTAATGTGCCGCTTTATGCACGGCCGCCTGAGCTTGTAATGGTTGATCTGGGCCGTTTCCGCAAAGACCTCGCCGGTCAGCGCATTGCAGGCTCGGTAAAAAATGGCCGACTGCAGCCCTACCCTGACCGGGCGGCCATTGAAGAAGGTGCGCTCAACGGCCGTGACCTGGAAGTATTGTGGGTCGACAGCGCGGTTGATGCCTATTTTCTGCAAGTTCAGGGCTCTGGCCGTGTGCAAATGCCCGACGGCAGTTTCCTCGGCATTGGCTATGCTGCGCAAAATGGCCACGCCAACCGGCTTATTGGCAGGCACCTTATTGAAACCGGAGCTATCCCGCGGGAGAAAATGTCCGGGCAGGCAATCCGGCAGTGGCTGGCTTCTAACCCCGAAAAGATACGCAGTGTCCTCAATACAGATCCTTCTTTCGTCTTCTTTCGTCCTCTTGAAAATGGCGATGGGCCATATGGCTCGGCTGGTGTATCCCTCACACCAGGCCGCTCGCTTGCAGTGGACCGGGTTCATCTGCCCCTTCATGCGCCGGTTTGGCTGGATGCCAGCCATCCGGACCCTAACGACCCCACGGTGGCTGACGTACCCATGAAACGCCTGATGGTGGCCCAAGACACAGGTGGGGCCATTACGGGCGAAGTGCGCGGCGACGTTTTCTGGGGTTTTGGCGACGACGCAGAAGAAACCGCTGGCCGCATGGCTAATGCCGGCCGCTATTGGCTCTTGTTGCCAACCGCACTGGCAGAAGCGGCGGAGGCGACAGGTGGCTAAGACGCCGCAAAAACCACCACAGGAAGATGCTGGCGACACAGCAACCAAAGGCGAAGACGACGCGCTTTGGCAAGCTTTGGCCAAAACCGTCACGCCGCTTGAGCAAAGGCCGGACGCACCAAAAGTTAAACCCAGGAAAATGCTGGGCGAGCGTTTTGATGACAGGCCGCTGCCGGTTGACTGGCATATCGGTGACAGCCCTGCCCCAACTCCGCGCGTAGACCGAAAAACCCGCAAGCGGCTTGGCAAAGGCAAGCAAGAGGTTGACCGGTCTGTAGATTTGCATGGTCTCACGCAAGATCAGGCTTTCCGGCATTTGAAATCAGTGATTGAAGGAGCGGTGAAGCGCGGTGACAAAACACTGCTTGTGGTCACCGGCAAGGGCGGCGCGCGGTTTTCCCAGTCGGGTATGGATACGCCCGTTGCAAACCGAACCCGCGCTGACTTTGACCAGTTTGGTGGCGTGTTGAAACGCATGGTGCCCATTTGGCTTGAAAGTGCAGAGCTGAAACCTTTCATAGAAGCTTACGGTGAAGCGGCGAAAGATCACGGCGGTGAAGGCGCGCTTTATATTATTTTGCGTCGCCGTATGCCGGGCAGCAGAAACAAAAAAGCTTCTGGCGGCAGGGGCAGGCCGTGACCCCTTTTGGCGAGAAAATTCGCGCACTGCGCGCTGATAAGGGCGTCAAACAGGCGGAAATGGCGTCTGCGCTGGGGGTTTCAGCGGCGTATCTGTCTGCGCTTGAGCACGGCAAAAAGGGTGCGCCCTCGTGGGCGTTCATTCAGAAAATAATCCAGTATTTTGGCCTTATTTGGGATGATGCTGAGGAACTGAAAGAACTGGCGCATAATTCAAAACCCAAGGTAACCATTGATACTTCGGGCCTTGACCCTCGTGCGACATTGGCTGCCAACCTGCTGTCTCGCCGCATTGGCCGCATAACTGACCGTGAACTTGATCAGCTGCTGGCGTTTCTCAGCGTGCCTGCACGCGGCGAATGATTTGCGGTTTAGTGTCGGTACCGGTCGATGTTAACCTGATAAAGTGAAACCTAAATGGCAGCCCGGCAGCAGGCAAAAACATTTGCCGGTTTGACATGCTTTCCAAATACGCACTTCACAATATTACACAATTGTTCATGTTTTGTTCATGTGCGTGTCATTACTGATGTTCAAGGCAGTGCCCGAACATGCCGGGGCAAATGTCTATAGATTGTATTGAGTTGCAGGCAGGCACTTTGAAACTTGGGGGTCAATCAAGTGGTTGCAAGCATACAGACAGTTGCTTTTGAAGGCATCGAGGCGCGCCCGGTTGAAGTGCAGGTTCAGGTCGTAAGCGGCCTGCCTGCCTTCACCGTTGTTGGCCTGCCGGACAAGGCCGTAAATGAGGCGCGCGAACGGGTGCGCGCTGCGCTTTCTGCCATCGGTATGGCGCTGCCCGCCCAGCGAATCACTGTTAATCTCAGCCCCGCTGACCGGCCGAAAGAAGGGTCGCATTATGATTTACCTATTGCGCTTGGGCTGCTGACCGCCATGGGCGTACTGGAAAGTGACGCGACCGGCACCGCGATTGTGATGGGCGAATTGGGGCTGGATGCCAGTATTCGCCCGGTGCAGGGTGTGTTGCCTGCCGCCTTTTATGCCAGCAGCACCGACGCAGGTTTTATCTGCCCGGAAGCCTCTGGTGCCGAAGCCGCCTGGGCTGGTGGGGGCGATATTGTCGCGGCACCGCATCTTCTGGCTTTGATCAACCATCTGCGCGGCACGCAAATCTTGACTGCGCCTGAACCTAATGTAGCAAGTGCACCCGCCGCGCGGCTTGATCTGGCCGATATCAAAGGCCAGGAGGCTGCCAAACGGGCCTTGGAAATTGCTGCAGCTGGTGGACACACGCTTTTGATGATGGGGCCACCAGGGTCTGGCAAGTCCATGCTGGCCAGCCGCTTGCCTGGCATATTGCCGCCCCTGACAGCCGAAGAAGCGCTGGAAACGAGCATGGTGGCGTCGATTGCAGGCACGCTTACTGGCGGTGCGATCAGTCAAACCCGCCCTTTCAGAGCCCCTCACCATTCTGCCAGCCAACCGGCGCTCATTGGCGGCGGTGCAAAGGCGAAGCCGGGCGAAGTGTCGTTGGCTCATGCAGGTGTTTTGTTTCTTGATGAATTGCCGGAGTTTTCAAGGCCTGCCCTTGAAGCGCTGCGCCAGCCCGTTGAAAGCGGCGAGGCGGTGATCGCCCGGGCGCAAGCTCATGTAACCTATCCGGCGCAGTTTCAACTGATCGCTGCTATGAACCCCTGCCGGTGCGGGTATTTGGATGATGCGGGCCTTGCCTGTAACCGGGCACCCAGGTGTGCGCTTGATTACCAGAATAAAATTTCCGGCCCGCTTTACGACCGCATTGACTTGTTTATTTCAGTGCCCGCCGTGTCTGCGGCCGATCTTTCAGCGCCCGGTGTCTGTGAAACCTCAGCGGTGGTTGCCGCACGGGTCGCCGCTGCGCGCAATATACAGGCTGTACGGTTTGAAGGAAAAACCGAAGCCGCCGTGCGCACCAATGCGCAGGTTGATGGTCGGCTCCTCGAAGATGTGGCGGCGCCAGACGCGCGCGGTCGGGCGCTGCTTGATACTGCCGTTGATCGCTTTCGGCTGTCAGCGCGGGCATACCACAGGGTGTTGCGAGTGGCACGCACCATAGCAGATCTGGCGGGGGCGGTGGATGTTACTTCTGTCCATATTGCGGAAGCTTTAAGCTATCGTAGAAATACGCCGATTATGGTAAGAAGAGCTGCCGAATAAAGCGGCAACCCTATAGCTCCAGAGGAAATGCATATGGACCTTGGTTGTTTTTCGATCAGTCTTTCGGTGAAAGACATAAAAGCGTCGCACGTTTTTTATAAAACGCTTGGCTTTGAGGTTATTGACGGCAGTGAAGACAAGCACTGGCTGGTGATGCAAAACGGCGACAGCAAGATCGGTTTGTTCGAAGGCATGTTCGAAGGTAACATGCTGACCTTTAATCCGCCGGATGTACGTGCGGTGCAAACAGCCCTAAAAACTGTGGGCTATGGACTGGAAAAAGAGGCCGAAGCCGTTGTGGGCCCTGCGCACGCGGCAGTGAAAGACCCCGACGGCAACGTTGTGATGCTCGACCAATATTAAATGATGCAGTGCTCGTAGGGCCGGTTAGGGAGCGCGATAGGTTTTGGTATTTGTCTTGTGTCGCGATTCTGCCCATCCTTGATTTTATCCGCGTCGGCTTCTAGCGTGCCCACATGGGACAATATAATTTGATCAAGAGATAAGGGGAAAGACAATCGCTATCATTGCAACAATTGTCACTGCTTTCGTGGCGCTTAGCCACATTGGATTTTTGATACTTGAAATGTTTCTGTGGAACACACCTACAGGCCATAAAACCTTTGGGTTGACGCCTGAATTTGCGGCGCAGTCTGCAACGCTTGCCGCCAATCAGGGGCTTTATAATGGGTTTTTGGCCGCTGGTCTTATCTGGGGCATTACCGCTAAAAAGGACGATGTGAAGAAGTTTTTCCTGACGTGTGTTTTTATAGCGGGCCTTTACGGCGCTTACACAGCCAAAATGTCGATCCTTTATATGCAGGCCCTGCCGGCGCTCGTCGCGTTGGTGCTGGTTATGCTCGCAGCGAAACAAAAAGAAGCGTAGCGCACTTTAAAGCCTTCATTCGGTTACCAGAACTTCGGTTTCTTTTTCAAGGCGGAGTATCTCTCCGTCTTTTTTACGGCGGGTGACAACAAGCTTGCCCGTCCATGTGCCCTTCATAAATCCGCCGTCAGGGCGGAACAGTCGATTGCCGTACCACTGGCTTTGACGGTTATGTTCTGCGGTTATCTTCCGGTTTGTGGCCCGTTTGCCGTCGGGGCGGGTGATGGTAAATTCCCATTCGTCGCCTTCGAGAACATTCCAGGCAATCCCAGTTAATATAAGGGCTGGCGCGTCTCTAACGATCGCTCCTTGCGGCGCTTCCCAGCGGCTCTCGCGGGTGAGCGGTTCGTCGCTAAAGACAAGCGGCAGCAGATCCAGTTCCTGATAGGCAGGCATTTCCTCCCACATGCTGGCGTTTGCGGTAGCCGCAGTATCTTCAGCCCGGCAGGCGACATCAAGCCGCTGGCCGTCAAACGGATCAATGCGCTTGCCGTCCTGGCGCACATTCAAATGCATATGCGGATATTCTGTATCACCGGAAAGACCAAGCTGGCCGATTTGCTGGCCGCGCTCCACTTTGTCGCCGGGTGCCGCGGCAATGCTGCCCAGCTTCATGTGGCAGTACTGGGTGGTCAGGCCGCCGCTGTGATCAATCACAACCGCATTGCCACACTCTTTGCCCCTCACCGCTTTGCGGCCGATTTGCTGAACCGAGATATCTTGCATGCTGTCTCTTGTGCGCAGAACCGTGCCTTCTGCAACCGCGTAAACCGGCACACCGCGCCACATGGTGCCAAAATCGGCAATGGCAAAATCAGTGCCTTTATGGCCGTGCTGGGCGCGGCGGCCACAGCGGTAATCGGCTTTACCTTTGCCGGGTTCTCGGTCGCTGTAGCGCGCGACCCAACAGGTTTTCCCGAGGCTGCATCCAACGGGCAGGGCAAACCCCCTTTTTGCAACAGGTGCCTCTTGTGGCCTGAGAAACAGGTAAAAGCCAACAAATGCCAACCCTAACAGTGCCCAACCGATCCAACGTTGCATAAGCCAAATTTCCTTATTGCGCTCTGGCGCCCACTTTAACAACCAGCTGTTGGACATAAAAGAAAATCATGCTTTAAAGCGTCACGATCCTATTTGGTTTGGCGGAGGCGCATAAATGAGCTGGTTTCCCGAAGTCCTCAGTAACGTTGACGTTGCTTTGCTTATTGGCACCAGCTTTTTCACATCCATGCTCACCGCAGCGATGGGCATTGGCGGCGGCGTGGCGCTGCTCGCCGTGATGGCGCAGATAGTGCCGGTGACAGCAATTGTGCCTGTGCACGGTGTTGTGCAGCTGGGCTCAAACATAGGCCGCGCGGGCTTGATGCACCGCGATATCAACTGGAAACTGCTTGCATATTTTCTCGGCGGTAGCGCCGTGGGTGCGATAGTGGGCGGGCAAATTGTTGTCAGCTTGCCGGTGCCCTATCTTCAGCTTACGCTCGCGATATTCATTCTTTACGCCACGTGGGCGCCAAAGCCCGGCGGCGGCAAGCCTTCAACCAACGCACTGGCTTTTGGCGGTGCATTTTCAACGCTGCTCACCATGTTTGTCGGGGCCACGGGCCCGTTTGTTGCGGCGATATTGAGGCCGTTCGAGCTCGGCAAGCTGGGGCAGGTGGCAACCATGTCAATTTGCATGGTAGTGCAACATCTGCTGAAAGTGGTGGTATTTGGCTTGCTGGGTTTTTCCTTTGCGCCCTATTTGCCGCTGATTGCCGCAATGATCGGCCTGGGGTTTCTCGGCACCATTGTGGGCCGCAAGCTGTTACACAGCTTCAGTGAAAAACTGTTCACACACATCCTAAGCGGCGTGCTTACGGTTCTTGCACTTCGGCTTTTATGGACAGCGATTCCCGCGCTCAGTTAGCGGGTGCGGCCGGCTTTTTCCTCAAGCCCTGACAGGCCTTCACGGCGGGCAAGCTCGCTAGCTACATCGCTGAGCGAAAGGCCGCGCGCTTTAAGAAGCACCATCAGATGAAACATCAGGTCTGCGCTTTCAGCGACCAGTTCAAGGTTGTCGTCTGCCGCCACAGCCATTGCGGCCTCGACAGCTTCTTCGCCAACCTTCTGCGCGATTTTCTTGTCGCCTTTGGCGTAAAGTTTCGCCACATAGCTGGTTTTTGGGTCGGCAGACTTGCGCTCTTCAAGCAAGGCTTCAAGAGTTTCGAGTGTTTTCCATGTTTCGGTCATCGTATCGGTCATCAGACTGTCTCCCGCACTGCGATGCCGCTTGCGCGCATGTGCGCCTTGGCTTCAGCGATAGAATAGTCCCCAAAATGGAAAATGCTAGCGGCAAGCACCGCCGATGCATGGCCTTCCAGTACCCCGTCTGCCAAATGGTCGAGCGTGCCCACACCGCCTGATGCCACCACAGGCACGGAAATGCTGTCGGCTATTTTGCGGGTAAGGGCGAGGTCAAAACCTTCGCGCGTGCCGTCCCTGTCCATGGAGGTGAGTAGTATCTCACCGGCACCCAGCGATGCACATTTCTGTGCATAACCAATGGCGTCCAGCCCGGTTGGTGTGCGCCCGCCGTGGGTGAAAACTTCCCATTTGCCCTTTGAAACCTGTTTGGCGTCAACCGCCACAACAATGCACTGGCTGCCAAACTTGCCCGCCAACTCGCTGATCAGTTGCGGATTTTTCACCGCTGATGTCATCAGGGAGACCTTATCTGCGCCTGCGAGTAAAAGCTTGCGAACGTCATCCTCAGACCGCACGCCGCCGCCCACCGTTAGCGGCATAAAACACTGCTCTGCCGTGCGCTGCACGACATCCAGCAAGATATCGCGCCGGTCACTTGAGGCGGTGATATCGAGGAAAGTGAGTTCGTCGGCGCCAGCAGCATCATAAACGCGCGCCTGCTCCACCGGGTCTCCGGCGTCCACCAGATCAACGAAGTTCACGCCCTTAACGACGCGCCCGTCTTTAACATCAAGGCAGGGGATGATGCGTGATTTGAGCATAGTTATCCCTCCGCGGCCTTAAGTGCTTCGGCGAGGTCCAAGCGCTTGTCATAAATAGCGCGCCCCGTGATCACGCCTTCGAGGTTGCCCGTTTTTACCACGCGGTGAATATCGTCAATGTCCTTCACGCCGCCTGATGCAATCACCGGGACCGAAACTGCTGTTGCAAGATCAGACGACGCTTCGGCGTTCACTCCCTCGAGCGTGCCGTCACGTGCAATATCCGTATGGATGATCGCAGCCACGCCCGCGTCTTCAAACTTTTTTGCTAGCTCCGTGACGTTGAGGGTGCTCACTTCAGCCCAACCTTCCACCGCGACCATGCCGTCTTTGGCGTCAATGCCCACGGCGATTTTGCCGGGAAACAGGCGGCAGGCCTCGCGGACAAGCGCCGGGTCTTTGACCGCCAGCGTGCCGAGGATCAGCCGTGACAGCCCGCGGTCCAGCCAGCGCTCCATGGTTCTAATATCGCGAATACCCCCACCCAGCTGGGTCGGGACATTGGTGGCTTTAAGGATGGCGTCAACAGCAGCCCCGTTCACCGGCTCGCCAGCGAAAGCGCCGTTCAGGTCAACGAGATGCAGCCACTTGCAGCCTGCTTCCACAAACTCAAGCGCTTGCGCGGCCGGGTTGTCGCTGAACACGGTTGCTTTGTCCATCGCACCCTTATAGAGCCGCACACAGTTGCCGTCCTTTAGGTCAATCGCCGGGTACAGGGTAATCATGGCCGCCACCTGAGAAACGCGGTTAGAAATTTGAGGCCAACAGCTTGGCTTTTTTCCGGGTGAAACTGGGTGCCGATAATATTGTCTTTGCCAACGATGGCCGTGACATCACCGCCGTACTTAGTAGTAGCCAGCAGGCTTTCTTTGTTCGCCAGTTCCATCTGGTAACTATGGACAAAATAAGCATGATCACCGGGTTTGAGCACGCCTGCAACCGGGTGGTGTTTGCCCGTTTCCGAAAGCACTATGTCGTTCCAGCCCATATGCGGAATTTTAAGGGAAGTATCTGAGGGTTTCATCGGCTTTACAACGCCGTCGGTCCAACCCATGCCTTTATGAATGCCGTGCTCATGCCCTTCATTTGCTAGCAAATGCATGCCCACACAGATGCCCAGGAAGGGGACGCCGCGCCTGCGCACCGCCGCTTCAATCGCGTCTTTCATACCGTTCACAGCTAGAAGGCCCTGCCGACAGTCAGCAAAGGCGCCAACGCCTGGCAGGATGATGCGGTCAGCGCCGCACACAGTGTCAGGGTCAGATGTGACGATGACATTGGTTTTGAGGCCTGCTTCCATCGCAGCGCGCGCCAGCGCCTTCTCGGCACTGCGCAAGTTGCCCGAGCCATAATCAATAATGACAGCGGTTTCGCTCATGAATTTGTCCAAACGGTGTTAGAGGCTGCCGCCAAGCGTGCCTTTGGTGGAAGGCACAGCGTCGGCTTTGCGAGCGTCGATGGTGCAGGCATCCCGTAGCGACCGGGCAACTGCCTTAAAGCAGCTCTCAATGATATGGTGGCTGTTGGTGCCGTAGAGATTTTCCACATGTAATGTCATGCCCGCGGCAAACGCAAAAGCTCGGAAAAATTCTTCGAACAGCTCGGTATCCATTTCGCCAATTTTCGCCCGCGGGAATTTCACATTCCACACAAGGAATGGTCGGCCGGAGATATCCATCGCGGCGCGCGACAATGTTTCGTCCATGGGAATAAGGGCATTTGCATAGCGGGTAATGCCCTTCATGTCGCCAAGCGCCTGTTTGATGGCTGTGCCGATCACGATGCCGCAATCTTCCGTGGTGTGGTGACCGTCGATATGGAGGTCACCTTCACAGCGGACCTTCAGGTCCATCAGCGAGTGGCGCGATAGCTGCTCCAGCATATGGTCAAGAAAACCAATGCCTGTATGAACGTCGTACAGACCTGTACCGTCGATGTTCACTCGGGCAGAAATATCTGTCTCTTTGGTTTTTCTCTCAACGCTTGCCGTGCGCATTCTCTTGCTCCTAAACCGGTCTAAACCTGTGCGCCAGCACGCGCAAACACGCTGGACGCCCCGCTTTTAAGCATATAATGACATAATCACGAACAATTTCTTTTGTTACGTTTCATAACTTTCAGTTTTTTGAAAGGTGCCGGGGGGTTATATGCGAAAATTTTTGATGGGTATTTGCGCGGTTATAAGCAGTGCACTTGGCGCTTCGGGTGTTGAAGCAAGCGGCACCAGCGCGCTGGATGCAACAGTTATCACTGAAGATGCCGAGCGGTTTGCAGCGGTCTTCTATGAGACAGGCGGCGAGCCAACCGCAGAGCAGTTGCTGAAGGGCTATTTGGAGCCGGGCACTGACGGCGTGAAAATATTTACAAAAGGCCGTATCAAAAACGCAGAAAATCTCGCAGCGCAAATCGCAGAAAACCCTGATCTTTACCGTAGGGGTATTGAGCTGTGTCTGCCGATTGCAAAAGAAATGACAGATACACTGCGCAGCGTATATCTGGGGCTGAACGGGTTGCTGGATAACCCGCCGCTACCCAAGGTTTATGCTGTCTTTGGCGGCGGAAATTCTGGCGGCACAGCGGGGCTTGGTGCGCAGGTTGTCGGGCTTGAGGTTGTTTGCCGCATCAGCAAAACCGAAGACGATATCCGCAGGCATTTCCGCCACCTGTTTGCCCATGAAACGGTGCATACGCTTCAGGATTTTCCGTCTGACAAAGACTTTATCTATTCTGACTATTTGCTATTGAACATTCTCGCGGAAGGCGGGGCTGATTATATTGCCAAGCTGGTGACGGGCACTGTGCGCCAACCGGCTCGCGAAGCATGGGCGCAGGCACGCTACGAATATGTGCGCACCGAGTTTCTGGCCGACCGGCAGAAAATGCGGCAAATGACCCCTGATGAAATAGATGCGAAGGATAGCCCACGTTTCCGCTGGGTCCGGAACACCAAAAAAACACCGGACGAAGGGTGGCCCGGCGAGCTGGGCTATTGGGTTGGCAGCCAAATCTGGGCTGGCTATTTTGCGCAGGCAGACGACAAGCGAGAAGCGCTCAAGGATTTGCTCTATCTCAGAAACCCGCAGCAAGTGTTGCAGAAAAGCGGTTATTTAACCCCTCGCGGTGGCCGTTAGCCAAATGGGCTGTTGGGCCGAAGATATGGTGTGGCTATAATCGCCAATATAATCGATCATGCAGCAATAGCAGAAGGAAAAGTCTTATTCATGCTTGTTCCCTGCTTTGCCTGTGCCTATATGCAAACCGAATGAAAACTTTAAGGAACACAGCCACATGACACAGTTCACCCACGAGCTTCCCACATGGCACGCCACGACGATTTGCTCGGTCCGCAAGGGCGACAAGGTTGTTATTGCAGGCGACGGGCAGGTTTCTGTCGGCGATACGGTGATGAAGGGTAATGCGAAGAAGGTTCGCCACCTTGGCGGCGGCAAGGTTATCGCCGGCTTTGCAGGCGCGACCGCTGATGCTTTCACTTTGTTCGAGCGGCTTGAGGCCAAGCTTGAACGCCATCCGGGCCAATTGGCGCGTGCGTGCGTTGAGCTGGCCAAAGACTGGCGCACAGATAAATACCTGCGCCAGTTGCAGGCCATGCTGATTGTTGTCGACAAGGAAACCAGCCTTGTGGTTACCGGCAACGGCGATGTGCTGGAACCCGAACACGGCGTGGTGGCCATTGGGTCGGGAGGTAATTATGCGCTGTCGGCAGCGCGGGCGCTTTATGATCTTGATATGGACGCCGAAGAAATTGCGCGCCGGGCGATGAAAATAGCAGGCGAAATTTGTGTTTATACCAATGACAATATCGTCCTGGAGGCGATGGGCGGCGATGATGTGGCTAAAGATAAAGCTTCTAAAAAAGCTTCTGCCAAAAAAGCCAAACCCTCAAAATCCAAATAGTTAGGAGTTTCCCCTTATGACCAGTAGCAGCAGCTATAGCCCGCGCGAAATTGTATGCGAACTTGACCGTTTCATAATCGGCCAGAAGGACGCCAAAAAAGCAGTAGCCATTGCGCTCAGGAACCGTTGGCGGCGTCAGCAGCTCGAAGAAGACCTGCGTGAAGAAGTTTTACCGAAAAACATATTGATGGTGGGTCCAACCGGCGTTGGTAAAACCGAAATATCCCGCAGGCTCGCCAAACTGGCGCAAGCGCCCTTCATTAAAGTGGAAGCCACCAAGTTTACCGAGGTGGGCTATGTGGGCCGCGACGTTGAGCAAATCATCCGCGATTTGATCGAAAGCGCGATCCTGATGGTGAAAGAGCAAAAGCGCAAAACCGTTGCTGCAAAAGCTGAAATTCATGCGGAAGACCGGGTGCTGGATGCGCTTGTTGGCGCGTCCGCCACCGAGGCCACTCGCCAGAAATTCCGCAAGATGCTGCGCGAGGGGGAGCTCGCCGACAAGGAAATCGAGCTTGAAGTTGCAGACACCGCCAGCCCGTTCCCGCAGTTTGATATCCCGGGAGCGCCGGGCGCAAGTGTGGGCATGATGAACCTGGGTGACATGTTCGGTAAAGCCATGGGCGGCCGCACAGTGAAAAAACATATGCGGGTCGCCGATGCGTATGATCTGCTGATTGGCGAAGAGGCTGACAAGCTGGTGGATGAAGAAGCCAGCGCTCGCGAAGCCACCACTTTGGTGGAGCAGCACGGCATTGTGTTTCTTGACGAAATTGACAAAATTTGCGCACGTCAGGATGTGCGCGGCGGTGATGTTTCTCGCGAGGGCGTGCAGCGCGACCTGTTGCCGCTTATCGAAGGAACCACAGTTTCCACCAAGCACGGTGCTATTAAAACTGATCATATTTTGTTTATCGCGTCTGGCGCGTTTCATCTGGCGAAGCCGTCTGATTTGCTGCCGGAACTTCAGGGCCGGTTGCCTATCCGCGTTGAACTGCGTGACCTAACAGAAGCCGACCTGAAGCGCATTCTAGTGGAGCCGGATTATAGTTTGATCCGCCAGTATGTGGCTTTGATGGGCACAGAAGGTGTTGAGCTGGACTTTGTTGAGAGCGGCATCGACGAGATCGCGCGCATTTCGGCGCACTTTAACGAAACCGTTGAAAATATTGGCGCGCGCCGCTTGCATACAGTGCTTGAAAAAGTGCTGGAAGAAACCTCTTTTGAGGCCAGCGACAAAGCAGGCAGCAAAATTACAGTTGATGCAGAATTTGTGTCAGAACATATGGGTGATCTGGCGGGCGAAAGCGACCTGTCGAAATTCATACTGTAGCAGGGTGTCACCCTCACGCTCTATGTTGTCATCCCGGTACTTGAAGCCGGGATCCATAGCCAGCCAAACACTTGCCCTTGTGTTCAAATGATTTCTGGATACCGTGGTCAAGCGCCGGTATGACACAAGATAGGGGCGGGCCGGCTTAAGATCGCCATTCGCCGACTTGATCGGCGAATCCAGTGTTGGAAAGCCTAGACTCACTCGTCTTGCACGTGAGTGACGAATTATATGCCTGTCGAAAAGAATATACTTGCTGAGGGAAGAATTCATGACCTATGACCCAAACAATATTTTTGCGAAAATTCTGCGTGGGGAAATTCCCTGCAATAAGGTTTATGAAGATGAATTTGCGCTGGCCTTCCATGATATCAATCCGCAGGCCCCGGTTCATGTGCTGGTCATCCCAAAAGGCGATTATGTTTCCATGGCGGATTTTACCAAAAAGGCCCCCGGCGATCTGGTGACAGGCTTTTTGCGAGCGGTCGGGAAGACAGCTGAAATTTTGGATCTGGTGGACGCGGGATACCGCACGCTGGCGAACGCTGGCGCAGACGCGCATCAGGAAGTGCCGCATCTGCACATTCACATATTTGGCGGAAAAGCGCTGGGCCCTATGCTGAGCAACGCTTCTGGCGTTTAGGGTCGAGACGCTGCTGTCTTTAAATGTCGCACTTTTGTCGCATACTGGTTTTGCGACCTTATTGGTTTCAAGCAAGGCTTTGCAGGCTGAAAACCATGAGAATTGCACCTGAAAATGTCGCGAACCCTGTCATAGTGTGACAAAGACCCGAATTTTTGGCTTCCAGCAAGCGCTTTAGCGCCGGTCGGATTAGTCAGATAATTCACGTGCTTCATCGACGAGCAAAATGGGAATGCCGTCCCGAACCGGAAACGCGAGCCCTGCTTTTTTGCTGATCAGTTCCTGATTTTTCGCATCATAGTCAAGCGAATTTCTGCTCACGGGGCAAACAAGAACTTCCAGCAACTTGGCGTTTATTTTCCCGTCATTTGTCATGAGAACACTGTCCTAACTTGGCTGCCCACCAGCTTCTGGCTGGGTTGCGCTGGTCATCATAATCAATAATCTTTTCAGCGTTTCCGCGCGTTCAGTAGTGTCGGCGGCTTCGAGAAGCGCCTGCTTTTCCGGGATACCAAAAGGAATTATCATCGACAAAGTGTTGATGAGAACATCGTCGGGCGCGGTGTTTATTCCTTCGTAGTCTGCGGCGAGGCCCTTCATCTTTAGGTAGGCTTTCAGCGCTGTCATCAGCTCGTCCCTATCGAGCGGAGCCTTGGTTTTAGGTGGCCTGAGGTCAGCACTGAAGGTTTGCCAATTCGCCTGTATCTGGCGGTAGGGGGTCATTACATTCAGCTCGGTTTGAACCTCAAACCGGCAAAGCCCAGTTAGCCGGATAATATTTCTGCCGTCTTTGGTTTCATCAAAATCGGTAATTTTTCCAACACAGCCAATGCCGTAGGTGGCTGGAACGCTGCTTTTGTCTGCGGCGTCAAGCGGCTGTATCATGCCGATCAAGCTGTGGTTTGCCCGACTGTCTTTTACCATCTGCAAATAGCGCGGTTCGAATATATTGAGCGGTAAATTACTGCGGGGCAACAAAATTACAGACCCAAGCGGAAAAACCGGGATCGTAGACGGTAGGTCATCTAATTTGATCAAATCGTCTGTCACCAAGCTGCCTTAACTGAACAAAAGCGACGAAAGCCGCCGCCGGTATTTGAGAGTGAAAGGATCTGTTGGTCCGGCCGCTTCAAACAGCTTTAGCAGTTGTGCTTTAGCTGCGTCTTCGTTCCATTCGCGGTCGCGCATGATAATCGCGAGCAGCGCTTCGGCGGCCCCCGCTTGGTCACCAGCGGCTTGCCGGGCAAGGCTTAGGTCAAAGCGGGCCTGATGGTTCATCGGGTCATCGGCCACTGCGGCTTCGAGCGCGCTCGCGTCGCCAGCGTTTTCTGCTTGCTCAGCTAGCTCAATCGCTGCTTCCAGCTTGCCCAGTTGCTCTGTGAGGTTGGCCTCGCTTGCGGCTTTACTTTCGATAGCATCGAGAAGCTCTTTTGCCTGGTCGGGCTGGCCCAGAGCAAACCGGGTTTCCGCAAGCCCTAATTGCGCGCGCAAATTGGTTGGTTCATGCCCAATGATTTGACCAAACAGGTTTTCAGCCTGCTCCAGTTGTTTGGCTTCGAGCAGCTGGTCGGCTTGCTCAAGGGCGGCCTCAACCGGGTTTTCCGCCCCGCCGGCCCCGCCAGAATGCTTTTGCAAACGGTCGATAAAAGCCGAAATTTCCGAGGCAGGTACCGCCCCTTGAAAACCGTCGATGGGCTGGCCCTGCCAAAAGGCCAACACAGTTGGCAGGCTTTGAACCTGAAGCTGCGCACAAAGCTGTTGGTTTTGGTCGGCATTGATTTTCACCAGCGCAACCGCACCGCCCGCCTGAGAAACAGCAGCTTCCAGCATGGGCATCAACTGTTTGCAGGGACCGCACCAATCGGCCCAGAAATCGACGATAACAGGCCGCGCCTGAGAAGCTTCGATAACGTCTTTGCCAAAAGACTTTAGGTCACTGTCTTTTATCAGGTCGTTTGAGGTGTTGGTCGAATTTGTCATTTGTTCCATACGGTACGCTCGGTGTTCTCAAATTTTGTGCTGCGGTTTTGTGCTGCCGCAAAGATTTGCCGCAGCGATGAGCTGACAATAAGCGGTCGTTTGCGCAGACGCCAGTGTCAAATGACGCCAGTGTCAAATAACGAAACACGGGTCTTAGATTTGGCTGAGACCTCTGCCCTAATCCAAATCAATCACTCGGGGCTTATAGCCGCATGCTTCTATGAATTTGATCAGATCATCTGGCGCGATGGCTGTTGTTGCGTTGTTATGTAAAGGGTGAAACCACAAGGGCGTTTGCGCCATTAATTTTTTGTCCAGTGCAATAACAAAAGGGGGCACGCCGCTCTCCGGGTTTTGAGCGTTCACCAGTGCAAACGGCGTAACAGAGCCCGGTGTCACACCGAGCATATTTTGCAGGCTGTTTGGACTACCGAAGGAAACCCTGCCCAAGCCAATAAGCGGTGCGAGAGACTTCAAATCGGTTTGGCGGTTTTCTTCAACAATAACAAGCGCCCGCCGCTTCTTTTTGTCCCTCAGAAACAGGCTTTTGGCGTGCCCGCCATCCATTGGTGTGCCAGTGGATGCACGCACGGCCTGGGCTTCTTCGACAGTGAAAACAGGTGTGTGACGGTGGGTTACCGTTTCGATACCAAGAGTATCAAGAAAGCTAAACAGCTTGTTTTCGGGGCTTGCTGATTCCATTTCTATCGCTTTCAGTTTGCATGATTGCTTTGGTCGAATGCTATAAAAGCACATGAAAATCATGGAGTTAAGGCGAAAAACCAAAAAATGGAAATTAGGGGTTGCAAAGGGGGCGCTGGGGGCTATTATCCCGCCTCGCAAGCAGCAATGCTTGTTACCCTATGTGCTGGAAACAGCCATTTACGTGATTGAGCGGGCGTAGCTCAGGGGTAGAGCATAACCTTGCCAAGGTTAGGGTCGTGAGTTCGAATCTCATCGCCCGCTCCATTCATAAGAAGCCACCTTCGGGTGGCTTTTTTTGTTGCACTGATCCGGCCTTCCGCACCAGATAGACACTTGAGCTTTTTGTGTGGTGTACGCCAAGCCTGAAAAACGGCTAATGCGCTGGTCTTTTCAGTGCCAAATAGGATGACGGCACAAATATCTCGCAGTAGCGGTATATATAAGGGTCAACCTTATAAAGGCTGCCGCTCGGCAATATCCGGAACACATCAAACCCCTTTAGCTCATCCAGTATTTTGTAGAAAAAGACGTGAGTTTTTAAGTTTGCCGGAATGAATTCAAAGCTAACTGCCGAGACATTGCCGCCGGATAGCATACTGCGTGCGCCCTTTAGAACGCTAAGGTCATATCCTTCTGTATCGACCTTGAGCAGATCAATTTGAGCAATTTCGTGTTTATGGCAGTAAGCGTCGACGCTCGTTACATCTACATCGAAGGCTTCCAGGTCGTCTGAAAAGGCCTCTACAGCAGCCTTGCTCAGTGATGCAACAGTTGAAAACCCTTCACCGGTTTGGTCATATAGGGTCATGGTACCGTCTTCCTCGGAAAGCGCCATGGCTTCGATAATCAAGTCATTTTCAATACTGATCTGCTGCAGCGCAGCAAAAGCGTGTGGTTGAGGTTCAAAACACCGAATTTCCGCGTCAGGACACAAGCTTCGAACATGGTGCGCGAAATCGCCTTTGTTAGCACCAATATCAAACACTGTTTGTGGGCGTCTTTCTGTTAGAAAGCGGCTCATGGCTTTGGTCTCGCCTGTTGGCAATCCGGCTTTGTCGGGGTACCAAGTACCAAAGCCATTGAGCCTGTATGCTAAATCAAGAAGCAAGCGGTTGAACGGCATAAACAGAGGCCGGGCAAACAAACGAACCAGCGGTTCGGATATTTTATCAAGGAAGGGTCGCTTGTAGGCCAAGGCGGGACATCCTGTAGAGAAAGAGTTTCGCTACAATGGCCAAACCTCAATTTTAGGTCAAGTGGATGCGAAATTTCCGGTTCAACTCGCGGCCGCCCAAATCTTATTATAACCCCAATGGCTAAGCCTTAAAATGTTGATGCCGTGTCAGGGTCTGTCACGATACGAGACATGGGAAACGTAAGCGTAACCTCTGTTCCTTCGCCTTCGACACTTTTTATATCTACGGTGCCGCCATGCAAACCGAGCATGCTGGTGACCAGCGTAAGACCAAGTCCAACGCCGTGGTAACTCCGGTTTTGTGATGTTTCAACCTGAACAAATGGTTGCCGAACAGAGGCTATTTTGTCGCTAGCGATACCAATGCCCCTGTCTATGACGCTTAGCATATAGCCCTTGGATTTGTCGAAGGCTACGGTGATGGTAATGGTGCTGCCGTCGGGAGAGAATTTGCTGGCATTTCCGAGCAGGTTTAAAAGCATTTGGCAGAAAAACTGCCTGTCTGCAGTGAGAAAAATCTGTGCTTCGGGCGCGTCAAACAGGAGCTCTTGGCGTTTGCCGGTTGTTGTTGTGCTGAATATTTCAATACATTCATTGATGGCATTGGTTGGGCTGAACGCGGTTTCGTTCAGCTTCATTTTTCCGGTTTCAATACGCGTTAGATCGAGAATTTCATTTATGATGGAAAGCAAATGATCGCCGCTGGTTTTTATCAGCCCGGCATAATCAGAGTAGCGCTCGTCGCCCATTTCTCCGTAGATTTTGTCTTTCAACATAGAAGAAAAACCAATTATGGCATTCAGGGGTGTACGCAGTTCGTGAGACATATTTGCCAAAAAGTTGGATTTCGCCTGGCTTGCCCGGATGGCCTGCTCGGTCGCCAGTTCCAGTTCTGCGGTACGGGTTTTGACCCGTGTTTCCAGCTCGTTTTTTGCGTTTGATAGGGCGGAGTTGAGTGTGCGCATTTTTCGGCTGATTTGAAATATGCGTCCCAGCAGTAAAGAAAACGCCAAAATGGCTATTCCTGCTGCAAACAGCCAGTATTTCTGCGAGGTGATCACCGAATCCTGTTGTTGCAAAACGGCATCCTGCGACAGCAAGGTCGCATTCTGGCTGGCAATGCGCTCCTCGTTTTCCAGAATGGAGGCTTCTTGCTTTTCGGCCACTCTCTGGCTTTCCATCAGGCTGTTTTGCAGGGCTGCCAGCTTCGCCGATTCGGCGGCAAAGGCCTTGCGGGAATTCAAGAGCTCGTTTTGCACGTTGCTCAGGTCTGTTTGGCCTGCTTCAAGGGAGCGACTGAATAGGTCTACGTCTTTCTGAGCCTTTTCCAGTTCTGCTGTCTTTTGCACAACCTGACTTTCTAGCTCCTGGGTTTTTTCCCTCATTTCTGCGATGTTTAATTCAGCGCGGGTGGCTTGCTGGCGCAGAAAAGCAATTTCTTCATTTTGAAGCAGGAACTGTCTTCGGGTGCCTTCAAGCCCTTCCTTAAGGCCGTCAAGCTCGCTTTCCATATCCTTATATAATTCCGCGACATCCAGCTCGGTACCACCCAGCTTCAGCACAGTATTGTCTATGGTCAGATATTCATAAATGATGTTGGTGCGATTGACTTCAAACGAAACAGTTTTAGAGCCCACCCTGAAATTTATCATTTGGTTGCGCTTGTCTTTTGATCCATTGCTTACCAAAAGTGTGCCGGTGCGACGGGTCACTCGTGAAATTGCATTGAGCTCTGACACAAATTTTTCCGGGATATAGACGAGCTGGAAGGCGCGTAGCTCTTCATATGACTTGGCGAGTTTAATATTGACCTGGCGGCCGCCTTCTTTGTGGCGATTGCCAAGCGAGAGCAATATTGAACTTATCTGGTCACCACCCTTATAGATAGCCAGTTCATAGGGCGTTCGCGCTGTATCATTGGGCCACTTCACATAGTTGAAAAACCGCAGCAAGGTTGCGGCTTTGACCTGAGCCTCGGAAAAGCCTTGGCTATTAGCTGCTGGCATATTCGCGATCGAAATTGAGATCAGCAGTAAACCACACAGAAATATATGTTTTAGCGATTTAAGAATAGGGGTCCCCGTATCAGAAAACACAAAAATGAAACACTAATCTTAAAAAATCCTTTCACGCATCGCTGATATTTCAAATTGTGAACTTTCAAACATAAGTTGCATTTAGGTGAATGAAAAGTCTTTGTGTAAAATTTGCCGTGTTTGGACATCCGCAATGTTAAAGTCCAGCCGTTCAAACGTGAAGGCCTGCCTTAGTCTTTGGCGTGAGAACACCACCGTGGATCGCGTTGGCCCGGATATTGTTTCATGCCCAAGATTCGCTGCAGCCAAACCTCGTGAGGCGGCAGCTTTTGTGGTGCAGCCTTGAGGCGGTTGAGAATATCAACAGGCATGGGCGGCAACTCAAGCGGCTTTCCGTCTTTGCCGCGGTATTCATCCACGAGAAAATCCATGCCGTACATAATACATTCATAGCTGGCATGGTCCCACAGGCCGGCAACATCAATAGGTGGCCGATCATCGCCGGGGAACCCACTGTTGGCCAAAGATGCGCCAGATTGCGTTGGCAGCATCTGGTCTTCAAAATCGCTAGGCGAAGGCGGTTTGATTTTCCAATAATCAAATTTTGCTTTCAGGCGATCATTGATGCGTTCGGGTTTTTGAACTTCCCGCCAAAACTCGGTGTCTGTGCGTTTGGTTAGGCAATAATGCATGTTGATGAAGTCGAGTACTTCATAAAAGCGGTTTGCCATGATGCGGTTTACCCGGTAGGCCATCGTTTCATTGTCTTCATCACGGAACGGAAAATGCTCTGCCAGCATAACGCTTGCCAAGTCACTCAAATAAAGGCCGGTGCTTTCCAGCGGCTCAATAAAGCCGCCAGCCAGGCCAATGCAAAGGCAGTTTTTGACCCAGGCTTTTTCGCGCCGACCTACTTTGAAATTGATCACCCGTGACGGCAGCTCTTCGCTGTGGGGGCCACCATATTTGCGTATTTCTTTTTCCGCGTCATCGAGGTCGATATAGCTGCTGGAATGGACGTAACCAAGTGACCGTGCATTCTGAAGGGGAATGTCCCACACCCATCCGTTGGACAGGGCTGTGGCGGTGGTATAAGGGCGAACGCTGCCAGGGTAATAGTGATCATAGGGAATATGCATCGCCACGGCGCGGTCACACAAGAGCCAATCTGAGCAGTCTTGCCACCCCACCCCCATTTTCTTTTCGATCAATACAGAGCGAAAGCCTGTGCAATCGACAAAAAGGTCAGCCTCAAGCCGGCTACCGCCTTCTGTCAGAACCGCTGCGATATTGCCGTCTTCTTTCATCTCAATGTCGGTGACATTGTCGCGAATATGGGTCGCGCCGCGCTCTACGGCGATTGAGGTGAGAAGGTCAGCAAACTTGTGGGCATTCATATGGAAGGCATAGGTCAGCGGTGGGCCAAAATCCCATTTTGTGAGCATGAGGGGCGCAAGGCCCATGTCGCAGATTTTTGGTTGCGCCGATACGGTTTCCATGAAGGGAACCGCGCCGTTACTGTGGAGCCAGCTAAGACCCGCATTATCCAAGGGTTTGGCACCGTAGCGACTGAACGGATGATGATAAAAACTGCCGTCGTTAAGGACCCAGTCCACATATTTGATCGACTGTTTGAAGGTCGCCTCGGTTTCCTTCATGAAATCAATAAGGGGAATACCAATAACAGACAAAATATGATGTATGTTGGGAACCGTCGCCTCGCCTACCGAGATGCGCGGGATATCGGGGCTTTCTATTAGGGTGATTTCCACGTTGCCGCGCGGGTTTTTAGCGAGCGCCGCCTGCAGGTATGCGGCCGCCATCCAGCCAGCGGATCCTCCGCCAACAATTACCAGTTTGCGTGTTGTCATAGAAAATAATCCCCGTTTCCCCCGCCTGCCAGCCCCGAATTTTATGGTGAAAAGGACGCTGACGGCTGCCAATATCACGCAGCCTACAAATTATTTATCTTATCGTCGAGTGGCTAATTGCCGCAGAGAATAGCTTCATTTTAGCGCCGTGTGTTTCAACCCTGCTAGCCGTAAAGTCCTTTGAAGGTATCTTCATATATGTCACCAACAACATGACGCCTGAGCTTTAGCGTGGGTGTCATTTGCTCGTTTTCAATTGAAAACGGCTCGTCCGCCAATGCAAATTTCCGGACTTTTTCCAGATTTGACAGGCGCTTGTTCACCCGGTCAACTGCGGCGGTGATGGCTTTCTTAAAGTCAGGGTCATCTTGCAGCAGATCTTGAGTTTTTGGTTTGTTGTTCAGCCGCGCCCATTCTACCAGCCACTCAGCATCTGGCACAATCAGGCCAACAAGATAGGGGCGCTTGTCGCCAAATATCATGGCTTGGGATATCTCATCCTCAAGCGCAAGCAGACCTTCTATGCGTTGCGGTGAAACATTATCGCCTTTGTCGTTTACAATAAGGTCTTTCTTGCGGTCGGTTATCTCCAAAAAGCCGGCATCATCCAAAACACCGATGTCGCCTGTATGCAGCCATCCATCCACTATAGTTTTGGCGGTTGCTTTTTCGTCCTGCCAATAGCCTTTCATCACCAGATCCCCCTGAATTAAAATCTCGCCGTCCTCGGCAATTTTAACGGTGGTATTGGTTACTGGCTTTCCTACCGTGCTCATACGGGGATTGATGAGCGGGTTCACACTGATCAAGGGTCCGGCCTCAGTTTGTCCGTAGCCCTGCAAAAGCGGCAGCCCAAGGGCTGTGAAAAAATATCCGACATCTGGGGATAAAGGTGCGCCGCCTGAAACCAGTGCTTTCATCTGACCGCCAAAGCGCTGGCGAATTTTCCTGCGCACTGTAAGACTGAGAAAAATATTTTGAATTTTTTCCCACACTGTCAGCGGCATTTGATCCCGCCAGCGTTTCATACCGAGCGACACACAGCGTTGGAACATCTGTGCTTTTTTTCCGCCTTCTTTTTCAATTGTACGCGTGATGCGTGTGCGCAGCATTTCAAAAATTCTCGGCACCACCACCATGATGGTTGGTTTGGCTTCGGCCATATTGCTTGCAAGCTTGTCGATGCTTTCCGCATACCAAATTTGCGCGCCGATCGAGAGCGGCCAGCATTGTCCGGTGGTGTGTTCGTAGGCGTGGCTTAGTGGCAAAAATGACAAAAATACATGGTTGTTCACACCAATTTCGCTGATGACGTCTGATGCGCCCTGATGATTATGCAGAATCGAGCCGTGATGCAGCATAACACCCTTCGGCAATCCACCTGTACCGCTGGTATAAATCAGGCAGGCGATATCATCTCGTTTGGCGTCTTTAGTACGGACGGTGAAGCCTTTGATGTCGGCATTCTCGGCGTCGAGAATATCATCCCAACTGTGAATCTGCACATTCAGCCGCTGTTCCAGATTATAGTCTTCCATGATCACCGTATGCATCAGGTCATCTGATTGGTGAGCAGCTTTCAGGAACGTGCGGGCGAGCCCTTTGGTGGAAATAATGGCCGCTTTAGCACCGCTATTGCCAATGATGTGCAGATGATCGCGCGCGGTGTTGGTGGTATAGGTTGGGACCGATATGGCACCAAGCGACATAATGGCAAAATCCGCGATCAGCCATTCCGGGCGATTTTCACTGACAATGACAACGCGGTCACCTGCTGTGATGCCCATTTTTTCCAGGGCTGAAGCCAGTTTGGTAACGCGCTCGGCGGTATCTTTCCAGGTTAGCGCCGCCCACGCGCCGCTTTTTTTTGTGAAGAGCAAAGGCTTGTCTGCCAGGGCATTTGCTTGCGCGTAAAACATCGCCGTTAGGCTCTGCCATTTGGAATTTGACATTGATCCCTCCCCAAGGATTGTCCCTTATTAAATATCTGCATCGCAGTGTTAATGCTTTTTTGAGCAATAAGGCTTTACTGTTTTTCAAGGCTAAATGTCGCCCAAATTAGCTTGGCGGGCAAGGCTATATTGAGGGAAAAATATTTTGCAGATTTTGCCAGGTAATTTACGAAAATTGAGGGCGATACGTTCCAGTAAAATAAGTTATTAAATTAAGTTGTCTCTTTTTGTCGAACTTGCTTGCCTGCGGCGCAGCGCAGTGTAATAAAATAAATATCGCGCACCTGATGCGCCGTTTCGCAGACTGGGTTACACCATGAACGAACAAAATTCTGATCGTGATACAAACACCGACACGGGGTTGGTTGGACAAGACGACTTTCAGTCTGGTCAAGAGGTCTCGAGCGCGGAGAGACGCTTGCATATGCAGGCGTTTGATTATTGGCACAGGTTGAAGGCGGACCGGGCATTTCCTTTGTTTTCCGAGCTGCGCGCAGAAGACCTTGCTCCCTTTAAAACCCACAGTCTGCTTCTTGAATTTAATGCGAATGGTACTGTGGTTCGTTTTTTAGGCGATGCGGTCAGCAATATTGTTGACGGGCAATTGGAAATTGGCAGTTATCTGGCAGATTTTCCAACCTCGTCTTTTGCGTCTGCACTATTAGAGCAGTTTTCCAATCCAGAAGCTCGAACCCGGGCCGCAGAGTTCGAATTTATTGAAGAACCGCTGAGTTGCCGGGGCATTATGTTGCCCTATTCCCGGGATGGAGATGGCCCCCATTTTGTAATGGTGGTTGCTAGTTTCCGGCGGACCCAGCCCGATGAGACAGTTCCCGCGGACTCTGAAAATCCAGATACAAACACTGAAGCCTTGAACGGGCTTTTAAGTGCCGCCCAACGCGCCGCAGATACGATTGTGCATATGGATAACGGCAACCGTGCCAGCCTCTATGCTGCTTTGGCTAGCGCGCTCGCTCTTTACGAAGGTGCGCAGGAAAACGCAGCAGCATATGGTGAAATTCTGGAAAACGCCGGACTGAGGGCACAGGCCAGGGCGCCCTATACGCCGGCCCTGAAAATGGTATTTGGCCCGGATTATGACAAAACTCGAATTACCGAATATGCGGCCGCTATTTCTTATGGTGTTCGGCGCGGGCAAACCAGTGCCAGCCTGGCGGATTTTCTGGCTGCTACACCAGGCGGCATTAAAGGCTGTGTTCAAGAGGAACGGTCTTTAAAGAGACGCGAAGCGGGCACATCAGCTCATAGTCGGCAACAAGAGGCGGCTGAGATTTTAAGAGAGCAGCCAGCCGTGCCGCTCAGTGACATCGATAGCGAAGATGAATTTTGTTTGCTTTTGGCTCGCCGCGACAAAAACGGCGGAGTGGAAGTACTGGGCCGGCCAGACATTTCTAAAGTTACATTGGATGCAACTGTAAGACAGTTGGCATCTTCGACAAAAAAACAATAGGCGAATAGCTGGGTTACGAAGGGAATAATCAAGTGACCACAGACGAAAAATTGAAGACAATAGTTGCTGAAGTTAACCGCTTAGCCGCCGCGAAAATAGAGGCCTCCCAGCGGGCTTCGTTCGGTGACTTTGTGGGCGGGTTTTACGGTCCGTCCTGCCCGGATGACTTGCTTGAGCGCGACGCTGAAGAGCTGTTTGAGATAGTTTACAGCATGTGGAAGGTGGGTCACAAACGCAAACCAGATGCACCCGTGATCAAGATTATTAATCCGCGCAGTAAAAAGGGTGGATGGACCTCTAAAAATACAATCATTCAAATCGTAAACAGCGACATGCCGTTTTTGGTCGATTCGCTGACCGGTTGCCTTGCCGTTACCATGCACCACCGTATTCGTATGATGCACCACCCAATCTTGGCAGTGAGGCGCGATGCAAAAGGGGTCTTCACGACTGACAAAAATTGCGAACCGCAGCGCGAAAGCTGCATGCATATTGAGATTGACGCCCAGTCTGATAAAGACGCGTTGCAGGAAATAGAAACCGCCCTTCGGGAAACGCTGACCGATGTGCGGTCGGCGGTTCAAGACTGGCGCGGCATGCTTGCCAAAATTGATGAAACAGTTGCTTCATTGACCGTGAACCCACCCCCGATAGAAGGGGACGATGTTGAAGAGGTTATCAAGCTTTTGCGCTGGCTGGGCGCTGATCATTTCACCTTCCTCGGATTTCGGGAATATTGCTTTGATGGTGACCCCGCAACCTTCGACTTTAACCAGGTTGAAGGGTCTGGATTGGGCATCTTGCGCGACGCAGACCGAAACGTGCTGCGCGACAAAGACGGTTTCACAAAAATGTCGGCTGAAATCAGGCATTTTCTCACCCAACCTGAGCCACTGATCATCACCAAAGCCAATGTGAAATCTACGGTGCACCGTATGTCGCATATGGACTATATCGGTGTGAAAATATTTGACGCCAACGGCAAGGCTGTAGGGGAGCGCCGCTTTGTGGGGCTCTTTACGTCTTTGTCATACAGCCAATTTGCCCATGATGTTCCTATGCTGCGCAAAAAGGTGGCACGCATCAAAGATCGCGCGCTTTATGGCCAGCGCAGTTATGCGGGCAAAGCGCTTTCACACTTTCTGGAAACCTTTCCGCGGGACGAGCTTTTCCAGGTAGAAGAAGACTGGATGTATGACGCGGCGACGGGTGTGCTGCAATTGCTGGAGCGACCTCGTTCAAAGGCATTCATTCGCGCTGACCAGTTTGAACGCTTTGTATCTGCACTTGTGTATGTCCCGCGTGAAAATTACCATTCGGGCCTGCGCGCCGCGGTCGCGGAAATCCTTTGTGACGCTTATAATGGTGAAGTTTCAGTTTATTATGCACAGCTGAGTGAAGAGCCATTGGCGCGCTGGCATTTTATCATTCGTACAAAACCCGGCAATGTGCCGAAAGTTGATGTGTATGATATCAATGTACGCATTGCGGAAGCGACACAGGGCTGGGGTGACAGGCTGCATACAGCCTTGATTGAGCACCATAGTGAAGAAAAAGGCCACCGGCTCAATCATCTCTATAAAACGCGCTTTACAGCGTCTTACCAGGAGGCTTTTTCACCAGCCCAGGCTGCGTATGATGTCAACAAGCTGGAGGAACTGACAAATCCGGATGATTTGCAGGTGGATTTCTACACTCACCTTGGTGACGGCGAAAACCGGTATCGGCTTAAAATTTACCATGGCTGCAGCTTGATCGCATTGTCAGACTGCATGCCTGTCCTTGAAAACATGGGCTTTAAGGTACTTTCCGAGCACTCCTATAAAATGGGTGGTGATGCCACCAGCTTCATTCACGATTTTGCGTTGGAGTTGCCCGGTGGTTGCGGCTTTAGTTGTGAGCGGGTGAAACCCTTAATTGAAGACCTGTTTGTGAAGGTGTGGCACGGCGTTGCTGAAGATGACGGATTTAACGAACTTGTTCTGTCTTCGGCCATGACCTGGGAAGAGATTGTTACACTACGAGCCTACGGCAAATATTTGCGTCAATTGGGCATGGGATATACGCCGGATTATATTGCTGACAGCATGGTTGAGCACGCCGAAATATCAGCGCAACTGGTGGCGCTGTTTAAGGTTCGGTTCGACCCGCTTTATGCAAAGGGCAACAGAGATGATCTGGCCGCGAACATTGTAACCGACATCAAGGCCTTGATGGAAAAGGTGAAAAGCCTCGATCATGACCGCATCATGCGCGCTTATGTAAGCGTGATTGAAGCCACGCTGAGAACCAACTTTTATCAGCCCGGTGTAGTGGAAGGTGCTGACGAAAGAGCGCTTGCATTTAAAATTAAATCGCAGATGATCGAAGAAGCGCCCCTTCCAAAACCCTATGCAGAAATATGGGTCTATAGCCCGGCTGTTGAAGGTGTTCACTTGCGCTTTGGTCCAATCGCGCGCGGGGGTTTGCGCTGGTCTGACAGGCGTGAAGATTTCAGAACCGAAGTGCTTGGTTTGGCAAAAGCGCAGCAAGTTAAAAATGCGGTGATTGTGCCCCAAGGTTCGAAAGGCGGATTTTATCCCAAAAACCTTCCGGCGATGAGCGACCGCGAAGCCTTTATGGCTGAAGGCGTTAAGTGTTACCGAAGTTTCATTACCAGCCTGTTGTCGGTTACCGACAATTTGAAAGGCGGCAAAGTGGTTGCGCCGCAAAAAACTGCCCGCCGGGATGGCGACGACCCGTACCTTGTGGTGGCGGCAGACAAGGGTACTGCCACTTTCTCAGACATTTCCAACGGTATTTCGGAGCGTCAGAAGTTTTGGCTGGATGACGCTTTTGCCTCGGGCGGTTCGCAAGGGTATGACCATAAGAAAATGGGCATTACCGCGAAAGGCGCCTGGGTTGGTGTGCAGCGTCATTTCCGGGAAATGGGCGTGAATACGCAAAAGGACCAATTCAGTGTTATTGGTGTGGGCGACATGTCAGGTGACGTTTTTGGTAATGGCATGCTGTTGTCGAAAACGCTGCATCTGAAAGCAGCTTTCAACCATTTGCATATTTTTATTGATCCAACTCCCGGGGATACGAAAGCTGCCTGGAAAGAACGTAAGCGTATGTTCAATATGCCCAGGTCAACCTGGGCTGACTATAATCGCAAATTAATTTCGGCAGGCGGCGGCATATTCTCGCGCGCAGACAAGTCCATTTCTTTGAGCAAAGAAATCAAGGCCTGGCTTGGTGTCGATTCTGACGCAATGGCACCAAATGATCTTATTAATAGTATATTGAAAGCCGAAGCTGATCTCTTGTGGTTTGGCGGCATCGGTACCTATGTTCGCTCGACAACAGAGACCGACCTTGAGGTGGGTGACCGAGCCAACGATGTGCTCAGGGTAACGGGCCCGGATTTAAAGGTGAAGGTTGTCGGCGAAGGCGGCAATTTGGGCATGACACAAAAGTCACGCATCGAATTTGCCCGCATTGGTGGCCGGCTAAACACAGACTTTATCGACAACTCTGCAGGTGTGGATTGCTCGGACAAAGAAGTGAACATCAAGATTTTGCTTCAGGATGTAATTTCCGCAGGCAAGCTCGATCGCGATAAACGCAACATATTGCTTGAAAGCATGACCGATGAAGTTTCGGATATTGTGCTCTCGGATAATTATTTGCAGACACAAGCGATATCTCTTGCCCAGCAAACTGCGGTTTCGTCGCGGGAATATCATCTGGGTTTGATCCGGGCGCTCGAACGGGACGGTGGGCTTAACCGTGAAATTGAATATATCCCGTCGGACGAAGGTTTCGCCGAGCTGGCAGCCAACGAACGCGGTCTGACCCGTCCTGAAATTGCAACCGTTCTGGCCTACGCTAAAATGTCTCTTGTCGACATATTGGTTCGCGGTGATTTTATTAATGCACCAATTTTGCAGGATGAGTTGGAATGGGGTTTTCCAACCGCACTGCGCAGCAAATATTCGGACGAACTGGCAAACCACCGACTACGCCGTGAAATAATTGCAACAGTGCTCGCGAATGAAGTTGTGAACTGGGCGGGCATGACCTTTGTTTATGAAGTGAAAGAAGAAACAGGGCTGGGCGTAGAAGATATTGTTGCTGCCTTTGTCGTGGTTCGCGAGGTGTTTGGATTGCAGGCCCAGTGGGATGCGATCAACTCGCTGGATTACAAAGTTTCAGCCGGAACGCAATATGACATGCACCAGTCGGTTTCTGATAGCCTGAAATCACAGGTTATGTGGGTTTTGAGAAACGTTCAGCGGCCCTTTGATGTTGCCGCGCTCGTAGACCGCTTTAAAGGGCCTTTTAAGAAACTGTTTGCTATCAAACAAAGCTTGCTCAGCAAACCCGTGCAGGAAGCCTTTTTAAACCGTCGTGATCCGCTCAAGGCGGCCGGGGTCGGGCACGAACTGGCAACTTTTGTTGCTGCGTTTGAAGTGTTAAGCAGCGGCCCTGACATCATCGCCGTAGCGGAAGAATGCAATAAAACTGTGGACTATGTTGCGGCGGTGCATTTTGCGCTTGGCGACAGGCTCGGCTTTGATTGGTTGAAACAGCGCGCCGATAGAATCCCGCCCGATGACCATTGGGAGGTTTTGGCGATCCGGTCAATTTTGGAAGATCTGGCAGACCAGCAGCGCAGCCATGTTGAACGTGTTTGCAAAAGGTCGGAGGGCAAAACGGCCAAGAAAGCAACAGAAGCCTGGGCCACAGCACAAGCGACACGAATTTTCCGGGCGGAACGCCTTATTGAAGACCTGTCGAGTGCGGGGGCGCTGTCAGTCGCCAAGCTTTCATTTGCCGCACGACATTTGCAGTCGATATTGCGTTAGCCGTTTTACTTTGGGTTGTCGGCATATTGCTCCAATATATTGAGCAAGGCTCCAAAATTTTGATCCAAAGCGTCAACCAGCTTTGGTTCAAAATGTTTGCCGCTTTCCGACTTTATATGAGCGTGAATGTCCTCGGTTGCCCATGGCTCTTTATAGCAGCGCCGGTTTGCAAGGGCATCAAACACGTCGGCAAGGGCCGAAATACGCCCAAAAATATGGATGTCTTCGCCTTTCTTATTGTTGGGGTATCCAGACCCGTCCCATTTTTCGTGATGCTCAAGCGCGATGATGGCGCCGGCTTGTAAAATCGGCTTTTCTGATGAGGTAAGCATTTTGTGGCCCAGCATCGCGTGGGTTTTCATGATTTCCCATTCTTCAGCATCCAGCTTGCCTGGTTTGTTCAGGATCGCATCCGGAATGCCTATCTTGCCAACATCATGAAGGGGCGACGCGTATTTTATCAGCTCAGCTTCATGTTCCGATAACCCATATGCACGAGCCAATACTCCCGAAATCTCAGCCACCCTTTTGAGGTGGTTACCCGTTTCCATAGACCGGGTTTCCACAGCTTCACCAAGTCGGTAAACAATTTCTCGCTGAGTTGCTTCAAGCTGATCGTGAAGTTCGATATTTTCGAAAGCGATGCCTACATTTCTGGCATATAATTCAATCATGCTTTTGTCTATTGCCGGGTAATCCATGTCACCGCCAACATAGAGCAGGTTTTCATGGTCGCCCCTCCCTTTGTGGTAGCTGACAATATGGTCTTTATCAAATACATGGATATGGTTTTTCTCGAACGACTGGTCGCCGTCTTGGGCGGCATGTGAAATATGTTCAATCACCTCAAGCGGTATCTCTGCCAGTTCTGACTGTTTGCCAGGCAAGTCTTGGAACCGGCCCGTGCCTGCAAGCACTTTGAAGTTGGTGCCCTTTTTACAAGCTGCAAGCGAGTCTATCTCGGTACCGTAAAAAGAGCCATTGTCCTGAATGTGGAGCATCGAAAGCATCTGCTCGAGCGCACCCTCGGCAAATTTTCGCATTGAGCTCACTGAAAAAAGTGTCGCTGATGCGTCGATGATTTTTCGCAAGCCTTTGCGGCTTTCGTTGAGCGCAACCATATCCCGATATGAGCGTAAAGAAGCATGGACAAGTGTGAACAGCTTTTGAGATGTTAGTTCGGTTTTTTCCTTATAGTCATTGATATCATAGTCAGAAATAACCTGCCTTTCAGGCGCTTGCCCAGGCTGGCCTGTACGCAGGATAATGCGTGTCATACGGTTGCCCAGTTTTTCCCGAACATGTTTGACAACCTCCAGGCCTGATTGGTCTGTCTCCATGACAACGTCTAAAAGCACCATGGCAATATCATGGGTTTTTGAGAAAACATCTTTTGCTTCGGTCCCTGAATAGGCCTGGAGAAACTCAATCGGTCGGCCGCCAAATACAAATCCGGAAAGGGCCAGCTTTGTAACCTGATGCACTTCCTCATCGTCATCGACGATAAATATTTTCCAGGGATTCGTTAGGGCCTCCGGTTCTGTTTGCGGCGCATCGTCGGAAAAAACCAGGGGGCTGCTATCATTTTCAGGCATCTATCTATTCTCTCATCTTGCAGTAACTGGGTTAGGCTGGCCTGCTTTCCTGGGGCCAGGACATATTGAATGTTACGCCTTCGCCAAACGTGCTGTGACAATCCACTGTGCCCAAAAGCTTCTGTGTTACCAGATTATGCACGATATGAAGCCCAAGGCCGGTACCTCCCTGACCACGTTTGCTTGTCACAAACGGCTCAAAAACTTTGTCGATGAAATCCACTGGAATACCGCGGCCGGTATCCTTGTATTTTAGGTGAAGGCGGTCGTCGCCGGTTCTAAAAAACTCGATGAATATTTCGCCTTCGCCTTCATCCGCGAACGCGTGAGTAAGGGAATTTGAAATCAGGTTTGTTAGCAGTTGGCTTAGAATGCCCGGATAGGTCATGATCTCAAGTTTTTCGTCGCAGGCCACATGGACAATATGTTTGGTTTGCTTCAGCTGTGGCCTTAGACTGAGAAGGATATCGTCGACATAATCCTTCAGGTTGATCCGCATTATCGCTTCATTATTTTGGTCAACCGCGACCTTCTTGAAGCTGCGAACAAGTTCAGCCGCCCGGTTAAGGTTTTTGCCAATTATCAGGGCAGATTCTTCCGATCTTTCCAAAAACTCGGCCATGTGATTGTTCGTGATGGTGCCGTCAGCATAAGCCTTTGATAGCTTCGCAACTTCTTCGGACAGTAGGGATGTCGCAGTGACACCAATGCCAAGCGGCGTATTGACTTCATGGGCCACACCAGCCACCAAACGACCAAGCGCAGCCATTTTTTCCGCGTTGAGAAGAGAGCTTTGTGTAGCCTGCAACGTTTTGAGTGTCTTCGCGAGTTTGTTGCGTGCCAAATCCAGTTCTTTGACCCGGTTAGCCAAGGCGATAGTCCGCATCCGAACTTTTAGCTCCAAATTATCTCGCAAGTTCTGAGTTTCGCGGCGTTTGGCGAAAATTGAATCGAGTTTTTGGCAGGTAAAAACCGCGACTCGCTCCTGGCCAACCCAAATCCGGGAAATCGAAACGCCCAGTCTTAAAATGTTGCTGCCGCCAAAGGATACACGTGCCTGATATTGAGGTGTCGGTTGCCCGGCTGCTCCTTCTCCTTCAAAAACTTTTGCACCCTGAAAATTGATCGCCGCTTCCCGGCTTTTGCCTTCAAGGCTGTCGCCGGGTAAAGAAAAAAGGCTGAGAAAACAACTGTTTGCCGCTAGTATTTTGCCTTGTCCGGAAACTGCCAATATGGGTATAGCGACGCTCTCCAGCGTAGCTTTTAGCACCTTTGCGGGTGCCAATTTACTGTCGCTTTTAACAGGACTAACATTGGCGGTATGAATGCTCACGCACACTCTCCCGGTGAGATAATGATTAGCCGCAGTATAGGCGGGATTCATTAATCAGAATTTAACGCCTTTTTCCTATTCTGGGCTTGTGTGAGAGAGTTGGTTTCATAGCCAGCGTGGGGTGCTGGCCCAATTGGTCGGAGAGAATTTATGAACAGTCAAACCGCTGTGTCGGGAAGCCCTGAGCCAAAGGCCGCAAAAGATGCGACACTTGATTTTAATCGCGATGTTTTCCTGCGCACATTGATGCGCGAACTTTCTGGCACGTTAGAAGATTTAGTCGGGCTTGAGGAGGCATCCAGCTTTATTAGTGTGGTTGGTGGCCGGGTTGGCGACTACCTCAATAATGAATATAAAAACGCATTGCACCTTCGGCGCCTGGACAAAGGGCAAATTCGCGATGTTTTGGTAGACTTGAAGCACCGCATTAAAGGCGAGTTTTACGTTATAGAAGAAGACGATGAAAAGATCGTTTTTGGTAACAAGGCATGCCCTTTTGCAGAAAAAGTGGCTGGCCGACCATCCCTGTGCATGATGACGTCCAATGTGTTTGGCCGTATTGCGGCGGAAAACGGCGGATATGCAAAAGTGGCGCTGAATGAAACCATCGCGAACGGTGACGCTGAATGCAAGGTCACGGTGTATCTTACCGCGAACAGCGAAGCGGAAAATGCTGATGGCCGCGAATATTTCGCTGAGCTGGATGACTAAGACAGGCAAGATGTGGCGCTGAAGAAACGGTAAGTGCGTAATAAAAAACCGGCCTGAAAAAGCCGGTTTTAAAAACGTTTAGCTATAGCCAACCTTATCTCGGTGAGATGACCATCACCATCTGGCGACCCTCTGTTTTAGGGTGTGCTTCTACTTTGGCGGTTTCTTTCATTTCTTCTGCAACGCGTTTCAAAACGTCCATACCCAGTTCCTGGTGTGCCATTTCGCGGCCACGGAAACGGATGGTCATTTTCACCTTGTCGCCATTATCGATAAACTGGTGCACCTTTTTCAGTTTGGTATCATAATCATGGGTGTCGATACCCGGGCGCATCTTAATCTCTTTAACATCCTGCGTTTTTTGCTTTTTGCGCGCAAGATTGGCTTTTTTCTGAGCCTCGTATTTATATTTACCGAAATCGAGAACCTTACATACAGGGGGTTCAGCATTTGGTGAAATCTCAACCAGGTCAAGCCCGCTTCCGCGCGCTATGTCCATCCCTTCATCGACCGTTACCAGTCCGTGGTTTTCACCTTCTGCTCCAATGAGGCGAATCTTGTCAGCTGTGATCGCCCTGTTAACGCGTGGACCGCTCTGTTTAGGGGGTCCAGCAAAATTCCCTTTACGTATGTCTAGTCTCCTATGTTTGTTGGCGGCAGCTGATAAATGTTAGCTACCAGAAGGGCCGTACTATAACCGCTACGCCCACACTTGCAAAGGCCTGTTCGGCCGCAGAATCACCGCTTTTTGCGCCATATTCGTGCTTTTAAGCGGCTCCTGTTGGCATTTTGCCTTCATCTGCGAGCGCGAGTGCGGCTTCAGACGCATCCAATACGGCCGAGTCTTTTGACCCAAGCCTGCGCACACTTACGGTGCCATTTTCAGCCTCGCGTCCGCCCACCACAAAAATAGCGGGTACTTTCCGGTGGCTATGTTCGCGCACTTTATAGTTTATCTTTTCGTTTCTGAGGTCCAGCTCAGCCCGCACGCCTGCGGCTTCCAGTTTGGCGTGCACCTCGCGGGCGTAATCATCCGCGTCTGATGTGATTGGCGAAACAACAGCTTGTGTTGGTGCCAGCCACAAAGGCATACGGCCTGCGTAATGTTCAATCATAATGCCAAGGAAGCGTTCCAGAGTGCCGAGCACAGCGCGGTGCAGCATCATAGGCACATGCTTGGCACCGTCTTCACCAATGTAAGTTGCCCCCAGCACTTTGGGCGTATTGGGGTCCAGCTGCAGGGTTCCGCACTGCCAGGTACGCCCAATGGCGTCAGAAAGGTGGAATTCCAGTTTCGGCCCGTAAAAAGCACCCTCACCCGGAGCAAAATCATACTCCAGCCCGGTTTCCTTGAGCGCGTCTTCAAGGCGTTTTTCCGCGAGGTCCCACCCTTCTTCGCTACCAGCCCGCATTTCAGGGCGCGTTGCCAGCAGCACTTTGAAATCTGGGAAACCCAGATCGCGGTAAACGCTCGAAAGTAGCGAACAGAAGCTCACAGTTTCGGCGGTAATCTGCTCTTCCGTACTGAAAATATGGCCGTCATCCTGGGTCATTTGCCGCACCCGCATCAAACCGTGCAGCGCCCCGTGTGGCTCGTTTCTGTGGCAGCAGCCATATTCGGCAAAGCGGATCGGCAAATCGCGGTAGCTTTTGATACCTTGCTTGAAAACCTGAACATGCGCGGGGCAGTTCATCGGCTTCAGCGCCATCAATTTGGCGTCGCCAGACAGTACGGGTTCGTCTTCTTCAGTGTTTGGAATTTCGTCCGGAACCACAAACATGTTTTCGCGGAACTTGCCCCAGTGGCCTGACTGCTCCCAAAGCTTGGCGTCCAGCAGCTGGGGAGTTTTTATCTCTTTGTATCCATGCTTTTGCAACTGGTTGCGGATATAGGTCTCCATCTGCAGCCACATCACATAGCCTTGTGGGTGCCAAAAGGCAGACCCCTGTGCTTCTTCCTGGAAATGAAACAGATCCATCTCGCGGCCGAGCTTTCTGTGGTCGCGCTTTTCCGCTTCTTCAAGCCGGTGCAGATAGGCCTTCAACTGTTTTTTGTCAGTCCAGCATGTGCCGTAGATGCGTGTGAGCATGGCGTTTTTGCTGTCGCCGCGCCAATAAGCGCCTGCAACCTTCATCAGCTTGAACGCGTCGCCAAGCTTGCCTGTGGACGGCAGGTGCGGGCCGCGGCAAAGGTCAAGCCAGTTGCCTTGTCGGTAAATGGTGATCGGCTCGCCTTCGGGCAGGTCTGAAATTATTTCAGCCTTATAGTGTTCGCCGATTTTCTTGAAATGGGCGATGGCCTCGTTCCGGTCCCAAACTTCACGCGTAATCTCTTCGTCGCGCCTGACGATTTCGTGCATGCGTTTCTCGATAACCACGAGGTCATCTTCGGTGAAAGGCTTGTCACGGGCGAAATCGTAAAAGAACCCGTCCTGGATGTTTGGGCCAATTGTAACTTGCGTACCCGGGAACAGTTCCTGCACGGCTTCGGCCATTATGTGGGCGCAGTCGTGCCGCAAGAGGTCGAGCGCTTCTTCTTCGTCGCGCCGGGTGATAATAGACACATCGCTATCGCTTGTTATCTCGCGCGACAGGTCCCAAACCTCTCCGTTCACCTTTATGGCAATGGCGGCCTTGAGAAGCCCCGGACCAATATCGCCCGCGAGCGTGGTGCCGGTAACCGGGCCATCAAACGTGCGTACGCTGCCATC